>Ga0134128_10003326_pt1 | contig 19651 bp, 18 predicted proteins | sample KB31754_FD_96462 | JGI IMG/M metagenome (GOLD analysis project Ga0134128, IMG submission 96462) | Terrestrial soil microbial communities with excess Nitrogen fertilizer from Kellogg Biological Station, Michigan, USA - KB3-175-4 | ecosystem: Environmental > Terrestrial > Soil > Unclassified ...
CAGCTTGGCCATCCGGGTGCGGATCTTGCGGCGGTCCAGTTCCATCTTGGTTTCACCGGGTCCACGCGAGCCGATGCCGCCGCCGGCCGTGCCCACGCGGCCGCCTGCCTGGCGGGACATGGATTCGCCCCAGCCGCGCAGGCGCGGCAGCAGGTATTCCATCTGGGCCAGTTCCACCTGGGCGCGGCCCTCGCGCGACTGTGCGTGTTGGGCGAAGATGTCCAGGATCAGGGCGGTCCGGTCGATGACCTTGACCTTGACAACTTCCTCAAGTGTGCGCCGCTGGGAGGGGGCGAGGTCGCCGTCGACAATCACGGTGTCAGCCCCCGTGGCCTGGACGATGTCCTTGAGTTCCTGCGCCTTCCCCTGGCCCAGGTAGGTGGCGGGGTCCGGCTTGGCGCGGCGCTGCACCAGGCCGTCGAGGACTTCCGAGCCTGCGGTTTCGGCCAGGGCGGCCAGTTCCCGCAGCGAGTTCTCGGCGTCGGCCATGGTGCCCTCGCTCCACAGCCCGGCCAGGACCACCCGCTCCAGGCGCAGCTGGCGGTATTCAACCTCGGTGACGTCTTCGAGCTCGGTGGAGAGGCCGGCCGTGCGCCGCAGGGCGTTGCGTTCGGCGAGTTCCGACTGGTCGCCGTCAAAGCTGCTGTGCTGGAAGTTCAGCTGCGAGAGCGCCTGGGCCCGCCCGACGATGGGACGGGACGCGCCGGCCGCGGACTGGGGGTCCACGGCGTCAAGCCTTGCATCCTCGCGAACGGCCCGGCTCGCGGCAGCATCCTTGGCCAGGATGCGGTCGATCACGGCTTCAATCTCGGCGACGGATAGGTCAGAGCTGGCATCCCCGGCGGACCCGGACGCGCGCGTGCCGCGGGGATCATGGTGGTCTGCGGGACCGTGGGGTGCAGATGGGTTGGACATGTTCTCCTTAGTGGCGGTTATACCAATCGTAGTCCCGGGCACCGACGGGCACACCTTTGCAGCGGCGTCCTGTGGATATCCCGCACCCGGGCCGCCACGACGCGTCGCCCGCCGGCCATGCCGCCCAAATTCCGCTGGCGCGCAATTGCCACTAATCTGGCAGGACTATGGGTACTCAGGGCGCAGATCATTATTTCACCTCACAGCCGTCAACACCGCTGAAGCGGCGTCCCCTGACGGTTTTCCTGGCCGGTGCCGAACGCAAGTTGCAAACGGCTGGCGGCATTTTCAGCCCGGACGGCGTGGACAAGGGCACGGCGGTCCTGCTCAACGAGGCGCCGCCGCCTGCCGCCGGGGGTCACCTGCTGGACATTGGCTGCGGCTGGGGTCCCGTGGCGCTGACCCTGGCGCTTCGCTCCCCCGCCGCGACCGTGCACGCGGTTGATGTCAACGAACGCTCCATCGACCTCACCAACGACAACGCGCGGGCCCTGGGCCTGGACAACGTCCGCGCGTCCACGCCCGACGGCGTCGACCCGGAGCTGCGTTTCAACACCATCTGGTCAAACCCGCCCATCCGCGTGGGCAAGGCCGAGCTGCACTCCCTCCTGCTCCTGTGGCTGCCGCGCCTGGCCAACGGCGGGGCCGCCTACCTGGTGGTGCAAAAGAACCTGGGCGCGGATTCCCTGCAGCGCTGGCTTGCCGCGGAGCTGGCCCAGCAGTTCCCGGAGGCCGGCTTCAAGGTTTCCCGGGATTCAACGCACAAGGCATTCCGGATCCTGAAGGTGTTCCGCCCGGACGGCACGCAGGAGGGCACCTAGGGCAGTCCGTCGGCTGGGCACGCAGTCGGGGCGTCCGGTCGGCACGCAGTCAGGGCAGGGCGAGCACCCCGTCGGCCACGATCACGGCCGGCCCGCTGAGTTCCACGTGCTCGCGGCCGTCCGGGCCGGGGAAGAAGCGCACGCCCACCGTGCCGCCGGGCACCGCGACGGCCCAGGTGTCCGGGGCGTCGGCGCCGGCCCAGAAGCGGGTGGCGGCGGCCACTGCGCACGCACCCGTCCCACAGGACAGGGTCTCCCCCACGCCACGTTCGTGGACGCGCATGGTGATGTTGCCGACGTCGTCGGTCACGAGCGGCTCGGCCGGCACGGCAAACTCCACGTTGGTGCCGTGCGGCGGAACGGGCGTCACGGAGGGCGCCTCAGTCAGGCGCGTCCCGTCGAGCTCTGCACGGTCGGCCAGCGCCACCACGGTGTGCGGGTTGCCCATGCTCACGGACAGGGCAGGACGGGCCACGTCGAGCCCCGCAGCCTCCACGAGGGAATCCATGCCCCGCTCCTGCGCCTGTTCCGGGAAGATGAACTCCCACGGGCCCATGTCCACGCGGTAGCCGTCCGCCGTGCGGGCCACCACCTTGACGCCGCCGCGGGTGCCGATGGTCAGGGCCTCCCCCTCGGCCAGCGCCGCCAGGCCCTGGTCAATGAGGAAGTGCACAAACACGCGCACACCATTGCCGCACATTTCCGACAGCGAACCATCGCCGTTGCGGTAGTCCATGAACCATTCCGCTGCGGGGTGCTCCGCCAGCAGCGCGGCGCCTTCGGGCAGCTGCCGGGAGCGGACGGCGCGGATGAGGCCGTCGCCGCCGATTCCGCGGTGGCGGTCGCACAGCAGGGCCACCTGCTTCGGGGAGATCTCGCGTTCGCCGTCGGGATCGGCCACCAGCACAAAGTCGTTGCCGGTGCCGTGTCCCTTCGCAAAGCGAAGACCGGACAAGGGGGCTGGTGCGTCAGTCATGGGTCAAGCCTTTCACAAAATCGGGCGGGGGCGTGCGACGCAGGATCCCGGCTCAGGCGGGCGTCGCGCCCGGCGCGCCATTCACCAGCCGCGCGGCGGCCCCGCCGAGATCGGGCCGGTCCCAGTCGAGCCACTGCACGCGGGGGTCCGCCCGGAACCAGGTCAGCTGGCGGCGGGCAAACTGCCGGGTGGCGGTGATGGTGTCGTCCGCGGCTTCCGCCACGGTGGACACGCCGTCGATGACACGCAGGAACTGCCGGTAGCCGAGTGCCTTCCGCGCCGTCCGGCCCTCCCGCAGCCCCTGCGGGATGAGGGCCTCGACCTCGGCCTGCAGCCCGGCGTCCACCATGCCGCGGACACGGGAGGCCAGCCGCCGGTGGAGTTCGGCACGGTCCCCGTTCAGACCGATCTGCACCGTGGGCTGCACATACTCCCGGGCCGGCATGAAGGAGCTGAACGGGCGCCCGGTCAGCTCCTGGACCTCCAGGGCGCGGACGATCCGCCTGCCGTCGCCGATGCGGGCGGCGGAGACAGGGTCCACCAGCGCCAGGCGGGCGGCCAGCGGGGCCAGCCCGCCGGCGTCGAGCTCGTCTTCCAGCCGGGCTCGCACGTCCGCGTCGGTGCCGGGAAAGTCAAGCACGTCCACGGCCGCGCGCACGTACAGGCCGGAGCCGCCCACCAGGATGGGCAGCTTCCCCCGCGACTGGATGTCGGCAATCGCTGCCCGGGCCAGGGACTGGAATTCCGCGACCGTGGTGTCCTGGCGGACGGTCAGGAAGTCCAGGAGGTGGTGCGGAATGCCCCGGCGCTCCAACGGGGGCACCTTGGCGGTGCCAATGTCCATGCCCCGGTAGAACTGCATGGAATCGGCGTTGACGGCCTCGCCGTTGAGGCGCTCCGCGAGCTGCAGGGCCAGTTCCGACTTGCCCGACCCCGTGGGGCCCACGACGGCCACAACGGGCAGGGCCCGGCCCTCGCGCGCCGTGGCCGGGCCGGAATCCGCTGCGCTCACGCGGTGCGGACGGGCAGCGACGGCATGCCGAGGCTCACCGCCGCCTTGCCGCCGGACGCGTTGCCGGCAACGGTGGCCGGGACGCCGCAGGATTCGGCCTGTGAACGGTCCCAGGCATCGCCTGCGCGTGAGCGGCGCAGCTGGTAGTCCGCCGCGGTGGCGGGATCCGCCACGAGGTGGAAGGCGGCCGCCTCCGTGACGGTGACGGTGACGAGGTCGCCGGGTCGCGGTGCCTGGCCGCCTTCTGGGACGCTGAAGTGCACCAGCCGCTGGTCCTGGGCGCGGCCGGAGAGCCGGTGCGTTTCGGCGGCCTTGCGCCCGGACCGGGCGGTGACCATGACCTCCACCGTGCGGCCCACCTGCTTTGCGTTTTCCTCTGCCGCGATCCTGTCCTGCAGGGCGGTCAGGCGCAGGAAGCGTTCCTGGACCACTTCCTTGGGGAGCTGGCCGGGCAGCTCGGCGGCGGGCGTGCCGGGTCGCTTGGAGTACTGGAACGTGAAGGCGGTGGCAAAGCGGGACTTCTCGACGACGTCGAGCGTGGCCTGGAAATCCTCCTCCGTCTCGCCCGGGAAACCGACGATGATGTCGGTGGAGATCGCGGCGTGCGGCATCGCCCCGCGCACCTTGTCCAGGATGCCCAGGAACTTCGCCGAGCGGTACGAACGGCGCATGTCCTTGAGGACCTTGTCGGAGCCGGACTGCAGCGGCATGTGCAGCTGCGGCATGACGTTGGGGGTTTCGGCCATGGCGGCGATGACGTCGTCGGTGAAGGCGGCCGGGTGGGGACTGGTGAAGCGGACGCGTTCCAGGCCCGCGATGTGCCCGCAGGCACGCAGCAGCTTGCCGAAGGCGAGGCGGTCGCCGAATTCGACGCCGTAGGAGTTCACATTCTGGCCCAGCAGCGTGACCTCGATGGCGCCGTCGTCGGCGAGGGCCTGGATCTCGGCGAGGATCTCGCCGGGGCGGCGGTCGCGTTCCTTGCCCCGCAGTGACGGCACGATGCAAAAGGTGCAGGTATTGTTGCAGCCCACGGAAATGCTGACCCAGCCGGAGTACACGGCGTCGCGCCTGGTGGGCAACGTGGACGGGAACCTGTCCAGGGACTCCAGGATTTCCATCTGGGCGTCGGCATTGTGGCGGGCGCGCTCCAGCAGCACCGGGAGGGCGCCGACGTTGTGCGTGCCAAAGACCACGTCGACCCAGGGGGCGCGCTTTTGGATGGTGTCGCGGTCCTTCTGCGCCAGGCAGCCGCCCACGGCGATCTGCATTCCCGGGTTCGTTTCCTTGATGTGGGCCAGCATGCCGAGGTTGCCGTACAGCTTGTTGTCGGCGTTCTCGCGGACGGCGCAGGTGTTGAAGACGACGACGTCGGGCACGGGGTCGCCGTTCGCATCCCGCACGGGCGCGGGGCCGGCCTCTTCGACGGCGACCATGCCTGCGGCCTCCAGCAGGCCCGCCATGCGCTCGGAGTCGTGGACGTTCATTTGGCAGCCGTAGGTGCGCACCTGGTAGGTGCGCGGCCGGCTGGAGGTGCTGGTGGCGGAAGAATCAACGCCGTCTAGGGTCAGGCTCACCCATCAAGCTTAAGTCCTGGGACGGGTACTCGGTAAATGGGCCCCGCCGGCTCCGTCCGGGCTGTTCCGCGCGGCGGCCGTTGCGCGCGTTGCGCAGGACGGCGTTCTGCGCAACGGTCCCACCGGGCCGCGCAGGCAACAGTGCGGCGCGCCCGGACTTTGGGGGTCAGTACCAGTTGTTGGAGACTTCGTGCGACCAGGCGCCGCAGGGTGAACCGTAGCGGTTGCCGATGTAGCCCAGGCCCCAGTCGATCTGCGTGCGGTAGTTGGTGAGCCAGTCCGAGCCGGTGTCCGCATACTTTCCCGGAGGCAGCGCCTGGGCGATGCCGTAGGCCCCGCTGCTCGGGTTGGTGGCGTTGGTCAGCCAGCCGGACTCCTGGTTCCACAGCTGCAGCAGGCACTGGAACTGGCTTTGCGGCCATCCGTGGGCGCCGAGCCGGGACGCGGCGTAGGCCTGCGCGCCGGAGGGGTCGTTCACGGCCTCGCCGGGAATGTTGGGCAGGAGCACCGCAACCGGGATGAATCCGCCGCCCGAGGAGGGGGCTGCCGCCGGCTGCTGGACTCCCTGCTGCGCTGCCGCGGCTGCCGCTGCTGCCGCGGCTGCGGCCGCCTGACGCGCAGCTTCCTCCGCGGCGGCCTTCCGCTTGGCCGCCTGGGCGGCCTCATAGGCGGCGAGTGCCTCCTGGCCCTGCCGGTACTTTTGTTCGACGGCGGCCGTGGTGTTGTTCAGCGCGGCCAGTTGCGCGGTCAGGGTGGCGCTGTCCTTCTTCCGGGCCGCGAGTTGCCTGGCCACCGCCTGCTGCGCGGCAATGGCAGCCGCCAGTGCCGACTTGGAGGCCGCCGTGAGCTTGGCCTGCTCGGCCTCCGCTGCCTGACGCGACTTGGCGAGCGACGATGCCACGGCTTCCGCGTCCTTGGCACGCACGGCCCGGCCCGCCGACTGCCCGCCCACTTGGGCGAGCATGTCCAGGCCTTGCAGCGCATTGGCGTTACCGAGCGTGGCCAGGGTGTTGAAGATGCCCAGATTCGCGCCGCCGGACTTGTAGCTTTGGACCGCGGCCGCCGCAACGTCCTTTTGGTACCCCAGGGCCTGCTTTTCGGCCCTGTTGGTTTGCGCCTGCAGCACACTGACCTGGCCGTTGACCAGATCAAGCTGTGCCTGGGTCGCGGCGTAGCTGGCCCCGGCCTGGACGGCCGCGGTGCCGAGCGCGTCGGATTCGGCGGACAGGCTGTCCAGCAGGCCGTTGATTTTGGCGACTTCCGCCTTGGTGGCCGCAACGTTGCCCTTGGCCTGTTGCACGTCGGACCAGGTGGGGTAGCCGCTGGGCGGGCCGTCGTCGGCGGACACGGGGCTTGCCGAAACGCCGGACACCACGACGAACCCGGCGGCAACGGCGGCTGCCAGGGTGCTCATGGCACGACGTGGAAAACTAATCATAGGTGGCCAGCATAACCACCCAGTACCCACTTTCGGCGGCAATTACTCCGGTGATTCGCCGTCGACCTGTTCGTCGATCAGCCGGTCCACGACGGCAAAGGCTGCTGAGGGGCTGTAGCCCTTGCGGGCCAGCATGGCCACCCAGCGGCGCGTGTACTTCTCGCGCTCGGCCCTGTCGGCCAGGTTCATGGACGTGCGCAGCTTGCGCCGCACCAGGGCCTCGGCGCTGCCGGCCTCGTCCTCGTCGCTGAGCTGGGCCAGTGCTTCCTCGGCCAGCTCGGGGGCTATTCCCTTCCCGGCCAGTTCGCGCCTGAGGGCTCCCCGGGCGAGCGCCTTGTTTTGCGCCCTGCTGCGCACCCACAGTTGCGCAAATTCGGCGTCGTCAATGAGCTTGACTTCCTCGAAGCGGTCCAGCACGGCCTCGGCGACGCCGGCGGGGACGTTGCGTTCGGCCAGTTTTTGGGCCAGCTGCTGGCGGCTCTTGGGCGAGTTGGTCAGCTGGCGCAGGATGATGGCCCGGGCCACCGACGCCGGGTTGGCGTCGGGGTCCAGTTCCGGTGCGGGCCGTTCGCTGTTCATGGCGGCCGCTTAGAACCCGTCCACGGCCTTTAGCTTCGGGGCAGCCTCGGCCTCTGGCGCGGCGGGCGTGACGCCGACGCCCAGCTTGGCCTTGATGAGGCGCTCCAGCTCCTCGGCGAGTTCGGGGTTGTCGCGCAGGAAGCGGCGCGAGTTCTCCATGCCTTGGCCGAGCTGGTCGCCGTCGTAGGTGAACCAGGAGCCGGACTTGCGGATGATGCCGTGCTCCACGCCCATGTCGATGATGCCGCCTTCGCGCGAAATGCCCTGGCCGTAGATGATGTCGAATTCGGCGATCTTGAACGGCGGGGCCATCTTGTTCTTGACGACTTTGGCCTTGGTCCGGTTTCCCACGGCGTCGGCCCCCTCCTTCAACGTCTGGATGCGCCGGACGTCGATGCGGATGGAAGCGTAGAACTTCAGCGCCTTTCCACCCGTGGTGGTTTCCGGGCTGCCAAAGAACACGCCGATCTTTTCACGCAGCTGGTTGATGAAGATGGCGGTGGTCTTGGTCTGGCTCAGGCGCCCGGTGATCTTGCGCAGTGCCTGGCTCATGAGGCGCGCCTGCAGGCCCACGTGGCTGTCGCCCATGTCGCCCTCAATTTCGGCGCGGGGCACGAGGGCGGCCACGGAGTCGACGACAATCACGTCCAGCGACCCGGAGCCGATGAGCATGTCCATGATCTCCAGGGCCTGCTCGCCGGTGTCCGGCTGTGAGACCAGGAGGGCGTCCGTGTCCACGCCGAGCCTGGCGGCGTAGTCGGGGTCCAGGGCGTGCTCGGCATCGATGAACGCCGCGATGCCGCCGTTCTTCTGCGCATTTGCCACCGCGTGCAGGGCGACGGTGGTCTTTCCGGACGATTCCGGGCCGTAGATCTCCACGACGCGCCCGCGCGGCAGGCCGCCGATGCCCAGGGCAACGTCCAGCGCGATGGAACCCGTGGGGATGACCTCAATGGGCGCCCTGACGTCGTCGCCCAGGCGCATTACCGAGCCCTTGCCGTACTGCTTGTCGATTTGGGCCAGTGCTGCGGCCAGCGCCTTGTCACGGTCTGCGGGAGCAGCCATGGTTCACCTCGGTCTTTCATCTGTGCCGATTCTTCGGCCCCGTCCTTGCGGCGCTGCCTGCGCCCCTTGGCGGGTGGTGGTTTAGTTTCTTCATCCTCAAGCTGCCCATGGGGGCAACCCGGTGGTTTTCCAACACTTAAAACGCTAGTTCAAGGCTCTGACAATGTCCGGTGAAGTCCGGCGCTCCGGGCAAATGTGTGGAGAACTTTCTTCCACGGCCGCATCAACGGACTCAACTCTAAGCCGCTTCGAATAGGTATTCGAGTATTCGTGCGGCGTGTCGCCTCTCAAGGTGGCTATTTCTTCACCGGGACGTCTCGTCCCAGCCGCCGTGACTCCGGCACATCCTGCATTTGGCACACCTCCAGCCAAACCTCCCGCGGCTCGTATCCGGCGGCGAGGGCATCGAGGGCCGATTTCCCGCCCACGCCCGCAAGGTGCAGCTCCCTGGCCAGCACGCGGGAATAGCCAGGGGTGAACTCGTCGTCCATCAATCGCCAAAATTCGCTTAGTCGCACAGTCCCATTCTTGCACGCCCGGCACCGTCCGGCGGGCGGAGAATACACTGGTGGAATGACCACAGAAGCTGCACCTCAAGGAGACGGCCCGCCGTCCCTGCCCGCGGAGACGAGGGCGGCCATCGAGGCGCTGGAAGTTGAACTCAGCCTGTTGTGGCGCCGCGCCCGGGCCAGCAGCCACGCGGTCTCGCGCAGCGTCCATCCGGACCTCGAGCCGGCCGCCTACGGCCTGCTTTCCGTCCTGCTGAACCAAGGTGGCATGCGCCTGACCGAGCTGGCGCGCTGCATCGGGGTCGGGAAGCCGTCGGTGAGCCGCCAGATCAGTTTCCTGGAAGGGGTGGGGCTGGTTCGCAAGGAGGCGGACCCCCGCGACGGGCGTGCACAGCTGATTGAACTCACGCCAAGGGGGCTGGCCAAAATGCGCCAGGTCCATGACGGGCGGCAGCAGGCCTTCCACAGCCTGCTCGCCCACTGGGACACCAAGGACCTGACAACCCTGGCCGCCCTGATCTCCCGGCTCAACGCCGACGCCGGCGGCTGACCCCGGTGCCCGGCCTGGCTGACCACGGCCGCTGACGGCACCGGAAGCACGGCGTACACGCAAGGCGGCCCCCGTCCTGGGACGGGGGCCGCCTTGCGTTCCAAGCCGGCCACACACCGTGGGGGCTTGCGAGATGGTGGGCCGCATTCCGGCTGTCGGCCGTTGCGGGGGGATGGAGGGGCAGGAGCCGTGTTACGACGTTACCTCGAGGCCTAAAAGGCGCTGGAGATGAGCCCCTTGCTCAGTTCGTCGGAGAGTTCCTCGTTGAGGTCGCGACCGTAGCGCGCCGCGAATTCCTGGGGAACGGTGTCCGGGACGGCCACGCCTTCGGCAATGGCCAAACGGTCGCTCACTTCACGGAGCATGAGTGAGAGGGGCACCTCGAGAGCCGAGCAGATTGAGGAAAGCAGTTCCGAAGATGCTTCCTTCTGTCCACGCTCAACTTCACTCAGGTAGCCCAGTGAGACGCGTGCGTTGTGTGAGACTTCGCGGAGTGTGCGGCCTTGACGCTGGCGAACATCCCGCAGAACGTCTCCAATTTCGTGGCGTAAAACCACCATTTTGCGATCATTCTGCTGATGCTTTGCCTCGTCCGCCAAACCCACATCCCGCCAGCGCACCACGCCGTTTACGGATACGGGTTGTTTCACCATCGGTATCGCCTTACTCCTCGCCATTTGCATTCATCCTCTTCGGCTGGTCCGAAAAGGCTACGCCCAGTTGGTGATCTTATCCTAATGGGGGATTCACCCGCCAAAGCGTTCACTATCACTAACTATCCGGTTACAACTTTTGTTCCCGGGCCGCCGCCACCACCTGCTGCAGCAGCGCCAGCGCCTCGTCGACGGCCTGCTGGCGCACCATCGCCCGGTCCCCGCCAAAGTGGTATTCATAGGCCTGGGCTTCACCGTCCAGGGCGACACCGATGAACACATGGCCCACGGCCTTCCCCTGGTGGGGTTCGGGCCCCGCCACCCCGGTGGTTGACAGGCCCACCCTGGCGCCCGCCATGTGGCACGCGCCCAGCGCCATGGCGCAGGCCACCCGGGCGTCGACAGCGCCATGCTCGGCCAGGAGTTCGGCCGGCACGCCGAGCGCCCGCACCTTGACGTCGTTTTGGTAGGCAATGACCCCGCCGTTGAGCATGCCCGACGCGCCCGGGACCTCCACCAGCGCGGCCGTCAGCAGCCCGCCGGTCAGCGATTCGGCCGTGGCCACGGTCAGGCCGGCGGCCGTTGCATCCGCCACCAGGGCGGCCAGGTCCATGCCGGGGACGGCCACGGCTATGCCGCCCCGCGGCCGGCGGTGCGCAGCTGCGCGGCCTTGATGATGTAGTCGACGCCGGTGACCAGCGTGACGGCCAGTGCCGCCAGCATGACCACCAGGGCGGCGACGGACAGCCACGGGGTGGCGGGGGTGACGGGCAGCAGGTAGAGGAAGATGGCCACGGTCTGCAGCACGGTCTTGAGCTTGCCGCCCTTGGAGGCCGCCATGACGCCATAACGGATCACCACGAAGCGCAGTGCCGTGATGCCGACCTCGCGCACCAGCATCAGGACTGTGACCCACCACCACAGCTCCCCGACGGCCGAGAGCATGACGAGGGCCGATCCGATGAGCAGCTTGTCGGCAATCGGGTCCGCGATCTTGCCGAAGCTGGTGATGAGCCCGCGCGCCCGGGCGATGTCGCCGTCGAGCTTGTCAGTATAAATGGCCACGAGGAACAGCACCACGGCCGCCCAGCGCCACCAGCCGTAGGCGCCGCCGTCGGCCAGGAAGAACCAGATGAAGAACGGGACCAGCACGATCCGCAGCATGGTCAGGGCGTTGGGCAGGTTCCAGTTGGAAGGGCCGGGCTGGGCGGGTACGGCGTTGTCAGTCACTGTGCAAGGCTACCGTCATTCCGGGCCGGGCAGCTAGGCGGCGGCGCGGCGGGAAGGGGCGCTGGACGGCGGGCGCGCCTACCGTCCGGTCAGCGACCAGGCGTCCTCGCCGCCTTCCTCGTCGTCGCCGTAGTCGACGGCTTCGGTGCGGTTGGCCAAATCCTCGGCCACCAGGTCCGTGCCCCAGCCGTGGTTGGCGTTGGCGTTTTCCGCCAGGGCCGCGGTCATTGCGTCGCCGGCGGGCGAGCCCGGACCGCCGCCGGAAGACCCGATGCCGGCGCCCCCGTCCGCTTCCCCGCCGGCGCTCCCGTCCGTGTCCCCTCCGACGCCCCCGCCGCGGATGGCCGCGAGCGTGGCGGCGAGGTCGTCCGGCTTGACGAGCACGTCCCGGGCCTTGGAGCCCTCTGACGGGCCCACCACGCCGCGGGACTCGAGCAGGTCCATGAGGCGCCCGGCCTTGGCGAAGCCGACCCGCAGCTTGCGCTGGAGCATGGAGGTGGAGCCGAACTGCGTGGTGACCACCAGCTCGGTGGCCTGCAGCAGCAGTTCGAGGTCGTCGCCGATGTCGTCGTCGATCTGCTTCCTGGGCGCCTCCACCGCCACGTCGTCGCGGTAGTGGACGGTGAGCTGGCCCTTGACATGGTCCACGACGCGCTTGATCTCCGCCTCCGTGACCCAGGCGCCCTGGACGCGGATGGGCTTGGACTTGCCCATGGGCAGGAAAAGGGCGTCACCCTGGCCCAGCAGCTTCTCCGCGCCCGGCTGGTCCAGGACCACGCGGGAGTCGGTGACGGAGGAGGTGGCAAAGGCCATGCGGGAGGGAACATTGGCCTTGATCAGCCCCGTCACAACGTCCACGGACGGGCGCTGGGTGGCCAGCACGAGGTGGATGCCGGCGGCACGCGCCAGCTGGGTGATGCGCACAATGGAATCTTCCACGTCGCGCGGGGCCACCATCATGAGGTCGGCGAGCTCGTCGACAATCACCAGCAGGTATGGGTAGGGGCGGATCACGCGCTTGGAGTCCACGGGCGGGTGGACCTTGCCGGCCTTGACCGCCTTGTTGAACTCGTCAATGTGCTTGAAGCCGTAATTGGCGAGGTCGTCGTACCGCTGGTCCATCTCACGCACGACCCACTGCAGCGCCTCGGCGGCCTTCTTGGGGTTCGTGATGATGGGCGTGATCAGGTGCGGCACGCCCTCGTAGGCGGTGAGTTCCACGCGCTTGGGGTCCACCATGACCATGCGGACCTCGTCGGGCGTGGAGCGCATCAGGATGGAGACGATCATGGAGTTGACGAAGGAGGACTTTCCGGCTCCCGTGGCGCCGGCCACGAGCAGGTGCGGCATCTTGGCCAGGTTGGCCACCACGAAGCCGCCCTCGACGTCCTTGCCGACGCCCATGACCATGGGGTGGTCGGTGCGCCGGGCGTTGGCCGAGCGCAGCACGTCGCCAAGGACCACGATCTCCTTGTCCGCATTGGGAATTTCAATGCCGATGGCGCTCTTGCCCGGGATGGGGCTGAGGATGCGCACGTCCGATGACGCCACGGCGTAGGAAATATTCTTGCTCAGGGCGGTGACGCGCTCCACCTTGGTGCCGGACGCCAGCTCAATCTCATAGCGGGTGACGGTGGGGCCGCGGCTGAAGCCGGTCACGGCCGCGTCCACGTTGAACTGGTTCAGGGTGTCCGTCAGCGCCGCGACGACGGCGTCGTTGGCGTCCGTGGCGTCCTTCGCCGGCGGCCCGGCGGGCAGGAAGTCCGATTCCGGCAGCGTGTAGGTGACGTCGCCGGAGAGCTGGAGCTGCTCGGACCGTGCCGGGATGGGCGCCTGCAGGCTGGGCGGCGCCGGGACCGCATGCGCGGCGGCGTTGGCCGCCACAATCCCGATGGCCTCGGTGACCGCCTCCGGCCCGCGCCCCGCCCCGTCCGCGGCCTCGTGGCCGCCGGAGGAGGTGGGCAGGCCCTGGCGGGCCTTGATCTTATCCGCTGCCAGTTCATCGCGCGTGGGACGCCGGACGCCGGGCGGCAGGGAAGGCGCGGCCGACGGCGCGGGCCGGGCGTCGTCGTCGTCCGCGTCAACCAGCGCCGTCTCGAAGGCGCCTTCGGTGTCCCAGCCCTGCTCGAGGGCTTCCGCGGCGGCCTTCTTGCGCCCGCGCTGGGCGCGCGGCTTCTTCTCCCTGGGAAGGCCGTCGCGGTCGTACAGGTAACTCTGGTCGTGGCCGCCGTCGGCGCCGTCACGCGCAGGTGCGGCGCCCACCAGCTGCTCGTACAGGCCGCGCAGCCGGTCCGGGATGTGCCGGATGGGGGTGGCCGTCAGGATCAGGACGCTAAAGAATGCCAGGATCGAGAACACCGCGACGGCCAGCACGGGGCTCGCGGCAGCCACGAGCCCGCCGGCGATCATGCCGACCATGCCGCCGGCCAGGCTGACGCCGGCAAAGCCGCGCGCGGCGTCCGGCATGCCGCCCGCCACGTGGGCCAGGGCGCAGCCGGAGACGATCATGAGGGAGAAGCCGATGGCCACGCGGTTGTTGGCGCGCACGTTGGCGGGCTGGCGGAACACCAGGATGGAGAAGACCAGCAGCATGGGCGGCAGCATGGCCGCGAACCAGCCAAAGGTCCCCTGAAAGATGCCGTGGACGGCGTCGGCCACCCCGCCGGAGAGGCCCCACCACTCAAAGGTGGCGATGAGGGCGGCCAGGAGGATGAAGAACAGGCCGCTGCCGTCCCGGCGGTCCTCGGGGGCGATGCCGCTGACGTCGGCGCCCATGCGCCGGATGGCCCCGCCGATCAGGTGCCCCAGGCCCTGCCACAGGCCGACGGCCAGGCGCAGCGGCCAGACAAGCCTCTGCTCGGGAACGGTTTGTTTGCTGCGGGTGCCCGGCATTTTGGCGGTCTTCCCGGGGCGCGCGGAAGCGCCGCCTTGTTTGCCGGCGGACGCGCGAGCGGGGGAAGAACGAGTCGCCATACCCCCAAAGCTACCCGCTTTGGCGCACATGTCCGCGGATTTCGGCTCCCAACGCCGGCGGTGGCGGAGAGGCGCTGCATCGAAAGTCCCCGTCCGGTCCCACGCAGCTGTGACGCGGTAGTTGCGGAAAATCCCCAACTACCGCGGCACAGCTGGGACGGGCTACGCCTCGAGGACCACCGGGATGATCATGGGGCGGCGGCGGAGCCGGCGGTTGACCCAGGTGCCGATCACGCGGCGCACCACCTGCTGGAGCTGGTGGGTGGTGTGGTCGGTGCTGGCGGTGACGGCTTCCTCGAGGGCGGCGGCGATCCTTGGCTTGATCTCGTCAAAGACGGAGTCGTCCTCCGCGACGCCGCGGGCGTGGATGTCCGGGCCGGAGACGATCTTTCCGGTGGACCGGTTGACGACGGTGATGATGGAGATGAAGCCTTCGTCGCCGAGGATCCGGCGGTCCTTCAGGTCCTCGTCGGTAATTTCCCCCACGCTCTGGCCGTCGACGTAGACGAAGCCGCACTCGACCTGGCCCACGATCCGTGCGCGGCCTTCGGCCAGGTCGATCACCGCCCCGTCGCTGGTCAGCAGGACGTTGGACGCCGGTACCCCCGAGGACTGCGCGATCCTGCCGTTGGCAATCAGGTGGCGGGTTTCCCCGTGAACGGGCATGACGTTTTTGGGCTGCAGGATGTTGTAGCAGTACAGCAGTTCGCCGGCGGCCGCATGGCCGGAGACGTGCACCTTGGCGGTGCCCTTGTGAATGACGTCGGCGCCGAGCTTGAGCAGGCCGTTGATGATGCGGTAAACGGCGTTTTCGTTGCCGGGGATCAGCGAGGAGGCCAGGATGACCGTGTCGCCGATGCCCACCGCGATCTTGTGGTCGCCGTTGGCCATGCGGGAGAGGGCGGCCATCGGCTCGCCCTGGGACCCGGTGGACATGAGGACCACCTGGTCATCACGCAGCTTGCCCACGTCCTTCAGGTCCACCAGCACGTTGGCGGGGACGTTGAGGTAGCCCAGCTTCGCGGCGATGGCCATGTTGCGCACCATGGAGCGGCCCACGAAGGCCACCTTGCGCCCGTGCAGCACGGCGGCGTTGAGCACCTGCTGGACGCGGTGGACGTGGGAGGAGAAGCTGGCCACGATGATGCGCTTGCCGGCCTTGCCGAACAGGACCTCCAGGGTGGGCCCGATCTCCGCCTCGCTGGTGGTGAAGCCTGGGACGTCGGCGTTGGTGGAGTCCACCAGGAACAGGTCCACGCCCTCCTCGCCCAGGCGGGCGAAGTGGCGCAGGTCCGTGCGGCGCCCGTCCAGGGGCAGCTGGTCCATCTTGAAGTCGCCCGTGTGGAGCACGGTGCCGCCGGCGGTGCGGATGAACACGGCCAGGGCGTCCGGGATGGAGTGGTTGACGGCCACGAATTCGCATTGGAACGGGCCCAACTGCTCCAGCTGTCCCTCCGTGACGGTCAGCGTCCACGGCTGCATGCGGTGCTCGGCGAGCTTGGCCTCGACAAGGGCCAGCGTCAGCTGGGAGCCGATGAGAGGGATGTCGTTGCGCAGGCGCAGCAGGTAGGGGACGGCGCCGATGTGGTCCTCGTGGCCGTGCGTGAGCACCACGCCCACCACGTCCTCGATCCGGTCCCCGATGTAGGAGAAGTCCGGCAGGATGAGGTCCACGCCGGGCTGGTCCTCCTCGGGGAAGAGCACGCCGCAGTCAACGATCAGCAGTTTGCCGTCGATTTCGAAGACGGTCATGTTGCGGCCGATCTCGCCAATGCCGCCGAGGGGAACTATGCGCAGCGTGTCCGGTGCGAGTGCGGGCGGGGTGCGGAGCCCGGACTCGGTCATTTGGGACATGGTTACAATTCCATTCCAGCTTCCGCAAGGTCAGCCTTGATCAGGGCGATCTCGGCCTCGTCCGGCTCCACGAGGGGCAGCCGGACCACCGAGGTGGGCAGGATTCCCTGCCACTTGAGAATCTGCTTGACCGCCACGGCGCCCTGGACGTGGCCCATGGTGGCCCTGATGACCGGGTCGAGCTCAAAATGGAGGCGGCGGGCTGTGGCGAAGTCGCCGGCCGCCGCAGCGTCAATGAGGGCGCGGAACTTTTGCGGCGCCACGTGGGCGCTGACGCTGACAAGTCCGACGGCGCCGGCGGCCATGAGCGGCAGCGTCAGTCCGTCGTCGCCCGAGTAGACGTCAAGGCCGGTGTTGGCCAGCACGCGGGTGGTGGCGCTGAAGTCGGCCTTGGCGTCCTTGAGCGCGGTGATGCGCGGGTGGTCGGCCAGCCTGATGATGGTCTCGGTGGCAATGGGGACCCCGGTCCGGCCGGGAATGTCATAGAGCATGACGGGCAGTTCGGTGGAGTCCGCGATGGCCTCAAAGTGCGCCTGGATGCCGGCCTGGCTGGGCTTGTTGTAGTACGGGGTCACGATCAGCAGGCCGTGGACGCCCAGGGCCGCGGCGCGCCGGGACAGGCTGATGGAGTGGCGCGTGTCATTGGTGCCGGTGCCGGCGATGACGCGGGCCCGGTCCCCGACGGCGTCCAGGACGGCCTGGAACATGCCAAGGTTTTCCTCGTCCGTCAGGGTGGGGGTTTCGCCCGTGGTGCCGGTGACCAGGATGCCGTCGCAGCCGCCGTCGACCAGCTTCGCGGCCAGCGCGGCGGCCTGCTTGTAGTCGACAGCCCCGTCGGCGGTGAAGGGGGTGACCATGGCGGGCACCAATGTTCCGAAGGGGCGGGTGGCAATATCAGGTTCAGACATGGGTAAAACGTTACCTGCTTTACGGCGGTTTCGTTCAACGGGCGCCACTTCGTGGACGGTCCGCCTCCACTGCCGGCATCCTCGCCAAAAATCCCCTCCGGCGGGCTTCGCAGGGCGGCCGCATGACGGACTCCCCCTCCGCCTTTCCCTCCGACCGGCCGCATTTTCGCCCACAGCACGCCTCTGGCGGGCCCTGGTGGCCCGGAGCAGCCACCGCCGTACCACCGGAAGGGGCCGGCCGGTGCCCGAACCTTGGAACGGCGGGCCTCAGGTGCCGGCGCGAGCGCGGGCAGCCGCCAGGAACGGCAGCCATTCGTCGACTATCGGCTGCGCGGGGAAGAGGGTGGTGCCGTGGTTGCGCCCCCGCAGTTCCACCACCCGGGCGTTGGGCATGAGCTCGGCTGCACGCCGGGAGTCGGCCAGCCGGTCCCGGTCCGCCGTGCCGGCCAGGAGCAGCGCGGGCAGATCCAGGGCCGCCACGTCGGACTCGGCGATGGCCGGCTCCGCCTCGGTTTGGCGGAAATAGGCGCGCAGGGCGGTGGGATCGTTGCCCAGGAAGGCGGCCCTGGTCTGAGGGTCCAGCGGTCCGCCGATGCGCGCTTCCCAGCCCGCCACAAAGGCGGGCATCCCGCCTGAGCCGAGGGCGGCGTCGTACTCGGGGAAGAACAGCTTCCCGACGCTGCCGGGTTGGATGCGGAAGGTGCCGGCGAGCGTGGTCAGTGAGAGCAGGCGCTCAGGGGCGGCCACGGCCAGCGAGAAGCCAACCCGCGCCCCCACGGAGTAGCCGCCAAAGTGGGCGCGCGGCGCGCCGGCGGCATCCAGGACCGCCAGGGCGTCGGCCACGAGCACGTCCATGGCATACGCCGCCTGCGTGTGGGGCTTGCCGGAGCGCCCGTGCCCGCGCAGGTCCATCGTGATGACGGTGTGGTTTTCGCGCAGCGCCTTGGTGTAGCCAAATCCGCGCCAGATGGCACGGCTGAGGGCGCTGCCGTGGATGAGCAGGATGGGCTCCCCCTCCCCCGCCACGTCGTAGGAGAGTTCGACCCCGTCATCCGGGTTGTGTGTGCTGCTCGCCATCGCCTTCGCTCTCTTTCGGGATCTGTGACGCACTGGTTGCTGGAAATTCGCGCACAAACAGCACCTAGTGCGTCACAGTTGGGGTTGGGGGCGGCGGGACAGCGCTATCGCGTCGCGCATTGCCCTGCGGGCGCGCCTGCGGTCCCCGGCGGCGTCGTAGGCGCAGGAGAGCCGGAACCAGGAGCGCCAGTCGTCCGGCGCGGCCTCCGCCGCCAGCTTGTACTTTTCAAATTCGGCATCCGCGGCGGAACGGATGATGCGGCCGCCGGGCGTGCGCGGCAGCCTGTCCTCCGGCAGCCCTCCTTCGGCTTCGAGGACGTTGGCCAGCTTCTCCGTGCGGGCGCCGAAGAGCACCTCGCTGACGAGCGCCCATGCGGCCACGAACGGGATGACAAAATACGCCGCGCCCAGGGCCTTGGCCTGCCATTCCGGTGAGACGAACATGAGCGTGAACGAACGCTGGAGCATGACCACCAGGTAAAACACCAGCAGCAGGCAGATCAGTCCGACCCAGATCTTGGTCCTTGAAATGCGGATCCCCCGCCCGGTTACCTTTGGCATGCGCTCAGCCTTCAAGGTCAAGGTAGCCGTCGAGGCCCACGGTCAGCCCGGGGCGGGCGCCCACGGAGCGCACGCCCAGCAGCACCCCGGGCATGAAGGAGGCATGGTTGAAGGAGTCGTGGCGGATGGTCAGCGCCTCCCCCGGGCTGCCCAGCAGCACCTCCTGGTGGGCCACCAGGCCGGCGAGGCGGACGCTGTGCACGGGGATGCCGTCCACGGACGCGCCGCGCGCGCCGTCGAGGGCGGTTTCCGTGGCGTCGGGCGCTGCCGGGACGCCGGCCTCGGCCCGTGCCTTGGCCATGAGCTGTGCGGTGCGCAGGGCGGTTCCGGACGGGGCGTCCACCTTGCCTGGGTGGTGCAGCTCGATGATCTCCACCGACTCGAAGTACTTGGCTGCCCTGGCGGCAAAGTGTGTGGCCAAAACGGAGCCCAGGGCGAAGTTGGGTGCGATCAGCACCCCGGTTTCGGGGTGGGCTGCGAGCAGTTCCGCCAGGGCGGCCAGGCGTGCTGCGTCCCAGCCGGTGGTGCCCACCACGGCGTGGATGCCGTGCTCCACGGCGAAGCGGACGTTGGCCTCGGTGGAGCCGGGGACGGTCAGGTCGACCACGACCTGCGCACCTTTGTCCACCAGGATGTCCAGGGGGTCTTTCCGGCCCAGCGCGGCCACGAGCTCCATGCCGGCGGCCCCGTCAATGGCCGCCACGGCGGCCGTTCCCATTCGTCCCCTGGCACCGAGCACGGCCACCTTCAGCATTTCACTCATGCTTTTAAGACTACTGGCTTTCGGTCCCCGGATTGTCCGCAGGGTGGTCCGCAGGGTGGTCCGCCGCGTCATCCCCGGCAGCTTCGCCGGGGAGCGCGCCGGCGCCCACCCACTCCGCGGTGCCGTAGGCGAAGAACTGTTCCTTCCAGATCGGCACCTCGGCCTTGATCCGCTCCACCAGCTCCGAACACAC
>Ga0134128_10003327_pt1 | contig 19651 bp, 14 predicted proteins | sample KB31754_FD_96462 | JGI IMG/M metagenome (GOLD analysis project Ga0134128, IMG submission 96462) | Terrestrial soil microbial communities with excess Nitrogen fertilizer from Kellogg Biological Station, Michigan, USA - KB3-175-4 | ecosystem: Environmental > Terrestrial > Soil > Unclassified ...
CCGTTTCCACGACCAGTTCGTCGCGCCCTACGAGCTGCCCAATCTCAGCGCCTGGGGAGAAACCTGCGCGTCCTACGGCAACGTCCTCTGGAACCACCGCATGTTCCTGCTGCACCAGGACGCGAAGTATCTCGATCAGATGGAACGCGTGCTCTACAACGGGTTCCTCGACGGCGTGTCGCAGAAAGGCGATCGGTTCTTCTACCAGAACCCGCTGACCTCTTACGGCAACTACGAGCGCTTCGACTGGATCAACACACCCTGCTGCCCGCCCAATGTCGTGCGCCTGATCGCGTCGCTCGGCCGCTACGTCTACGCGACACAGGGGGACGAGGTCTACGTCAACCTGTTCGTCGGCAGTACCGCGCGCCTGGGGTCCGAGGGCCGCCGCACCGTCCTGCGGCAGGAGACGCGCTATCCGTGGGACGGCCAGGTCCGCATCGCCGTCGACCCCGACGCGCCGCGGCGATTCAGCGTCTACGTGAGGATTCCCGGCTGGACCGGCGAGACCGTCTCGCCGGGCGATCTCTATCGATTCACCGATCGCGCGCACGAAGCGCCGACGATCGCGGTCAACGGCAAGACGCTCGCGCTGCGAACGGCGAACGGGTTCGTGAAGATCGATCGGCAATGGCAGGCCGGCGACACGATTGAAATGCGCCTGCCGATGCCGATCCGGCGCGTGCTCGCCGACCCTCGCGTGCGGGATGATGCGGGGCGCGTCGCGCTCGAGCGCGGTCCGCTCGTTTACGCCGCCGAATGGCCCGATAACGGCGGACACGCGCTGAATATCGCCGTCCCGGATCGCGCGCCGCTGACGAGCGAATTCCGATCCGACCTGCTGGGCGGTGTGCAGGTCATTACCGGCCCGGTCGAGGCGGTCGTCCGCACGGCGGCGGACACCTCGGTTCGCACGCGGCCGCATCGCCTGGTCGCGATTCCCTACTACGCGTGGGCGAACCGCGGGATGGGCGAGATGCAGGTCTGGCTGCCGCGCACGGCGGAGAAGGCGCGCGCCACACCGATCGTGCCGCCGCGTCCGATCGCGACGGTGGCGTCCTCGGGCGGCATCGAGAAGAAGTGGACCGGCTACAACGATCAGAACGACGACATCGCGGCCGTCTACGACGGCGCCAGGCCGCTCTCGTCAGCCGACGAGTCGAACCTCTATTTCCGCATGCGCCCGGCCGTGGGGCAGCCGGCGTGGGTCGAATACGATTTCGCGCGCCCCGTCTCGATCAGTTCGAGCGACGTGTACTTTGCCGACGACAGGCGCTTCTGCAAGCTGCCCGAGTCATGGCGGCTCGTCTACAAGTCCGGCGGTGCCTGGAAGCCGGTCGTCGCGCACGACGCCTACGCCGTCACGAAAGATCAGTTCAATCACGTGACCTTCGACCCGGTGACGACGACCGCGGTGCGCATCGAAGTGGAGCCGGTCACCCGCCATTACCGGACCGGCGAGATCGGGCCTCCCGCAGCGATGTTCCTGGCGCGGGACATCGACTGGCGCGAGTTCGGCCTCATCGAGTGGCGCGTGAAGTAGCGGCTTCACCAGGGATCCAGCCGCCGGTGCGTTAGACTGCTGGCGAAGGGACCAGGTCGTGACCCTCACACTGGAAATCGTCGAGTCCTCCGAGTCCATCCCCAGAGGCGGCAACCGCCACGTGTTCGGTGAGGATGGGGGCTCCATCGGGCGCGCCGCAACGAATTCGTGGGTGCTGGCACATAACAAGGTGTCAGGACAGCATGCCCAGATCACGTACAGGAACGGCGTGTTCTACATCCAGGACCTGAGCCGGAACGGCGTGTCGGTCAACTCCCCCGACAACCGGCTGGCGCGGAACCGGCCGTATGCGCTCAAGCCGGGCGACCGGATTTTCATCGAGCCCTATGAGATCGACGTCTGGATCGAGGCCCCGGCGCGTGCGGCGCGGCCGGCGCCCGTGGATCCGTTTGGCGACGACGATCCGTTCGCGCCGCGGCATGACGCGCTGATGCCGCTCAGGAGCGAGGGGCCGTCGGCCTCGCCGGTCAGCGACGACGTCGATCCGCTCAAGTTTTTCGATCCGTTGCCCAGCCGTCCGTCGCGCAAGCCGGAACCGCCCGTGTCGCTTGGGGACGACCTCGGGGGCATGCACTACCAGCCGCCCGCGGCGTTGCCCGATCCGGACCAGATCGCGCCGCGGGCGCCGGCGGTCGAGGCGATCCCGGCCGGCTACGATCCGCTGCGTCCCGACGACCCGGTCGTCGTGCCGGCGCCGCCCCCGCCGCCGCCGCCGTCACCACCGCCGCCGGTGTCTCCGCCGATCCGGCCCAGGCCCGGCGACACGCCGGAAGCGCGGCGCAAGGCCAGGGACAGTTCCCCGGGCGACTCCACGATCCGACAGCAGGTGCGGACCCCCGTTCCGCCGACGCCTCCCGTGCCCGAGCCTGCGCCACCGCCCGCGCAACCCGCTGCGCCGCTCGCGGAGGCGCCGCCGAAGGCCGATGTGCGTCCGGCGCCCGCGGCGCCCACCGCGGATCTGGCGGAGCTGCTCGCGGGCGCGGGTGTGCCCGACGCGGCGATCACGCCGGAGCTCTCCCGCAATCTCGGCCAGATTCTCCGCATCGTCGTTTCCGGGCTGATGGACGTCCTCCAGTCGCGCCAGCGGATCAAGGAGGAGTTTCGCATGCAGCAGACGATGTTCCGGCCCGCGGACAACAACCCGCTGAAGTTCTCCGCGAACCTCGACGACGCGCTGCACAACCTGCTGGTGAAACGAAATGCCGCCTATCTCAATCCAGTAGATGCGTTCGCGGATGCTTTCGACGATCTGCGCGACCATCAGCTGGCGATGCTCGAAGGGATGCGCGTGGCGTTCGAAGGGATGCTGGCGGAATTCGATGCCGACCGGCTGCAGGAGGAGTTCGACGCGCAGATCGCGAAGCATTCGATTCCGCTGCTGCCGGCGAAGATGCGCTACTGGGAGCTGTATCGGGACAAGCGCCAGGCGATGGTCAAGGATCCCGAGGCCGCCTTCGCGCGTCTGTTCGGCGAAGAGTTCAGCCGCGCCTACGAAGAACAGTTTCGTAAGTTGAAGGCCACGCGACGCACCCGCGGGTAACTTGTGATTCGTTATAGATTGGCACTCGTCCATGTCTGCCCATAACCGCGTGATCTGGTCGGAAGGGCTGTTCCTGCAGCCGCAGCACTTCCAGCAGCAGGACCGGTATTTCGAGCGGTACGTCGAAACGCGCTGCCAGCCGCTGGTGCCCTACAGCTGGGGATTCACCGAGATCGAGTTCGAGCGCGACTTCCTGAAGATCGGCAAGATCGGGCTGCGGCGCCTCGCGGGGGTGTTTCCCGACGGCACGCCGTTCCGGATGCCGGAAGACGATCCGCTGCCGCCGCCCATCGACGTCGGCGGCGACGTGCGCGATCAGCGCCTGTTCCTGGCGGTACCGTTGCGCCGCGCCGGCGAGCTCGAATCGGCGCGCCGCCCGGTGACCGACGAGCTCGTGCGGCAGGAGATCCGCGAGTTCCAGGTCGCCAACGCCGCGGGCAACGGCGGCGATCCCGCGACGCTCGAAGTCGGGGCGCTGCGCACGCGGCTGCTGCTCGAAAAGGAAGCGACCGAGGCCTACGGCGCCATCCCGCTGGCGCACATCGTCGAGTGCCGCGCCGACCAGCAGGTCGTGCTCGACGAGCAGTTCATCCCGACCATCCTGCAGGTCCGCGCCGCGAACCGCCTGATGACCGTGGCGACCGAGCTGCTCGGATTGTTCAATCAGCGCGGCGAGGCGCTCGGCGGCCGCGTCGCCGCCACCAGCCGGGGGGCGGCGTCGGAGCTCGCGGACTTCCTGATGCTGCAGGCGATCAACCGCTACCAGCCGGTGCTGGCGCATCACGCGCACGCGGGCGTCGTCCACCCCGAGGCGTTCTTCCAGTTCTGCGTCGCCGCGGCGGGAGAGTTCACCACGTTCACGACGACCTCGAAACGAACCCCCCGGTTTCCGCACTATCAGCACGATCGGCTCAAGGAGACGTTCGAGCCGGTCATCGTCTCGCTCCGCGAATCGATGAGCAAGGTCATGACGCAGGTGGCGATCCCGATTCCGCTCGACCCGCGGAAGTTCGGCATCAGCGTCGCGATCGTGCCGGATCGCGCGCTCTTCAGCAGCGCGGTCTTCATCCTGGCGGCGAGAGCCGACGGTCCCGCCGAGAACGTCCGGCAGCGGTTCCCGACGCAGGTCAAGGTGGCTCCGGCCGAGCGCATCGGCGACCTGGTGCGACAGGGGCTTCCGGGCATCCCGGTGGTGCCGGTGCCGGTGACGCCGCGCCAGATTCCGTACCATGCCGGCTACGCGTACTTCGAACTGGATCAGACACACGAACTGTGGGAACAACTCAAGAACTCGGGCGGCGTGGCGATTTACGTGCCCGGGGACTTCCCCGGACTGACGATGGAGTTCTGGGCAATTCGCGGGTGAGAGCAGGCGTTCTTCCATGGCGGACAGCGACGATCCTTTCCTGCCCTCGGACCTGACCCAGCGTCCGCGTCCGGGCGCCGGTCGCCGCGGCATGCCCGACTCGGGCCTGTCGGCGCGTCCGGCCGCGCCGCACGTCGTCGACGTCGAGCCGGTCCCCGAGTCGGTGCGTGCGTTCCTCGGCGTCGGCCTCAACCCGCTGGTCCAGGCGGCCAGCCCGCTGCTGCTGTTGATGGGGCAGCTGCGGACGGCGACGGCGGCGATGGACGTGTCGAGCCTCCGCCGCTACGCGCTCGACGAGATCCGCCGCTTCGAGGACCAGGCGCGCGCCGGCGGCGTGCGCAACGAGATCGTGCTCGCGGCGCGCTACGTGCTGTGCGCCGGGCTCGACGAAGCCGTGCTCTCCACGCCGTCGGGGGCGCAGAGCGAATGGGCGCAGCATCCGCTGCTGGTCGCGCTGCATCGCGAGGCGTGGGGCGGCGAGAAGTTCTTCGAGATGCTCGACCGCATCTCGGCCGATCCGTCGAAGCACATCGACCTGATGGAGCTGCAGTACCTGATCCTCGCGCTCGGCTTCACCGGCAAGTACCAGATGGCCGACCGCGGCCACGAGAAGCTGGCCGAGCTGCAGCGCAACCTCTATCGCACGATCCGCAGCCAGCGCGGGGCCGCGCCGGCCGATCTGTCGCTGCAGTGGCGCGGGCTCGAGGATCAGCGCAACCGCCTCATTCGCTACGTGCCGTGGTGGGTGGTCGTCGCCGCCGCCCTGGCGATCCTCGCGGTCACCTTCGGCGTCTACTACTCCTGGCTCGCCGACCAGGCGGGCGATCTGCACGGCCGTCTCGCGCGCGTCGGCGTCGAGGAGTTCGCCGTGCCGACGCCGGCGCCGGTGGTGAAGGGCCCGACGCTCAAGCAGCTGCTCGAGCGCGACGGCGTGGCCAGCGCGCTGACGATCGAAGAGAACGGCGGTCGGACCGTCGTCACGCTGCAGGGGGGCGACGTGTTCAAGTCGGGCAGCGCGGACGTCAACCCGTCCTACGTGGCGACGCTCGATCGCATCGCCGCGGCGCTCAACGGCGTCAAGGGACGGGTGATGGTGGTGGGCCATACCGACGATCAGCCGATCAAGTCGCTGACCTTCGCCGACAACTACGAGCTGTCGCGCGAGCGCGCGGTGAGCGTGGCCAACGTCCTCAAGCGGACCCTCAACAGCCCGGCGCGGCTGACCTGGCGCGGCGTCGGCGCGCTCTATCCCAAGAAGGAGCCGGCCTCGGATCCGGCGAACCGGGCGATCAACCGGCGGGTGGAGATCATCCACCTCGCCGAAGAGTAGCGTGACTCGAGGCTGAGCATGTTCGCGTTTCTCAAGCGCACGATCGTCCTCATCGTCGGCCTGCTGCTGCTCGTCTTCTTCGTCTGGTGGGCCGGGCCGTACTTCGCGTTCGGGGACTTCCATCCGCTCGAGTCGGAGCTGGCGCGCTACATCGTCATCATCGCGCTGATTGGCGGCTGGCTGCTCTACCGGTTGTTCAAGCGGCTGCGTGCCTTCAGCAAGAGCGACCGGCTGCTGACCGCGGTCGTGGCGCAGCCCCAGCCGCAGGCCGAGAAGGCGCGGACGCCGGCGGAAGTGGCGAAACTGCGGGAGCGGTTCGAGGAAGCCGTGGGCGCGCTGAAGCAGCAGCGCCGCACCGGCCGCAGCCTCTACGACCTGCCGTGGTACGTGATCATCGGCGCGCCGGGCTCCGGCAAGACGACGGCGCTGCTCAATTCCGGCCTGCGCTTTCCGCTGGAGCAGCGCGTCGGCAAGGGGGCGCTGCGCGGCGTCGGCGGCACGCGCAACTGCGACTGGTGGTTCACCGACGAAGCGGTGTTCCTCGACACCGCCGGCCGCTACACGACACAGGACTCCGACGCCTCGTCGGACAGCGTCGGCTGGAGCGAATTCCTGTCGCTGCTGAAGAAGTATCGTCCGCGCCGGCCGCTCAACGGCGTGATCGTCACCGTCAGCGTTCAGGACCTGCTCGATCCCTCCACGCGCGACAGCTACATCGAGGCGGCGCGCACGCGCCTGGCGGAGCTGCACCGCGAGCTCAACACCCAGCTGCCGGTCTACGTGATGGTCACCAAGTGCGACCTGGTGGACGGCTTCGCCGAGTACTTCGAGGATCTCACGGCGGAAGGGCGCGCGCAGGTGTGGGGCGTGACGTTCCCCTACGACAAGACGGTCAGCAACGAGGCGCCCGCCGCCTATCCCGCGGAGTTCGACGCGCTGATGACGCGCCTCAACGAGCGGGTGTTCGAGCGGCTCGAGGAGCTCCGCGACGCGCGGCGCCGCACCAAGACGTTCGCGTTCCCGCAGCAGATGGGCACGCTCCGCGAGCTGCTGGCGCAGTGGATCTCCGAGGTCTTCGGCGCGCCCGACTTCGACGGGCGCGTCCTGCTGCGCGGCGTCTACTTCACCAGCGGCACCCAGGAAGGCACCCCGTTCGATCGGCTGCTCGGCACGATCGGCCGGACCTTCCGCGCCACCGATGCGGTGATGACGCCGCGCGGGCCGGGAAAGGCCTATTTCGTCGAACACCTGCTCAAGACGGTGATGATCGGCGAGTCGGGGCTGGCCGGGGTCAACCGGAAGCTGGAGCTGCGGAACGCGTCGCTGCTGCTGGGCGCCTACATCGCGACGGGATTGATCGCGGCGCTGGGCGTCATCTGGCTGACCATCGCCTACAACCGCAACAGCGATTTCCTGGCGCGGATCAAGAAGGACGTCGACGCCTTCGAGCAGACGCCGGCGGTCAATCCGACCTCGCCGCTCGAGGCGATCGTGGCGCGCCTGGACGGAATCGGTGCCGTGCTGGATTCGGCGGACCGCTTCCGCAAGAGCACGTCGTGGTTCGCAAGCTGGGGGCTGTATGAAGGCCGATCGATCGCCAGCTCCGCCCGCGATGCCTACGTGCGCGAGTTGGACAGCGTGCTGCTGCCGCGGTTTTCTGCCGAGATCCGGGCGCGCTTGATCCAATCGGCGGGGGAGCCCCTGACGCTCTACCGGTACTTCAAGGGCTACTTGATGCTGGGTCAGCCCGAACATTTGGACAAGGAGTTTCTCAAGGGCCTGGCCGACGAGGAATGGACGCAGGGACGCACCGCGCTGGCCGCCGGGCCCGCCGTCTCGCACCATTTCGCCGCGCTGCTCGACAACGCCTCGTCGCTGCGCGCGTTACCGCTGGACGCGAAGCTGGTCGGCCAGACGCGTAGCAGCCTGCCGCGCAGCCTGATGCCGCGGATCGCCTACGACGCGTTGAAACGCGGCAATGTCGACAAGCCGGGCGAGGGGCTGCGCATCGATCAGGCCGCCGGGATCGACTCCGAAAAGGTGTTCAGCCGCAAGAGCGGCCTGCCGCTGTCGACGCCGATTCCGCGGCTGTACACGCGCGAGCAGTTCAAAGAGGTCACCACCACGCAGCGCACCGCGCTGACGAAGGAGCTGACCGGCGACGCGTGGGTCTGGGGCGGCACGACCGTCGGGGCAGTGGCCAACGCCGGTGCGGTGATGAACGAGGTCATCACGCTCTACGAGACCGACTACATCCGCACGTGGGACGCGCTGCTCGACGATCTGCAGTTGGTGCCGTTCGCCACGGTGACTGAGGCGAAAGAAGCGCTGCGCATCGTCACCGCGCCGACCTCGCCGCTGCGCGGCCTGCTGCGCGTCATCGCCGACCAGACGACGCTGGTCACGCCGACCGGCGCCGTGCCCAAGGGCGTGGTCGAACTGACGAAGAAGAGAGCGGAAAGCATCCTGTCCGGCGCGATCAGAACCGGAGAGGAAGCGCTCGGCCTGTCGACGATCGCGGCCGGCACCGCCGTCACCTATCACTACCAGTGGGTCCGGCAGCTGACCGCGGGGGAACCGGGGAAGGCGCCGCTCGACGCGATCATCAATACGATCGCCGAGATCCAGAAGCAGCTCGACACGCTCGGGCCTGACGTGGCCGGCGGCAGCGTCGTCGCCATCCTCTCCAATGCGCAGTTCCGCGGCCTGACAGAGACGCTCAAGGCGCAGGCCAACACGCTGCCGAGCGGAGTGCAGAAGCTCGTCCTGGAGATCGTGGAGGGGTCGGGACGCGTGGTCATCAGCGGCGCAACCTCCAGCATCGAGGAGATCTACACCGGACAGATCCTTCCCACCTGCAACAGCCTGATCGCCAACAGGTATCCGTTCGCTTCGTCGAACGTCGACGTCCAGTTGCAGGATTTTGCGAGCGTCTTCGGCTTCGACGGCGTCTTCGACAAGTTCTTCACCGAGTACCTGGAGAAGCAGGTGGACATGACCGGCCCGACGTGGACCTGGCGCCCCGGCTCGGTCACGCCCTCGCATCGCCTGCTCGAACAGTTCCAGCAGACGCGCATGATCCGCGACATGTTCTTCACCCCCGGATCGAAGACGCCCGAGGTGAGATACTTCCTCACCTTCAGCGATCTCGACAGCAGCGCCGACCGCGCGGTCCTCGAGATCGACGGTCAGATCTTCGACGACAAACACGCCAAGCAGGCGGGGTCCTGGCCGGGACCGACGCCGGGACACGCCGCGAGCGCGTTCGACGCGCGCTACTTCGACCCGAAGAAGGTGAAGGGCGGGCCGTGGGCCCTGTTCAGGATGATCGACGAGACGCGCTTCGGTCCGCCCGACGCGCAGCAGCGGATCATGCTCAACGTCCAGGACCAGTTCCACCGCGTGAGGGTCACGGTCGAAGCCGCGCGCGCGACCGGCAACCCGTTCGCGACGACGGCGTGGCGGCAGTTCAGTTGCGAGTCGTGAGCCGCCGATGCAGGTAGGCTTCTACGGCAAGCTGCCCAGCCACGGCGACTTCCTGCGCCGCCGTGTCTCCGACGCGTTCGTCGACGCGTGGGACGCCTGGCTGCGGGAAAGCCTGGCCGCGAGCCGGACGACGCTCGGGCCGCGATGGTTGAACGTGTATCTCACGAGTCCCGCCTGGCGCTTCGTCTGCGCCGCGGGTGCGTGCGGGCCGTCGCCGGTCGTCGGCGTCGCCGCGCCGAGCGTCGACCAGGTGGGGCGCTACTTCCCGCTGACCATCGTGGCCGAACTGCCTGCCGATGCTTCGCTGGTGGCGGCCGCGTCCTGCGCGGAATTTTTCGGGGCCGCCGAGCGTTTGGTAATCGAAACGCTGGCGACCGAACGCGTCGATTTCGAACGATTCGACCTCGGGGTCGCGGCACTGGCGCAGGAGCTCATGGCCGTCGCCCAATTGCCGGATCTCGTGCTCGACGCCGCCGCCGCGGCGATCGTCACCGACAGCCCGCAGGCTTGGCAATTCCCGCTGGCCGCGGCGTCGGACGTCGGGTCCGCCTTCGGCCAGTTGCTGTCGCTGCACCTGGAGGCCAAGTACCGGCCGCTGGTGCTGTTCTGGACGGACGGATCGGCCGTCGTCGAGCCCAGCTGCCTTGTCATCAAGGGGTTGCCCGCGCCCGACATGTACGCGGCCTTGCTCGAAGGAGCGTGGGGGGCGCATCGCTGGCGGACCGTCTCGGCGCGCGTCTCGGACGACCTGACGATTCCGGGCGCGTCGCTGGCCGTCGAGGAGACGGGGCCGCTCTTCTTCCGGTCGGCCGCGGCCACGGATGTCGGGCGGACGCGCACCAACAATGAAGACGGGTTCGTGGAGCGTCCCGAGGCGGGCGTCTGGGCGGTGGCCGACGGCATGGGCGGCCACAGCCACGGCGAGGTGGCCAGCCGGATGGTGTGCGACGCTCTCGCCGATTTCCCGCTCGATGGCACCTTCGACGAGGCTATCGACGCGGCGCGACGCCGGGTGCAGGCGGTCAATGATCACCTGGTCCGGAGCGCCGGCAGCGCGGATCCCGGTCAGCGAAGCGGAAGCACGGTTGTCGTCCTACTGCTGCGAGGGTCGCATTCGGCTGTGCTCTGGGCGGGTGACAGCCGGGTGTACCGCTGGCGGGCGGGGACTCTGCAGCAGTTGACGACCGATCATAGCCTCGCGGAACTGGCCGGGATCAACGCGGCGGAATCCAGCGTCATCACCCGGGCGGTGGGGATCGAGCCCGACCTCATCCTCGACGTGTATCGTGAGGCGGTCCGTCCGGGCGACCGCTTCCTGCTCTGCTCGGATGGGCTTACCCGGGTCGTCCCCGAGTCACAGATCTGTCAGTGGATACGGTCGTCCGACATCCGAACGGCCGTCGACGGCCTGATCGCGGCGACGCTGGAGGCCGGCGCCCCCGACAATGTAACGATTGTCATCGCCGAAGCACATGAGTGAGTACGCGATTGTGTGCACGAGATTCGAGTAGAATGCGCATTCCGTCAGACGGCTGCGCCATTGGTGGGAACAACGAGGCTTGGTCATGAGTGCTCGGTGGAACGGGCAGGCGCTACTTCAGCCGATTTCTCCAGAACAGCCCTGCGGCCTGAACCTGGAGGATACGCCCGTCCTGTCGTCGCTCGATGCACTGCGGCTGTTCGGCCAGGCGCGATCCCCGGAAGCGCCCCCGGACACTGACGGCGACGAGAAAGAGCTCACGAAAGCCCGGCCGCCGATCGAGTGGGATCGGATTCGCACCGAGGCGCTCGACGGGTTGAGCAAGAGCAAGGACCTGCGGCTGCTGGCGTACCTGGGGACGGCGGTCCTGCGCACGGACGGGTTGCCGGCGTTCGCCGACGTGCTCACCACCGCGTCACAGTGGCTCGAGCAGTACTGGGCGCACCTCTACCCGGTCCTCGACGAGGACGCGATCGCGAGGCGCAACGCGCTGAATTGTTTCGCGGATCCGATGGCCGTCGTCGATCGGCTGTGGCGCCTGCCGCTGGTCGAGAGCCGGCAGCACGGACGCTACAGCCTGCGCGACATCGAGATCGCGCGCGGGCAGACCTCGCCCGGCAAGGACGAACCGAGGCCGGACGAAGCGGCGATCCGCAACGCGTTCAACGAGCTGCCGCTCGAACAGCTCACCGTGCTGGACAACAGCGCGGCGGCGGCGAACGCGGCGTTGAAGAGCATCGACGAGCGGATGCGCAGCGAGGGCGGCCCGGAAGTCGCGCCCGACTTCGGCTCGCTCACCACGCAGTTCGCGAAGCTGCACCGGGTGACGCGCGAACAGCTGTCGCTGCGGGAGCCGGCCGGCGGCGCGGCCGAGCCGGGTGCGGCCGCCGGCGACGGCGGCACCGTCAGGGTGGCGTTCAACGCCGGCGCGATCGCCTCGCGCCAGGATGCGGTCCGCGCGCTCGACGCGGTCGCGGAGTACTTCCGCCGGAACGAGCCGTCGAGTCCGATTCCCCTGTTCGTCGAGCGCGCCAAACGACTCGTCGCGAAGGATTTTCTCGAGGTACTGGCCGACATCGCCCCCGATGCGCTCTCGGTGGCCAGGTCGGCCGGCGGGCTCAAGGATCAATAGCCCACACACTGATCGCATAGGTCTGGAGGTATGCCGTGGCGAAAGCCAGCAGTCAGAAGTTCATCGGCCGCAATCGCGCGCCCCGTGTCCAGATCGAGTACGACGTCGAGTTGTACGGCGCCGAGAAGAAGATCCAGCTGCCGTTCGTGATGGGCGTCCTGGCCGATCTGTCCGGCAAGCCGGCGGAGCCGCTGCCGCCGGTCGCCGATCGCAAGTTCCTCGACATCGACGTCGACAACTTCGACAGCCGGATGAAGGCGCTGAAGCCGCGGGTGGCGTTCCAGGTGCCCAACACGCTTACCGGCGAGGGCAATATGAGCGTCGAGCTGACGTTCGAGAGCATGGACGACTTCTCGCCCGCCGCCGTCGCCTCGAAAGTGGACGCGCTGAACAAGCTGCTCGAGGCGCGCAAGCAGCTGTCGAACCTCATCACCTACATGGACGGCAAGACCGGCGCCGAAGACCTCGTGGCCAAGCTGCTGCAGGACCCCGCGCTGCTGCAGTCGCTGGCGTCGACCAAGAACCCCCAGGGCGAGAATTCCTGATCGCCACGTGACGTCAACCGGAGAGAAACATGGCAGACCCTAAAGCCCAGCAGCAGGAAACCTCGGCGATCGGGGCCACCGAAGTCAGCGACTTCGACTCGCTTCTGAAGAAGGAGTTCAAGCCGAAGACCGACGAGGCCAAGGAGGCGGTCGAACGGGCGGTGCGCACGCTCGCCGAGCAGGCGCTCTCCCAGACGAAGCTGGTTGGCACCGACGTCATCAAGTCGATCGAAGCGATCATCGCGCAGCTCTACAAGAAGCTCACCGAGCAGATCAACATGATCCTGCACCACGACGACTTCCAGAAGCTCGAAGGCGCGTGGCGCGGGCTGCACTACCTCGTCAACAACACCGAAACGGACGAAATGCTGAAGATCCGTTTCATGAACATCAGCAAGAACGATCTCGGCAAGACCCTGAAGCGCTACAAGGGCACCGCCTGGGATCAGAGCCCGCTGTTCAAGAAGGTCTACGAGGCGGAGTACGGCCAGTTCGGCGGCGAGCCCTTCGGCTGCCTGGTGGGCGACTACTACTTCGATCAGACGGCGCCCGACGTCGAGCTGCTCGGCGAGATGGCGCAGGTGGCCGCGGCCGCGCACACGCCGTTCATCGCCGGCGCCTCGCCGACGATCATGCAGATGACGTCGTGGCAGGAGCTGGCCAACCCGCGCGACCTGACCAAGATCTTCACCACGCCGGAGTACGCCGCGTGGCGATCGCTGCGCGAGTCGGACGACGCGCGCTACCTCGGGCTGGCGATGCCGCGCTTCCTGTCGCGGCTGCCCTACGGCGCCAAGACCAATCCGGTCGAGGACTTCGCCTTCGAGGAGGACACCGGCGCGGCCGATCACAGCCGCTACACCTGGGCCAACGCCGCCTACGCGATGGCCACCAACATCAACCGCTCGTTCAAGCTCTATGGCTGGTGCTCGCGCATCCGCGGCGTCGAATCCGGCGGCGCGGTCGAGGGCCTGCCGGTCCACACCTTCCCGACCGACGACGGCGGCGTGGACATGAAGTGCCCGACGGAGATCGCCATCAGCGATCGCCGCGAGGCGGAACTGGCGAAGAACGGCTTCATGCCGCTGCTGCACCGCAAGAACTCGGATTTTGCCGCGTTCATCGGCGCGCAGTCGGTGCAGAAGCCGTTCGAGTACACCGATCCCGACGCCACCGCGAACGCCAACCTGGCCGCGCGGCTGCCGTATCTGTTCGCCTGCTGCCGTTTCGCGCACTACCTGAAGTGCATCGTCCGCGACAAGATCGGCTCCTTCAAGGAGCGCGAGGCGATGCAGGAATGGCTGCAGAAATGGATCATGAACTACGTCGACGGCGATCCTGCCCACTCGTCCGAGACGACGAAAGCCCAGAAGCCACTCGCCGCCGCCGAAGTGCAGGTGGCGGAAGTGGAAGGGAATCCCGGCTACTACTCGGCCAAGTTCTTCCTGCGCCCGCACTACCAACTGGAAGGACTGACCGTGTCCCTGCGTCTCGTCTCGAAGCTGCCGTCCGCCAAAGCCGGCTAGAGAGATGAACGTGTTTCGGATCGACCGGTAAGGAGCGGTGAACTATGGCATCTGACATCTTCGCGAAACTGGGCGACATCAAGGGCGAGTCGCTGGACGACAAGCACAAGGACGAGATCGAGATCCTGTCGTACTCGTGGGGCGTGGCCAACGCCGGATCCATGGGCTACGGCAGCGGCGGCGGCGAGGGCAAGGCGACGTTCCACGATCTGTCGTTCGTGCACAAGATCGACAAGGCCTCGCCGGTGCTGATGCAGGCCTGCGCCACCGGCGTGCACCTCAAGGAGGCGACGCTGACGCATCGCAAGTCCGGCAAGGGGCAGCAGGAATTCCTGGTCATCAAGATGAACGACGTCATCGTGACCAGCGTGACCCAGGGCAGCGCCGGCAACGACGGGGCCTACTCGGAGAACGTCAGCATCGCGTTCGCCAAGGTCAACGTCGAGTACAAGCCGCAGAAGGCGGACGGCTCGCTCGACGCGGGCATCCACTTCAAGTACGACCTCAAGGCCCAGAAGGAAGCGTAACGCGGGAGTAGTGCCGTGGCCGTGCCAATAGCCGATCCCGCGAAGGGGCCGGGCGCCGGAGACATGTTCCTCAGGGTCAAGGGCGCGAAATCAGGTGTGATCAACGGCGAGTCGCAGGACCAGGGCAAGCACAAGAACGAAATCGAAGTGCTGGCCTGGTCCTGGGGCATGCAGGGGAAGCCGTCGCTCGGCGGCGGCGGCGCCTCCGGCAAGGCCACCATGCGCGAGCTGCGGATCACCAAGCGTGTCGACAAGTCGTCGACCGCCCTGATGTCGGCTCTGCGGACCAACGAAATGATCAACGAAGCGACGCTGACCCTGCGCAAGATCGGCAAGACGCCGCTCGAATACCTGGTCATCAAGATCGAGAACGGACGGGTGATGGCCATCGACATCGAGGCCGGCGACGCCAGCAGCAGCCCGGCGCTGTTCGAGCGCGTCAGCTTCTCGTTCAACAAGATCTCGGTGCAGTACACGCCGCAGGCTCCCGACGGCAGCGCCCAGGGAGCCACCAGCTTCGACGACGAATGGTCGGTCAGCTAGGCGATGGCTCTCTCCGAAGCGGCCGAGCGCACGCTGAAGGACGGGGATCCCCACGCCGCGCTGGCGCGCCTCCAGGAGGACGTCCGGGCGCGCCCCTCCGACGCCAAGCTGCGGGTCTTTCTCTTCCAGCTGCTCTGCGTCGTCGGGCAGTGGGACCGCGCGCTGAACCAGCTGAAGGTCGCCTCGGAGCTCGAGCCGCTGGCGCTGCCGATGGCGCAGATGTACGGCGACGCGGTGCGCTGCGAAGCCGTCCGCGACGAAGTCTTCGAGGGCAAGAAGTCGCCGATGGTGCTGGGCGAGCCGGAGCAGTGGCTCGCGCTGCTGATCGAATCGCGGCTCGTCGCCGGGCGCGGCCAGGCGGCGCAGTCGGAAGCACTCCGCCTGCGCGCGTTCGAGGAGGCGCCGGCCTCCGGCGGCAGCGTCGACGGACGCCCGTTCGAGTGGATTGCCGACGCCGACTCGCGCCTCGGGCCGGTGCTGGAAGCGATCATCAACGGACGCTACTACTGGGTGCCGTTCTCGCGCGTGGCCGCGATCACCATGGAGGCGCCGGAAGACCTCCGCGATCTGGTCTGGATGCCCGCGCACCTGCAGTTCCAGAACGGCGGCGAGTCGCTGGCGCTCATTCCCACCCGATATCCCGGGTCGCAGAGCGCGGGCGAAGGGCCGATCGCGCTCGCGCGCAAGACCATCTGGGAATCGATCGGCGAGGATGCCTATCGCGGCCTCGGCCAGCGCATCCTCACGACCGACGGCGGCGACATTCCCTTTCTCGAGATTCGCACCCTGTCGATCACCCAGGACGGCGATCCGGCGCCCGACGGTGCAGGCGCGGACCATGCCTGACCAGACGCCCCGGGAACTGCTGCAGCCCGCCCTCCTCGACCGCCTCACCGACGACGAGCCGGACAAGAAACTCGAGCTGCGGCAGCAGCGCGTGATCTCGAAGAAGCGCATGCGCGAAGCGGTGCTGCGCGATCTCGCCTGGCTGTTCAACACGACGCGGCTCGATCCCGACATGGATCCGGCGACGCTGCCGCTGGCGCGGCGCTCGGTGGTCAACTACGGACTGCCCGCGCTCGCCGGGCAGACCGCGTCGACGCTGGAGGTGCCGGACCTCGAGCGCGCGATCAAGCAGGCGATCCTCGACTACGAGCCGCGGATCCTGCCGGCGTCGCTGCGCGTGCGCGCGCTGGAGACCGCCGGCCTCGATCATCACAACGTCATCGGCGTGGAAATCTCGGGGCTGCTCTGGGCGCAGCCGATTCCGCTGGAGCTGCTGGTCCGCACCGAGATCGATCTCGAAACCGGGCAGGTGGAAGTCGCCGACCTCGCGCCGTCACGGGTGAGCTGATGGATCCCCGCCTGCTGCACTACTACGAAAACGAGCTCGGCCACCTCAAGGAAATGGGGGCGGAGTTCGCGCAGCAGTCGCCGAAGATCGCGGCGCGCCTCGGCATCAGCGGCACCGAGGTCTCCGACCCCTACGTCGAGCGGCTGATCGAGGGGGCGGCCTTCCTCGCCGCGCGCGTGCAGCTGAAGCTCGACTCGGAGTTCCCGCGGTTCACCCAGTCGCTGCTCGAAATCATCTACCCGCACTATCTCGCGCCCACGCCGTCGATGCTGGTGGCGCAGGTCAACCCGGATCGCAACGATCCGAGCCTGGCGACCGGCAACCGGACCGTGCCGCGCGGTACCGTCCTGAACTCGATCGTCGGGCCCGACGATGCGACCGCGTGCGAGTTCCGGACCGCGCACGACGTCACGCTGCTGCCGATCGAGGTGACGTCGGCGAGCTATTTTTCCTACGCCCCGGACCTGCCGCTGAACACGCTGCCGATCGCGCAGCGGATCAGGGGCGGCCTGCGCATCCGGCTGAGGACGACCGCCGGCCTCAAGTTCCCGCAGACGCGCGTCGAGCGGCTCTGCTTCTATCTCGCCGGCCGCGACGACATCGCCAACAAGCTGCTCGAGGTATGCCTGGCGAGCGGGCTCGGCGTGCTGGTTCGCCCGATCGGCGGCAGCGCGCAGGACGTCACGCTGCTGCCTGCGTCGGCGATCCGGCCGATCGGCTTCACCGACCAGGAAGCGCTGCTGCCCGTCAGCGTGCGGACCTTCCAGGGATATCGGCTCCTGCAGGAGTACTTCACCTTCCCGCAGCGCTATCGCTTCGTCGAGCTGGGGGAACTGGCACCGGCGCTCCGCCGCGTCAGCGGCAACGAGGTCGAGCTGGTCGTCCTGTTGGGACGCGGCGACGGCGCGCTCGAAGGCGTCGTCGACGCCCGCTACCTGCAGCTGTTCTGCACGCCGGCGGTGAACCTGTTCGAGAAGGCGCGCATCGACCGGATTCACGTCAACGACTCGACCTTCGAGTTCCACGTCGTCGCGGATCGGACGCGGCCGCTCGACTTCGAGATCTACCAGGTGACCGACGTCACCGGGCACGGCGCTGGGGACGACAGCGAGCAGCGCTTCCTGCCGTTCTACGCGGCGGACAGCACCAGCGTCGAGCACCATCAGCAGGCCTACTTCACGACGCGGCGCGAGCCGCGGGTGATTCCGCCCGACCAGCGCCGGCGCGGACCGCGATCGAGCTACATCGGCAGCGAGGTGTTCCTGTCGCTGGTGGATGCGGCGCAGGCGCCCTATTCCGCGGATCTGCGGCAGCTGTCGATCCAGGCGCTCTGCACCAACCGCGACCTGCCGCTGCACATGCCGCTCAACCTCGGGCAGAGCGATTTCACCCTGGGCATCGCCGCGCCGGTGACGAGCGTCCGCGCCATCGCCGGGCCGAGCCGGCCGTACTCGGCGCTCGCGGATCGGGCGATCGCCTGGCGCGCGATCAGCCACCTGTCGCTCAACTACCTGTCGCTGGTCGACGCCAGCGGACCGCAGGGCGCCGCGGCGCTGCGCGATCTGCTCGAGCTCTACGCGACGACGACCGACGTCGCGGCGCGCCGCCAGATCGAAGGCATTCAGTCGGTCAACGTCCGCCGGGTGGTCCGCCGCCTGCCGATGCGCGGCCCGATCGCCTTCGGGCGCGGCCTGGAAATCACCGTCGACGTCGACGAAATGGCGTTCGAGGGCGGCAGCGCGTTCCTCCTCGGCGCGGTGCTCGATCGCCACTTCGCACGCTACGTATCGATCAATTCCGTTACCGAGACGGTGCTGCGCTCGCAGAGCCGCGGCGAGATCAACCGATGGACGGCAAACTGGGGAACCAGGCCGACGTCCTGACGTTCCTGACGGACGTCGCCCGCGAGCCGTATCGCTACGACTTCTACCAGACGTTGCGGCGGCTCGAGTGCTTCTACGCGGACAAGCCGCGCTGGGGCACGGCGCGCAGTCCCGTCGACGAGCCGGTCCGGCTGGGACAGGAGGCCGATCTCGCGTTTGCGCCGGCGCCGCTGGCCTCGCTCGAGTTCGGGCACGACGGCGCGCCGCCGCGCCTGCAGGTGCGCCTGTTCGGGCTGCTCGGCCCCAACGGGCCGCTGCCGATTCACATCACCGAGTACGTGCGCCATCGGGTGCGGCACGCCGGCGACTCGACGCTCAGCCGGTTCCTCGATCTGCTCCACCATCGCTTCATCGCGCTGTTCTACCGCGCCTGGGCGCAGGCGCAGCCGCACGTCAATCACGATCGCGCCGATCGCGACGCCTTCCTCACCTACATCGGATCGTTCATCGGGCTGGCGCCGCAGTCGCTGCGCCATCGCGACTCGGTTCCGGATCTGGCGAAGCTGTTTCACGTCAGCACGCTGATCCGCCAGGTGCGCGACGCCGACGGCCTGGCGGCGATCGTCCACCAGTTCTTTCGCGTGCCGGTCCGCATCGAGCAGTTCGTCGGCCACTGGCTGGTGCTGGCGCCCGGCGATCGCACGCGGCTCGGGATCGGCGGCGGCGGTCTCGGCGCCGGCGCGGTGGCCGGCGGCCGCGTCTGGGATCACCAGAGCAAGTTCAGGATTCACCTCGGGCCGCTGACGCTCGAGCAGTACGAGGCGTTTCTGCCGGGTCCGGGCCGCTCGCTGCTGCGGCAGCTGGTGGACTGGGTCCGCTTCTATCTCTGCTTCGAGCTGGATTGGGACGTCCGGCTGCATCTCAAGCGCGAGCAGGTGCCGGCGCTGAAACTGGGCGTCCAGGGACGACTGGGGTGGACGACGTGGCTGGGTACGCGAACGTCGGCGAGTGATGCCGGCGATCTGCACCTGGATGGCGAAACGTGGATTGATCGGGATCGAGCCGCATGACCGAAATCAGCCGTTCTGCACTGTTCGGCAAGCTGAACAGCCTTGCCTATAAAGCGATCGAAGGCGCGACCGTCTTCTGCAAGCTGCGCGGGAATCCGTACGTCGAGCTGGTGCACTGGATCCAGCAGATCCTGCAGACGCCGGACTCCGACCTGCACCGGATCGTCCGGCACTTCGAGGTCGACGGGTCGCGGCTGGCCAAGGACATCACCGAGGCGCTCGATCGGCTGCCGCGCGGCGCGACGTCCATCTCGGACCTGTCGACGCACGTCGAGAACGCCGTCGAGCGCGGCTGGGTCTACTCCAGCCTGATGTTCGGCGACGGCCGCATCCGCACCGGCCACCTGATGATCGGCATGCTGAAG
>Ga0134128_10003329_pt1 | contig 19647 bp, 17 predicted proteins | sample KB31754_FD_96462 | JGI IMG/M metagenome (GOLD analysis project Ga0134128, IMG submission 96462) | Terrestrial soil microbial communities with excess Nitrogen fertilizer from Kellogg Biological Station, Michigan, USA - KB3-175-4 | ecosystem: Environmental > Terrestrial > Soil > Unclassified ...
CGAGGCGCGCCAGCTGGCGCGCCTCGGGGACCCATTGGGTTTGCATGCGTTCACTCTACCCTCGAGTGTCACGCATCATTCTGAACGAACTCAGCGGCCCATGGTTACCCCTGCCGACGCGGCTCGCGGATGAGTTCGACGGCGATAGCGGGGCGGCTGCGTTCGGCGGCGGCCGGCCAGGCGGCGTCGGCGGTGAGGGCGGTGCGGCCCTGGGCGCGGGCCAGCGCCAGGCAGGCGCGGTCGCCGAGGGAGAGGCCGCGCGTCCAGGCCAGCGCGCAGAGATCGAGGCTGTCCCAGACCAGTTCGTGCGTCCAGGGCACGATGTCCAGGTGCAAGCCGCCGAGCATGCGGCGCACCGAGCTGGGGCCGGCGCCTTTCTGCAATAGCTTGGTGGCCACCTCGCCCCAGTTGACGCTGCTGATGACCGCTTGGTGCAGGCAGACCTCGACGCGCTCGGCACCCGGCTCGCCGATCAACATGGCGAGCAGGGCCGAGCCGTCCAGCACGTATCCCGCTTCAGCCGCCATATTCGCGCTTAGCGGACTCGCGGCGTTCCTGGATCAGTTCCTCCGACCAGAGTTCATCGTGGCGGCGCAGCTTGCTGAAATACGCCTGTGCTGCCCGCACGGCCGCCCCCTGGGGCGTCAGCGAGATCTCGTCAGCCGCAGTGTCGTTGACGATGACCACGCTTCCCGGCTGCAGCCCGTGGCGCTGCCGGATGCGCGCCGGGATAAGTACCCGCCCGGCCGGATCCACGCGTACCGCATAACTCTTTGCTTGTGCCCTCGCCATGATGGGATTATCGCATTATCTGTCAATTTATGCAATATGGCATGTGGAGGGACTTGCCCAGTTTACTCGCCACCCCAGGCGAGGCGGAGGCCGGCGGTGAGGGAGCGGGGGGAGCTGAGCAGGGCGTCGGGGGTGAGTTCGACGGCGAAGCGGCGGTTGGTGAGGTTTTCGATGGCGATATAGGGGACGAGGCGCAGGGCGCGGGGGGTAGGGATGGGGTGGCTGAGGTAGAGGTCGGTGGACCAGAAGGCGGGGAGGAGGAACTGGTTCTGGTCGTCGTCGAAGCTGCGGCCGCCGGCGCGCTCGGTGACGGATACTGTCCAGCCGTGAGGGGTGGCGAGGGCGCGGGCGGAAAAGTTGTTGGTGGGGGTGTGGGCGGGCACCAGGCCGATGAGTGCGGGCTGGGCGGCGTCGAGGACGCGGGCGTGGGTGTGGGTGTAGCTGGTCCACAGGGTGAGGCCGGGGAGGGCGCGCCAGGCGGGGGTCCATTGGGCGTCGAGCATCTCGCCACGGGGGCGCACGCGGCCCAGATTCTGACGCTGGCGGGTGATCAGCGTCGGCGTGGTGGAGAGGGTCACGCTGGTGACCAGGTTGGCGACGGTGCCGTCAAAGTAGGTGGCGTCGAGGCGGAGGCCGCGGGCCAGGGTGGCTTCGAGGCCGGCTTGAGCTCCGCGGTAGCGCTCGGCGGCCAAGAGGGGATTGGCCAGCGTCTGCACGTTGCCTACCCGGAAGGGGCGGTAGAGTTCGTTGAGCGTGGGGGCGCGGAAGGACTCGTAGGCCGAGGCGCGGACCGCCAGCCAGGAGCGCGCTGTCCAGACGGTGCCGAGCGACGGGCTCCAGGCGCTGCTGGAGCGGTCGGGGTAGGCGGTCGTGACGGCGGGGGTGGACTGGAAGGCGCCGTAGTTGCGCCAGCCGTCGCGGCGCAGGGTCGCGGTCCAATGCCAGGCGTCGAAGGGCGACCAGCCGACGGCGGCGAAGCCTCCGGCCAGCTTCTGGCGGCCGTTCTCCTGGCGTGCCGGGGGGCCGGTGAAGGGTGGGGCGGTTTCGCTGTCCACGGCGGCAATTTGGGTGAACGATCCGCCCGCCAACAGGCTCCAGCGCGGACCGCCGGTGGACCAGTCGAGGCCGCCGCCCCAGGCGTGGGAGGGGACCTGCTGCATCAGGACCAGCTTTTCGGAGTTGCGGCCGGCGGCCACCGAGGAGAAGGTGGAGTGGAAGTCTTCCGATTGCCCGAAGAGGCTGCCGTCCCAGGTGCCGTGGGCAGAGATGATGCCGCGCAGCGCCAACTGGCGCAGCCGGGTGCCGTTGACGGTGAGCACGGTGCCGTTGTGGCGATCCTCGGCGAAGTACTCCGAGGAGAGGGCGAACAGGGCCCGCGGGGTGGGCGTCCAGCGCAGCACCGGCGCCCAGTCCTGGGCGGTGACGCCGGCATCATTGTCCACCGTGCCGGGATTGGCGGCGGGCACGTAGCCGCCCACCCGCACGCCGCGGCCGCGCACCGCCAGCGCAAGGGTGCGGCCGGCGATCACGCCGGAGCCGTCGCCGAGGCCGGTGCCCAGGCCGCCGCCGCCGGCGCGCAGGTCGAGGTGGGTGGCGGTGGGGGCGAGGGTCTCGAGCCCGATGACACCCGAGAGCGCGTCGTTACCGTAGAGCGGCGAAGCGCCGCCGGAGACCACCGTCATGGTGTCGAGCGCGGCGTCGGGCACCCGCAGCCAGTCCACCCAGCCGCCGTAGAAGTCGTTGAGCGGCAGGCCGTCGAGCAGCACCAGGGCGCGGCTGGCGCCGCTCGACCCGGTGCCCAGCAGCGCCACCCCCTGGGTGGTGGGATGGGCGCTGAGGGAAGAAGTCTGACGGAATGTCCCCAGGTCACTGAACTGGCGGAGCAGCGAATCGGCGTTGACAGGCGCGGCGGCCTGAATCCGCGCCGCGCCCATCACCACGGTGGAGATGGGAACCGCGGCCACGTTCTGGTTGGCGGCCGACGCGGTGACGGTCACCGACTCCGACAGCGGCGCCGGATGCAGGACGACGCGTACCACTCCGCCATGTACGGCGGCGGTGGCGGTCTGGTATCCCGGCGCCGACACCGACACCGCCGCGACGGTCGCCGAAAGCGTGAACTCGCCGCCGGCATTTGTGTGTGTGGCGGCAGTGCCGGCGGCGGTGACCACCGCGCCGGTGACCGGCAGTCCGTTGCCCGCCACCACCATGCCGCGGATGCTTGCCGACTGGGCGCAGGCCGCGATGGTCAGGGCCAGCATGGCCCCCCACAGTTTCATGTTCTTCAGCATACCGGTTGACTGGCGCAGGGCTTCGCGACGTGTTAGTCTTGTCATTGTAGGTAACCAAGGGGAGTGAGGATGTCGCGTCCGAACGATCTCATCCAGGGCACGCTCGACCTGCTGGTCCTCAAGACACTGGTGCTGGAGGCGCGCCACGGCTGGGGCATCGGCCAACGCATTGAACAGGTGTCGCAGGGACAGTTGCGGGTGCAGCAGGGCACGCTGTACCCGGCGCTGCACCGGTTGGAGCAACAGGGCTGGATCACGGCGCGCTGGGAGACGACCGAAAATGGCCGCCGCGCCAAACTGTACGCGCTCACCGCCGCCGGACGGAAGCGGCTGCGGCGCGAGCTGGCGGAGTGGGAGCGGCTGTCGGGGGCCATCGGGCTGGTGATCCAAGAGGCATAGCCATGCGCGTTTGGACCATGCTGCGGTTGCGTATGCGGTCGCTGGGGCGGCGGTCGGCGGTGGAGCGGGAGTTGCGCGAGGAACTGGGTCTGGAGGTTGGCGGCGAGGAGGCGGCGGGCACGGCGGCGCTGCTGGAGGCCTGCCGCGAGCAGCGCGGCTGGACGGCGTGGGAGAACTTCTTCGCCGACGTGCGGCGGGCGCTGCGGCGGCTGCGCCGCACGCCGGGGTTTGCGCTGACGGCGGTGGTGGTGTTGGGACTGGGCGCGGCGGGGGCCACCGCCATGTTCAGCCTCTACGACGCGGTGCTCTTGCAGCCGCTGCCGGGCGTGGGCGACGGCCGCGGACTGGTGCACCTCGAGCGCTGGGACAGGGACGTGCTGCTGGGCGACTTCAGCTATCCCGATTATGAGGATTACCGCGACCGCAGCCATGTTTACAGCGCGCTGGCGGCCTCCGGGCCCTTCCAGCTTGACGTGGCGGCGGCCGGCGGGACGGAGACGGTGCAGGCGGAGCCGGTCACCGGCAACTACTTTGCCACGCTGGGCGTGGACGCCGAGCGTGGCCGGATGATCGCTGCCGCCGACGAGGCCGCCGACGCCAACCACGTGGTGGTGATCAGCGACCGTTACTGGCGCGGACGGCTGGCCGGCGACCCCGGCGTGGTGGGGCGGGTGCTGAATGTGGGGCACAATCCCCTGACCGTGATCGGCGTGGCGGAGCCGGGTTTTCTGGGCAGCAGCCGGCAATGGAGCGCGGATCTGTGGGTGCCGATCACCACCCAGCCCTGGCTGCTGCCCATGGGTGGCCCCGGCGACAACGGTCTCACCAGCCGCAATCTGGGGTGGGTGACGATCTTCGGGCGGCTGAAGCCCGGGGTTACGCTTGCCCAGGCGCAGGCGGATGCCGACGCGGTGGGGGTGCGGAGTGGCGCCGCCCATCCCGGTTTCAAGCAGCGGCGGGCGGAGGTGGTGTCCGGACTGGGGAGCTGGTCGGATGACCGGGCCGCGCAGCAGCGTTTTTTGGGCTTGCTGCTGGGCGCGACGCTGTTGCTGGTGGCCATGGCCTGCGCCAGTCTGGGAAGCCTGTTTCTGGCGCGCATGGGCGGACGCGGCCACGAGTTGGCGACGCAGTTGGCGCTGGGGGCGCGGCGCGGGCGGGTGGCGCGGCAGTTTGTGCTCGAGGCGGGGTGGGTGGCGCTCGCCGGCGCCGGGCTGGGCGCGTGGGCGGCGCGGCCGCTGGCGGCGGGTCTGCTGGCGCTGGCGCCGCCCAGCGTGCCGCAAAACCTGGCGGTGGGCGCCGCCGGCCGGATTTTGGGGTTTGCGGCGCTGCTGGCGGCGGCGAGCACTCTGGCGATGGCGCTGGCGCCGGCGCTGCTCACCGCCCGCGAGGGACGCCTGCAAGCCACCTTGCAGCAAGGAGGCCGGGCGGCGACCGCCATCCGCCACCGCGCCCAGCGGGTGCTGCTGAGCGCGCAGGTGGGGCTGGCGCTGGTGCTGTTGATCGCCGCCGGACTGGCGGGGCGCAGCCTGCGGCGGGCGCTGGCGGGCGCGGTCCCGCCCGCGGCCGGAGAGACGGTGCTGGCGCAACTGGACACCGGCCACGCCGCCTATCAGCCAGCCCAGACGGAGGCCTTTTTCGCGCGCCTGCACGCGCAGCTCGCCGCCGAACCGGGCTTCACGCGGGTGGCGCTCACCTCCTGCCTCGCACCCGCGCCCTGCAACCGCGGGCCGGTGTTTGTGGCCGGAACCGAGCCGCCGCGCGCGGTGGTGCGCGCCAACCAGTTCGCCGGCCATTACCCGTCGGCCAATATCAGCTGGGTCAGTCCGGAGTACTTCGCGGTGTTCGGCACGCCGCTGTTGCACGGGCGCAATTTCGCCGCGACCGACCGGCTGGGCGCGCCGCGGGTGTGCATCATCAACCAGAAGCTGGCCGAGCGCCTGTGGCCGCACGTGTCGCCGCTGGGACAGCGGCTCGCCTGGCCTGCCTACAACTGGAACGGCGATCACGACTTCACCGTGGTGGGGGTGGTGGCCGACCGGCGCAGCGCGTCGCTGCTCTCCGCCCCGCCCCCGGCGCTGTATGTGCCCACCAGCCAGGTGGTGTTTCCGCGTATGTGGATCGCCGCCCAGACGGCGCTGCCGCCGGCGGCCGCGCTGGCCGCGCTCCGCCACCAGGTGACGGCGTTGGCGCCGGCGATTCCGGTCACCCAAACGCACACGCTCAGCGAGCAGGTGCGGCGCTCGCTGTGGCAGCCGCTGGCCATCGCCGGCCTGGCGGGCAGCTTCGGCCTGCTGGCGGCGCTGCTGGCGGCGCTGGGGTTGTTCGGCACCCTGGCGCAATTGATCGCCGAACGGCGCCGCGAGCTGGGCGTGCGCTTGGCGCTGGGGGCCACCCGCGCCAGGCTGGCGGGCGCGGTGGCGGGCGGGGCTCTGCCGCCGGTCGGCGCCGGTCTGCTGCTGGGCGGGCTGGCCGCTGCCGCCGTCACGCCGCTGCTTTCGCCCTGGCTCTATGGCATCTCTCCGCATGATCCCCTCACCTGGCTCGCCGCCGCGGCGCTGCTGGCCGCGACGGCGCTCGCGGGCGCGCTGCTGGCCGCGGCCCGCGCCGCGCGTCTCGACCCGCTCGCGGCGTTGCGCCATTGAGGAGCGGGCGGGGCTACTTCGGCAGCGCGTAGGCGATGACGGCATCGCCCAGCTTGGTTCCCAGCTTGCCGTGGCCGCCGGCGGCGATGACGATGTACTGGCGTCCGCCGAGCTCATAGGTCATGGGGGTGGCCTGGCCGCCGGCGGGGAGCGGCGCCGACCAGACGAGCTTGCCGGTGGAGGCATCGAAGGCGCGCAGGGTGTCGTCCATGGCGGCGGCGGTGAAGACCAGGCCGCCGGCGGTGACGATGGGGCCGCCGAGGTTGGGCGAGCCGGTGCTATGACCCGGAATCGGGCTGCCGAGCGGGACCTGCCAGGCGAGCTTGCCGGTGAAGAGGTCAATGGCGGTCACCGTGCCCCAGGGAGGCTGGTTGCAGGGTACTTTGCCGCGGGCCAGCCAGAAGGTGCGGAAGAGGCCGTAGGGGGTTTGCTTTTGCGATGCAAACTCGCCGGAGATGCGGTTCTGCCGGCCGGTCATGGCCTCGGGCATGAACTTGTCGCGCGGAATCAGGCGGGCGATCGCCACCAAATTGTTGACGTCGGCGATGAACAGATGGCGGGCGGGGTCGTAGGCGGCGCTGCCCCAGTTCACGCCGCCGAGGTTGGCCGGTTCGGCCAGCGAACCCTGCAGGCTGGGCGGGGTGTAGATGCCCTGCGAGCGCGTGCCCTTCACCATGGCGAGGCAGGCGGCGCGGTCGGCGTCGTTGAGGGCGAAGACGTTGGTCAGCGAAGGCGCGGTCTGGGGCGCCAGCGGCGGCAGGGCGGAGAAGGGCTGGGTGGGGGAAGTGTGCTCGCCGGGAACATCCGTCTGCGGCACCTTGCGCTCGGTGACCGCCACCAGCGGTTTGCCGGTGAGGCGGTTGAGCACGAAGACATTGCCCGACTTGTTGGTGACGGCGATGGCCGGGGCGCCGTCTTTCCAGGCGAACAGCAGCGGTTCGGCGGCGACGTCATAGTCCCAGAGGTCGTGGTGGGTGAGCTGGAAGGCCCAGACTTTTTTGCCGGTCGAGGCGCGCAACGCCACCACGGAATCGGCGTCGGCATCATTGCCCAGGCGTTCGCCACCGTAGTAGTCGGGGCTGGGGCTGCCGGTGGGGACGAAGACGAGGTCGTGGGCGGCATCGGCGGCGATGGTGCTCCAGGCGTTGGCGGCGCCGGTGCGCGGGTTCTGGTGTGCGGCCCAGGGGATGGGGTCCCAGGTCCAGATCAGTTGGCCGGTGCGGACGTCGTAGGCGCGCACGATGCCGCGCTCGAGGCTGACGGCGCGGTTGTCGCCGATCGAGGAACCGACGACGATGCGGTCGCCGACGACGGTGGGCGCCGAGGTGAGCTGGTAGTTGCCGGGATCGCGCAGGTCCACGCCCTGGGTGAGCTGCACCACGCCGTGGTCGCCGAAATCGGCGCAGAGCTTGCCGGTCGAGGCATCGAGAGAGAGCAGGCGGCCGTCGAGGGTGCCCACGAAGACGCGGCGGGCGCACACGCCCTTGCCTGGCCCCTGCCAGAGCGCCACGCCGCGCGAGCTCATCTCGGAGTAGTCGAGGTGCGGGAGCTTCGGCTGGTAGCGCCACTGGAGTTGGCCGGTGGCGGCCTGGAGGGCGATCACCTCGTCGAGCGGGGTGGTCAGGTACAGGGTGCCGTGGTCGAGGATGGGGGTGGTCTCAAACGCGGCTTTTTGCTGGACGGCAGCGGTGTCGGCGGCGCCAATCTCCTTGGGCAGCGTCTCCCAGATGCCGGTGTGAAAGGTCCAGGCCGGCTGCAGGCGGCTGACGTTGGCGGGCGTAATCTGCGCCGCGGGCGAGTAACGGGTGCCGGCGTTGGTACCGCCGTAGGCGGGCCAGCCGGCGCTTTGTGCCATCGCTCCGAGGGCGAGGAGGAGAACCACGGCGAGCTTCTTCATGACCGCAGTGTCGCGCGGCGGCGCGGTAGGCGCAGCTACTTTGGGATGAGCGGGCCTGCCGATGGGACGAGCGGGCCTGCCGACTGGCGGTAGCGGCGTGTCCACATCAATTCGAGCCCGTTGCGCAGCCGCACCAGGCACTCGCCGTGGGCGCGTTTGTGCAGTTCGGCGATGGCGGCAACCCGCACCAGCGCCGAGCGGTTGAGGCGCACGAAGAACTCCGGGTCCAACTGTTGCGTCAGCGAATCGAGCGTGGCGCGGGTGAGCAGGGTGCGCCCGGAGGCGGTGTGCAGTTCGACGTAGTTGCCCGCCGCCGCCGCCCACTCGAGGTCGGCGAGGTCGAGCAGCACGGTGCGTCCGCCGTCTTCCACCGTGAGGCGCTGGGGCAGGGGGCGTTCACGGTCGAGGCGGGCGCGGGCGTGGTCGAGCACTTCGGCGAGGCGGCGCTGGTCGAAGGGTTTGAGCAGGTAGTCGCAGGCTTGCAGCTCAAAGGCGCGCAGGGCAAAGGCGTCGTGGGCGGTGACGAACACCACCAGCGGGGCGGGCTTCAATGTACGGACGAGGGCGGCCAGTTCGAGGCCGTTGGGCGGGGGCATCTGCACGTCGAGGAAGGCCAGGTCGGGCTGGAGTTGGCGGATACCTTCGAGGGCGGCGGCGCCATCGCCGCCTTCGCCGACGACGGTCCAGCCGCCGGCGGCTTCCAGCATGCGGCGCAGCTTGCGCCGCGCCGGGGCTTCGTCGTCGGCGAGGAACACGCGGCGGACGCTCATGGCTGGTCGCGCCAGGGGAGGCGCATGCGCACCGCGAAGCCGGCGGCTTCCGCGGCGGCCTCGAAGTGGTGAGCGGCGCCGTAGAGGTGCTCCAGGCGCTCGCGGGTGTTGGTCAGCCCCACGCCGTGGCCGGAGAGCGCCGCCGGGGTGGGCCGCAGCGCGTTGCACACCTCCAGCCACAACTCGCCGTCGTGGCGTTCGGCACGCAAGGCCACCGTGCCGCCGCCGTGGCGGACGGCGTTCTCCAGCAGCGGCTGCAGCAGAAACGGCGGCACCAGCGCCGCCGCGGCGTCGTCCGCCACCGCCACCTCCACCTGCAGGCGGTCCTCGAAGCGCGCCCGCTCCAATTCGAGATAGAGGCGGCTGGTCTCCAACTCGCGCCGCAGCGGCACCATTTGCTCGCCGCTGCCCGCCTCCAGCGCATGGCGCAGCAGTTCGCTCAGCCGCGCCAGCATGGCGTCGGCCCGCTCCACGCTCTCATACATCGCCTGGGAGATGGTGTTGAGGGCGTTGAAGAGGAAGTGCGGCTGCAATTGCAGGCGCAGATTGTCCAACTGGGCGCGGGTCAACTCCTCGCGCAGCCGCGCCGCGGTCAACTCGCGGCGGCGGTTTTCCTGGAAGTTGTCCCAGGCCCAGACGGCGCCGATCATCACCGCGAAGGCGATCACCTGATTGCCGAACTCCATGGGATAGCGCCAGCGGAGTTCGCCGTAGTTGTAAGCGCCCAAACCCAGCACCGGGGCCAGCAGGGTGCGGCTGATGAGCATCAGCGTGGTATGGGCGGCGCCGAAGATGGGCAGGGCGACGAGATACGCGCCCAGCGCCCGCAGGCGCGCGCCGCGGCGCAACGGCCAGCGCCGCGCCACCCACGCCACCAGCGGGAACAGCAGCGCCAGGGCATAGGCTCCGGTGTACTCCTCGAGCGCCCGCATCGGGAAGGTACCGGTGATGGCGCGGGCGCGGTCGTCGAAGAAATGATAGAAGCAGCTCAGCGTCCCAATGGCTGAGAACACGGCCAAGATCAACAGCGGAGGGCGCCAACGAAGAGCGGTTTTACCGGGCAGGGAAACCATAAACAGGGGTCGGGATTCAGGGGTCAGGATTCAGGGGGTCAGGAGGTGGAGAGCAATTGGCGGGCGTCGGAGGGGGTGGGCTGGTTGGGTTCGGGGGGGACGGCGAGGTAGCGTTCGAGCAGGGCGCGGGCCCAGGGGGTGTCCTGGCCGGTGGCGAGCAGCGCCTGGGCGGTGAGGTAGTCGCCGAGGCGGCTGTCGGAATGGATCTTCTGTGCCGCTTCGAGCACGGTGCGCGCGGCCTGGGGCTGGCGCAACTGCACCAGGTTGGCGGCGTGATAGGCGCCGTAGAGCACCGACTGATGGTTCATCTCCCAGGCCCGTTCGAGGGGTCCGGCGGCGCCGGCGTAATCCTGGCGCAGGAACAGGGCCTTGCCCAGGGCAAAGACGCCGCGCGGGTCCTGGGGAAAATCGTGGGCGGCGGCGCGGTACTCGTTGAGCGCCCGGGTGGGGTCCTTGCTGTCTTCGGCGATGGAGGCCCGCGCCAGGTGGCCGTCCACCGGGTCCAGCGCCGCCAGGCGGTCGGCGTGTTTATAGGCGTCGCTGGTGCTGCCGCCCACCGCCGCCGGCAGGGTCAGGTCGAGCCGTATCCAGCCCCACTGCACGTCGCCCAGTTTGGGATCGAGCTGTTCGGCGGTCTCCAACTCGTGCTTGATGCCGTGCAACTGCATCATGGCGCGGAACTGATTCATGGTCTCCGCCCGCCGCGCCAGCGATTCGAAGCGGTACAGATGGCAGGGGGCGCAATCGGGGTCCATTTTGATCGCCTGCCGGGTCAGGTCGGAGGCCGACTTGAGGTCGTCGAACTCCGCCTGCAGATGGCCGTAGTAGGCCAGAAGCTCCGCATTATCTTTATTTTCCGGTTGGGCGACGGCGGTGGCCACCAACTGTCGCGCCTCTTTGAGGCGACCCCATTCCACCAGTTGCTGGGCCTGTTGCAGAGGGTTGGCGGCGGGCGCGGCGGCGAGCAGCAGCGCCACCGCCGCCGCCCACCACACCGTGACCCAGCCCGCCCGTTTCCCAATCCCCGACACCCGCATTCTGGTTGATTCTATACTGTTAGAGCAGGGTGAGGGCGCATGCGCATACTCCTGGTCGAGGACGAGCACAAAGTCGCCCAATTCATTAAAAAGGGGCTACAGCAGGAGCACTTCGCTGTGGACCTGGCCAGTGACGGGGAAGAAGCCCTGTATCTGGCGGAGACCAGCCTGTACGACCTCATCATTCTCGACCTGATGCTGCCGAAGGTCAGCGGATTCTCGGTGTTGGCCACGGTGCGTAAGAAAAACCCCAACGTGCCGATTCTCATTTTGACCGCCCGGACGGCGGTCGAGGACCGGGTGAAGGGGCTGGAGATCGGCAGCGACGACTACCTGATCAAGCCCTTCGCCTTCGCCGAATTGCGGGCCCGGGTGCGCGCCCTGCTGCGGCGGGAGTGGCGGGAGATGAAGCTGCAGTTGCAGGTGGCCGACCTGGTGCTGGACCCGGTGAAGCGCAAAGCCTCGCGCGCCAACCGCGACCTGGAACTATCGCCCAAGGAGTTCATGCTGCTGGAGTACCTGATGCGCAACGCCAATCAGGTGGTCACCCGGACCATGATCGCCGAGCACGTCTGGGACGCCAGCTTCGACAGCTTCACCAACGTGATTGACGTCTATATCAGCTTTTTGCGCAACAAGATTGACAAGGACCGCGGCCAGAAGCTGCTGCACAGCGTGCGCGGGGTGGGCTACATGCTCAAGGACGAGGCGGTGCCGGCGTGAGGCTGATCCCCCGGCCCAGCTCCACCCGCGGACAGCTGACGTTTCAATACACCGTCATCTTCAGCCTGCTGCTGTGCCTGGCGGCCGGACTGCTCTACTTCACCCTCAACTGGATCTTGTTCTGGAACATTGACAACGAGCTGCAGAACGAGGCGGCGCTGGTGAAGCAGTACATTTTTTTTGAGCAGGGCAAGCCGGTGCTGCGGCCCCACACCGCGGATCCCGACCAGAGCTACGACCTGAACACCATCTTCAACGTGTCGCAGATTCTGAACACCGAGGGGATACCGGTGAAGTCCTCGCCGGAGTTGGCGGCCTTTGGCTATTCCTTCGAGCCGACCCAGCTCAAGGGGCTGGTGGCGATGCAGCCGCCGCCCACCTTCACCACCATGGGCGGACGGCGCGACGAGCAGGTGCGGTTCGTCAATACCATCCTCACCGGGCCGCATGGGCAGCGGTACCTGATGCAGATCGGAAGCCGGCTGAAGCCGATCAACGACGCCCAGGACACGTTTTTGTGGGTGATGCTGATGCTGCTGCCGGTGACGGTGGTGTTGAGCGCGGTGGGCGGGTCGGTGATGGCCAAGCGGACGCTGAAGCCGGTGACGGACATGACCCACGCGGTGCAATCCATTACCGCCAGCAACCTGAGCCGGCGGCTGCCCACCCGCGGGCGGCAGGACGAGCTGGAGGAGCTGGCGGAAACTTTCAACGCCATGATTGCCCGTTTGCAGCAATCCTTCGATAAAATGAATGAGTTCGCGGCCAATGTCAGCCATGAGCTGCGGACCCCGCTGCAGGCGATGCAGGGCGAAACCGAGCTGGCGCTGATCGCCGAGGCGCCGGTGGCGGAGTGCCGGCGGGTGCTGGAGAGCAATCTGGAGGAGATAGACCGGCTGAACCGCATGATCCGCAACCTGCTGATGCTGGCGCAGGCGGACGCGGGCGAGATGCGGCCGCGGCTGGAGGAGATGGACCTGAACGAACTGGTGCGGGATCTGGTGGAACAGATGCGGGTGGTGGCCGAGGCGCGCAACCTCGACCTGCAGGCGCATACCTCCGCCCCGGTGCCGGTGCGGGCCGACAGCCTGCGGCTGCGGCAGATGATGCTCAACCTGATTGACAACGCGGTGAAGTACACCCCGCCGGGCGGCCGCATCGAGGTGCGGGTGGAGCGCGCGCCGGCGGCCGGACGGGCCGAGGCGCGGGTGCAGGTGCGCGACAGCGGGGTGGGCATCGCCGGGGACGACCTGCCGTTTATCTTTGACCGTTTCTACCGGGCGGACAAATCACGCACCCGGGGCATCGCCGGGGTGGAGGGCTGCGGCCTGGGGCTGCCCATCGTCAAGTGGGTGGCCGAAACCCACGGCGGGTCGGTGGAGGTGGTGAGCGCGCCGGGGCAGGGAACCAGCTTCACCGTGCATCTGCCGCTGGCGCCCGCGGCGCCGCCGTCCCGGGCCGAAGGGGCGGAGATGGCTGGGGTGGCATGAGCGCAGGCGATCCACGCATGAATGGCAGGAATGGGAGCGACCGGCGCCCGAAGCCGGGCAACCACAACGGCCATCGCCCGGGGCGCTGGCAGGTGCGGGTGCTGGTGCCCGGACTGCCGCTGCAATCCACCTCGGTGCTGCTCTCCAGCGGCCGCGAGCAGATCGTGGTGGACACCGGCTTCTCGCAGCACGACGCGCTGCTGCTCGATGCCCTGAAGCGGGTGCGGGTGACGGCGGAGGAGGTCACCGGGGTGATCAACACCCACTATCATCTGGACCACTGCGGAGGTAATTTTCTGTTCCCCCGGGCCTGGGTATACGGCTCGCGGCTGGACTTCGACTGGTCGCTGGGCATCTACGACGCCGCCTGTTCGGGCGAGACGCGGCGCGAGGTGTACCAGGCGTTTTATCCCGAGGCGGGCGAGGATGTTTTCGAGCGCATGGACGAGGCGCGGGTGCTGCAACTGCTGCAGTGGATGTGGGACCCGGCGTCGCTGGGCGACCGCAGCCGCTATCGCTGGTGGGAGGAGCAGGAGCTGGGGATCGAGGGGCTGCGCATTGTGCCCACGCCGGGCCACACCCCCGGGCATCTGTCCCTGGCGGTGGAGGGGGTCGAGGGCCCCTACATGATCGCCGGCGACGCCCGGCCCTTCGCCGACGACAACGGCACCGGTTACGATATGCCGCCGCACAGCGAGGCGCGGTTTCTGGCCTCGCGCCGCAAGCTGGACCGCTTCGTGGGCGTGCTCATCCCCGGCCATGATGATCCTGTGACCCTGACCCAGCCGGCCCCGGCGCTGGCGGAGAAACAGAAATGAGTACCACCACCACCGTCCCCGCGCGCGGCATTTCGCACCGCGTCGAACAGTTTACCGAGAGCGTCATCCGCGAGATGACCCGTCTGGCGATGGAGCACGACGCGCTGAACCTGGCGCAGGGCTTCCCGGATTTTCCCGCGCCTGATCTGATCAAGGAGGCGGCGGTGCGCGCCATCCGCGGCGACATCAACCAGTACGCGGTGACCTGGGGCGATCCCGAACTGCGCCAGGCGATCGCCGCCAAGTACCAGCGCTGGTACGGCATGCCCACCACCGACCGCAACGTGACGGTGTGCTGCGGTTCGACCGAGGCCATGATCTCGACGCTGATGGCGGTGCTCAACCCGGGCGACGAGACGGTGGTGTTCGAGCCCTTCTACGAGAACTACGGCCCCGACTCGATCCTCAGCGGCGCGGTGCCGCGCTTCGTGACCCTGCGCCAGTCGGCCGGGGGCTGGAACTTTGACCGCGCCGAACTGGCGGCGGCCTTCAACGCCAAGACGCGGGCCATCATTCTGAACACGCCCAACAACCCCACCGGCAAGGTGTTCACGCGCGCCGAGCTGGAGTTCATCCGCGACCTGTGCTGCCAGTGGGACTGCCTGGCGATCACCGACGAGATCTACGAGCACATCATCTACGACGGGCGTCCGCACATTCCGCTGGCCACGCTCGACGGCATGGCGGAGCGCACCATCACGATCAGCGGCATCTCGAAGACGTTCAGCGTCACCGGGTGGCGGGTGGGCTGGGCGCTGTCGCCGGAGCGGCTGGCGGGGGGCATCCGCAAGGTGCACGATTTTCTGACCGTGGGCGCGCCGGCGCCGCTGCAGATCGCCGCCGCCCACGCCTTGAACGAAGGCGACGAGTACTGCCGCCAACTGGGGGCCGACTACACCGCCCGCCGGGCGCGTTTCGTCCCGGCGCTGCAGGCGGCCGGCTTCGGGTGCGCGCCGCCGGAGGGCGCCTACTACGTGATGTGCGATGTCACCCCCTTCCTCGACCGCGCCCGGGGCGAGGAGTTCGCCCGCTGGATGGTGCGCGCCAAGCGCGTGGCCACCGTCCCCGGCTCCAGCTTTTACCACGACCCCAAACTGGGCGCCGCCCAGATCCGCTTCTGCTACTCGAAGGTGGACCCCACCCTCGATGCCGCCGTGCAGCGCCTGCAGAATTTCTAGCGCCGCCCCCTTCCCAAACTGACAACCGGCCACTGGCCACTGGTACCCACAAATATGAAAGCCGCCCTCATCTCCGCCGACTGGTCCCCCCGTCCCGACTATCCGCTCACCGCCGAGGAAGAACGCACGCACATGGCGCGCATCGGCAGCTCGGTGTGGAAGAACCCTTCCGCCGCCGTGACCACGCTGCCCGATCCCGAGCCGGGGCCGCAGGATGTGATCCTCAAGGTGGCCGCCGCCGGATTGTGCGGCAGCGACCTGCACTTTTTCGAGACCGATGCGCAGGGATACATGAAGTATCCCGGCATGGCGCGCTTCCCCAGCGTGCCCGGCCATGAGGTGTCGGGCGAGGTGGTGGCCATCGGCAGCGACGTGCGCTACCTGCAGGCGGGGGATTTGGTGTGCCTCGACGACATGGTGTGCTGCCACCGCTGCGAGGCCTGCCGCCGGGGCTTCCCCAACCAGTGCGAGGTGCTCGATGACGTCGGGTTCACCATGAACGGCGGCTGCGCCGAGCTGCTGCGCGTGCCGGAGAGCAACTGCTGGAAGATCAACCATCTGCAGGCGCGCTTCGGCAGCAAGGCGAAGACGCTGGAAGCTGGGGCGGTGATCGAGCCGTTCACGGTGGGCTACAACGCCCTGTTCGAGTGCGCGGCGCGCATCAAGCCCGGCGCCTACGCCACCGTTTACGGTGCGGGATCCATCGGCCTGGCGGTGATCCAACTGCTGCGCGCCACCGGGGCGGCGAAGGTGCTGTGTTTTGAAGCCAACCCCGGCCGCCGCGCGCTGGCGGAGAAGGTGGGCGCGCATGCGGTGTATGACGCCGGCGATCCGGCCGCGTCCGCCAAAATCGTGATGGACGCCACCGAAGGCGCCGGCGCCGACGTGCAGGTGGAGTGCGCCGGCGCCTTCCAGTCGAGCGTGGTCGCCATGGAGGCCTCGGCCGCCAACGGCAGCCAGATCATCATCATCGGCCGCGACCCGCACCGGGTACCGGTGTTCCTGGAGAACCTGCAGGTGAAGAAGGCCAACATCGTCGGCGCCATGGGCAACACCGGCTATGGCACCTACCCCAATGTGCTGCGCATGATGGCGGCCGGGCTGGTGGACCCGACGCTGTTCATTACCGACCGGTATCCGCTCGACGACTTCAACAAGGCGCTGAAGATGGCGCAGACCCGCCAGGGCGGCAAAGTGCTGCTCAAGATGAACGGCGCCAGCTAGCCGGCTAGGGCCGGCTGAAATCGCGGATTTGGGCGGCGGAGGCGTGGTCCAGGTGCTGGAGGATGGCCACCACCAGGTCCACGGTGCGATCAAAGTCGCTGCGCTGGATCATGCCGTTGTGGGCGTGGGTGTAGCGGGTGGGGATGACCAGATTCACCGTCGGCACGCCGCCGTTGCTCTTCTGGATCACCGACGAGTCGTCGCCGTATCCACCCACCAGATCGGTCTGCAGCGGGATGCCCGCCTGCCGGGCCACTCCTTCGATCCAGGCCACCAGCTTGCGGTTGGGGAGCTCGCTGGGATCCCAGAGGAAAAGTCCCGGGCCGCCGCCCAGCCGCTCCTGGACGGCTTCGGGGCTGACGCCGGGGACGTCGCTGGTGATGCCCGCCTCGAGCGCAATGCCAATGTCGGGTTTGATGACCTCGGCGGCGGTGGCCGCGCCGCGTTCGCCGATCTCCTCCTGCACGGTGGCGGCGTAGAAGATCTGATTGGGGTGGGGCGCCTGCGCCAGACGCCTGGCAATCTCGATCATGACCGCGCAGCCGATGCGATCGTCCCAGGCTTTGCCGACATAACGTTGGTTGGCCAGCACCTCAAACGGTGACCAGGGTACGAAGGGGTCGCCTGGGGCGATGCCCAGCGCGGCGACGTCGGCGGCGGAACGCGCGCCCACGTCGAGAAAGATTTCATCCCTGGGGATCATGCGCCCGCGTTCGGCCGCACCGGCGATGTGGACGTCGGGGATGATGGTCACCGCCTGGACCGGGCCATGGCTGCCGATGATCGTCCAGCGCTGGCCGGGCAGGGCCTGATCGAGCCATCCGCCCAGCATCTGCATGGACAGAAACCCGTCCGGCCGTATACGGCGCACCATGCCGCCCAGCTCGTCCATGTGGGCATCGAGCATGATGCGCGGGCCGCTGTTTCCCTGCCGGGCAATGAGCGACCCCAGGCCGTCGTATTGCAGCGTGCCCGCGGTGAGCGGCCCCAGCTCGGCCGCCATGATCTTCGCCACCGGCTCCTCGAAGCCCGAGGGCCCGGGCGCCTGGGTGAGTTGGCGCAGCAACTGGGTGACGGCATCGGGCGGGGTCTGCGCGGCCAGCGGCGCCACCGCCAGGGCGGCAGCCGCCAGCCAACTGAAGCATGAATATCGCATGGGCGGAGGTTAACACAGTCGGCGCGGCGAGCCGTAGCTCTTGGCTCTTGGCTGTTAGGAAAAACTGGATTGGACGACCGGAAAGGGCCGTGAGGCCGGTGGGCTTTTCCCAAAGCTAAGAGCCAATAGCCAACAGCCCCGCCGCGCGTGTTGGCGGTTCCCGAATTGGAATGGCGCGGGAAGTGGGGCCCAGACGGCCGCCATCCTGAAATTGGCGGAGCGCTTCTTATTTCGCATGGCTCTTAAGGTGACACTGCCGCTGCCCGTGCCGCGAACAGTGCGAACGGCGATTGAGCAGCCGCGTCTGATCTACGACGTTGGCATGTTGTGGGGGCTGGACGCGCGCTTCTATCTGGCCAAGGGGTTCCGGGTGGTGGGCATCGAGGCGCGACCGGATGTGGTGGCGCACAATCGCCGGGCCTTCGCCACGGAGGTCGCATCCGGCGATCTGGAGATCGTCCATTGCGCGGTGGCGGCCGAGGATGGGCCGGTGCGCTTCTGGGTGTTTCCTGACAAAGACGAGTGGGGCACGCTTGATCCCGGCTTCGCGGCGCGCAATCTGGCGCGCGGGCTGGCGCATCGGGTGGAGATGGTGCCCGGCCGCCAGTTTGGCGCGCTGCTGCAGGAGTACGGCATCCCCTATTACCTGAAGATTGATATTGAAGGCGCTGACTTGCTTTGTCTGGACGCGCTGGCGGAGTTTGCAACACGGCCTCCGTATATATCGATCGAGCTGAATCTGGCTTCGCCCGAGGCCGCCTTGGAACCACTGCGGCGCTTGCGCGAGCTGGGATACTCGCGCTTTCAACTGGTCAATCAGGCGCTCAACCCCTCCCGCCGGCCGCCGCGAGACCCGCGCGAGGGGGAGTACGTTCCCATCCGTTTTGCGATGGGAGCCTCCGGCCTCTTTGGCGCCGAGCTTCCCGGCCGCTGGCTCGACGAGGGCACGGTCGCGCGGCGCATCGCCTCCGCCGTGCGCCACGACCAGCTCTTGGGCGACGGCGGCCGCTGGGCAAACTTGGCGACCGCCGGACGGGCGTGCGGCCGTGCTGCCGCCATGGTGCGCGCCCGTCGCTGGTGGCCCGGCGCTCTGCGCGCCGCCGCCTGGTACGATCTGCACGCCTGTAAGTGAGCGGGACAGCCGGCTGCCGGGCTGGGGCGAAGTTAACGCAACCAGGCCTTCGCTTGTAATAATCGCGCCTGGTCTACGTCTGGGTTAATGTGGCGGCAGTGAGCGATCCCTCAATCACCGGCGTGGCGGCCGACTGGGGAGAATTGTTCCATCGGCACGCGCGCACGGTGTTCGCTGCCGCCTACAGAATTACGCGATCCTCGGCTGACGCCGAGGACATTCTCCAGGTCATCTTTCTCCGCCTGCTGCGCCGGCCGCCGGATGCCCCGGTGCTTGCCGATCCCGCGGCCTATCTCCACTGCGCAGCGGTTCATGCCGCCCTCGATTGCCTGCGCGGCCGCGTGGCAGCCGCCTGGGTTCCGATCGAGGCGGGGCCCGAACCCGCCGCGCCAGGCGGGGACGGCGGTGATTTGGCGGAAGCGCTGCGCGCCGCCCTGGCGCGACTGGCGCCGCGCACGGCCGAGGTATTTACCTTGCGCCACATCGAGGGCATGAGTAATAGCCAAATCGCCGGCTTGCTGGGGCTGACTCCGGTTCACGTAGCGGTGCTTCTGCACCGCGCCCGCCGGCAACTGCAGCGCGAATTGCGATCGTTTCGAGGTGGATTATGAAACACGAACTCGCCCGCGCCTGCTCCGCCCTGCGCGCCCAGGAGGCTCCGCCTGACCGCACCGCCGCCGTGCTGGCGCGGGTGCGGATGCGGCTGGAGACCGCGCCTCCCGCCTGCGTCCACGCTGGGTGGAATGAACCCGGCCGTGTCCGTCACCGCCTGCGCCCCGTGTGGCTGGCCGCCGCGGTTGCCCTCCTGACGCTCGCCCTGCTGGTGCGTCTACCCCTCACCGCCAGGCCGGAGGCCCGGCTGCTTAGCCTGCGCGGTGCGCTTACCGCGGCAGGGCAGAGCATCGTTCCAGGAGCGGCGGTTGCATTCCGCCAAACCTTGCGCACCGGCCCCGCCGCCGACGCGGTGCTGCAGCTCCCCGATGGCAGCCAGGTAGAGCTCGGCGCCGGTTCGGCGCTGCGTTTTA
>Ga0134128_10003331_pt1 | contig 19646 bp, 18 predicted proteins | sample KB31754_FD_96462 | JGI IMG/M metagenome (GOLD analysis project Ga0134128, IMG submission 96462) | Terrestrial soil microbial communities with excess Nitrogen fertilizer from Kellogg Biological Station, Michigan, USA - KB3-175-4 | ecosystem: Environmental > Terrestrial > Soil > Unclassified ...
CCTTCTACGCCGGCTGGCCATCCGGAATGGCCGCCCTGACGCAGCTCAAGACGATCATCGCCGACACCGGCACCAGCGCATCCAGGTAAGGAGAAAACGAGATGGAGTACACCCGGCTCGGTGACACCGGGCTGAGGATCAGCCGGCTCGCGTTGGGCTGCATGAGCTACGGCGACCCCACGACCGAGGGAGCCCACCGGTGGGCCCTGGCCGACGACGACGCGCAGCCGTTCTTCCGGCAGGCCATCGAGCTCGGCATCACCTTCTGGGACACCGCGAACGTCTACCAAGCCGGTACTTCTGAGGAGGTTACCGGCCGCGCCATCAGGCGCTATTCACGCCGCGAGGACATCGTGCTGGCCACCAAGGTGTTCGGCAAGATGCACGACGGTCCCGGCGGGTCAGGCCTGTCCCGCAAGGCCATCATGGAGCAGATCGACGCCTCCCTGACCCGGCTCGGCACCGACTACGTCGACCTCTACCAGATCCACCGTTTCGACCCCGCCACCCCGGCCGCCGAGACGATGGAGGCCCTGCACGACGTGGTCAAGGCCGGGAAGGTCCGCTACCTCGGCGCGTCGTCGATGTACGCGTGGCAGTTCGCCAAGCTGCAGCACGCCGCCGGCCAGGGCGGCTGGACCAGGTTCGTGTCCATGCAGAACCAGTACAACCTGCTGCGCCGCCAGGACGAGCCCGAGCTGATGGCCATGTGCGCCGACACCGGCGTCGGCCTGGTGCCCTATTCCCCGCAGGGCAAGGGCCGCCTAGCCCGCCCCTGGGGTGAGCAATCCACCCGGTCCAGCGTCGACCATGTCGTGCAGGCCTTCGACTCCCCGCTGGACGAACCCGTCGTCCACGCCGTGCAGGCACTCGCCGGAGCCCGCGGTGTCACGATGGCCCAGGTCGCACTCGCGTGGGTGCTGCGCCATCCGGCCGTCTCCGCCCCGATCGTCGGCGCGACCAGACCGCATCACCTGCCCGAAGCCGCCGCCGCGCTCGAGCTCAAACTGACCGACGACGAGGCCGCCGCCCTCGAAAAGCCCTACAGCAACCACGGGCCGTCCTGGTATTGACCAGCAGCCCTCCGCTCAGTGGCGCCGCACGCAGATCTGGTTGGTCAGCGCGCGCCTGCCTATGCTCGGCATATCGAGTTGGGTGCGTTGCGTGCCGGATGGATGCAAGGCCGGAAGGGACGGGTTCGGTCGCCGCCGATCACACCGGGGACGCATGTCCAGCATCATCTTTATTGCCCGCCTTGGGCGTTGTTACTGGGGATCTGGGAGGGTACGTTGACCGTCTCTGATGACACGCCGCGGTACCTGTTCCTCATGCGCCACGCCAAGCATGATGAGGGTCGTTTGACCGAGGAAGGGTCGGCTCACATCCGTTCGCTAGCGATGCGACTCTGCGAATGGGTCCGGGCCGAGTGGCGGCAGCAACCGGAGCGGACAGTCCGCTTGTGGTTCACGTCAACCTCGGCCGAGGTGCAGGACACAGCGGACGCGCTGGCCCGTGATGTGCTAGCACACGCTCGGCAAGGTAAAGGCTACGTCCATCCCTACCCGCTCGCCCGCCCGCGCGGGGAGCAGGACCGCACGGGAGAACCCGGCGGCGGCAGGCAGCCGTGGATGCCCGCGTTGGTCCCTTCTCCGGGGGAGGAACGTGGCCTCGGGAACTCCCTGCCGGCTTATTCACCGGACGAGAAGGCGTTCAAGGATCTACGCGATTGGCTGCAGGCGTCCGGCACCTGGCAGGAGCCGGCACGTCGAACCGAAATGGATGCGCCTTTGCTGGTGGGCAACGATCCGCTGATTGGGTGGATGGCTTCAGAGTTGACCGGGCGGCCCGCGCCCGTCGCGCGCGGGGAACTGCTCTGCCTGGTCAGGGGACCGGGTGCGGGCACGCGATGGCGGCTGCTGTGGACCCTTTCCGAAGATGGTGAAGAAGAGGCCGAGGCCATACGCGCCAAGATCAAGTCGAAGATGAACACAGCCGGCGCGCTTGGCGCAGTGATAGTCGGGCTCACCACGTTCCTGCTGCAGAACTCCGTTAAGACAGAACCCGATGTCTGGCAATGGCTGGCGTTCGCAGCCCTGGCTACCTCTGCGGGTCTGTACTTCGCCGCCTTGTTCCTCTACGACACGCTGCAGATGCCGCCCCGCTTCTGGTCAAGCCGGTTCCCCTCGCATCCCCGGAACAACAGCAGGCGCCACGCGATCTTGACGCGTCTTCGCCACGGCCATCCCTCACTCAGCCGGCCCCCGACTTCCACAGCCCGGGTTCTTCAGGTGAGCATGGTGCAGGTCTGGGTCTGGATATTCACACCCGCCACCGTCCTGGCCGGCGTCGGAGTCGCCTGCCTGGCGCTCGGCGCCTCTGGTCGTAGTGACCCGGTGGGCCTGCACCCGTGGCAGGTACTCGCTGCGATCGTTGTGCTCGCAGCCGCGGTGGGGACGTGGGTGGCCTGGCAGCGCCCCGATCTCGGCGCCTCAGACTAGGCACGACATCCGGCCCACGCCACGTTTCATCAGACCTTCATTCGCCGCCAGCTGCGTGGCGCAGGCGGTGGTGGCAGGTGAGCGTTATAGCCGCCGGTTGCGCGCGGGTAGGGCTGCCATGCGTGTAATGCCTCGTGTTATCACCCTCGCGGAGGTCAGCTGCGAGGCGGAGAATCGCGGAAAGAGATCCCTGCTGGAGGGCAATGGGGAGAAATAGATGCGGGCAGTGTGGTGGCGTGTTCGTGCGGGCCTGCGCCAGGACTGGCGCGGCCTGGCCGTTCTGGCGCTAATCACAGCCCTGATGGGCAGCGTGGTCTTGGTCGCGCTGGCGGGGGCGTATCGCACTGCCACGGCGGTCTCCCGTTTCGTCCAGTACGCGGGCCAGACCGAGGCGCAGGTTGCGGCCGATGCCCGCACGATGGACAAGATCGCTGCGCTGCCTGACGTCGCCTACTCCGCACTCAATGCGTTCATGCTGGCGGTTCCGGTCTCCGCCGACGGCCGGGTGGCGGCGCGGGGCCAGGTGACCACGTTTGCCTTGATTCGCACCCCGCCGGAGTCGCGGGCGCTGATCGTGGCCGGTCGGCTGGCCGTGCCGTCACGGGCTAATGAGGTGATGATCAACGAGGCGGCTGCTCACGTCCTGAACGCCCGCGTCGGGTCCATGATCCACCTGCGCGGATTCCGGCCCGATCAGCTTCAGCAGGCCATCGAGAACACCGTGCTGCGCCCGGAGGTAACGCTGCCCGCGGTTCGCGTAGCGGGGATCGTCCGGACGCCGGGTGACCTGGGCGAGAGCCTCGGTGGTCAGGCCGACGTCAGCTACGCCGGAACCGGTTTCATCAGCGTGACGGCGGCCTTCTACCACCGGTTCGCTGCCTCGGTCGGCAGCCTGGAAGCGCTCACAGTCCATCTCAAGCGCGGCGAGGCCGGCCTAGCGTCGTTCGAGCGCGAGGTAAAGCGCCTGTCCGGCAACCATGCACAGGTCCAGGCCGGCAGCGACGAAAGCATCGTGGCGGCGTCAGTCCAGCGGGGAACGTCCGTGCAGGCGCTGGCGCTGTTGCTGTTCGGGGTCATCGTGGCGGTTACGATGCTCGTCATCGTGGGCCAGAGCATCGCCCGCCAGCTACACGCCAGTTCCGGCGACTTCCCGGTGCTACGCGCAATCGGCGCCTCGCCCGGGCAGCTGTCCGCGGTCGCGTTTGCCCCGGCGGCATTGATCGCAGCGGGCGGGATGCTGCTGGCGATCCCGGTTGCCTACGGGCTGTCGCCGCTCATGCCGATCGGGCTCGCGCGCCAGGCGGAGGTCGCTCCCGGGCTGTCGTTCGACGCCGCGATCCTGCTGGGCGGGGCGGCCGCCGTTGCGCTGCTGCTGACAGGCCTGGCGGCGATCACGGCGTGGCGGGTGACCAGGGCCAGCACTGGTGTGCCCGCGGCTGCGGCTGGGAGCCTGGCTTCCCGGGCGGGGCGGTGGATGGCTCATGCCGGGTTCCCGCCAACGGCGGTGTCGGGTGTGCGCCTGGCGTTCGAGCCGGGCCGTGACCGCACAGCGGTCCCGGTCCGGTCGGCCATCTTCGGTACGACCGCGGCGCTGGCCGCGGTGCTGGCGGCCGTGGTGTTCGGCTCCAGCCTGGCCCATGTCATAGCAGATCCCGCCGTGGCCGGCTGGGCCTGGGACCTGGCGGTCGGTAGTCCGCATGACGGTGATATCAGCGTTCAGACCGAACACAAGCTCCGCGAGAATCCCGATGTCGCTGGGTTCGCCGCGACCGCCATGGCGGAAACACAACTGGGCGGGCGGCATGTCACCGTCGTGGGCATGCAGTCCGTCCTAGGCGATATAACTCTCCCCGTGCTGGCCGGCCGGCTCCCGTACGCGCCCGATGAGATCGCGCTGGGCGGCAGGGAACTGCGCGCGTTGCACAAACGCGTCGGCGACCACATCACGGCACACACCGCGCGCGGGTCACGCGATCTTCACATCGTCGGGCAGGCTGTCGTGTCCCCGGACATCACCAACGAGCAGGTCCCGCTCGGCGGCGGAGGGGTGATGACGTTCACCGGCGCGGCCGCGCTGAGCGGCGGGCCACTGCCCCGCAACGTGTTCCCGGTCCAGCTGCGCAGGCCCGCCGATCACGCCGCCATCGCCCGCCTGAAGCAGCAATTCCCCGGTGCCGTGCTACCAGCGGTCCCGCCGCCGGAGATACGGAACCTCCAGGGAGTGAGCGGGCTACCGGTCGCACTTGCCCTCCTGCTGACGCTGCTCGCCATCGGCACGGTCGCGCACACCCTTGTCACCTCGGTGCGCCGCCGGCGACGAGAACTCGCCATCCTCAAGACCATAGGGTTCGTCGCACGACAGGTGCGGGCGACCGTTGCCTGGCAGGCGACGGCCATTGCCGGGACCAGCCTGGCCGTCGGCCTGCCGCTCGGCGTCGTGGCAGGCCGCTCGGCCTGGAGTTTGTTTGCCACGCAGGTCGCCATCGAACCCGTACCGGTCATTTCCCCGCTAGTACTGCTGGCCATCCCGGCCATCATCGTGGTGGCCAACGCGGTCGCGGCCATCCCCGCCCGAGCCGCCGCGCGAACCCAGCCCGCCACCGCGCTAAGAACCGAGTAACCGCACCATCACATGTGCCATTGTCTCCAGTCGGCCAGTCCAGCCAGTGCTGCGCTGAAGGTCGCCCCAAAGTGATGCCGATCGACAATGTCACTCCAAGTGACGGGCACGGCCGGGAGAACGCGCGCCGGCCCGCCGATCCGTCGGCAAGCCTCAGTCGGTCGACATGCCGTCCTAGCCGCACCCGAACAACCGTTCTGTTTCGCCGGTGTGCCAATACTCACCACCGGATCAAGCGTGCAGCCACGGCAGCGGGGTTCCCGCGGCGGCGTCGGGCGCGCGGCGCGAACCGCGCCGGGGGAAGACCGGACAACGGACCGTATCATGTCCTTCGGACGGCGGTGCCTGAGTGCTGGGTGATGGCAGGAACCGGTGCTTCAATCCCGGCGCTCCGTGCCTGCTGCGGCCAGGGTTTCGTGCACTGCCCTGGCTGTCGCTGGCCGGTGCCACGGATCTGCCACACACGCCTTGTGCTGTGTCAAACCCCAGCGACACGGCTGTGGCCGAGGTCCCCGGCTTTGCTCGGCCGCCCGGGCGCTGTCACTCAGCCGCCCGGCTACTTTGCGGCTCGCCGTAGCTTTGGGAGTACCGGGGCGTGGTCGGCTGCGGCGCGGATGGTCTCGGTGACGACCGCCTCGATGATGTGGTCGGGCGCGTCGGCCTGGCCCTGGTCGCGCCGGGTGACCCGGGGTGCTGGTAAGAACGGCGCGAGGAAACGCCTTTGGCCGTCCAGTTTGCTGAACGCCGGCAAGGGTGTCATCGTGACGATCACGGATCGGATGGCCGCCTGACGGCGGGAACGGCGGGTGCTGCAGCGGGTGTCCGCGTTCCCCGCTACGCGGCCGGGCGCGCCACACTGGCTGTCATGGACAGCACTGAAGGGCCAGACCAGCCCGGAAAGCCCGCGGACATCAAGCACCCGGAGGCCGGACGCGGCCTCGACGCAGTCTGGGAACGGCTGATCAAGCTGGAGCGGTCGGTACCCGGTCAGTTGCGCAATCTCCCCGCGGATGTGGGCAAGGGAGCCGTTCCCGCCTGGCGCCGCGTCACCGAGGGCGAAGCCCGCTGGCAGGTGAGCCTGGCCGTGGCCGCCGCGATCCTGCTGCAGCTACCGGTGTCGGGCCGGCTGGCCCTGGTCCGCCCCACCTGGCTGCTCCCGGTTCTCGAGGCGCTGGTGGCGATCGGGCTGATCATCGCCAACCCGCGCCGGATCGACCGGCAGTCGGTCATGTTGCGCTACGCCAGCCTGACGCTGATCGCGCTGATCAGCCTGGCCAACGCCTGGTCCGCGGGCAGGCTGATCTGGGAGATCGTGAACCGGCCTGGCAGCACCAGCGCTGCGACCACGCTGCTCGTCACCGGCGGAGCCATCTGGGTCACCAACGTGATCGCCTTCGCGCTGTGGTACTGGGAATTCGACCGGGGCGGCCCGGTCGCGCGGGCGCTCGCCATCAAGCCCTATCCGGACTTCGAATTTCCCCAGATGACGAGCCCGGAGCTGGCCCCGCCGTCGTGGGAGCCGATGTTCGCCGACTATTTCTACCTGTCGTTCACCAACGCCACCGCGTTCAGCCCGACGGACGTGATGCCATTGTCCCGCTGGGCCAAGATGCTCATGCTGGTCCAGTCGGCGGTTTCGCTGCTCCTGGCGGCCCTGGTCATCGCCAGGGCGGTCAACATCCTCCGCTAAGCGGCTAACGCAGAGCATTAGGACCGCTACTACGCTGCTCATGCTCCGCGCTGACGAACAGGCCTTTTCTCACCAGCCCACAGGGGCCCAGCCTGCGGCGACCTACTCCGGATGCTGGTAACAGCGGCACACCGAACCGCCTTGGCCGTCTAGTTAACTGAACACCTGCAAGGGTGTCAGCGTGACGATCACGGACCGGATGGCCGCTTGGCGGCGGGAGCGGCGGGTACTGCAGCGGGTATCCCGGGCGGCGTGGCGCCTGGAGCAGGCCGAGCGGGAACGCGCCTGGGCACTGGCCCCGGCCCGCGCGGACGGAGTCTCGGTCCGCACGCTGGCGGCCGCGGCGGGGCTCGTCTCGGCCCGGGTGCACCAGATCACGGCGGGTGCTGATGTGCTGGCCGGGCTGCTTGCTGGACCATACCGTGGTGATCGTTCTCGCAGTCGGCCGGGGCTGGAGCAGCCTCCGTGGAGTGCAGCCGGGTGCCGTCGGCGCGTACGAGGAAGAATTACCTGACCCCAGGGCCAATCTCAGCAGCCCAGCTCAGTACCTTCGTCCACACGATCGGCAATGCGCGGTGGCCCAGTATGAGTTCTGGTGCCGGAGCCGATTGGTCCCCTCCCCGCGCCGGATTGATCAAGGTCCCTGCTGGGAGCCGAGGGGGAAGCCCGGTTCGATCATCAACTTGACCGATGAAGCCGTCCAGCGAGATCAAGGATCCGGTTCGCTCGATAAGAGCGCGGAACGGAAGGACCTCACCCCCGAAGTCGATATACATCAACCCGATGACCTCAAGCGATCGGTACAGGCCGTTGTCCTTCACAGCGACGTCTCATTTACCGCGGCCGGGGCCGACATCGCCGTCCGCAAGCCAGCGCTCCCGCGGCCTATGCGCTAGCTGTCGTTTGTTTCTGGGAACAAACGACCGGCCGGTGAAACGATCAGATAATGGCCGGTTATCTGGTACATCGGCCGGCGAACCCTTGGCACGGATATCGGCTGTTAGGGAGAGCGAACATCCAGCCGAGCGCAACCACCGGACATTCGGTGCATAACGACTTTATGCTCTGTGACGGGTCCACGGAGCTGCTGGCCGGCGCGCGGCAGATCGACCGATTGTGCGTGCCCTGCCCGACATGGCTATGGGGTGTTAGCTGGCGAGTGGGGCGTTCAAGAGCGTTTGCGGCAAGGCAATGTTCCAGCGCCACACGAACATCATTCGTGTCTTCGGGGTCAGACGAGCCGGGCCGGGGCTGCCGTGATGGCCGGCAGCCCCGGGCTGAGATGTGCGCTGGCCGCTGGCGGCGCCGAGCCCGAGGTCTTGGCCCGCGGCCGCCAGCCCGGGTTACCACCCCGTTTCGCTCGGATCCTGAGCCGGCACGTGGCTGCCGGCGAGCCGGTAACCCTCCAGCGACCGAACCCAGCGCAGCGGACCGGCGGTGCTCAGCGGCGCCGCCCCGCTGGTTTCCAGGACGCATTCCCACATGCGCACCTGCTCGTCGTGGGCCAGCCGGACCGCGCGGATCACCGTCCGGACAGCCGGCCACAGGCGCCGGCCGGCCCAGGCCATCATGTCCCGGGCGCTGTTGCGGACCGCGCGGCCCGTGCGGGCGCCCGCGGCCCGGACGATGGCCGGGTCGGGTGGGCTCGGCGACAGTGCCCCGGGCCACCGGTGTTCGCTGCGGGCCCCCGGTCGTCCGATGCGGATACGATTCATCACTGACCTCCCCCGGGTCATTGACCGGGCACGGCCCGGTCCTTCTAGTGATTCGGGGTCCGAATCCGTCAGGGAAAATACCGGGCTGGTGCGGGGATCGGCGGTTGGGTGACCGAGGTGCCGAGAACCGGGTGGAAGGTGAGCTGCGCCGTGCGGCCCAGGACTGCCGCGGCCTGCCCCGCGTCATTCACCCCAGGCAGCTCGACGATGATCCTGCGCTCACCGGACTGGGCGATAGCCGGTTCGGCGACACCGAGCGCGTCGACACGAAGGCGCAGCACCTCCAGGGTCCATTCGGTGGACTCCCCGGTCTGCCTTGACGGCGAGGGAATCGCGGGTCTCAAGCGTGATCTGGGTGCCGCCGCGCAAGTCCAGGCCCAGGCGCGGTGATTCGGTCAGGGCGAAGACGACGGAGATCACCAGGATGGTGACTGCCAGCACCGCCCGCACCACCTTGCCGTGGTTCACAGGCTCCCTCCAGGCCGGTCTCGCTCTCTCAACCCGGGGTTGCGCCAAAAGGGCATACGACCCCGCATGCTGATGGACCATCACCCGGTCCTGGCCTTCCTCTGGAGCACATACGGCCGGATTGGGCGCCAGGCGCAGGTCCGGTGAAGAGGGCATGGAGACTCAAGAGAACCGCCGGTAACTGATACCGCCACACTGAATCAGCCAGCGATTGCTCCTGGTGATTGGCGACGGTCTGGGTGATCGGGATCAGGGCCGGGCAAGTGAGCGTCCGCGAGGTGAGCAGCGCGAGGCCGAGGACGACGGTCCAGAGGATGAAAGGGGTCGACGGCCAGCCTTCCAGGATGCCGAACCAAGCCTGCGGGGGCCGCCTTCCTACAAGGCCAGCCGTCGCCAAGCTGCTGGCTGACCTGACGCATGCCGGCACGGGCGCCGCGTGGCCGCGCCAGGCCACCAGCACGGCCAGCATCATCGACGAGGTGCGGGGCACCGACGTGGCTCCGGAGCGGCTGGGTCTAAGATCCGAACTGGTATAACGACCGTCTTCTGCTCGTGCCGAAGGGCACGATGAGCGAGGGCCGGGCTGCATCTGATCAGGCAGCGGATGGCTTCTGGGCGGCTGGCCAAGGCCGGCTGCGGGGGAGCTGGAGGTCCCGCTGCCGGCCGGGTATGGCCGCCGGCCCTCCGGCGAGGCGGCCCTGGACCGCGCCGATGAGCAGGTCCAGGCGGTCATCCGCCTGGTGTTCGGCCTGTCCGGGCAGTTGGGCACCGTACACGCGGTGCTGCGGTTCCTGGTAGAGCACTAGGTCCGGATCGGGATGCGGGAGCGGTCCGGCCCCGGCAAGGGGGAAGTCGCCTGGCGGGCACCGCATCAGCAGGGCCTGGCGTTCTGGTATGAACCGACGCTGTCAATTCGGTGACCTGGCGGGCGGAGGCGGCGGCAGTCAGGTGACGGCGGCGCGACGCGATGGTGCCGTGGTCGGTGAGGTGCTACCAACCGGGCCCACCGCCTCACCACCAGCCCTCAGCCCCTCGACCCGGCCACCCTGGCTGCCATCTGCGCGGCCGACATCCTCGAACACCTGCCATTCCCTGACCCATCCGTACGCATCAGCACCCCGGCCAGTACCTCTAACCCGGAGTTGCTGTAATTGGATCCGGTACCGGGGCTTGTGACGAGGGTGGCGACGACGCTAAGCGATCGGTGCCAGGAGCGGCGATCCGCGTCAGGCACGTGATCCGACCACGCTTGTCCGCTAGGAGCAGTGACGCGTCATCGGGGGCGAGGGTGAGGGCGACCGGTTCGGCGTCGAGAACCGTGGCGGCGAGGAGCTCTCCGGAGCCGAGATCCCATTCCTGCAGCGAGCCGTTCCTGGTCCCGACAATGACGCGGTCGTCGGCGGTCACCGCCATGGCGGACGCGGCCGCGTGCGCGGCCACCAAGGTGTCAACCCACTCGCCGCGTTCGCGGCCACGCGACAGCGTGACGTTCGCAATGGCGGCTCCGACAGGGAGGCGGCGCTCAAGAGTGGCGGGGCCTTCGATGTTCCATACGGCGACGGTGCCGTCCCAGGAGGCGGCGAGGAGGCGATCACCCGAACCGGTCATCGTGAGCACCGTCACAGGGCCGCAGGGATCTTCCAGGACGGCGAGGCGCTCACCGCTCTCCACGCTGATGACCTCGATCTCGGTCGGCAGGTAGCTGTCTTGACCGGTGATCTCACTCATAGTGAACATCCCGAAGGTCGGAATCCTCCAGGAGGCGTGGGCCGCGCGGCGACCATCCCTGCTGAGTACCGATCTTGGGCGGCGCTCCTCGTTGCCTGGCAGCCTGGCCGGGTCGATCGACGCTGGCGTGCCCTCCTTGAGGGTCCACGCCGCCGACTCGCCGTTCTGGAATATGGCGATGACCAATTCAGGAGGGACCAGAACCTCCAGGCGCCTGACGTCACGGACCGGCGCGTCCTCGAGCGGGGCGGCCTCGTCGATCGCCCAGAGCCGTACCGTCCGGTCCTCCCCGGCGCTTGCCAGCAGCCGATCGGCAGGGCTGGGCGCGAGCGCAGCGGTCATGGGCCGGTGCCCCGCGAGCCGGCCGGTCGCGCGACCCTGATCAAGATCCCAAATTACGATCTCCTCGATGTCGCGCGAGGCGGCCCACGATCCCCCGGCCGCGACGGCCGCGCCGTAGGCGAGGGTGGGTCCCTCGAGGCTCTGGAGCAGACGACTGGTCGATACGTCGCGGATCTCGGGCGCGAGATCGACAACCGCCGAGCCCGTGAAGCCCTCGAAGAGGCCCGTGAGGGCCTCGTAGAAGCAGAGAAGGCTCCGGCCATCAGGCATCGGCGCGGCCACCCAGAGCCTGCGCCGGTCGTCCCACCCAAGGAAGGAGAAGTTGCGGCGCTCCCCGAAGTCGATCAGCTCCACGCTGTCGAGGAACTTCACCAGTAGTGTCGTCCCGTCGCGCGTACCCAGCAGCGCGGGGAGGAGGTTCGGCGCGCCATCCGCGAGCCTGGTGAGCTGCCCGGTAGCGAGATCCCAGCTGAGCACGCCCGCGCCTCCCGTGCCGAGGGCTCGCTGGCCATCGGACGTGGCGGTGATACCCCAGATACGTCCGCCGCCATCATCAAGTGGCCGGCGCCGGCCATCCTCGACCGCGACGCTCATGACGCTTCCATCGGCCGAGCAGCTCACTACCCACGCTTGGGCGGCAGCAAGCCAGGTGACCTTGTCGGCATGGGCCTTGACAGCCCAGAGCTCCCGTCCCGTGTCGACGTCCCAGGCGCGCACGCGGCCATCGGTGTCGCCCGCGACGCAGACGCGGCCATTCGGCGTGATCGCTACCGCCGTCGGCTCGGAATCACGCATCGACATGGTCCGGAGGAGCCCTTCCCAGGCCGGCCCGCGCGCCCACTCGAACCGCCACCAGGCGGCGCCGATCTCCTCCAGCCGCCGCTGCGACGACGCGGTGAGCTCCCTGTCGCCCAGGTCGCCCGCACGCAGATGCACGAGCTGGGCGAACAGGACCGGGAGCTTCTTAGCGTCCCATCCCCGCAACGTGTGGGCCTCCCGGTCCAGCACCCGCTGCAACAAGCGCAGCTTCCCATCGATGCCATCGACGCTGCGAAGCCGCTCGAAATCCTCGAGGACCCGGTCGACGTCGGTGGCCATCGTCTTGGCCTCCAAGAAGCGCACGTCCGCGAGGAGCCGCTGGACCTCCCCGAGGTGACGGGCGCGATCGGCCTGCCCGGTCGCTCCGCCCGACGCCTCGAGCAGGTGGGCAGGGACATGCTCCAGCGCGTAGTGGCCGGTCGGATCCTCGCCCGACGCCGCCTCCAGCCAGCCACCGCCGTACTCTTGCAGCAGAAACGCTGCCAGATGCTCGCTCGCCTCCTGCGGGAACACAGGACGTCGGCGGTTCTCGACGAGGAACTGGCGGAAGGACTCGTGATAGAGCCGGAACGGGCCGTCGGGCCAGTCCCCGGCGAGGTACTGGCTGAGGACCGTCAGCGCGTCGTAAGACGCCGACGGCGACAGGCCAGTGGCGCCTGCCAGCGCCCGGGCCGTGAGCCCGGAGCCCCGCGCGACCGCGAGCGTTCCCAGCAGCTGGCGGTAGCCGCCCGTCCAGCGCTCCTGACCGGCGAACTCCCGCTCGAGGTAGTCGTCGTAGTATGCGGCGAGGGTGTCCGGCAACTGGAGGGAGTGGCCGTCGAGACGGTCCGGATCGGCCAGCAGCTCGTCCGCCACCAGCGAGGCGTACAGGAAGTTGCCGCCCGCACTGCGCGCAACACGGGCACCAAGATCCCCGTCGCCCCGGCGTTCGCCGAGCCGAACGTTGACGAAGTCGGCGACATCGTCCCGGCCCGGCGGCGCATCATCCACCAGATCGAGTCGGATGTGCGGCAGCCGTTCGAGGACGCGTTCATCGGGACGACTGGTGGCAAGCAGCCGGACGCGGCGAGGCAGTCCATCGAGCGATCGGGCGGCGACCCTGAGCAGGTCAACAAATCCCCCGGCCTCCTGGTAGTCCAGCGTCTCGTCGAGCCCGTCAACGACCAGCAGCAGCGGCTCGCCCGCTCCCACTTGCTCGAGCGGGGCCACGACGCGGCGCTCGAACGCGACCCGGGGCCCGAGGTTCCCCAGGTTCAACTGGTTGACGAGGACGCCCGCGACCGTCGCATCGGCCGCCGCGGTCTCAGCCGCGGCGTGCCCGGCAATGGAAAAGCCTGGCTCCGCATCCGCGACCAGCGCCGCTGCGTACCCCGGGACCCGCCTGCCAAGCTCCGAGACGACCGCTGTCACCCACCGGAGCGGATCCAGCGTCCGATCGTCCCGGGCGCGGCAGAAGTGCGCTGACGTGACGGCGCCCGCCCGGATGCAGCGGCGCCTGCCGTCGGGTGCACCACCCTGGCTGATCTGCATGATACGGGCCGCGATGGCGGTCTTACCGGCCCCGGGCGGCCCGGTCAGGAGCACCACGCGCTCATCGGACTCCGCAAGCCTGTCATCCAGCCCGTCGAGGACCCACGATCGTTCGAAGAAGTCGACCGAACGCGCGAGCTCGGCGACATCGCCCGGGTGCGTACGCGGGTGTGCAGGCATCAGCCGATGGTGCCGACGTCGACCCCGGAGCCGGTACCTGCCACCTCGTCCGCCTTGAGCTCGCCTTCGACGTGGCCGTAGCGCACAATGCGAGCCCGAACACCCGCAACGTCACCAGCGACCTTATCGACCTCTGCGCGGCCGATCACCGTCGGTCCTGACGGCTGCCGGTTCTCGCCCCTAAAAGTGATGCGCTGCCCGTACACAGCCTCTAGCGCCCGGCGGAGACCATCGGCGGCTGACGCGAGGTCATGGTCGCTGGGATCGGGCTCGTCCAGGCCGGTGGCGAAGCTGCCAAGGACGCCCGCTAGCTGCCTGATGTCGTCGTGGAGACGGTCGAGGACCGCGAAGTCCACCTTCGGAGCCTCGAGCGTTCCTTCAAGAATGCCCGTTACTTCCGCCGGCTTGATTTGGATCGGTTCCTGCGCTTCCGCCACCTTGCCGGCCTTGTGGTCGCGCCAGCGCTTCAGAACCTCTGCGGCTTGTCCGTAGAGGAACTTGATTCCCTCGGTCACTGCCACCGCGCCAACCGCACCCATGCTGAACGGCTCAACCATGTGCGGGCCCCCCGGGGTATTAAAGTACGTCTGATCATCAGCCCGGCCTCAGGGCAAGTCAATCCCGATTCAGGAGCACCCGACAGGCACGAGCAGGAAGTGAACTGTGTGGCTAACCGTAAGGCCTATCAGGCGACTGACCCGGTCAGAAATCTACGCAAACGCCCTTTGGATCGCACGCGAGAAGCCTCGACATACCAGAGGCTCAGCTGACCGGCGAGGCGCGGCATCGCGCAAGGTGGCGCCCGCTCACCAAGGACGAGGAAGCGGCTGCGCTGGCCGAACTCCGCGCGCTGGCCGGGGGCCGGGCCGACCTGCTAGCCGAGGTGGCCGGGATCTTCGAGGGGACATCGGAGGGCGAACCGGACGAGCCGCTGGCCCGGTCCGCCGCGCGGCTGTGCCGGATGGCCGGGGCCGACGCCGACGCCATACCGGCCTGGATCGAGGAAGGCCGCCGCCGCTCGGCGAACGCCAGGCACCCGCCATTGTCCGGTGGTCTATCTTCTTGACCTTCGTCTGAGTGATGAGCTGAGTGATCGATAAGTCCACGGATAACGCACGCCGAGCCGCCGTTCTGGGCGGGCGCCGGCTGTAGGCCGACCAAGGCCCTGGCCATCCAGATCTTGGCATTCTGCGCGCCGGGAGGCCCAGCGGGTTCTGCGTGATCATCTGGCCGACTTGCTCGGGCGGGATCGCTTCGGGTAGATGGTCTGGGCGAAGATCGGCACTGCCTCGGGCGGGAGAGGGTTGTGCCGCTGGCCGGTGTCAGAGGCCGGGCAGGCTTCGTGAGGCCCTGATCGGTTCGACGCGCGGACCGATCTTGTCCATCGCCGGTACTGCCTGCGCAGATGCCATGGTGCGGTAGCCGGACTCCGGCAGTCTCAGCGGCATGAGCGGCGCACCTGGCGCTAAGGGAGCCACGGGTTTACACCGTTGACAACCATTCTGTCCGGCTGCAGCCTGATGGTTGACACGACTGTTAACCATGGCAGGGCACACGGGAGGACAGGATGCACGGAATGCGCGAGATGCATGGCCCGCGGCGAGTCACCATGACCGGCGGGCACCGGAACCCGGCGGCGAGCGGCGCGGCGGCCCGTGGGCGCCGGCCGTGGTCGGTGATGGTTCTGCTCAGCGTGGCCCAGTTCATGGTGATCCTCGATGCCACCGTGGTGAACGTGGCGCTGCCGTCGATCGCGAGGTCGCTGGGCTTGGCCGCCGGGGGCCTGCAGTGGGTCGTCACCGCCTATGTCCTGGCCAGTGGCGGCCTGGTGCTGCTCGGCGGCCGGGCGGCGGACGTGGCGGGCAGGCGCCGGATCTTCCTGGCTGGCCTGACGGTGTTCACGGCCGCGTCGCTGGCCAGCGGCCTGGCGCCGACCGCGGGTGCGCTGATCGCGGCCAGGGCCGGGCAGGGGCTCGGCGCCGCGTTGCTGTCGCCCGCGGCGCTGTCCATCATCACGACCAGCTACGCCGGGGCGCAGCGGGCGACCGCGCTTGGCGTGTGGGGCGCGCTCGGCGGGGCTGGCGCGGCCGTGGGCGTGCTGGCCGGCGGGGTGCTGACGACCTGGCTCGGCTGGCGCTCGGTGTTCCTGGTGAACGTGCCCGTCGGGGTGGTAGCCGGCGTGACGAGCCTGCATCTGGTGCCCCGGCACGAGCCGCGGCGCGGCTTCGGCCGTAAGCTCGACCTGGCTGGCGCGGCGCTCGCCGTGGCGGGTCTGGTCACGCTGTGCTACGCGCTGGCGAGCGCCCCTGCCCATGGCTGGGGTTCGGCCCGGACCCTGCTGCTGCTGGGCCTGGCCGTGGTCTTGCTGGCGGCGTTTGCCGTGGTCGAACGGTCGGTGCCGCGGCCGCTGGTGCCAGCACAGCTGTGGCGGACGCGTTCGCTGGTTGCCGGCGTGCTGGTCATGCTCGGCGCCACCGGGATCCTGGTCGGCACGTTCTTCCTGAATTCGCTCTATCTGCAGGAGGTGCAGCACGCCTCGGCGCTGCGGGTGGGCCTGGAGTTCCTCCCGCTCGCCCTGGTGATCGGCGCGAGCGCGCACCTTGGCTCGCGGCTGCTGCCCCGGGCCGGGGCACGGGTGCTGATCGTCGCAGGCCTGCTGGTGATGGGCGCAGGAGCGCTCCTGCTCACCGGCGTGTCCGCCCGCTCGGGCTATCTGACGGGCTTCCTGCCCGGCCTGCTGGTGGTGGGGACAGGCACCGGCCTGGTGTTGCCGGCCACCGCCATCGCCGCGATGAACGACATCGCCGAAGACCGGGCCGGGGTTGCCTCCGGCCTGATGACGACCGCGCATGAGATCGGTGCCGCGCTGGGAGTCGCCGTGTTCTCCGCCGTGGCCGTGGCGACGAGCGGCGGGATCGCGGCCGGCTACCGGAACGGCTTCACCGTCGCCGCGGCCGTCGCAGGCGGGCTCGCTGTCGCCGCGGCGGTGCTGGTCCCTGCGGTCCGGCCCGCCGCCGGCGCCCGCGTGGCGGTGCACTGAGATGGCGACGGCCCGGCCGCTGACCAGCTACCAGCGCGAGGTCGCCGAGCGGAACGTCGAGGCGATCCTGGGCGCGGCCGAGGAACTGCTGCAGACGCAGGGGTACGCGAACATCTCCGCGATCGCCGTGCAGGCCAGGGTATCCCGGGTCACCGTCTACGCGCACTTCCCAACCTGGGAGGCGCTCCTGGAAGCAGCCGTCGAGCGCGCCGTGCGCCGGACGATGGCCGCCTTGGAGTCGGTGCACCCCGAAGACGGCCCGCCCGTCGAGGCGCTGGACCGGATGCTCGCTGCGGCCTGGCAGCACCTGGCGGGATACGGGGCGATGGCCGCAGCGGTGGCCGAGCTGCTGAGCCCCGAGGCGGTCACCCGAACCCACCAGGCCGCACACCAGACGATCGGCGCGCTGCTGGAACGCGGGCAGGCCGAGGGGTCCTTCCGGACTGACCTGCCCACCGGGTGGCTGGTGACAGCGTGCATCGCGCTCATGCACGCCTGCTCCGACCAGGTCCGGGCCGGCCAGATCGACGAGCGCGACGCGGTCCGCATCATCACCGCCTCGGTCCGCGACCTGTTCACCGGAACGCGACCCAGGAGGCACTCCGGCCATGCACAACACTGAACCAGAGATCAGCCAGGACGCCGCCGGGCAGGGACAGCGCAGCAGCCAGACGCGGCCCAGCCTTCGTCAGCGACAGCCGCGCTGCGCCCTCCGTGGCCATGGCGGTCCTCACCAGCGTGGCGCTCCTGTACTACCTGGGCAACCTGTTCGTGGCGTGCCCGCGTCCGACCGCAGCCGGCCCGGGCGACAATGACTGAGCCCATCGTGCTGACCCCGATCGGCGTGGTCCGCGGCGGCCGGTCACAGATCATCGAGGACCATTGGGGCGAGGTAGTGTCGCGACTGATCCTGGACCCCGCGGTCCTGGACCAGGCTGCCACCGACGGGCTCAGCGAGTTCTCCCACATCGAGGTGGTCTTCCAGTTCCACCGGGAGACCAGGGTCCGGCGCGGCGCCACCCACCCGCGGGGTAACCCGGCATGGCCACAGGTCGGGGTCCTGGCGGGACATTCGCCGGTCCGCCCGAACCACCTCGGCGTCTCTGCCTGCACCCTGCTGGAGGTCGCCGGCCTGGAGTTGACAGTGCAGGGCCTCGACGCCATCGACGGGACCCCGATCCTGGACATCAAGCCGTACGCAGCCGAGTTTCAGCCGGCCGGCCCGGTGCGGGAGCCTGCCTGGATGCGCGAGCTCATGGCTCACTACTACTGACGCCCCCGGTAAGTACCAATCACATCCCCGCGCCGAGCCCCATCGCGTTGCAACCCGGCCAAGGCGAGGCGCTCTGGTTAATGCGTCCTGGCCATCATCAAGGCCGGCTTGCCTGAATCGGACCAATTGAACAGGCTCGGCGGACTGGAGCCGACGGCGCCGGGACGCCTCGGCGGCGGCGATACCGGCAGCGACTCCGTGGCGGCGCGCGCCTTCCATTTGCTTGTGTACATTTTCCTTGTTCCGAAGGCGGGGCCCGTTAATAAACCCTTGGAATTGATTCTGCTGGAGTTTATTGGCCTGGTTGAAAGCGCTTTGGAACTGCTCTGGTGGGCCTGGTTCTGTTGCTGCTGGAAATTTTATTCGGGTTAAACATTGAACACCGGTTCCTTCGGTTGGCTTAGGCCTGGCTTCAGTCTGGCGGGGCGCGGACGCAGCTGGTGCCCGGATCAGGACAAGATCATGCGTGGCTTTCATTAGCGGCGAGGATGGTCTGAAGTTTTGCCGCGGCCAGACGTAGTAGCGGGCCGACTGCCTCTGGCGGGAGATTGAGCGGGCCGCGATGGCCTCGTTGTCGTGGCCTTGGTCGTAAAGGCGGAGCGCGTTTGCGTACGCCTCGGGTAGGCAGTCGATGGCGGTGCCTCGGTCCATAGGCAAAACGTAGGCCGGGCAGAGCCGTCCGACCCGAGTAGCCGGGTACTCGATTTCCCGCCGGCCTGACCGGAACACGGTTGTACGTGGTGGCCGTGATCGAGCACGCACACCGCCGGATCCGCGGCCTCGGCGCGACCGCTCACTCGACCGCAGCGTGGGTGACGCAAGCCGCCCGCAACCTGGTCATGGACCTCGACGACGCTGGCCAGCGGCCGCGGTTCACGATCCGACTGGGCAGGGATCCTCAACGAATACCAACATGCCGCTTGACCTGTACCGATGGGGTTTCGGCAAGCTCAGGGCGGAACACCGGACCTGGCCGGGCCACAGCATGGCGTCCCTGCGGGTCAGCGTGTGATGATCGATTCTGTGATGGCGGCGTCCGGCTCGCGACCTCCCGGGCCCGGGAGTGCCGCAATGCACAATGTGCCTGTGCCGTTGTCGTCGCTGATCGGCCGGTCGCGCGAGCTTGAGGGCATCAGTGAGACCCTCCGCCGGACGCGGCTGGTGACGCTGACTGGTTCCGGCGGCGTCGGCAAGACCCGGCTCGCCACGGAGTTCGCCCGCCGTCAGATCGGACGACGCCGAGACGGAATCTGGCTCGTGGATCTCACGGCGGGCGGTGCGGACCCTGACCCGGCGGCCGAGGTCGCCCGCGCACTCGACGTCGGCGGCAGCGCCAGGACCACCCCAGCCGAGTCGCTAAGCCATTACCTGTCCGCGCGCGACGTGTTGCTGGTGCTCGACAACTGCGAGCATGTGGTTGACGCCTGTGCGCAGCTGACAGCGTGGTTGCTGGGCTCGTGCGACGGCTTGCGGATCCTGGCGACGAGCCGCGAATCGTTGGGCGTAAGCGGCGAGACCGTCTGGCGGCTGGGCGCTCTCGAGCCGCAAGACGCGCAGCGCATGTTCGTCGAGCGGGCGCGGCAGCGGGAGCCGCAGTTCATCCCTGATGGCGGCGAGGACGCGACGATCGCGGCGCTATGTGAGCGGCTCGACCGTCTGCCGCTCGCGATCGAGCTCGCCGCCGCGCGGATCGGAATCATGTCGCCGGCGGAGATCCTCTCCGACCTCGGGGCGCGCCTTGGC
>Ga0134128_10003333_pt1 | contig 19639 bp, 18 predicted proteins | sample KB31754_FD_96462 | JGI IMG/M metagenome (GOLD analysis project Ga0134128, IMG submission 96462) | Terrestrial soil microbial communities with excess Nitrogen fertilizer from Kellogg Biological Station, Michigan, USA - KB3-175-4 | ecosystem: Environmental > Terrestrial > Soil > Unclassified ...
CATGACAGAGAGGGTGCAGAAAGATTATTTATCACTTAAAGAGTTTACCGGGCATGCCGCACATGAGATGCAGACACCTCTTGCCGTCATCCGCACAAAGCTGGATATATTAATGCAGAATGAAACCTTGCTAAAGCATGATACAGCACAAATAACAGATATAGAAAAGGCAGTGCATAAATTATCTCGTCTATACCAATCTCTTTTATTACTCACAAAAGTTGAGAATCGTCAATTCATATTGAATGAGGATGTGCATTTAGATAAAATAATTAAAGATAAATGTGCTGAATTTTGGGAGATGATTGAAGCAAAAGGTATAAAGGTGAAGTTATACCTTGAGCCAGTTCCGGTTTTCTTTCATCAGCATTTGGCGGAAATAATAATTAGTAACTTATTGAATAATGCTATAAGGTACAACAGAGAGAAAGGTACTATAGAGATCATATTGCAGCCAGACTACTTAAGTATTGCCAATACCTCCAACTTTGCAGAGTTAGATAAAGAAAAAGTATTTCAGCGCTTTTACAGGCACCAGGGTGCGCAGGACGAAGGAAATGGGCTGGGATTATCCATTATTAAACAAATTTGCGATTTTGCAGGTTATACGTTAGTTTATCAATATATATCAGGGGAACATCTTTTTAAGATTATATTTAATAAATAATTTTTGCTTTTATAAAAACAATTTTCATTCAGATTTAGAATGTTTCTTTACATTTCTTAATTGTATTAAAAGTTTTCCAGGAGCAGCACATGAATAAAGGACTTGCTTTTGTTATTGTATCTTTTCTTTTTTATTCTGTTTGTTCCGCTCAAACAAAAAATCTCAATTACTATATTGATCAGGGTTTAATGAATAGCCCTTTGTTAAAAGATTATACAAATCAGATCTTATCAAACCAGATAGACAGCCAGAGATTGAAGGTAACTTATCGGCCACAGGTATCTGCGAGCAGCAGCAATTTTTACGCGCCGGTGGTAAATGGTTATGGCTATGACCCTGTAGTTACTAACACGGGAAGCTATAATGCTCTAATTAACGTTGATCAGGCGTTTATCGGGAAAAGAAACCTGCAAACAAAATATCACAGCATCGGGCTTCAAAATGACTCAATATTAAATTCAAAGAAAATATCAGAACAGGATCTGAAAAGAACTATTACGGCTCAGTATATCACTACTTATGGAGATATGCTGCAACTGAATTTTAATAAAGATGTAAATAACCTTCTGACAAAAGAGGATTCTATTTTGAAAAGACTTACGGAATCTAATATATATCGTCAAACTGATTACTTAACTTTTCTTGTCACACTTCAGCAGCAGCAGTTATTGCTTAAACAGCTAAACATTCAATTTACTACAGATTTTGCAACTCTTAACTATCTGTGTGGCATATATGATACCAGTTCCTTTATGCTTGATGCTCCTGGTATTGTTTTGCAGCAACTGCCTGATGAGACATCATCTGTTTTTTTCAAAAAATATGCAATTGACAGTTTGCAACTGTTAAATAATATAGCGATACTAAATTATAATTACAGGCCTAAAGCTAATGCTTATATTAATGGAGGTTATTTTTCCTCGTTATTATATCAGTCCTATAAAAATTTTGGTACAGGCATAGGACTGAATGTAAGTGTGCCTATTTACGATGGCCATCAGCGAAAACTGCAATATGAAAAAATAAAGCTTTTAGAAAATACACGTTCTAACTATAAGGACTTTTTTGCGCAACAATATAATCAGCAAATAACACAATTAAAGCAACAATTGCGAAGAACTGAAGAACTTATTACCGATATCGATGCACAAATAAAATATTCGCAGACACTTATTGATGTGAATGGTAAACTAATGGAAACAGGCGATGCCAAAATTGCTGATTTTGTAATTGCTATAAATAATTATTTAAACGCTAAAAATTTGCTGAATCAGAATAATGTCAGCCGGTTACAGCTAATTAATCAATTAAATTACTGGAACAGATAAAATATTAAAAATGACTTTTGCAAATAAATGGAGTTTTATTGCCTTATTTTTTTGTATCGCTTTATTTTCTTGTCATAGCAGCAAACAAAAATCGGATGAGGATAGCGGTGTTGCAGATGTGCAAACACCAGTTACTATTACAAATATCAGTACTGCGCCTTTGGTTGAATACACAGAATTGAATGCAACATCTACTTTTCTACAAAAGAATTATGTGAAGGCAGTGACGGCTGGGTACATACAATCAGTAAATGTTCAGCCCGGCAAATTTGTAACAAAGGGGCAATTATTATTTATACTTAAGACCAAGGAATCTCAAAGTATTGGCAACGCCATTAATAAACTCGACCCTGGTCTTAGGTTTTCGGGTACGAATAGAATTGTAGCGAGTGCCAGTGGATATATTACACAGCTCAATCACCAGGTGGGTGATTATGTACAGGATGGGGAGCAGCTCGCAGTAATAAGTGATATAAACAGCTTTGCTTTTGTTTTGGAACTTCCTTACGAGTTACGCCCATACGTCTTAAACCAAAAAAACGTTGAATTGATATTGCCGGATAGTACTAAACTGAATGGTATAATCAGTGGCACTATGCCTGTAGTAGATCCAGCCTCGCAAACGCAAAATGTCATTATAAAAGTTGCTGCGCAGAATATTCCAGAAAATCTTATTGCAAGGGTAAAAATTCCGAAAGTGGAAAAAAACAATGCTCAGTCATTACCAAAAGCTGCGGTACTTACTAATGATGTTCAGAATGAGTTTTGGGTAATGAAATTAATTAACGATACAACAGCCGTGAAAGTACAGGTCCAAAAGGGATTGGAAACGAAGGATATGATAGAGATATTATCGCCTGCATTTTCACCATCGGATAGAATATTACTTACAGGAAATTACGGGTTGGCTGATACGGCAAAAGTAAAAATAGAAAAATAGCGTAATGAAGAAATTCTTTATAGCATATAAAAATCCGCTTACTGTAGTATTAGTGTTAATACTTATGGGGGGATTGTTTGTATATGGTAAAATGCATACGTCCCTGTTCCCTGAAATAACCTTTCCTAAGATAAAGATAATAGCCGATGCTGGTTTACAGCCTGTAGATAAAATGATGGTGACCGTTACTAAGCCATTAGAAGATGCCATCAAAAAAGTTCCTGATTTAAATATAATACGAAGCAGCACAAGCCGGGGAAGTTGTGAGATATCAGCTTTCATGTCATGGAATGCGGATATAGATATAAGCCAGCAACGTATTGAGTCGAGAATAAATGAGATAAGAAATGCACTACCCCCTGATGTGCAGATCACCGTTGAGAAAATGAACCCGTCCATTTTGCAAGTAATGGGCTATACATTGGAAAGTAATACGAGGTCTCCTATCGAAATGAGACAGTTGGCTTATTATACTATCCGTCCATTTCTTTCACAGGTCACAGGCGTTTCCCAGATACAGATAATGGGCGGCAGGCAAAAAGAGTATTGGATAACACTCGATATTCATAAAATGAGTGCTTTATCTATCACCCCAGATAGTATTAATAATGCACTCACCCAGACTAATTTTATCAGAACAAACGGTTATGCTTCTGATTATCGCTACTTATATCTTACAGTAACAGATGCTACGGTGCATACGACTCAAGATTTGGCAAATACTGTTATAAAGAATGATGGTAAAAGAATCATAAGGCTAAAAGACATTGCCGATGTGCAGGTGAAGGAAGCCCTTGAGTATACCAAAATAAACGCAAATGGCAGGGAGGCGCTGCTGGTTGGCGTTATAAAGCAACCTAATGCCAACCTGATAGTTATTTCTAATGAGATCCAAAAGAAAATAGAGCAACTAAAAACAATTCTCCCTAAAGATGTAAGCATCAAACCATACTATATACAAGCCGATTTTGTGAATGATTCCGTTAAAAGCGTTTCAGACAGCTTATGGATTGGTCTTGCATTAGCTTTGGTAGTCGCTATTATTTTTCTTAGATCTTTAAAGGCAAGTGCCACTATTCTTATTACTATTCCTATCACCCTCTCCCTGACCCTGGTTGTCTTGTATGCTATCGGGTATACATTTAATATTATGACACTGGGTGCAATAGCTGCTGCCATAGGTTTGATAATAGATGACGCAATAGTAGTGGTAGAGCAGATACATCGCACACATGAGGAGCATCCTGATGAGCCATCTTCTACTTTGGTTCAGAAAGCAATTAAATATCTTTTTCCTGCAATGGTAGGTTCTTCTATCAGCACTATTGTCATCTTTATACCGTTCGCTTTGATGTCTGGTGTAGCCGGAGCTTATTTCAAAGTAATGACAAATACAATGATCATTACGTTGGTTTGCTCATTTTTTGTTACATGGCTGGGGCTACCGGTAATCTATTTATTGCTTACAAAGAAAAAACAGGCTCAGGTAAGTAGAGAAAAACCACACTCTGTAAAGACGCAGAAATGGGTATCCTATTTTATTAACAGACCTTATTTAAGTTTTATAATTGCAGGGGTATTAGTTCTATTAATTGCGCTTATTCTCCCCAAATTACAAACGGGTTTTTTGCCTGAGATGGATGAAGGAAGTATAGTTCTCGATTATAGCTCACCGCCGGGCACATCCTTGGAGGAAACGGATAGAATGCTCAGGGAAGTGGAGAAGATCATTGTAAATGTCCCCGAAGTGCAGGCATATTCAAGAAGAACAGGAACGCAATTAGGATTTTTCATTACAGAGCCTAATACGGGAGATTACCTAATTCAATTAAAAAAAGACAGACATCGCTCTACTGAAGATGTGATCAATGATATACGGCAAAAAATAGCAGGCACACAGCCTGCATTGCGTATAGATTTTGGACAGGTGATAGGTGATATGCTTGGAGATCTGATGGAATCCGTGCAGCCAATAGAAATTAAAATTTTTGGTGATAACCGGCAGCAATTACAGTCAATTTCCAGGCAGGTTAGCGATATAGTTTCGGGAGTTAAGGGTAGTGCAGATGCTTTTAATGGTATAGTTATCGCCGGCCCTTCTATTAGTATCATTCCTGATTTCGCAAAGCTTGCTCAATTTGGTATTACCCCTGCTAATCTTCAGTATCAGCTACAAACATCACTTGAGGGAAATGTTGTAGGAAATATTCTCGAAAAGCAGCAAATGACAAATGTCCGCATCGTATATCCCGATAATCGCAGATTGAGCGCTAATGATATTTCTCAGCTACAGATATTTTTACCAAACGGTACTCTAAAACCAATAACTGAACTTGCCACTGTGGTAATGAATCCCGGTGATGCAGAGATACAAAGGCAAAATCTTCAGACAATGGGTGTTGTTACCGCACGCCTGGAAAACAGAGATCTGGGTAGTGTAATGAATGATATCAAAAAAGAAATTTCTCAAAAGATACATTTGCCCCAGGGATATCATATAGAATATGGGGGCTCTTATGCGGAACAGCAACGTTCATTTAAAGAATTGTTAATGATCCTTGTTACGTCAAGCCTGTTGGTATTCGGTGTAATTCTTTTCCTGTTCCGGGAGTTTAGGGTGGCGTTATTAATTTTGTTTGTAGCTGTTTTAGGCATTGCAGGCAGCTATATAGCTTTATATATTACGCATACACCTCTCAATGTTGGCAGTTATACAGGCCTTATTATGATCGTTGGTATTATTGGGGAGAATGCAATATTTACATTCCTGCAGTTTAAGGAAGCATTGCATGACAAAAATGTTAATGATGCCATTATTTATTCCATTTCTACACGCTTACGGCCAAAATTGATGACAGCTTTAGGTGCAATAATTGCATTAGCTCCTCTTGCTTTAGGTATTGGTACGGGTGCGCAATTGCATCAACCGTTAGCCATCGCTGTAATTGGTGGATTTATTATTGCATTGCCTTTGTTGCTCATTGTACTGCCCTCTATGTTGAAGGTTTTATATAAAAATTATGCTTCTGAAAAAGCAGATGTAAACTTTGAATAAGATTTATTCTATTTTCAATAAGTCAAATCATATACTATGTGGTGGATGTATGCATTGCTTTCAGCCTTTTTTGCGGCATTGGTCGCTGTGTTTGCTAAAGTTGGTGTAAAAGGCATCGATTCTGATCTTGCTACTGCGATCAGGACAGTTGTAATATTGATCGTGGCGTGGGGAATAGCTTTTGGTAGAGGAGAAATTTCAGATATATCAAAATTGAACAGGCAGAACTGGACATTCCTCATCCTGTCTGGATGCGCTACAGGTCTTTCATGGATATTTTATTTTAAAGCATTGCAGATGGGACAGGTGTCTAAAGTGGCTCCCATAGATAAGCTTAGTGTAGCGCTTGCTATATTGCTATCAGTGATCTTTCTGGGAGAAACCTTAACCTGGAAGGCTGGCGTAGGGGCAGGATTAATAATTGCAGGCACACTGCTATTAATACTTTAAGCAGATAAATAAAATCAATAAAAAAGCCCTTCGATTAAAAAGAGCTTTTGAGATTTTCTAAAAGGGAATTTGTAATCACTTTTGTACTGCAAAATGAATAGTACTGGTTTCATTACCATTTGTTATATGCAACAGGTATAGGCCATTTACGATATTTTGTGGCATATCTATTTGTTTATTTATAGTGCCATTTTGTGTCATTATTGCATTTGTATAAATTACTTGGCCTACTACATTCAGTACTTGAAAATTTACCTCGCCATTACTGAATCCGGAGCCTTTAATAACAAAGCTACCATTGTTTGGATTGGGGTATAATGCTATGTTATTGTTATTATCAATTGTGGCTACGCTTGTGCTGACCTCCATTGTTAATGCATTGCTTAGTGCCGTATCCGTGGGTGCGCACACTGTATTAGTGGTCACAAAAACTGTGATCACATCACCATCCTTAAGGGAAGAAGTTGTATAAGTTGCAGAGTTAGCCCCGGCGATACTTGTATCATTTTTTTGCCATTGATAATTGATCAATGTTCCCGGATGAGCTACGCTTGCAGTGAATGTAATTGTTTCGCCGGGCGAAACATTAGTGCCGGGATTAGCGGTAATATTCACTGATGGAGATACAGAAGGCAGTATTGTTACAACTATTTTATTACTTGTATCTATAGTTTTTGTCACGCAGGTCGCGTCGCTTTTTAATATGCAATAGATCACATCGCCATCTGTCAGATAGTGAGATCCCCATACGTCACCGGTAGCGCCGATAACTTTATAGGGTTCATCAACCCATTGGTAAGTTGGATCAGGGCCTCCGTATGTAATAGACGATATAAAGCTTATGTCCATGCCAGAGCAAATAGTGTCACCAGGAGCTGCACTGATTGTTATTGAAGGCGTTGTTGGGGCATTAACATATATTGACAAGCTATCCGAAACAGATGTACATCCCGCATGCGAAACGGTAACATAATACATCCCTGTTACTGACGTGGTAGCTAATGGAATAGTAGGATTTTTTAATGATGATGTAAAACTCTTTGGCCCTGTCCAGGCAAACTTAAGCCCGGGTGTGGAATCCAAAACATTTAATGACAAAGTAGTTCCTGAACAAGTAGGACTGTTTGTATTGATATTTGGTGTGGCAAGGTTGGTAATAACGTTAATATCCCTTCCGTTGTCGGGAGATGTAAAAACAGGTGAGCTTGCTACAATTCTGATACGATATCCAGTGCCAGCTGCAGAAACAGGTAAAGTACAACTAATTGTTCCTGATGTTGTGGCAGAAGCTGAACCTATGTTTAAAGGGCTTAAAAAACTCCCAGTTCCATCTGATAGCTGAACAGTAAATGTATTGCCGCTGTTAAAGGCTGTGTTTACCTTGTAAGATACACTCCATATACCTCCCTGGCATAAAACTGTATCAACATAGGGCTGACTGATAAGTACAGTATCTGCACCCCTTGCATTTGCAGCAAAAAATAAAAGAAAACAGGATAGAAGTAAATAAGAGCGCGTAGCTTTAAAATACATAGAATACTGGTTTAATTAATGTAACGTTTTATAAAAGTTGTATCAATTTAAAAAAACTTGGTGATATTATCCAATTAATAATTCTTTTATAAAGCAGGCATTTCAAAAGGGATTTTTTAGACTATCAATCAGTGGCAGAATTTTCAACTTCTTGGTTAATAGTCAATTTTATACGCTGTATACGCATTTTATCTACTTCCAGCACTGTAAAATCATATTGCTCAAAGCTTACGGTTTCGTTCACTGCAGGGAATTTGCCTGATATTTCCAATATCAGTCCCGCAAGCGAATCGCTTTCCCCTCTTACAGAATCAAAGGTATCAGAAGGCACTCCTATGATACGACAAACGTCATTTATCAGTGTTTTGCCTTCAAAGATGAAGTTCCTGTCATCTATCTTTTTATAATTAAGGTCTTCTTCGTCAAATTCGTCTTTTATGTCTCCTATGATCTCTTCCATGATATCTTCCAAGGTCACAATCCCGGATGTGCCACCAAATTCGTCTACCACAATTGCCAGGTGAATCCGTTTTAATTGAAATTCCTTTAGCAAGTCTTCGATAAGCTTGTTTTCGTGCACAAAATATGCTGGACGGATCAATATATGCCAGTCAAAACTCTTATCTTCTGTATGCGGCAGAAAATCTTTGGTATGTATCATCCCAGCTATTTTGTCCAGGCTTTCTTTATAAACCGGTAAGCGGGAATAGCCCATCTCAATACAAAAATTCTGTACCTCGGTAAAGGTCATATCATAATCCAGCCCGCTCACATCCAATCGGGTGCGCATTATTTGCCTTGCCGTAATATTCCCGAATTTAAGAATGCCCTTAAAAATATTTACCTCTTCACGTGTGGCTGTATGTCCAACCGTTAATTCAATAGCATGTTCAAAATCTTCGCTGCTTATATTATTCACAGGCTTTGAAGCCAGCTTTTCTTCTATGTACGTGGTGGAAGATACAAGCATTCCGCTTACAGGCCGGAAAATATTCCCTATAACTTTTATAAATGGAGCAGAAAACAAAGCCATCCTCATGTTGTTTTGCGTGGCATATACTTTGGGCAACACCTCACCAAATAGGACAAGCAGAAACGTTACTATTACCACTTGTATCAGAAACGATAAAACGGGGCTGATCGTCGCGCTTATAAACTGCCCAACTAATAAATTGGTTGTAATGATTATGGCAATATTGATAAAGTTATTTGCGACCAGTATAGTTGCAAGCAGCATTTTAGGATGATCGAGCAATTGTATTGCTTGTCTTGCATTTGGGGTTTCTTTTGTTTTAAGGTAGTTGATGTCTTTGGCTGTTAGTGAGAAATAGGCAGTTTCAGCACCAGCAGTCATTGCAGTCATAAGCAATAAAACAAGTATGATGATAATAAGTATAGTAACGTTGGAGGCAGAAAAGGCTCCGGATGAAACTTGCAATAATAAGGTAGTAAAATTCGTCTCCCCTTCAGGTGTACTTTCCAAGGTCTTTTAAAATTTGGTATTTATCAAAATTATAAAAAAGGGGAGATATATGCTTTTCTCCCCGAATATGATTAGAAAAAAATAATGTTATTAAAAAGGCAGGTCATCTTTTGTAGGTGGCGTTCCAGTGTCATAATTGACGTCATGCGTAGACAGATCTGATATATCAGATTGATGTTCAGTAGATTGCAAGTCACTATTGTCTTTTCTCTTGTCGAGCATCACGAGATTATCTCCGACGACCTCGGTACTAAAGCGGCGGTTTTTATCTTTGTCTTCCCAATTTCTTGTTCGTAAGCGGCCTTCAATGAATACAAGACTTCCCTTGTGCAAATACTTATGCGCTAATTCTGCTAATCCGCGCCACAATACTACAGTATGCCATTCCGTTTGAGATACAAGGTTACCATTTTTGTCCTTGAAAGTCTCAGTTGTAGCTAAAGGGAATTTTGCTACGGCGATATTTCCTTCCAGATATTGCAAGTCCGGATCACGGCCCAGGTTACCAATCAGCATGACTCTATTAACGCCCCGCATAAATAGTCAATTTAGCAATTTACAAATAATAAAACTATATGATTTCTAAAAGTATAATTTTTTTTTCAGAAAAGAAACAATGGTTTTGGGGAAAGCAAAATTTTCCAACTCCTTTACAGATACCCATTTCCCATCTTTTAAAGATATTTTTGGCTGTTTTTTAAAATGCATGCTAAAAAAGCGTGTTTCAATGAGCTGATGTGTGAGCCTCTGTGTTAAATACCCTTCGTATTCGAGCTTATTTCCATTAACATTTAGTAATTCAAACTCCTTTTGTTCCTTTAATTGCACTGAATCAAGCAATTCGGCTGATTCAATAAGATATGGCTGGAAAAGATTTTCCCAGATATCCTTATCCGTTCTTTTATGTATCCAAACGGTGTCGTTGCTGTATAGCAATATATAATTAAAGTAACGCTTGCGGATCGTTATCTTCTTGCTTTTTACTGGCAAGTAAGAAATAAGTTGCTGTTTGTAAGCAGTACATTTTGCTTGCAACGGACAGTCATCACAGAGTGGAGAGGCGGGTGTACATACAGTAGCTCCAAGATCCATAATGGCCTGATTATGCGCTGAACTATCTTTTGGGTGTAATAACTCCAGCGCCAGAGCTTGAAACTCCTTTTTGCCTTCATTACTGTCGTAAGGGGTATCAATGCCGAAATAGCGTGAAAGCACACGATATACATTGCCATCTACAACTGCGCAAGGCAGGCCAAATGCAAATGACCCAATAGCTGCGGCAGTGTAGGGGCCGATGCCCTTTAATTTTAGCAGCCCGTCATAAGTATTCGGGAAATCTCCGTTCAGCTCATTTGTAATAAGGCGGGCCGTAGCCAGCATATTTTTGCAACGGTTATAATATCCTAATCCCTGCCACAGGCGAAACACTTCTTCATCGAGAGCACTGGCCAGATCTCTGACCCGGGGAAACATTTTAGTGAACTTAAGATAGTAGGGTAGTCCCTGCTGCGCACGGGTTTGTTGTAATATTATTTCTGATAACCATATTTTGTATGGATTCTTTTCCTGCTTCCAGGGCAACGCACGCTGGTTGGCAATATAATGCCAATCCATTAAGCTTTTTGTAAAGTATTTTTTATTTCCTTCGGCAATATTCATTCAGTTGCAATTTACATAAGCTGTCCCAATGCTTTTTTATTAAAAGTCAGTACTAAATTTTACTTTTGCCGACAATTATTTAATTATAGATGGATTTGCAAAATTTGACCCAGATAGCTGCACAGGTACGCCGTGATATTGTTCGTATGGTTCATGCTTCACAAAGCGGCCACCCGGGAGGTTCTTTAGGATGTACTGAATTTATGGTTGCTTTATATTTCCATGTAATGAAATATAGCACTGATTTCAAAATGGATGGCATTGGAGAGGATCTTTTCTTCTTATCCAATGGACATATTTCCCCTGTGTTTTATAGTGTTTTAGCCCGTGCCGGATTTTTTCCATTAAGTGAATTGCACACTTTCAGACAAATAAACTCGCGTTTACAAGGACATCCTACTACACACGAACATTTGCCGGGCGTTCGCATAGCCAGCGGTTCATTAGGGCAGGGGATGAGTGTAGCTGCAGGGGCAGCGTTTGCAAAACGCCTTAACAATGACGATAGAATTATATATTCTTTACATGGGGACGGTGAATTGCAGGAAGGGCAGAATTGGGAAGCAATTATGTTTGCAGCACATCATAGACTGGATCATATGATTGCCACTATAGACCATAATGGTCAGCAAATAGACGGGCCTACAAAACAGGTGATGAGCCTCGGCTCTTTACGCGATAAGTTCACAGCTTTTGGATGGCATGTATTAGAGATGGATGGCAACGATATGGAGAAAGTGTTAAAGACATTGGATAATGCTAAGGCCGCAACCGGCAAGGGAAAGCCTATATGTATTATTATGGATACAGTTATGCGTAAGGGTGTCAGCTTTATGGAAGGCACACACGAATGGCACGGCATAGCGCCGAATGATAAACAACTGGCAGTTGCGCTGGAAGAGCTTCCTGAAACTTTAGGAGATTATTAATATGGCTCATTGGCATTTATTTAGTAAATTGAATATAAATAGAAATACGCCATGAAAAATTTCATCGCTATTCTTATATTCTCTGTTTTTGCTTCATTTGCTATTGTTTCCTGTAATAAAAGGGATAAAGCACAATCACCTGCCGATATGCTCGCTGCTGGGAAATGGAAGCTGATGCAGATTGCTACTGACGATAATCACAATCACAAGCTCGACGATAATGAAATAAAGAATGTTGCTTCAAACGATGTGGAAGCCCTAATGTTTAATAAGGATAATACCGGTGACCAAAACGTAACGTTCAATGGTAATGATCAGGATTATCCCTTTACATGGCAATTGTTTGGTACTGCGCTTTTATACAGGTATATGGCGGGCAACGATACTATAAAATCATCAGTGATTACGTTGGCTCAATCTACACTTACTTTAGAGGATAGTACCGTATTAACCAACGACAGCACTGTATTAAGCTGGTATTTTTACAAAAGATAAAATAGCCTACGCATACTTAAAAAGAAGGACTCAGTCCTTCTTTTTTTACTTTAATATTTCGCGGGAAATAACCAGTTTTTGAATTTCCGAGGTTCCTTCCCCAATCGTGCATAGCTTGCTGTCACGATAATATTTTTCCACCGGGAAGTCCTTAGTATATCCATAACCTCCAAATATTTGTACAGCATCGGTAGCTACTCTTACAGACATTTCAGAAGCATAATATTTAGCCATAGCAGATTCCTTACTCATTTTTTCGCCACGGTTCTTCATATCTGAGGCTTGCATTATAAGAAGTTCCGCAGCTTCTATCTGCGTAACCATATCTGCCAATTTAAATGAAATTGCCTGGAAGTCAGAAATGGGTTTGTCAAACTGGTAACGTTCTTTGGAATATTTTAGCGATGCTTCATAAGCGCCTTTTGCAATTCCTAAAGCAAGAGCTGCAATGGATATGCGGCCGCCATCCAGTACTTTCATTGCCTGATGAAAACCATCTCCCACTATACCCATACGCTGCGAATCAGGAATTCTGCAATTATCAAATATCATTTCTGCAGTTTCGGAAGCGCGCATACCCAGCTTATTTTCTTTCTTACCTGCAGTAAAACCCGGAGTGCCTCTTTCTACTATAAAAGTTGTTACATTATTCTTGGTACGCGGTTCACCTGTGCGTGCCAATACTACAGCCACATTGCCGCTAATGCCATGCGTTATCCAGTTCTTTGTACCATTTAGCACCCATTCATCGCCTTCTTTTGTTGCCACGCAGCGCATATTGCCGGCATCGCTACCTGTATTGGCTTCAGTTAATCCCCATGCACCGATCCATTGGCCGCTTGCCAGTTTGGGCAGGTATTTCTTTTTCTGCTCTTCATTGCCAAAATACATTATATGGCCTGTGCACAAAGAATTATGAGCAGCTACAGATAATCCAATAGAACCACAAACTTTGGCTATTTCACTAATTACCGTAACATATTCGAAATAGCTTAGCCCGGAACCACCATATTCCGCTGGAACGAGCACACCCATCAGACCAAGCTCTCCCATTTTATGAAAAAGGTCAACAGGAAATTTTTGGGTCTCATCCCACTCCATCATTTGAGGGCGAATATGCTTGTTAGCAAAATCGCGGATCATTTCAGCTATCTGTATCTGTGTGTCGGTGTATTTAAAGTCCATTATTGAAATTTATGCCTTATAACAGGGCGCAATTTTACGATAAATTTGTCATTCGCTACTTTTTTCCTCTGTTATCGCATTTAAAAACAACAATGACATTTTTTACTTAAAAGAAAGATAACATTAATAAAGCAAATTTCCTTGGATTACCCGTGGAATTAAATTAGGCTGAACTAATGCAATTTCTTAATAATAAGATGCTGTTTTAACATATTAAAGGTGACTTCAGGAAAATGATGAACCTCAAGCAATTGATCATAGCTTACAAAAGCACCTAATTTCATTCGCTTTTCCAATATTTTATGGGCTAACACCGGGCCTATTCCTTTTAAATGCACAAGATTAAAAGAGTCGATTGTATTCAAATTAAAGACAGAGCTTGCCGGATGGTATGAATCATTATCGTTTTTATACCATTGTGTACCTCCCGATAAAGAAGTGTCTGAAACCGTATGTGAGGTTTTAAATTGTTCCCAAGCGGTTTGCAGCTTTCTATTCTCGTTGTCATCAGTTGCAGGCTTTATGAAATAATGCATCGTTATCCTGATGCCTATCAGTATGGCTAATACTAATAATAAACCAAGCAAGCCGAGGCGCTCTGTTCGGGTAAAGGAAAAATATGCTTTGAATGCTTCTTTCATTTAAAGCTTAACAAAATAAAACTGTTTTCCAATTAAAACTCCGCATTCTTTGGCGTACGGGGGAATGGTATTACATCTCTGATATTGGTCATGCCGGTTACAAACTGTACAATACGTTCAAAGCCAAGCCCAAAACCGGCATGCGGTACTGCTCCAAAACGTCGCGTGTCGAGATACCAATCCATTTCTTCCGCTGGTATATGCATTTCATGCATCCGTTTTAGCAGCATATCATAACGTTCCTCACGTTGTGACCCACCTACAATTTCACCAATTCCCGGAGCCAGGATATCCATTGCTGCTACCGTTTTGCCATCCTCATTCACGCGCATATAAAACGACTTAATATCCTTTGGGTAATCGGTAACAATTACCGGTTTCTTAAAGTGTTTTTCTACCAGATAACGCTCATGTTCGCTTTGTAGATCTGTACCCCATTGCACATCATATTGAAATTTTTTCTTTTTATATGTCGGTGAATCAAGCAAAATATCTATAGCTTCTGTGTAGGTTATTCTTTCAAATTTATTGTTCAAAACAAATTCCAGTTTTTCTATCAGTCCCATTTCACTGCGTTCCTGCTGTGGTTTTTGTTTTTCTTCATCGGCCAGGCGTTGGGTGAGGAATTCCAGATCCTCCTTATTATTTTCCAAAGCATACCTGATAATGTATTGAATAAACTCCTCCGCAAGATCCATGTTGTCTTGTATATCATTAAAGGCTACTTCGGGCTCTACCATCCAGAATTCTGCCAGGTGGCGTGCGGTGTTGGAGTTTTCAGCACGAAATGTAGGACCGAAAGTATATACATCGCTAAGCGCCATAGCGCCAAGCTCTGCTTCGAGCTGTCCACTTACGGTAAGGTTTGTGCTGCGTCCAAAAAAATCTTCTTTATAGTTTATTGAACTGTCTTCATTGCGTGGCGGATTGTCAAAAGGGAGCGTAGTAACACGAAACATCTCACCGGCCCCTTCGGCATCTGATGCTGTTATGATGGGGGTGTGCAAATAAACAAATCCTTTATCATTAAAGAATTTGTGTATTGCGTATGCCAACGTATGACGTACGCGGAATATGGCTCCGAACGTATTTGTTCTGAAACGCAAATGCGCAATTTCCCGCAGATATTCGAGGCTGGGACGATTTTTTAATTGTAACGGATATTTTTCAGGGTCACATTCGCCCAATAGCTCCACTTTTGCAGCCTTTACTTCTACCTTTTGTCCCTTGCCTTGTGATGGTACCACGGTACCATTAATATTTATAGATGCTCCTGTGGTAATACTTTTTATTAATGATTCATCCGAATTTTCAAGGTCAATTACTACCTACAGATTATTCATACAGGAACCATCATTTACGGCTATAAATTGATTGTTTCTGAAAGAGCGAACCCATCCCTTTACATTTACCTGGTACCCTGTTTCTTCTTTTTGTAAAATGTCTTTAATTCTCGTGCGTGCCATATAACTATTTGTCAAAAAATAAATATTTGATTGCGATTAAAATCAGGAATACCGCAAAAAGCTTTTTGATAACACTCATGTCCATCTCTAAGACCACTTTGCTCCCAAAATAACTGCCTACTACAAAGGCTATACATAGTATTCCCGCAACTCTTAAATCCACGTATCCCTGTTTGTAATAGTTGTATACGCCTAATATACCTATAGGTGGTAATAGCATGGCAAGAGATGTACCTTGTGCCATTTTCTGGTTCATTGCAAATAAGAAAACGAGCGCCGGCACTACAACTGTGCCCCCTCCTATGCCTACAAAGCTGCTCAATGCACCTGCAACAAGGCCTACTACTAAAAGGCCCAAAATGGTTCCGGTATTCATGAGTTATTTTTTGAAATTTGTTGTATAATCATTTATGCTGTGCTGTAATATCTTTTTTGCAAGACGCTCTCCCTGAAAATCCTCAATTTTTACTACCTTATTTTCCAGCTTCTTGTATTCCTCAAAAAAATGCCGCAACTCATCAATGAAGTGTGAAGATAATTCACTAATATCATTTACATGTGCTACACTCATATCATTGGCACATACGGCAATCACCTTATCGTCAGCCTCTCCCTGGTCAAGCATTCGCATCACCCCTATTATTTTGGCTTCTACCAGGCATAGAGGTTCCATTTCTATTTGAGATAATACCAGGATATCCAGTGGATCATTATCATCGCAATATGTTTGAGGAATAAATCCATAATTAGCTGGGTAATAAACAGATGAATATAAAACTCTATCTAATCGGAGCAAGCCCGTTTCCTTGTCCAATTCATATTTTGCCCGCGAATTTTTAGGGATTTCTATTATAGCATTTACAATATCCGGAACTTTTTCGCCATAACTTACCGAGTGCCAGGGGTTAAAACTCATATATCACTTATATTTTGGGCAAAGGTAAATGTTAAAATTACTTGTACAGGCGATTCATTTTTCCGGAAAACAATAAATTTGGGATTGTCCCGTTAGCAATAACCATGCATAATATGTAGCTAATCCTTTTTAAATGAAGCTATTGGCAGAGTATTATGTTTGGGAGATTTTTTTTCTGCAGAATTGTTTTTTTGATGCGTAAACATCATCTTTGCAATCACGCTTAAATTCATATTTAAATAATATACTAAAACACAAAAACGAAAATCATGGCAGAAGTTAAAACAGCCGCAGCAAGACCGTCTACAACACAAGGGAACCGTGCAGGTAAACCAAAAAACTCTAACAATTTTTTAATCAATTTTTTGATAGTTATTGTCTGTATTGTCGTGGGAATACTTATATACAGTTTTGTATTGGGAAGCCCGAATAACTTTGTGGATGGTGAAACAAGATTGAAAGCAAAAAATCTCATGGGTACAATGTATTCCGGTGGTTTTGTGGTGCCTGTTCTTATCGCTACACTTTTAACGCTGCTTGTTTTCATAATAGAACGTGCATTGACCATTTTCAAAGCAAGAGGGAAAGTGAATTCAGGCGAATTTGTACGTAAAGTGCAATATCACCTTGCTAACAAGAATTTAGATGCTGCCCTTTCAGAATGCGATAAGCAAAGCGGCTCTGTAGGTAACGTAATGCGTGCCGGTCTTGTAAAGTATCGTGACATGATCAATAATACTGAGCTTGACACTGATCAAAAAATAATAAGCATTCAAAAGGAAATAGAAGAAGCTACAGCTCTTGAATTACCAATGCTTGAAAAGAACCTTGTGTTCCTTTCTACTATTGCTTCATGCGCTACACTATTAGGTCTGTTTGGTACGGTAATGGGTATGATTCGCGCATTTCAGGCAATGGCACAGGCTGGAGCTCCCGATGCTACGGCTCTTGCCGGCGGTATCTCTGAAGCTCTTGTTAATACGGCATTGGGTATCAGTACTTCTTTCGTTGCCATCATTGCATACAACTTCTATACTACTCTTATTGATGGTGTTACTTTTGGCATCGATGAAAGCGGCTTTACTTTAACACAAAGCTTCGCTGCTAACTATAAGTAATTATAGCGCCTGATAATTGTGAAAAGGATTTTGTGGAAAAATGGCAATTCTGAATCTTATTAGTTAAACAGTTGAAGAAAATAGCAAATGCCTAAAGTAAAACTGCCAAGGAAAAGTACCAATATCGACATGACTGCCATGTGCGATGTGGCTTTTCTGTTGCTAACATTCTTTATGTTAGCAACCAAATTCAAACCTGATGAGCCGGTAGTTGTGAAAACTCCAGCTTCTATATCAGATATCCCATTGCCTGACGCAGACGTTATGTTGCTGACAATTGATCCGAAGGGACGTATTTTTTTCTCGATAGACAATAAGAATTTTCGTAAGTCTCTAATCGACAATATAGATCAGTATAAAAATTTGGGTTTAACGGAAGCTGAAAAGAATTCATTTGCGATTGGATCTTCTGTGGGATTTCCTTTTAACCAGTTAAAATCTTTTCTCGCCACACCTCCCGGTGATCAGAAGAAACTGGAAGAAACAGCTCCAGGGGTACCTGCTGATACTTCAGTAGATAATCCGAACAATGAATTGGCTGCATGGATAAGAAGTGCAAGAAACACCAATCCAAGATTACGTATCTGTATCAAAGCTGATCAGGATGCCACTTATCCTGAAGTACAAAAAGTAATAAAGACGCTTGAAGGATGGAAGATTTTCAAGTTTAATTTGATAACCAACCTGAAGGCAGTGCCACCCGGAACAGCAGCTTATGCATTAGCTCAGGGTGGAGCAAAGAAGTAAAAACATTTATTAACATAAAATAAAAGCTTTACCATGGCTGAAATGGATACCTCGAGTAGCGGGGGACATAAAAAAGGCCCGGGGGTCAAAAAAAGTAAAAAACTTTCAACGCGCATAGATCTTACTCCCATGTGTGATCTTGGCTTTCTGTTGATTACATTCTTTATGTACACAACTACAATGGCCAAGCCCAAAACAATGGAAATAAATATGCCTTATAAAGATCCTAACATAAAAGAACAGGATCAGACTAAGATCAAAGAAAGTGAAGCATTGACTATTTTGCTCAGCAAAAACCACCGGGTATATTATTACGAAGGAATAGGTAGCGATCCTAACAAGCCACCTGATGTAAAAGTGACTTATTTTAAGCCATCTGGTGGGATCAGGGATGAGATCATAGCCAAAGAACAGAAAGTGGCTCAGTTAAGGCAATCCGGCCAGTTGTTACCTAAAGACGAAATGACTGTATTGATCAAACCTGATACAAACAGCACTTATGATGACCTGGTAAATATTCTGGACGAAATGAGTATCAGTGATGTAAAAACTTATGCTATTGTTGATATAACCCAGGTTGATAAGGATTTTATACAAAAAACAGAACAGGCTAACGGCGGGAAATAATAATTCCTGTATGGAATTTAGAAATATTTACGTCTTATATTATTAAAGAATGACTTTTTAAAATGGATATTAATAAAATACTAAATAGCGATTACCTCGACATCTTGTTCGAGGGCCGTAATAAACAATACGGTGGCTATGAATTGCGCAAAAAATATCCAAATCGTATGCGCAATGCGGCTATAATTGGTATTGGTGCAGTAGTCCTGGCTATAGCCATACCGGCAATTGCTGGTATGATAAAGCCAAAAGAAAATACAAAACCGATAGTTGTTACGACTACAGTAACGCTTGCGGAGCCACCTCCCATAGATCCGCATAAGCCACCACCACCACCACCACCGGCTGAACCACCACCACCAGTGAAGCCAACAGTGAAGTTTACACCCCCTGTTATCAA
>Ga0134128_10003334_pt1 | contig 19637 bp, 18 predicted proteins | sample KB31754_FD_96462 | JGI IMG/M metagenome (GOLD analysis project Ga0134128, IMG submission 96462) | Terrestrial soil microbial communities with excess Nitrogen fertilizer from Kellogg Biological Station, Michigan, USA - KB3-175-4 | ecosystem: Environmental > Terrestrial > Soil > Unclassified ...
GACGAGCCCGCGCGGATCGGCAAGCCGAAGGTCGCGCTTGTCGGTGATGCGGCTCCGATCCTGCGCGCATTGATCGACGAGCTCGCCAAAGTGAATCCTCGCCGTGCACCACGCCACGACGAAATGCTGGGCCGTCAGGCCAAGCTGCGCAAGCGTCTTGCCAAGCTCGCGCCACAACTGGCCTTCCTCGAGGCGATCCGCGCCGAACTGCCGGATGACGGAATTTTCGTCGACGAGGTCACGCAAATCGGATTTGCGGCACGGCTTGCGTTACCCGTATACAGACCCCGCACGTTTCTTTCGCCCGGTTATCAGGACAACCTCGGTTGGGGCTATGCGACCTCGCTTGGCGCGCAGCACGCAAGGCCGGATGTACCGGTTCTGTCTATCAATGGCGACGGTGGATTTCTATACACGGGTAACGAACTTGCCACAGCGATCCGGCACGGTATTCCGCTGGTCGCCATCGTTTTTGTTGATGGCGCTTATGGCAACGTCCGTCGCATCCAGCAGGAAGATTTCGGCAATCGCCTGATAGCCTGCGACCTAGCCAATCCAGATTTCGTCAAATACGCGGAAAGTTTCGGTGCAGCAGGCCGCCGTGCGCGTGGGCCGGACGAACTGCGCAAGATCCTGCGGGAATCGTTCGCACGCCGTGAGCCGACGCTGATCGAGGTGCCGGTCGGGGCTATGCCGAGCCCGTGGGAGTTCATACTAATGCCTCGCGTGCGCGGACCATGAAGCGGGTTGCCATGACCGACCCTGATAGGGTTAGTGTCAGCCTCGAAATGGACCTTATTACTACCACTGAACAACTTGCGGCGGCTTGTGCGCGGGCGGCGAAACACCCCTACGTGACGGTCGATACCGAATTCCTCCGCGAAACCACCTACTATCCGCTGCTGTGCGTGGCGCAGATGGCTTCGCCCGACGAAGCCGTCGTGATTGACGCCCTAGCTAACGGTATCGATCTGAGTCCGTTTTTCGAGCTGATGGCAGACGAAAAGATCACCAAGGTCTTCCACGCCGCCCGGCAGGACATCGAAATCGTCTGGAACCTGGCGCAAAAGATCCCCCACCCGATCGTCGACACGCAAGTTGCCGCCATGGTCCTCGGCTATGGCGACTCGATCTCCTACGATCAGCTGGTGCAGCGCGTCACCGGCGACACGCTGGACAAATCGCACCGATTCACAGACTGGACGCGGCGGCCGCTTAGCGACGCGCAGATTACCTACGCGCTGTCCGACGTGACGCATTTGCGCACGGTCTACCTCAAGCTTACTGAGGATCTGGAGAAGCGTGGCCGCAACAGCTGGGTCGAGGCTGAAATGGATGTTCTCACCTCGCCCGACACCTACCGGGCCGATCCCGAACGTGCTTGGGAGCGCCTCAAAACCCGTGTGCGCAAGCCGAAAGAGCTTGCCGTATTGATCGAAGTGGCCGAATGGCGAGAGCGCGAGGCGCAGACGCGTGATGTCCCGCGCGGGCGCGTGCTCAAGGACGACGTCATCGGAGACATTGCGGTCCAGGCGCCGACCACGCCGGAGCGGCTTGGCCAACTCCGCTCATTGCCGAAGGGTTTTGAGCGTTCGCGTTGGGGTGAGCAGATCCTCGAGGCGGTCAAACGTGGGCTCGAACGCGACCAGAAGACGCTGCCACGCCTGGAACGCTTCCGCCCGGCGATGAACGGCGCGGCGACCGTCGAGCTACTCAAGGTTCTTTTGCGGATGACCGCCGAGCGGCATGGTGTCGCCGCCAAGGTCATCGCGACCGTCGACGATCTCGACCGGATCGCCGCCGACGACGAGGCCGACGTTCCCGCGATGAAAGGCTGGCGCCGTGGACTGTTCGGCGAAAACGCGCTCGCGCTCAAGCATGGGCGCCTGGCGCTTGCCGTCGACAAGGGAAAAGTCGTGACGGTGGAGAAGAACTAAGCCTGTTATGCCTCTATCGTCGACTCGCGGCCAACCAACCGTCCCAATTGCCGCAATCGGTTGGCCAGGCGGTCGCTTGCAAGCTGGCCGTATGCACCCGGAAGTTTGAGAATGAGCTTGCCACGTTTGACGTGCATCGGTGTTTTTGGAAGCACCCCAGCCTGCCCCGCGGTCAGGATATAAGCGACGCGCATGGCAGCGCCGACCACGCGTGCACGATCGAGCATGCGAGTGGTCGCGAGCTCGCGCAGCCGCGGCGACAAATCCTCTTCGCTCAATCCCGCATGACGGAAGTAAACGGACAGCGCGAGATAGGCGCGGCCAGGATGATCAATCGCCACGAAAGCACCGTTCGCGATGATGTTCATCGACTGCTCGCCGCGATAGTCCGGATGGGCGCGCCAGCCGATGTCGCCGAGCAGGCAGGCGGCGTGTCGCAACCGTTGTTCGTCGGTTGTCTCTTCCAGTCCTGACGACGCAATAAAACGATCGGTCCACGCAATAAGTTCCTCACCGTGCAGTGGCGAGCGTGAGCGCAATACGTTGAGGTTGGCTGCTGCAGAAATGAGCGGATCACGCGCGCGTTCGCGCGCGTTAAGCAATGAATAGAGCAGACCCTCGCGCACACCGAGCACCGAAATAATCACCTGTTTCGGCTTGATGGTCTGGACGAGATTTTCCATGACCAGCGCTGCATAAGCGAGCAAAGGCCGGCGTGCGGCGTTGACGACTTCGATCTTCGACAAGGTTTCAGGATCGACGTGGTGCACCAACCGTGAGAATTCCTGCGCCTCGCGCGCTGAAATCCGATAGTTGTGCATGATGTGAAACGGATAGCCGGTCTGCCACATGTGAAGGCGCGCCAAGGCGCGCCATGTGCCGCCGACCGCATAAAACGTGCGGTCCTCCCCATCGTGCAGCATGTCGAGGTCCTCGAAGGCCTCCTCGACGAATTTTTCGGCCTTTTTCAGCGACTTGCCGGTGATGTCCTGCAAGGCCAGGCCGCCCAGTGGCAATGTCACGCCGCCGCGCACGCGCGTGCCGTGAACATCAACAAGCTCAAGTGATCCGCCACCGAGATCGCCGACGATGCCATCGGGCTTGTGGATGCCGGAGACGACACCGAGTGCGGTGAGATGAGCCTCGCGTTTGCCCGAGAGGATCGAAATACGCGTGCCGCATATGCGTTCCGCCTCAGCAATGAATGCGCGCCCGTTTCGTGCATCCCGACACGCCGCTGTCGCGATGGCCCAGACGCGCCGCACGTGCAGGATGTCAGATAGAGCGCGGAACCGCCTCAGTGCATCGAGCGCCGTCTCGATGGCGTCGGCGGGCAGCAATCCGGTCGACTGAACCTGTCGTCCGAGGCCCGCGAGCACCTTCTCATTGAAGATCGGCGTCGGCGCGCGCGTCAGGCCTTCGTAGATGACGAGGCGGATCGAGTTCGAGCCGATGTCGATAACAGCAATCGGCGGCCCGTGGTCAAGGCGGCCCTTCGGGATGATGGCACGTGAAGGGTTACGCGCCTTCGATGAGGCGGCGTAAGAGGCTGCGCGGCGACGATTCTTTGAGCGATTTCCCACGGCCCGAAAGGCTCGGATTTGTCATAAAATATTTATGGGCGTTGAAGAGTTCCTCGCCCGGGGCCGCCTTTATGCGCGTGGAACTGCCGTCGGGCAAGAGCTTCCAACTTTGCTCGTTGTCCTTGAAATTCGCCACCATGATCTGGCCGAGGACCTGCTCGTGCACGGTAACATTGAGGATCGGGCATAGCACTTCAACGCGCCGGTCGAGATTGCGCGGCATCATGTCGGCCGATGAAATATAGATCGCCGCTTTTGGGTGCGGCAGCGCATGGCCTGCGCCAAAACAGTAAATACGGCCATGCTCGAGGAATCGGCCGACGATGGACTTGACGCGGATATTCTCCGACAGGCCGGGCACCCCCGGCCGCAGGCAGCAGATTCCGCGCACCACGAGATCGATCGAAACGCCGGCAGCCGAGGCGTCGTAGAGGGCATCGATGATTCCAGGATCAACGAGCGCGTTCATCTTCATCCAGATTGAAGCCGGTCGTCCTGCCTTAGCGTGAGCAATCTCTTGCGTAATATGGTCCAGGATCCGTTTACGCAAATTGATCGGCGAGATCGCCATCCGCTCAAGTTCGGCTGGCTCCGCATATCCGGTGATGTAGTTAAAGATGCGCGCGACGTCGCGGCCTATCACCGGCTCCGCTGTAAAAAACGACAAGTCGGTATAAACCCGCGCGGTCACCGGATGATAATTTCCGGTACCGACATGCACATAGGTGGCAAGCTCGCCGGCCTCGCGGCGGACGACCAGCGACAACTTGGCGTGGGTCTTCAGCTCGATGAAGCCGTAGACGACCTGCGCGCCGGCGCGCTCAAGGTCCCTCGCCCAGCGGATATTGGCCTCTTCGTCAAACCGCGCCTTCAATTCGACCAGCGCGGTCACCGACTTTCCCGCTTCCGCGGCCTCGACCAGTTGCTTTACGATCGGGGATTCCGCTGACGTACGATAGAGCGTCTGCTTAATCGCGACGACGTTTGGGTCTCGCGCGGCCTGCTGCAGAAACTGCACGACCACGTCGAATGACTCGTATGGGTGATGGACGATCAGGTCCTTCTGCCGGATCGCCGCGAAGCAATCGCCGCCATGGTCGCGGATACGCTCAGGGTAGCGCGGATTATAGGGAACGAATTCAAGATCCGGCCGGTCGAGCTTGGTCAACTGATTGAGGTCGTTCAGTGCCAGCACTCCATCGACCCTGATGACTTCGTCGTCGGCAACGGCCAGTGCGCGCTGCACAAAGTTGCACAGTTCCCCCGGCATTGATCCTTCAAGTTCGAGACGGATCACCGAACCGCGCCGCCGGCGCTTGAGCGCGGTCTCGAACAGCCGCACCAGGTCCTCGGCTTCTTCCTCGATTTCAACTTCGGAATCCCGGATTGCGCGGAAAGCTCCATGTCCTTTGACGGTATATCCGGGGAACAACCGGCCGATGAACAGAGCTGTCGTTTCTTCCAGCGTGATGAGCCGAATCCCCTGATCGCTGCCACCTGGCAGCCTGATGAATCGCTCGATCTTTTGCGGCATGCGGATAAGCGCGTTCATCGCTTTGCCGTCTTTGCTGCGCGCAAGTTGCAACGCGATGGAAAAGGCCAGATTTGGGATAAAGGGGAACGGATGCGCGGGGTCGATCGCAAGCGGTGTCAGCAACGGAAAAATATGCGTGAGAAAGTGTTCCTCGAGCCAGCTGCGGTCGGATTTCTTGATGTCCCCGCCGTCCAGCAGCACCACTCCGGCATTCGCTAGCTCCGTTCGCAGATCGATCCAGCGCTGCTGCTGGTCACGCGCGAGTTGCGAAACGGCCTCACTGATTCGCGAAAGCTGTTCGGCGGGTGTGAGACCGTCGGGACTCTGGGTAAGAATGCCCTCGCGCAACTGACCCTTGAGTCCGGCGACGCGCACCATGGAGAATTCATCGAGGTTGTTGGCGGAGATCGACAGAAAACGGACGCGCTCCAGCACCGGGTGCTGGGCGTTTGCGGCCTCTTCCAACACACGACGATTGAAGTGCAGCCAGGAAAGTTCGCGGTTGATGAACCGCGCCGGCTGTGACCTTAACGACTGGGTTGCGCCATCCGCGGTCGGCGCAGCGACATCTGTATGACCGCCCGCCGACGAGATTTCTTCAACAGACGCAATAGCTTGGCCGCGATCAGCCATCTGAACAATCCGAAAGCTAAGCCGTAACCGAAAAACGTGGCTGCCGCATGACAGTCAGCTCCCGCATGTCGGGAGCGTCAAGTCTTGCACAACAGCGTTAAGGAACGCGAAACAATTCGGCTGCGAGCGCGCGCGTCACTGGCCGATGCCGGCGCATCGCCTCTTCGTCTAGACGACGGACGGCCTGATGGGCTGCGACAAACGACCGCTCGATGCGATTGGCAAGAAAGCTGACGAGCGATTCATCGACGGCGATCTGCCGATCGACCGCAAGCTTGATGATGAGTGCTCTCAACAACGCGTCATCCGGTGTGGCCAGCGCCACACTTGGCACCGAGCGCATGCGAGAGGCGAGATCGCGAACAACCACAGGGAACGACGTAAGCGGCGAACGCGAGGTCACGAGCACGTAGGCGGCATGCTCGCGCGCGAGGTTGAGGAAATGAAAAAGCGCGCGCTCGTCGAGGCCCTCGAACTCGAGGTCCTCGAGTACAAGCGCCCCCGTCGCAAAGGCGGCGGGTAGATCCGTATGAGACAACAATTTAGCGGACAGCACGCGCGCCCCGGTTGCCTCCGCCCAGATTGTCGCGAGATGACTCTTACCCGAACCCTGCGGCCCGACCAAAGCGACAATGCGGTCAGGCCAGTCGGGCCACCGTTCGATCAGATTGAATGCCGCAACATTCGGCGGGCCCCGCAAAAAATCCTCACGCGCAAAGCTCACGGAATGATCAAGCGCCAGCAAAAGCTGGCGCGGGGCAAGCGAACTGTCCATCCCGTTAATCCGCCCCTTCCCCGGTATAAAGTGAGCTTTGCAGATAACGGCGAAGCGCAAAGCGAGTGAGCACGCCGATTGTGGCCGCAAGCGGAACGGCAACCAGCAACCCGACGAAGCCGAACAGATAACCGAAGGCAAGTAGCGCAAAAATCAGCCAGACCGGATGAATTCCAACACTCTCGCCAACCAGTTTTGGCGCAAGCACGTTACCTTCGACAAATTGCCCGACAAGGAAAATGCCGAGCACCACCGCGATCGACCCGTAGGCAGGCCAGAACTGCGCGACCGCCACGCCAAGCGCCAGCACAAGACCGGTCATGGATCCGACATAGGGGATAAATGTGATGAGACCGGAGATGAGGCCTATGAGCAAACCAAAATTAAGCCCGGTTAAAGTGAGCGCAACCGCATAAAAGGAGCCGAGGATAAGGCACACCCCGGTCTGCCCACGCACAAAGCCGGCAATCGCAACATCCACTTCACGAGCAAGTTCGCGCACCGTGTCGCGATACTGGATCGGGATCCAGCTGTCGACGCTGCGAATCATTCGGTGCCAGTCGTAGATCAAGTAGAAGGCAACCACTGGCGTCACGACGACAAGCGAGAATAAAGAGACAAGCGCGCGGCCGCCGGACCACAACGAGCGCAAGAACGTCGTCAGCCAGCCGACACCTTGCGTCACCAAATCTCCAATCGATTTGTCGGCGCTGAAGCCGGCGCCAAGCAGTTTCTGCAGCCATGGCCTGCTTGGGTCGCCCAGAAGAGTTTGTAGTCTTGTGACGTTGCCCGGCACGCTGTCGATAAAGGAGGAAAGTTGCGCGCCTACAATCGGTGCGACCAGCAAGATGAGGTAGACGAGCGCTAGCACCACGAAAGCGATGATCAGCAGCGCTGCCGCCAGTCGATTGATACCGAAGCGCTCAAGCCGATCCGTTAGTGGCGTCAGCAAATATGCAATCGCCAGGCCGGCAACAAAGGGCAGCAGTATTTCGCTCAGCAGCCACAGCGCCAGGACAACGAGCACAAGAACAACCAACCAGAAGAGGAAATGGCGCTCCACCGCACTGCGGTCCAGTGTGGATTTACGGCGAGACCGTGATGGCGCGCGCGGGCTCAAGGTTTTGACGTCGTCGAATTGATGTGACGTACCCATTCAGCCACATACGCTGCAACCGACAGCAATGTCAGCGTGGCGACAGATGCCATGAGCACCCAGGTGAGTGTCGGCAACGGATAACTAAAGCCAACCGTGCCAAGCACGACACAAGCGAATACAATCTGCGCAACCGTGTTTAGCTTGGATATCAGCAGCGGTTTGACCTTGATGGGTATTCCAACCAGCCAAGACAGCATGACTGCGCCCACGATCATGATGTCTCGCGACACGACCAGGATGACAAGCCATCCTGGAATCAAGCCCTTGATGCCCAACGTCAGATAAATCGAGACAATCAGCGCCTTATCAGCAAGCGGGTCGAGATAGGCACCGAGCTCGGTGGTCATCTGGAATCGCTTTGCGAGATATCCATCGACCGCGTCGCTCACCCCCGCCGCCAGAAACAGTACAAACGCAATCCAGATGTATTGCTCGCCGGACGCGATCGCCCAAACCACGACCGGCACCAGCAAAATGCGTCCCAACGTAATGAGATTAGGAATACTCAAGGCAATCCCGGCTCGCACACGCACCCCGGCGTCAGATGCCGGAACAGCGTCAACCCCTCGGGCAGAGTATAACGGCGCCTGGACCATTGCGCGACTTGCGATTCCAACGTAGGACCCCGGCGTAACATTTTGCCTACGCATAATCTTTTCCTGAATTCCGGGCGTCCCGGATCGTGCGTTTGCGAGGGCGTATCATGGCAGAAAATCGGCGCGGACTCACTTACGCGCAGGCCGGTGTTGATATCGACGCCGGCAACCGGATGGTGGAGTTGATCAAGCCCCTGGTGCGGGCAACGGCGCGGCCCGGCGCCGATTCCGAGATCGGCGGCTTTGGCGGAATTTTCGATCTAAAGCAGGCCGGCTACCAGGATCCGGTTCTCGTTGCGGCAACCGACGGCGTCGGTACGAAACTCAAAGTTGCCATTGAAACCGGCCGACATGACACGATCGGGATCGATCTGGTTGCAATGAGCGTGAACGACCTGGTCGTGCAGGGCGCAGAGCCCCTATTTTTTCTCGACTACTACGCCTGCGGAAAGCTTGAGCCCGAGCTTGGCGCGGCCGTTGTCGCAGGTATCAGCATCGGTTGCCGCGAGGCCGGTTGCGCCCTGATCGGCGGCGAAACGGCGGAAATGCCGGGTGTTTATAACGGTGATGATTACGATCTTGCGGGTTTCGCTGTGGGCGCGGTCGAACGGGATGCCGTGCTTCCGCGCACCGACGTCGCAGAAGGTGATGTTATCATTGGCCTGGCATCTTCCGGTGTGCACTCCAACGGTTACTCGCTGGTCCGCAAGATCGTTGAAAAAAGCGGACTCAGCTGGAGCAGTCCGGCACCATTCATGACTGGAAAAAGTCTGGGTGAATCAATTCTGGCTCCGACCCGGATTTACGTGAAATCATGTCTGGCCGCGATACGGGGCACAAAAGCAGTGAAAGGACTAGCGCATATCACCGGTGGCGGATTCCCCGACAACATTCCACGGGTGCTGCCAAAAGGTCTTGGCGCGCGCATCAATCTCGCGGCGGTGCCTGTTCTTCCGGTCTTCAAGTGGCTCGCTGACGCGGGCGGAATTGCGCAGAACGAAATGCTGCGCACGTTCAATTGCGGCATCGGAATGATCGTCATCGTATCCGCAAAAGACTCAGATACCGTCATGCAGGCATTTACGCGTTCAGGGGAAAAAGTTGTGACGCTTGGACATGTCGGCAAGACCTCAGACGGCGAACGCGTCGTCTATGATGGCAAGCTCAATCTTGGGTGAGACATGAACCGCAAGCGGGTCGCAGTCCTCATCTCCGGCCGCGGCTCCAACATGGCTGCCCTCATCGAAGCCACGACGGACAAGACCTATCCTGCGGAAATCGTGGTGGTGATTTCAAATCGTCCGGATGCAGGCGGCCTCATGGTCGCACGGGCCAATGGAATAACCACCGAGGTCGTCGACCACAGCGCTTTCGGAAAGGACCGCACAGCCTTCGAGCGCGCCTTGCAGGCCGTGCTTGAAAAGCATCGCATCGACATCGTCTGCCTGGCCGGCTTCATGCGACTGTTGACCGCAGATTTCGTCGGGCAATGGCAGCATCGAATTCTCAACATCCACCCGGCCCTGCTGCCGGCTTTCAAAGGCCTCGACACGCACCGGCGGGCCCTCGAGGCGGGCGTGAACGTGCACGGCGCAACGGTCCATTTTGTGGTACCGGAGATGGATTCCGGGCCAATCATCGCGCAAGCGGCCGTCAACGTGCGACCCGGGGAGACCGAAGAAGAGCTTGCCGCACGCGTCCTCAAGGTCGAGCATCAGATCTATCCATTGGCTCTCAAACTATTGGCCGAGGAGCGCCTGCAGATCGAAAACGGCCACTGCCGGATCGACGGCGTTCCCGTACCGGACGCCGCCAGCCTGATTCCGGTTCCTTGATATGGATATTTCGCGCTGCAGCAACGCGCGGATGTGAATAGCGGCCTCGATCCGGTGTTGTAGAATCCTGTAGTCGTCGGCAGGCGCCGCAAACCCGCGGCGCAAACAACCAACATCGGGGGGATTTCTATGGCAGCACGAAGCGGAGAACCAAAGCTAGTTTTTCCGGGCCTGGCCAGTTTTTACGAGTCCGTATCTGATCTTTGGTATCCGATGATCCGCGTCGCTATTGGCGCGATTTTGTTCATGCATGGTTGGGGCAAAATCAATGCCGGTGCCGGCCGCATAGCCGGGGCTTTTGGCACCAATTATGGCCTGCCAATGCCGACGCTGCTCGCATATTCAGCCATGTTCCTAGAGACCGTTGGCGCTATCTGCATCATCATCGGCCTGTTCACCCGCTTCTTCGCGGCGGCGATCGCCATCGAGCTTTTGATCGCGATGTTCGCCGCTCACTGGGTCAAGGGCTTCGGCGTCAGCGCCGGCGGCTACGAGTACGTGCTTTTCCTGGGCATCGTCATGTTCGCGATTGCCCTGCGCGGCGGCGGCCCCTATTCGGTCGATCGCGTGATCGGCAAAGAACTCTAAAAGACAGGCGCAAAAAGCGCGCGTGGCACTAGGCCGCGCGCGCTTTGCGTATCCAGACCCTGTTGTCGTGCACCGCCGCTCCGCCGTAGGGCGCGATTGAATCCGCGCCGACGAGCGTATTGATGCCGCAGCCATCGGCATAGGCGGCGTTTGGCCAGATCGATTCCGCAATCAAAACACCTTGCCGCACGCCCGCGAACACGCGTGCATGCAGACGCACTTCGCCGCGCTTGTTACCGAGAACGACATAGTCGTCCGTGCAGATCCCAAGCGCCGCGGCATCGTCGGGATGGATCATCACGGTAGGCCGTTTTTCCTGCGCCAGCGACGTCGGCGTCTCGTTAAAGGTCGAATTGAGGAAGCCGCGTGCCGGGGACGTCGCGAGCCGAAATGGATGCTCGCCATCCGCGACTTCGATCGACGTCCAGTGGTCGGGAAGCCGCGGCATGTCCGCAACTGGGCCGCTCTTGCAGGGACTACGGAACGGAACGTTCGGCCAGTCCGGTTTGAACCTGAACTTCCCGTCCGGCCACGGAAAGCCATCAAGATAGTGCGATTCTCGGAAAGGAGGCTGGCAGTCGATCCACTTGTTGGCCTCGATCTCGGCAAGCGTCCCACGGTTCGACACCTGCAGCATCTGGTCGATGAGCTCGCGCGGGCTCATCGTGAACCCTCGATGCTCGGCGCAAAGCCGCTGCGCCAGTCCGCAGATCACTTCGTGATTACTGCGGCATTCGCCAGGCGGCTCGACCAGCTTCGGTCCAAGAATGAGGTACTGGTGCCCGCCGCCGCGGTAAATATCGTCGTGCTCGAGAAACGTCGTTGCCGGAAGCACGACATCAGCGACTTGCGCGGTCTCCGTCATGAATTGCTCGTGCACGCAGACGAAGAGATCTTCACGCGCGAACCCGCGCTTCACCTGTGTCTGATCGGGACACACGGATACCGGATTGGTGTTCTGGATGATCATCGCCGTGACCGGCGCGCTGCCGTGCAGCGCCTCACGTTCGCCGGTCAGGATCGCCCCAATACGCGATTGATCGAGCATCCGGACCGATCGGTCGCACACATCAAGACCCTCGATCAGGGTCTTGTCGAGCCGGAAAATGTCAGCGCTGATGTGGAAGGCCCCGCCGCCCTCGTATTGCCAGGCGCCCGTCACCGCCGGAATGCAACTCGCCGCGTGCATGTTCACGGGGCCGTTGCGCGAGCGCGAAAAGCCATAGCCAAGGCGGAAAAATGCACGCTTGGTTTCGCCGATCAGCCGCGCGAACGCCTCGATCGTCTCGACCGGCGCGCCGGTGATCGCAGCAGCCCATTGCGGATCGCGTGAGCGCAGATGCGCTTCGAGCTCGCGCGGCGCATCAGTGTATTTTTCGAGATAGTCCCAGTCGGCTTTGCCATCGCGGAATAAGCAATGCATCACCGCGCAAGCGAGCGCGCCGTCGGTGCCCGGCTTGATGAGCACAGGCAGATCGGCCTGCTCCATCGTCCCGTTCATGTAGATGTCGACAGCTGCAATCTTAGCGCCGCGCTCTTTCCGCGCGCGCACGGCATGGGTCATCACATTGACCTGGGTATTTACCGCGTTGGTACCCCAGATAATCACCAAATCGGACTTCGCCATCTCGCGGGGATCGACGCCAGCGATGCGACCGATTCCTGCGGCATAGCCCGCGTAAGCAGGATTGACGCAGATCGTCGAGTGAAATCCGGAATACTTTTTCACGTGGCGCAAGCGATTGATGCCATCGCGCATCACCAGGCCCATTGTTCCGGCGTAATAATAGGGCCAGACGCTTTCCGCGCCGAACCGGCGCTCGGCTTCAATGAACTTTTCAGCCACGAGATCGAGCGCATCATCCCACGATACGCGCTCGAACTTTCCCGAACCTTTTGCACCGGTCCGGCGCAACGGGTGCAGCAGGCGCTCGGCATGATGTTCCCGTTCGGCGTAGCGCGCGACCTTGGCGCAGATCACGCCGGCTGTGTAGTCGTTGTCTTTTGCGCCGTGCACGCGCCCGATCGTGCGCTCGTCGAGAACTTCGACGTCCAACGCACAGGTCGATGGGCAATCGTGCGGGCACGCCGAATGCCCGATCCGCACGGTCTTTGGGAGCCGGACCGTTTGATTCATCGCGCTCCCACTATAGCCGATTGGGGCGAACGAGCTAAGTTTCGCTTTGGGCCTGAAGCTTGGATCGCCGCCAGAGGCCTCCGACCAGCAGCACCAGCGCAGCACCCGCTGCGGCTGCACCGATTTCAACCTTGTGCGCTGTCGCTGCTCCATACTGGCTGGTCAGCCAGTTCGCGATCACCGGATCGGTCGCGATAACTTCGCCGACAATCCAGCCAAGCAAAGCGGCACCGGCCCAAACCAGGATCGGGAACCGGTCGAGCAGTGACATGATCAAGGCTGCACCGGCGACGATCAAAGGGATGCTGATGCCGAGGCCGATCACAAGCAACGCCATGTTGCCGCCCGCTGCAGCCGCGATCGCAATCACGTTATCCAGGCTCATGATGATGTCGGCGATCGCGACGATCCGGACCGCACGCCAGAGGTGCTCGGCTGCCTCGGCTTCGCTCTCGTCCGGATCCTCCGGCACGAGAAGCTTCGCCGCAATGTAGAATAGAGCGAGGCCCCCGACGATCTTGAGGTAAGGCAGCAGCATCAGCGATGCGACGACGCCGGTAAAAATGATTCGCAGTCCGACGGCGACGCCCGCGCCAAGGATCATGCCCCAGACCCGCTGACGGTGTGGAAGGCCGCGGCACGCCATCGCGATGACAACTGCGTTGTCGCCCGACAGCAGGATATTGATCCACATAATCTTGGCGAGCGCGATCCAGAACTCGGTATGGCCTATGTCGTTCCAGCCGGAGCTGACCAGTGCCCACCAGCCCGCAGGATCCATAAGCTGTGCCATCGAACCCACTTGTCTCTCCTCCCCTGTACCGCGTTCTGATGCTCGCGGTTTGTCCTGGTACCGGCAAGGACAAATATCGCCCTTGCGATTTCCGAATCTACGCGCTGCCTCTATCCGACGATTTCGTTGTCCGAAAAGAATTGCGCAATTTCCCGCGCCGCAGTGTCAAGCGCGTCGGAGCCGTGAACGGAGTTTTCTCCGATTGATCTGGCGTGAATTTTGCGGATCGTGCCGTCAGCGGCCTTTGCAGGATCGGTGGCTCCCATGACTTCGCGATACCGGGTAATGGCCTTCTCACCTTCGAGAACCTGCACGACGACCGGGCCCGAAATCATGAACTCGACCAGTTCGCGAAAGAACGGCCGCTCGCGATGCACCGCATAGAATCTCTCGGCCTGCTCGCGCGAAATGCGCACGCGTTTCTGCGCCACAATCCGCAGGCCCGCCTTTTCGATGAGGGCGTTGATCGCGCCGGTCAAACTGCGTTCGGTCGCATCGGGCTTCAGAATCGAAAAAGTACGCTCTACAGCCATCCTACTGTCCTTCACTGGAACTAATCGATGAGTTTAAGGGGTTTCATTGGCGAGACCGGATGGCGCGGCTTATACCGGGGGGCATTTCAGGCGGCAAGATCGGCCCTCATTGACGGGAAACGTCGCGCAGGAGACAGAAAATGCTGGCCCGCTATCGGATGTTCGCCGGTTACAATGCCTGGTGCAATGAGCGTCTCTACGAGGCCGCCGCCCAGATTCCCGACGCCGAATACAGAGCCGATCGAGGTGCTTATTTTCGGTCACTCCACGGTACACTCAACCATTTGCTTGTGGGTGACCGCATCTGGATGCGGCGTTTTACCGCCCAGGGCGAGGTCCCGCCGGATCTTGATGCCATCCTTTATGACGATTTCTTCCTGTTGCGCCAAGCGCGTCGCTCCGAGGATGCACGGATCAACGACTACGTCGGAGGCCTGAATGAGAGTGATCTCTCGAAACCCATCCGATATCGGACCGTCGTCAATCCGCAGGACATCGAACAGATCCTCGCACCGGCGCTCGACCATTTCTTCAATCATCAGACCCATCATCGCGGCCAAGCTCATGCGCTGGTCAGCGGCATACTGGGCAATGACAGAACGCCAAGTTTTGATTTGATCATCTACCAGCGCGAAACCGGCGAAGGGGCGCTGCGAACAATCGGCTAAAATGCCTTACTGGACGTAGCTGCGCTCGAAATCCTGGCTCGCGGTCTTTGGCGCGCCGGATTTTTTCTTTGGTGTCTTCTTGGCCGGGGCGGCAGGCTTCGGCTGCTCAGGCGCGCGGTCGATGACTTTCAGCCTGCCGTCGGCAAATGTGTAAATTCCGGGCCAAGGCCCACTGAGAAAAGTCAGAACCGCCCTGCGCTCGCCTTTGTCGCCGGCACTGATCGCTACATTGGTCGGAACGCCCGCCCGCTGCACCGCTTGGCATTCCGTCATGCCGAGCGCGATACCGCCTGCAACCTGAGGCATCGTCGGCTCAAGCTTCTGAGGGCTTGGATCCGGAGCCGCCGAAGCGCGAGCCGGCGCCGCTGTGCCAGCAAGGTCCCCGGCGACCGAGCCGACTTCGCGGTCGGCATCGGCAGGCCCCGCAGATTGGACGGGCGGCGGGTCTGCTGTTTGCGCGGTCGCCGCAGGCAGCGATGCGCACCGGCCATCGGCACCCACCAGATCTTCCGCGCCCACAGGACCCTGCGGGCCTAAGCTGACTTTTGCCGTGTTAGGACGAGCCCAATCCGGTTTGCTGAAGATATTCGCCGACTTGAGAAGTCCGCCTTCGTTCTGATCCTCGAAAAGCTGCGTCGTATTCTTGCAGCCGCCGACGAGGAGTACGGCACTGCAGGCGAGCGCAAAGCTGAGGAAAGCGCGGTGACGCGACAAACTTCCGACCCCTGGATGACTTATCTGCTTGTTCCTTAAAACGTATTTTGCGTCATCACAATGGCGCGCTGCAAGCCCGTGTCGTTCAAAGGGTTACTCGATATCGGCCATTGGCTGATCGTGCATTGGACGATTCGCGCTGTACCCGGACCCCCCTGCATTGTTCCCCTCCTTCAACTCTTTTTCGCCCAGCGTCCTTGTTCGTCCGCTTGCCAATAGGTTGCCTCAAACCCTTTTGCCCTGACGTCGGACCAGTGCGCACGTGCTGCAGTCACTGCTTCCTCGTCTTCGCCATCGAATAACAGCACGATCCGCTGATACCGTTCGACGTCAACGGGAAGCGGTGCGCGATCGACAAGGAAGCGTACGGTCGCGCCATTTGGATTGCTGTCATTGGGGGTGAGCAACACCGGCTGCTGTGCCGCCTCGGATTCGCGCCACGTGCCGTGCGGGAGAAAGCCATCGTCGCGATAAGTCCACAAATGTGCATCAAGCGCTTCGATGCGCTCCTCGATCGAACCCTGCACCACAACTCTCCAGCCCCGCTCCAGCGACTTCTCGAGCAGCGCAGGCAATACGTTTTCAAGTTTCTGCCCTTGCAGATGGTAGAACAAGATCTCGGTCATGGGATTGGATGCCCCGCTAACTACTTTTCGTAGTGATCCGCGACCAGCCGATCGAGAAGTCGCACCCCCCAACCGGAACCCCAGCTTTTGTTGATGTCCGTCTGACGCGAGTCAAACCCTGTTCCAGCGATGTCCAGGTGAGCCCAGGGAATTTTGTCGTCGACGAACCGCTTGATGAACTGCGCGGCCGTAATAGCACCACCCCAACGGCTTCCACCTGTATTCTTCATATCGGCGAATTTAGAGTCGATCATCTTGTCGTACTCAGGCGCAAGTGGCATGCGCCAGACCAACTCTCCCGTCTCATTTCCTGCTTTCGTCAGGCGCTCAGCAAGCTGATCGTTGTTCGAAAACATGCCGGCATACTCCTGCCCTAGTGCGACGATGATCGCACCGGTGAGGGTTGCCAGATCCACCATAAATTTCGGCTTGAAGCGTTGCGCCGCGTACCAAATCACATCTGCAAGAACGAGCCGGCCCTCCGCATCGGTATTGATGATCTCGATCGTCTGTCCCGACATAGATTTGACGATGTCACCGGGACGCTGCGCGTTGCCATCCGGCATATTTTCGACCAAGCCAATGAGCCCAACGGCATTCACCCGCGCCTTGCGTGCGGCAAGGGCATGCATCAACCCGACGACGCAGGCGGCGCCTGCCATGTCGCCTTTCATATCCTCCATGTTGGAGGCGGGCTTGATAGAAATTCCTCCGGTGTCGAAGCAGACGCCCTTGCCGATGAATGCAACCGGAGCCTCCCCCGCTCTTCCGCCATTCCAACGCATCACCACGACGCGACTCTCGCGTGTCGAACCTTGACCGACGCCGAGAAGAGCGTTCATGCCGAGTTTTTTCATCGCCTTGACGTCAAGAGCTTCGACGGCGACGCGAAGCCTTTTCAGGGCCCCTACACGGCGTGCGAATTCTTCCGGGTAAAGGATATTGGCGGGTTCGTTGACCAGATCTCGGGCCAGTACGACGCCGTCGGAAACCGCCACCCGTGGCACATCCGCTTTGCGCACAGCCGCAATATCGCCGACCGCGATGGTCACATTTCGAACAGCGGGCGGCTTTTCGTCCTCCTTGCGTTTGGTCTTGTAGCGATCGAATGCATAGGCGCGCAGGCGCGCCCCTTCCGCCAGATCCGCCGCCTGCTCCACCCGCATGGCGCCGCCCGGCAGTTCGGCGAAGATACTGGCGTCGGCGGTCGAGCTCGGCAGCCTGCCGATCGCAAGACCTCCGAGCCGGATGAAGTCCTTTGGCGTGAGTTCGGCGACCTTTCCTACGCCAATCACGGCCAAGCGCGTCGCTTTGAGCCCAGCCGGCATAACGAGATCCAGGGTCGAGCTTTTCTTCCCTGTGAACCGTTCTGCCTTCGCGGCGCGCGACACGGTATCGGCCGCCGCCCCAAGAGCCTTGCGTGTCGCCGGACCGAATTTCAGGCCCTCGTCGCAAAACACGATCAACACGCCTTTTGAGGGGGTCGCAAAGGGGCCAAAACCGAGCTTCAAAGCGGTGGGCATCGAAAAAGGGTCCTTTGCTGACAGGGGCGTGTGGCGGGCGGGATGTGTTGGTCCATATGGCGCCGGCTAACGGGCCCTGCAAAGCCCAATTGTCCGGATTTCCAGCGTTTTCCTCGCGGACCCGGTCAATTCGGTGACGAAATCATCCAAAACCTACGGTACCAAAATACCTTTATCGCCCAATGGCCCAGCCGACAACACGCATCCGCCGCACCCGCGGTTTTTACATTTTGTTGTGCATGTTCAACGGCTTTGCCTTTGCCCGGCCATTTTGTCAGGCGATCAAGGTAAGTCTGACGGGGTTGAGTTTTAAGTTTGAAAGCACTCGGCGCCTGGTCGGGGAAACCAAGCGCGGGGTCCGGTTTATGCCGGATCAGGGGACGATGCTGCGGATGGGGTCCATCAACGGATACATTTTTCGCACCACGCTGGGTGCGTTCCTGATCGTGCTGGTCAGCCTGACCGCCGTGATCTGGGTAACGCAGGCGTTGCGCGACATCGACATCATGACAAGCCAGGGGCAGACGATCCTTGTCTTCGTCGGGATCACCGGCCTGATCATACCCCTGCTGGTCCTTGTGATTGCGCCGATCGCGTTGCTGATCGCGGTCGCGCATGTGCTCAACAAATTGTCCAACGATTCAGAAATCATCGTGATGAACGCGGCAGGCATGTCGCCTTGGGTCTTGTTCCGCGCGTTCATGGCTGCCGCTCTCGTGGTGTCGCTGCTCGTCGGCGCGATCAGCGCCTACTTCGCTCCAAAAGGCCTTCGCATGCTGCGCGATTGGCTGACCGAAGTTCGCGCCAACGTCGTGAGCAGTATCGTTCAACCGGGGCGTTTTACGCCGATTGAAAACGGCGTGACCATCCATATCCGTGAGCGGCGCCCGAACGGTCAGCTGGCCGGAATATTTCTTGACGATCGACGCAATCCGAACGAACGCATTACGGTTCTTTCGGAAAATGGCGAACTGCTGGACAACGATAGCGGAACCTACCTGGTCCTTCAAAAGGGTATCGTCCAGCGGCAAGAGACCGGCCAGCGCGATCCCGCAATGGTCGTCTTCGATCGCTATGCCTTCGATCTATCGCAATTCGCTGGCGGAGCGCAGTCGGCCAAATACTCGATCCGCGAGCGTTACCTCTGGCAGCTGCTGTTTCCTGATCCGAAGGACCCGTCTTACGTAGAGCAGCCGGGCCAGTTCAGGGCCGAATTGCACGACCGACTAATGGCGCCGCTTTACCCGCTCGCATTCGTCGTCATCGCCTATGCCTACCTGGGCGCCCCCCGTACAACCCGCCAGAGCCGCACATTGTCGATGCTTGGCGCAGTCGGTGGCGTTGCCCTGCTGCGCCTGATTGGATTTGCCTCGACCGTCTTCGGCGCTGCCATCCCCTGGGTGCTCGCGCTGCAGTATCTGACTTTGGCCGCTGCGGTTGGCGCTGGCCTGTATGTCATACGCCGCGGCCTGATCATTGAACCCCCCGCGTTCATTTCCGACTGGCTCGCTGCGCTCACCGAGCGTTTGGGGCGACGCTTCGTTGCGCCGTGATGTGACCACTATGCAGATCATTGCCGGAACACTTGCAAGGTACTTCGGGCTGCGATTTGTCAACGCAGTGCTGGTGGTCTTTGTCGGCATATTCGCGCTGGTCGCGTTGATCGACTACATCGAGCTGATGCGGCGTGCGGGCGATATTCCAAATGTGTCGGCCGCACTTGTCGCGAAGACATCGTTGTATCGCGTACCGCAAGTCGTCGAACGCATTCTGCCGTTCTGCGTGCTGATTGGTGCTATGTCTTGCTATCTCAACTTGTCTCGACGACTCGAATTGGTGGTTGCCCGGTCAGCTGGCATGTCCGCATGGCAATTTGTGATGCCCGCTGTCGTGACCGCATTCGTTTTCGGTATCATCGCCACCGCCATTTACAATCCAATATCCGCCACTTTGCAGGAGCGCTCGAAGCGCTTCGAGGCTGAACTTTTCGGGCAGACTGCCAC
>Ga0134128_10003335_pt1 | contig 19634 bp, 19 predicted proteins | sample KB31754_FD_96462 | JGI IMG/M metagenome (GOLD analysis project Ga0134128, IMG submission 96462) | Terrestrial soil microbial communities with excess Nitrogen fertilizer from Kellogg Biological Station, Michigan, USA - KB3-175-4 | ecosystem: Environmental > Terrestrial > Soil > Unclassified ...
CGGCGACGTAGACCTTGCCCGTCGGTCCCACGTCGACGCCGCCGGGCTCGCTGAGCTGGCCCGGCTTGTTCCCCTCCGAGCCGGCCGTCTTGAGGAGCTTGTCGTTCTCGTAGATCGACAGCGTGCTCGTGCGCGCGTCGAGGACGTAGAGGCGGTCCCCGGAGGACGCGGCCGCCACGAGCTTGGATTTCTCGGCGGCCTTGATGGGCTGCTGGAAATGGATGCTGTCGTAGGCGCGCGCGGCGGGCGCGAGCAGGAGCGAGAGCGGAGCGATCGTCGCGGCGGCGAGAGACGAGAGTCGGCGGTTCATGCCTGGACGGCCTCCTTGATCAGCTTGTTGACGAGCGCCGGGTTGGCCTTGCCCTTGGACAGCTTCATCACCGCGCCGACGAGCGAGCCGACGGCGGCGTCCTTGCCCCCCTTCACGTCGGCCGCGGCCTTCGGGTTGGCGGCGACGGCCTGCTTGACCCACTCCATGATCTGCTTGTCGTCGGAGACCTGGGAGAGCCCGAGCTCCGCGACGAGCGCCTGCGGCTCCTTGCCGGTCTCCCACATGCGCGCGAACACGTCCTTGGCGCCCTTGCTCGACAGCGTCCCGGCCGCGACGAGCCCGGCAAGCTGGCCGAGGTGTCCCGGCGCGAACGGCGCGTCGGCGGCGGTCTTGTTCTCGGCGTTCAGGCGCGCGAGCATCTCGGTCGAGAGCAGGTTGGCGACGGTCTTGACCGCCGCCTTCGGCGCCGCGCCGGCGGCTTTCTCGAAGAAGTCCGCGAGCCCCTGGTTGTGCGTGAGGACGCCCGCGTCGTACGGCGAGAGCCCGAGCTCCGACATGAAGCGCCGGCGCTTGGCCTCCGGCAGCTCCGGCAGCGCCGCCTTCAGCGCGGCGACGCGCTCCGGCGCGGCCGTGAGCGGCACCAGGTCGGGGTCCGGGAAATAGCGGTAGTCGTGAGCGTCTTCCTTCGAGCGCATCGAGAAGGTGGCTTGCTTGTCCGCATTCCAAAGCCGCGTCTCTTGAACGATCTTCCCGCCCGACTCCACGACCTCGACTTGGCGACGGAACTCGTATTCGATCGCGTCTTTGACGTTCTTGAACGAATTCACGTTCTTGATCTCGGCTCGAGTTCCAAATTCTTTTTGTCCCACGGGGCGGACCGACACATTGGCGTCGCAGCGCATCTCGCCTTTTTCCATATCGCAGGTCGATGCTCCCACGAATTGGATGACTTCTTTCAGCGCCGAGAGATATTCGTACGCCTCGTCCGAGCTGCGCATCTCGGGCTCGGACACGATCTCGATGAGCGGGACCCCGGCGCGATTGAAATCGACCAGCGAGCCCGCGCCTTGGTCATGGACGAGCTTGCCGGCGTCCTCTTCCATGTGGATGCGCGTGATGCCGATCGTCTTGGGAGCCTGGCCCTTCACTTCGATCTGGAGCTTCCCATGCTCGGAGAAGGGTTGGTCATACTGCGAGATTTGATACGCCTTGGGCAGGTCCGGATAGAAATAGTTCTTACGAGCGAAGATCGATTGTGAATTGAGTTTACACTCCACGGCGAGCGCGGCCTTGTACGCGAGCTCCACGGCCTTCTTGTTCAGGACGGGAAGGACTCCCGGTTGAGCCGTGCACACGGGGCAGACGCGCGTGTTCGGAGTCTCTCCGAATCCGTCGGTGGGACAAGAGCAGAACAGCTTGCTCTCCGTCGCCAGTTGGCAGTGCACCTCGAGTCCGATGACCAGCTCGTATTGTTTCATGAGTCCCAGGTCCTAGTTTGCGGCATAGATCGCGAATTCGCCAGCCCTCGTTTAGGCACGCCGCCTGCGACCGCGGTCACTTCCCCATATAACGGGCGAGCAGGCGGTGATCGCCCGGATACGCCAGCAGGTCGACGGCCTTCTCCGCGTCGACCCAGCGCGTCCGGCGGATCTCCTTCGCGTCCGGCTTGCCCGTCTTCCTCACCGGCTCCATGCGGAACCAGCGCACGCGCTTGAACACCAGCTTCTCATTGCGGCGAAAGAAGTACGTCACGTTCGACAGGAGGCCCAGGCTGCGGCACTTCCAGCCCGTCTCCTCCTCCACCTCGCGCAGGCCGGCCGCGAGCCACGTCTCGCCCTTCTCGAGGTGGCCCTTCGGGAAGGTCCAGACGATCTCCCCCTTCAGGTTCTCCACCTCGACCAGCAGAACCTTTCCGCCCCGGCCGACGACGCCGCCCGCCGAGAATTCCTTCGCCGCGCTCACTTCAAGGCCGGGAACGGACGCGCCTTCTCGTAGGCGCGCGCGATGGCCAGCAGGGTCTTGTCGGCGAACTGGTCGGCGATCAGCTGGAAGCCCAGCGGCAGGCCCTTCGACGTCAGGCCGCACGGGATCGAGACCGACGCGTTGCCGGCCATGTTGGACGGGATCGTGAACACGTCGGAGAGGTACATCGCGACGGGGTCGTTCGTCTTCTCGCCGAAGCGGAACGGGGGCGTCGGCGTGGTCGGGCAGGCGATCACGTCGACCTCGCGGTACGCGTCCTTGAAATCCTGCGCCATCAGCGTGCGCACGCGCTGGGCCTTCGAGTAGTAGGCGTCGTAGTAGCCGGAGGAGAGCGCGTACGTGCCGAGCATGATGCGGCGCTTGACCTCGGGGCCGAAACCGGCGCCGCGCGTCATCTCATAGACGTCCTCGAGCGTCGCGGCGCCGCGGTCCACGTGCCCGTAGCGGATGCCGTCGAAGCGCGCCAGGTTCGAGCTCGCCTCGGACGGCGCGATGATGTAGTAGGTCGCGATCGCGTACTTCGTGTGCGGCAGGCGCACTTCCTTGATCTCGGCGCCGAGGTCCTTGAGCACGGCGACCGCCGCGCGCACGGACTTCTCCACCTCCGGGTCGAGGCCCTCGATGAAGTACTCGCGCGGCAGGCCCACGCGCACGCCCGTGAGGTCCTTGGGGACCGGCGGGACCGGCGGCGCCGGGTTCGTCGACGAGGTGCTGTCGAGAGGGTCGTGCCCGCCGATGACCGAGAGCGCGAGCGCCGCGTCTTCCGTCGTGCGCGTGAACGGGCCGATCTGGTCGAGCGAGGACGCGAAGGCCACGAGGCCGTAGCGCGAGACCAGGCCGTAGGTGGGCTTGAGTCCCACCACGCCGCAGAACGCGGCGGGCTGGCGGATCGAGCCTCCGGTGTCGGAGCCGAGCGCGATCGAGCACATGCGCGCCGCGGCCGCCGCGGCCGAGCCGCCCGAGGAGCCGCCGGGGACGCAGGCTTGATCCCAAGGATTCGTGGTCTTCTGGAAGGCCGAGTTCTCGGTCGAGGAGCCCATCGCGAACTCGTCGAGGTTCGTCTTGCCGACGAAGACGGCGTCGGCGGCCTTGAGCCGCGCGACGGCGGTGCCGTCGTAGGCGGCGACGTGACCCTTGAGGATCTTCGAGGCGCACGTCGTCTCGACGCCGGTGAGCTGCAAATTATCTTTAAGAGCCACCGGCACCCCGGCCAGCGGCCCGAGCGGCTCTCCCTTCTTGCGCTTCAAGTCGACGGCGCGGGCTTTCTCGAGAGCGAGGTCCTTCGTGACTGCCAGGAAGGCCTTCACGGTCGGCTCGAGCGTTTCGATGCGGGAAAGATGGGCCTGCGCGACGGCTTCCGCCGTCAATTCGCCCTTTTTCACGGCGTCAGAAATTTGAGCAGCGGACGATCGGGTGATATCAATCATTGGATGAATTGGGAGTTTTCCTCTCCGTTGTTCTGCTCGGCCGGGATCTCGTGCTTGCCGCGCTTGGCGGGCGCGGCGTCGGGGGACGTCTTCGCCGGAGCCGGAAGAGAGTCGTCGAGGTCCGCGGTCGGGGCCTTCGGCCGGCGCGGCGCGCGGTCGGAGCCCTGGTCCTCGATCGTGACGGTCGCGGGACCGTCCGCCGGCTCGTCGGACGGCGGCGCGAGGGCGGCGCGCGCGCGGGCCGGCGCCGGCGGCGGCTCGTCCGCCGCGGACGACGAACCGATCGAGTCGATCGCGGCCTGGATCTTGTCGCGCCGCGACGGGTCGAGCTCGAGGGCCTTGCGCAGGTCGGACAGCGCGCCGTCCTTCTCGCCGAGCTGAGCGCGCGCGAGGCCGCGGTTCGTGTAGGCCAACCCTTTGCGCGGGTCCAGCGAGATCACCTTGGTCAGGTCCGCGACGGCGCCGCGGTAGTCGCCGAGCAGGAAGCGCACGTTGCTGCGCAGGTAGCTGGCGTCCTCGTGGTCGGGCTCGGCGTCGAGGAAGGCGGAGAGCTCCCGCTCCGAGCCGCGGTAGTCCTTCATCTCGCGCAGGGACTTGCCGCGGTACAGGCGCGCCCAGGCGAACTTCGGGTTGATCTCCGCAACCGACCCGTAGTCGTCGGCGGCGCCGCGGAAGTCGCGCAGGCGATCCTTGACCGAGCCGCGCAGCAGAAGAGCGGCGGCGGACTGCGGATCGACGCGCACGGCCTCGTCGAGCGCCTTGAGCGCCTCGCGCGTCTTGCCCTGCGCGGACAGCACGGAGCCGACGCCGAGCGGGCCTTCCACGGAAGAGGCGTCCGCCTCCTGGGCGGCCTTGAAGTCGGCGAGCGCGCCGTCGTACTCGCGCAAGGTCAGACGAGCCTTGCCGCGCGCGGCGTAGGATTGGGCGTCCATGGGCTTGAGCTTGGACGCGAGCGTCGCGTCCTCGCGCGCGCCGGCGGCGTCGCCGAGCGTCTGGCGGCAGGCGGCGCGGAAGCCCGAGGCGGTCTTCCAGCCGGGAAAGGCGGCGATGGCCGAGTCGAAATGGGAGAGAGCTCCCTGGAGGTCCAATCGATGGTAGGAACGGATGCCCGAGGCGAGGGCCTTTTTCGCCGCCGCGCCGGGAACACCGGCGGCGTTCGCGGGCGAGAGAAGAACGGCGGTCAAGGCGAGGATAAGAATCAAGCGATGACCTTTCGCACTTTGAAATAAGGGCCGTCGCGGTCGGGAGCGTTCTCCAGCAATCGCTCGCGCCCCTCGAAGATCTTGGGCTCGTCCTCGCGCGTCACGTCGGTCACGCCGAGCACGGAGGTCGTGGGCGGGACGTTCTTCGTGTCGAGCGCGGCGAGTTCGGCCATCGAGTCCAGGATCTTCGTGAGCTGGCCGCCGTACAGCTTGACCTCGTCGTCGCTCAGGCGCAGGCGCGCGAGCTTGGCGATCTTCTTGACGTCCGCGTCGGAAACGCTCATGCGGGCTCCAGGGGGGCGTAGCGCGTGAGCAGCTTGGCGACGCGCCCGTCGTCGAATCGAACGGTGACCTTCATCGTCTCGCCGGCCCCGGACACGTCGACGACGAGTCCGCGGCCGAAAGTCGGGTGCTTGACGCATTGTCCCGTCTTGAATCCCTTGACCGACGCCCGCACCGACGGCGCCGAACCGAGTCCGGCGGGCGCGGGATACGCCCCCGGCCTCTGGCTCGGCGTCGGACCGAATTGCTGGGGCATTGGCCGAGATTCTCTCTGCCCGAACAGCTTGGCCTCCAGGATGAAGCGCGACGGGAGGCTCGCGTAGACCTGGCCGAAGAGGCGGCGCGTGGCGGCGTAGGTCATGAACAGGCGCTGGCGCGCGCGCGTGATGCCGACGTAGCAGAGACGGCGCTCCTCCTCCAAGTCGTCGGGGGTGGCGTTTCCGCCGCCGATCGGGAACAAGCCTTCCTCGAGTCCGGTCAGGAACACGACGGGATACTCGAGGCCCTTGGCGAGGTGGATGGTCATCAAGGTGACGGCGGGGACGGACTCGTCGTAGCCGTCGAGGTCGGTCTGCAAAGTGATGTCTTCCAAGTAGCGGCCGAGCTCGCTGTCTCCGCCCTCGGACTTCACCCGCTCGTCGTATTCCTTGACGGCGTTGACGAGCTCGGCGACGTTCGCCACGCGGCCGGCGGCCTCGGGATCGGTCTCGGTCTCGGACTGGAGCCATTCGGAATAGCCGGTCGCCTCCAGGATCACCGACAGCGCCCCGGCCGCGGGCATGGCCGGGACGACCTCGCGCAGGCGCGCGAAGGTCTTCGTCATCTCCTCGACGGCGGAATGGGCCTTGGCCGTGAGTCCCTCGATCTGGCCGTGGGCCCAGAACGCGTCGTTGAGGGTCAGGCCGTGCAAAGTCGCGTAGTTCTCGACGAGCTCCAGGCTCTTGGCGCCCAAGCCGCGCGGCGGGCAGTTGATGATGCGCGAGAGCGAGACGGAGTCCGCCGGGTTGACCATGACGCGCGCGTAGGCGAGGGCGTCCTTGATCTCCTTGCGCTCGTAGAAGCGCACGGCGCCGACGATCTTGTAGGGCATGCGCGCGCGGCGCATGGCCTCCTCGAAGGAGCGCGACTGGGCGTTCGTGCGGTAGAACACCGCGATCTCCCGGAGAGAGCGCCCGTGCTCGATCTCCTCCTGGATGCGGCGCACGACCCACCCCGCCTCCTCGGACTCGTTGGGCAGCTCCTGCACGCGGATCTCGTCTCCCGCCTCGGCCTGAGTCCACAGCTTCTTGGGCTTGCGGGTCTTGTTGTGGTGGATGACGAGACCTGCGGCGTCGAGGATGCGCGAGGTCGAACGATAGTTCTGCTCCAAGGTGACGACCTTGGTGTTCGGGAAGTCCCGCTCGAATTCGAGGATATTGCGGATGTTGGCGCCGCGCCAGGAATAGATGGATTGGTCGTCGTCGCCGACGACGCAGACGTTCTTATGCTTGGCGGAGAGCGTCTTCGTCAGGATGTATTGAGTGTGGTTCGTGTCTTGGTACTCGTCGACGAGCATGTGGGAGAACGTGTTCTGCCATTTCTCGCGGATCTCGGCGTTGTCGCGCAGGAGCTGGCAGGTCCTCATCAACAGGTCCCCGAAGTCGAGCGCTCCCGCTTGTTCGAGCTTGCGCTGATAGACCTTGTAGATCTTGGCCGCGATCTGCCGCGACTGGTCGATCGACGTCATGGCGTGGATCTCGTAGGAGCCCGCGTCCAGAAGGTCGTCCTTGGCGCGCGAGATCAGGCTCACGTACAGGCCGGCCTTGCTCTTCTGGTCCTCGAGCCCGAGCTCCTTCATCGACTCGGTGACGAGCTTCTTCTGGTCGGAGGAATCGTAGATGGTGAAATGGCGCGGCAGGCCGAGCGCGGCGTGGTGCTCGCGCAGGAAGCGGGCGCCGAACGCATGGAAGGTGTAGACCCAGACGAGGGCGCCCTGGCCGGGAGCGAGCTCCTCGATGCGCTTGCGCATCTCGGCGGCGGCCTTGTTCGTGAAAGTCACCGCCAGAATCTTGCCCGGGGGCACGCCGGTCTCGAGCAGGCGGGCGACGCGGTAGGTGATGACGCGCGTCTTGCCGGTGCCGGCGCCGGCGAGCACCAGCAAGGGGCCGTCCAGATGGGTGGCCCCGGCTTTCTGCTCGGGATTGAGCTTATCGAGATCGACGGGCATGGGAGTGTTTCGCCGACGGAGCGGCGTTAAGACAATTCTACAAAAATGAGAGAGCGGCGGCCGGGAAAGGGGCCTCTATTTCGCGGCCTGCTGGGGCGGCAGCCCGTCGATCCACTGCTGGATCACGGCGACGTCCTCGGGCTTCATGGCGACCCACTTCTCGCCCTTCTTGACCTTGGGCATGGGGTCGATCTCCTTGTCGACGGTGCCGTCGTCCTGCGGCACGGTGACGGGGCCGGCGAGGAGCTTGAACAGCAGGCTGTTCTTGGCGTCGCCGGGGACGACGTCGTTGCCGGACTTGCCGGGCTTGAGGGCGTCGGCCTCGCTCTGGAGATTGAGCTTAGCGGCGGGCCTCTTCATGGGCTTGTTCGGGTCCGTGCCGTGGCACTTCACGCAGTTGGCCTTGAAGATGGGCGCGACGTCCTTGGCGAAATCGACTTTCTTGGCGGCATCGGCGGCGAAGGCGTGCACGGAGGAAACGGCGACGGCGGCGAGAACGAGGAGGGTGGTTTTCATGATGCGGCGAGTGTAACAGGATGTGACGGCGTTTTCAAGGACGAGGGTCGAGATATCAGTAGGCGTCCCGTCTCAAAGTCAGCCCGATCATGAGTACGGCTCGGTTCTCATCGTCAATGTGATAAAACGCACGCCATTCGCCCAAGCGCCACCGCCAGGCCATCGGATGGTAGCCGCGCAATGCGCGGGTTTGGGGATGCTCGCGCGGCGAGCGCCTCAAGAATGGATAGACGTAGCCATCGAGCTTTGCCTTGATCCGATCCCGCTGTGAGGCGGGAACGGCAGCCAAGTCCTCAAGGAAGGAGGCGGTTTCTAAGATCCGATATTCAGTCAACCCAACGGCCGCGGCGGAGTTTCGCGTCGCGCGTGCCTTTGCGCAGGCGGCGCATCAGCGCCGCATCGCCCAGGATCTCACGCTCTTCCTTCGGATCGACAAAGCGCTCCAGATGCCGCTTGGCCGCCGTCTCGATCATGTTCGAGAGAGTGCGGTTGTCGGCTTGCGCCCAATCGCGAAAGAAAGCGTAAGTCGCGTCGTCGAGGCGGAGAGTGACCGTTTTGGACATAATTGGATTGTGTGCGTTTGTATTCATATATATTCTAACGGCACTCGCCGGGTTCGTCAAGGCCCCCTATGTATACGATTTGAGGGTCTATTTTGTTCCCATTTCTCACTCGATAGGCATTGAATTCGTGGGCAACTCCGACTATCCTCATGCCATGACGAAAAAGCAAAAAGCTATCGAGGCCCTGAGGAGTTTGCCGGACAACGCGACGTTCGAAGATGCCGTGGAACGATTAATATTTCTCGCTAACGCCGAGAATGGCATCGAAGACGCCGATGCCGGTCGAACCATCCCCCCTGCCAAGCTGAAGCAGCTCTTGAGTGCGAAGACTGGACGACTGTCGCTCTCTCAATTACTGAAGAAGATCACGAAGAAAAATCGCCATAGCGAGATCGACTGGGGCGCACCCGTCGGCCGCGAGGCTTGGTAGTTTCGACCTATTGCTTCGGCTTAGGCTGAAGCATCCGCGCGATCATCGTGGCGCTGGTCCACGCGTTGCGCCCGAGGACTCCCCCCACCTTCGCGTCCGTCGGGTTCAGCTCGGTCTTCTTCGAGAAGCCGCGGACGAGCCATTCGCCGATGAGGCCGATCAGATGCTGGTCGGCTTGGCCCGCGACGTCGGCGAACGACGGGATGGCGCGGCCGGGCATGTCCTCGCGGCTGGCCTGGAGCAGCTCGGCGGCGAGGTCCTGGATGAGGGCGACCTGGCGGCTCTGGGAGGCCAGGGGCAGATTCTTGACCACGTCCTGATGGAGCTCGTTGCGGCCGGCGCCGGCGCTGCGGCGCTCGGCCTGGATCAGGGCGCCGGCTGTGATGGCGGCCTGCAGGCGAGGGCCGCGCTCCTGGTCGGGCGGATATTGAGCCAGCTCCGGGAGCTTCTTCGCGGCGAAGTCGAAGAACGAGCGGGAGTATTTGAAAGCATACTCGGCGACGACGCGGCCGGGGGTTTTCTGGGGCGGGCGGCGGGAATGGGAGCTCATGGCTGGTCCGGGATTATACCGATTTACCGGATGACACCCGGAGGCTCGTTGCCCCAGGCGGCCGTGAACGTGCCTTTGAACGTCTTCCCCTTCGTCGACGTGAAATCATAAGAGCCGACGACGGGCTTTCCTTTCACGAGGGACGCGAAGACGATGGTCCCAGCCAAGCCGTCGGGCCAAGACTTATTGAAGACGGTCTGGTACGTCGCGTGGCCGTCGCCTTTTCCGGGGCCGCCGCCGGTGTTCTCTTTTCCGGTGAAGCGGATGGTCTGGCCGTCGGGGAATTCGGGGTTGCCCCAAAGGCTCACGCGGATGGCAGGATCGGGGGCGTCGGCGGATTTCTCCAGCGGGATCTCGAGGGAGTAGGCGGCGCCGTCCCAGGGGGCCTCGGAAAAATAGATGACGGGTTTGCGCGAGACAGGAGGCGCGGGGGCTTTCGCCCCCGGCTTCGGCGCGGTCATCAGCTTCACGAGGTCCTGGAGGCCCTCGGGTTTGCGGGGGACGACGCGGCGGCTCGTTTGGGTCCATTTGCCGTCGGACTTCGCGTATTCGAAGACTTCGATGGAGTAGGCGAAGCCGCCGTGCTCGATGGCGACGAGGGCCGCGGCGTCGTCGGAGCCGGCGAGGATGAAGCGGCGCATGGGGAGGTTGCGGTCGACGACGTCGCTGGAGTTGAATCTCGAGCCGCGGTCGGCGAGGCGGCTTTTGCCGACGAGGGCGGCGCGGAGGTCGTCGGGGAGTTCTTTGAGGGTGTGGGCTTCGATGAGGGAGTGGTTGTTCCAGAGGACGGGGCGAGGGGCGGCGGAGGCGCGCCAGGGGAAGGCGAGGAGGAGTGCGACGGCGACGGCATTGGCCCTCGATGCCACGAATGGGTTCATGTGAACGAGCGTGCCCCCAAAGCTATGCCATCCCTACGATATCGTCGATTGCGTCTGCTTCCACCTTCTGCCTAAGATGCTCTCGAATCCGAACAGCGTACTCCTCCGAAACAAGTCCGGCCTTGAGTTGCCCGAGCTCCGTAATCAAGAGTCTAATTTGAGACCAATCTTCAGGCGCAATGAGTTGTTTCTCATCCTCAGTGCCGATGTACGAGAACATATCGTCATCACCATTGAGCCTCTTGTAGATCGACAGCTTCTTGCGACTGATCATAGATTGGTCTAACGCCGTCGGTCTGGCGCCGCGGCTACATCAGTCCAACAAAAGGAGGCAGCGGTCGGCAGCACCGATTGGTTAGCTGGAGGCCACGGTAGCCTCAAAGTTTTCATTTATAGAATTCCCGTTCCACAACCCTGCCACTTCTTTCGTCTACACGGAAGAAAGCTCCGGCACCTTTGATGGTCTGGCCGTGAAATTTCTTAGGTACGAACTCAACTCGGAGTTCTAAACTGTCGCCGTCTTCTTCTGTTGCAATTAAATAGTTCTCCGGGTTCGCAAGAAACTGCGAAAACGGAAACCTGACCTCCTCATGCGATAGATGGTCCTTGAATTCTTGAAAAGCGACCATCCTTAGTTGATTCAGTCGGGCCTGACGCTCTCCAATCTCTGAACGATCTGTCCAAAACAAACCGGCAAACGTCAGAAGAACTCCAGCGACAGTAAATGCCACCACAACCCTGCGAAACCGGATATAGACCTCGCATAGGCGTTGAAGGACAGGGTCATTCAGTTGAGAGTAGGCTCCGCGGCGCAAAAAATCATTTTGACGTTGAATATCCCAGGGTGGCGCAAAGCCGTCCCATGTCTTCCCCCAAATTGATGGGCTGCCTAGTTCTTCCCACTCCTTGTAATGGTGCTGATACAGATGTCGAATGATTCGATACCAAAGAATCAGCAACGGAATCAGTGCAGCACCTATCCAAACTAGGATGATTGTTACCGCGATTATCATCCCGTGCACCTCCGTCACTCCTTCCTGAGTTTTCTGGTCCGTACAGCACGGCCAGGAAGTATCGTCATTTGCCGGATTGTAACGGGAAAACCAGGATCGCGCCACCCGTTTTGCATTGCCGCCTAGGGCGGGCGGCCTAATTTGCGAGCGCCATCAGGGAAAGAGCCACGGCAACGACGGCCGCGGCGAAGCCACGGGCAAACCAGCGGGCGCGCCGCGTTCGAGCGCGACGTAGTCCGGATCCCGATAGATCGCACGCCAAGCACCGGAGTTCTGCGCGGCTTCGACGAGCGGAGCATTCACGGGAAGCAGCAATAAGTCCGGCCCGCGTCGAGAGAGGATGTCCTCCCATCCCGGAGCCGCCGCCATCGCCGCGGAATAATCCTCAAGCACGTCGGCGGGATAGAGATCGGTCCGCCCGTCGAGGAACACGCGGGAGCTCAACAGATGCCAACCGACGTAGCCGCCGACGGTCGCCTCGCTCCAAACCTTGCCCGAGAAGCGGCGCGCGCGCAGGAACTCGATGGCTCCCTTCGGGTAGACGAGCCAGCCCGGCTCTTTCTCGCCGTAGACGAGCGCCCCGAGCGGCACCCCTTCTCGAACCGGGACCTCGTAGAGAATCCAGAACGAGAGGATAGCGAGCAGCGCCACGACCGAGCCGCCGAACAGCTTGAGCACGGCCGGATTCGGCTCCGCCGCCTTCGCCGAGCGCAATCGGAGCTTCTCGAAGCCGAGCGCGAGCGCGGGTGCCGCGACAATCGAGAGGATGAGCAGATGCCTGACGGAGAGGACGCTCGCGGCGAGGCCGGCCGCGGCGAGCAGCCACTCGGACGCGTTCCCCTTCCGGTCGTCGTCGCCGGCGAACGCGACGGCGAGAAGCACCGCAAAGGCGGCGATGAGCCCGCGGTACAGCCCGACGCCCGACGCCCAGAACGGCCGCCACTCGACGATGTAGCGGCTCAGCTCGCGGCTGCCGAGCATCCCCACGACTTTCCCCCACAACCCGAAGCCGTAGGGGTTCAGCGCCGTCGCAAGCAGCGCGAGGATCAGGTTCGCCAGCATCTTCCCGCGCGGACGCCCGTTGACCGCCTCGCCGAGCGCGATCAGCCCGAACAGCGCCGCGCCCGCCACGAAGCCCCCGTGGAACCAGGACCACGGGACGAGCATCCATGGCGCGTAGTCGAGCAAAGCGCTCTCGCGCGCTCCGCCTGTCCGGGAAAGCTGATGCACGAAAACGATCTGCGCGCAGCCCAGCAATGTGAATATCTGCGGCCGCACCGTGAATCCCAGACAGACGAACACCGCCGAGCACAGCAGGAACACGAACGCCCGCACCGGGAGCGACTCGGCCCGCCGCGCGACCGCGCCGTGCACGCAGACCATCGCCCCCGCTCCGACGAGGCCCTTGAAGACCATCAGCCCCGCGGAGCCGAACACCGCGAAGAGGCTGAAGCAGACGAGCTGGAACAGCCACTCGTGGTCGACCCACGGCGCGCCGGCGAGCGCGAAGGAATAGGGATCGACGCGTGGCACGTCGCGCGTGACGACCATCAGCGCGCCCGCCCTCAGGTGCATCCAGAGGTCGGGATCCGCCTTGTTCGTGAGCACGAGCGCCGCCAAAGGCAGCGCCCCGAAGACCAGGAACGTGTAGAGACCGCGTGCCCGGCGCTCGGTCACTACCGCGCGGCGACGGCGGTCCGGGCCGCGCTCGGCGCGTAGAGCTGATTCACGTAGTCCTTGACCATGCGCGACGCCCCATACGTCGGCGCCACGGACCGGATGGACTCCTTCATCAGCTTCACCCAGCCCCGCGGGATCAGGCTCTCGTCGCGGTCGTAGTAGAGCGAGACGATCTTCTGCTCCAGCGTCGAGTAGATATCCTCCGCGTCGGCCTTGTCCGCCTCCGGGCCCGAGCCCCGCCCGCCCGCCGCGCCGATCGGCCAGCCGTTGGCCCCGTTGAAGCCCTCTTCCCACCAGCCGTCGAGCACCGAGAAGTTGGGAACGCCGTTCGCCCCCGCCTTCTCGCCCGACGTCCCGCACGCCTCGAGCGGCGCGAGCGGGTTGTTGAGCCAGATGTCCACGCCCTGCACGAGGTAGCGCGCGATGTGCATGTCGTAGTCCTCGACGAAGGCGATGCGGCCGCCGAACGCCGGGTCCTTGGCCAGCTTGTAGACTTCCTGGATCAGCTTCTTGCCGCCGTCGTCGGCCGGGTGCGCCTTGCCGGCGAAGACGAGCTGCACGGGGCGCCACGGATCGAAGAGGAGCTTCTTGAGGCGTTCGATGTCGTGAAGGATGAGCGTGGCGCGCTTATAGCCGGCGAAGCGCCGCGCGAAGCCGATGGTGAGCGCCGAGTGGTCGAGCAGGGCGCCGCCGGCGAGAGCCTGGGCCGGGTCGCCCTTCTCCGTCATCCAGCGCGCGCGCGCGCGGCCGCGCATCATCTGCATCAGCGCGCTCTTGTTGCGGTTGTGCTGGAGCCAGAGGACCTCGTCGGGGATGGAGGCGGCCTTGGACCACATCGCCGCGTCGTCCTGCTTCTCGCGCCAGTCCGCGCCCAGGTAGCGGTCGTAGATGGAGCCCAGGTCCTGCTGGACCCACGTCGCCAGGTGCACCCCGTTGGTGACGTGGGAGATCGGGACCTCGTCGACGGGCAGGGACGGCCACAGCGACTTCCACATCTCGCGGGAGACGACGCCGTGGCGGCGGCTCACCGCGTTGCGGCGGCCGGCCAGCTTGAGCGCCAGCGCGGTCATGTTCCAGCCGACGTGGCCGGGCACGCGCGCGTAATCCAGGAACTGCTCGCGCTCGACCTTGAGCTGGGGCCAGTAGTCCGCGAAGTACTCGCAGATCATCTCCTCGGCGAACACGTCGTGGCCGGCCTCGACGGGGGTGTGGGTGGTGAACACCGACATCTCGGCGACCTCGCGCTGGGCCTGCTCGATGGACTTGCCCTCGGAGACCTTCTCGCGCACGAGCTCGAGGAACAGGAACGAGGAGTGGCCCTCGTTGGCGTGGAACGTGGCCGGATGGATGCCGAGCGCGCGGAGCACGCGCACGCCGCCGATGCCGAGCAGGATCTCCTGGCGCAGGCGGGTGGTGCGGTCGCCGCCGTACAGCCGGCCGGTGATCTCGCGGTCCGCCGGCGAATTGCCTTCGACGTTGGCGTCCATCAGGTACAGGGGCACGCGGCCCACCTGCACGCGCCAAATGGCGACCTTGACCGTGCCGCGGCCGAGCGGGACGTCCAGGATCATGCGGCCGCCGGAGGGGCCGACGACGGGGCGGATGGGCGAGGCGTCCCAGTCCACGGACTCGTAGACGTTCTGCTGCCAGCCGTCGGAGGAGATCTTCTGCTGGCCGTAGCCCTGGGGGTACATGAAGCCGACGCCGACGAGAGGCACGCCGAGGTCCGAGGCGGCCTTGCAGTGATCGCCGGCCAGGATGCCCAGGCCGCCGGAGTAGATGCGCAGGGAGTTGTGGACGCCGAACTCGGCCGAGAAGTAGCCGATCGACTTGGCCTTCATCTCGGGGTGGGACGAGCTGAACCAGGTGTCGGTCGCGTTGACGTACTTGTCGAAAGTGGCGATGACGGCGTCGTAGCGGCTCAGGAAGCCGGCGTCGGCCAGCAGGGCGTCCAGGCGGGGCTTGGGCACGGCGCGCAGCAGGCGAACGGGGTTGTGGTGGGTCTCCGCCCACAAAGTGCGGTCCATCTCCTTAAAAAGGGCGCGAGCCTCGGGGTGCCAGCTCCACCAGAGGTTGTAGGCGAGGTCCTTCAGGCGGGCGATGCGTTCCGGCAGATTCCAGTCGTGAAAAGCGTCGGTGGTCACCATGGAGCCATCTTACCTTTTCTCAGGCGGAGGGACCAGGGTTCGGGGCTTGACGCCGTCGACGGGCAGGACTATCCTGGGGTTTGTGAGAGCGCTTCTTCTGATATTGCTTCTCGCCCCCCTGGCCGGGGCGGTCGACATGGAGGAGCCCGGCGAGCCCGCCCTGCGCGCCAAGAACGCCATCGAGGCCCTGCCGCTCGACGCCCGTCTGGAGCTGCGCCGCATGTACATGCGCTACCGGGACGAGGTGGCCAAGCGCGTGGAGCAGGGCTGGGAGCCGGCCTTGCTCAGCGACGCGGTCATCGAGGACGTGGACGACCCGTTCCAGCCGGCGCGGCTGCTGGAGGACGCGGAGAAGAACCGGAAGAAATTCCTCGCCGACCTGCAGGCGAAGCTGGCCAAGATGAACCGCGACGACGCCGAGTACGGCCGGCAGATGCGGCGCATCGACAACGAGACGGAGGTCGTGCAGCGCGCCGAGAAGAAGAACGCGCGAGAGAAAGGCATCTGCCGGGATTGGTCCGACGACGTCTGGTTCCTGCTCACGCAGATGAATCTCGAGCAGTGGACGGTGGACGACCGGCGGCGGACGTCGCGGCCGTACCACTCGGCGGCCGTCGCCTGCGCGCCGCAGGACGCCCCGACGGTGTGCCTCGCCTTCGATCCGTGGACCGAGGGCAAGCCGTCGGTGTACGCGTTCCAGGCTTGGGACGACAAGGAGCCGGGGGCGCGCCTGCCGGCCGAGTATTTCCTGCACGGCCTGCCGGAGAAGGCGCCGTGAGCCACGGCGGCCCGCAGCTGGCCCTGCTCGCGCGCCTCAGCGAGGCGATGCACTGGAACGAGGCGGTGCGCAAGCACGAGACCGATCCCTGGAGCTACATGCGGCGCAAGCTCTGCGAGACGGAAGGGCCGCTGCGGGCTTATAAGCACGAGGTCTTCGAGAACGCCAAGACTCGGCTCATGGCCGATCTCGGCAGGCCCTCGCTCACGCCGGCCGAGCTCGCGACGCACAAGGAAGCCTTCGAGGCCCTGCTGACGGGCGGCGACTACGCGGACTTGGCCTTCAACCTCGACGGCGAGCCGAAGTCGCGCCGCGAGGGCGCGGCCTCGGTCTTCAGGTCGGCCAAAGCGCCCATCCTTTTCGACTACGAGATCCTGCCGCCGGAGCGGCGCAGCCGCGCCTGGGAGAAGCGCATCGAAGCCATCCGGCCTCGCCTCGACCTCGACCGTCTCACCCGGATCGCCGAGCGCGACGAGATGACGCCGGCGAAGAAGGCGCGTCTCGCGCGCCGCCTGCGGCGAAACCTCGGCGAGTATCTCTCGGTCACGCGCGGCGAGGGCGCGCTGCGCGACGAGATCACGCCGTTCATGCTGGCCCGCATCGAGGCGGCGGTCGCGGCGGCGCTGCGGCTGCTGAACCGGTGGCGGTGAGCATCCCGCACGCGTGCCAGACATGTCGAACTCCGCGTGCGCGGAGTCGATGCGCATAGCCGGTTCCTCGACGGTAAACTGCTAAAATCTTCCATGGGCCTTCAGATCGGCTCCCTCTCCCTCCCGTCGAGGATCATCCAGTCGCCGCTCGCGGCGTGCTCGGATCTTCCGTTCCGCCTGGTCGCGCGCGAGCGCGGGCTGAAATTCTGCTTTTTGGAGATGGTCTCCGCGCAGTCGCTCACGCGCGAGAACGCGAAGACCCGCCGCATGCTGGTCTCCACCGAAGAGGATAAGCCCCTCGGCGCCCAGCTCATCGGCTGCGATCCGGGCATGATGGCCGAGGGCGCCGTGATCCTCGAGGAGATGGGCTTCGACCTCATCGACATGAACCTCGGCTGTCCCGTGAAGAAGGTCGTGTCCAACGGCGAGGGCTCCGCGATGCTGAGAACTCCCGATCTCGCCGAGAAAGTCTTCCGCGCCGTGCGCAACGCGGTCAAGAAGATCCCCGTCACGGTGAAGATGCGCGCCGGCTTCGCCGACCCGACGGGCGAGGAGGCCTGCGAGATCGCCCGGCGCGCCGAGGCCTCGGGCTTGGCCGCGGTGACCGTCCATGGCCGCACCCAGGCCCAGCAGTACGCGGGCAAGGCGAGCTGGGAGGCCATCGGGCGGGTCAAGAAGGCCGTGAAAATTCCCGTCATCGGCAACGGCGACGTGCTGACGCCGCAGGATGCCCAGCGCCTGCTCGACGTCTCGGGCTGCGACGGCATCATGATCGGCCGCGGCGGGCTCGGCAATCCCTGGATCTACCGCAACCTCGACGACGTCATGAGCGGAACGCGCGCGGCTCCCTACGTCCCGTCGGTGAAGGAGCGCAAGGAGACCTTGCTCCAGCACCTGGCCCTCGAGCGCCGGCACGGCGGGGAGCGCACGGCCGCGCTCAACATGCGCCGCATCACCGTCTGGTACACGCAGGGGCTGCCGTTCAACAAGGCCCTGCGCGTCGGCGTCTGCGAGACCATGGACTGCGACCTCATCGCCAAGATGATCGCGGACTACTTCGACGCCCTGCCGGCCGACGCGCCCCCGCCCGCCGCCCCCGTCCTGCTCGCCGAATAGGAGTCGGCTACCAGGGAATGACTTGGCCGTCGCGCACGAAGACGCCCGTGCGCGAATCCTCGAGAGCCGCGGCCGCGAGCGCCTCGCCCGCGGACTTCGGCGTGCGCGGAGCGTTCTTGCCCCCCATGTCCGTCGCGACCCAGCCCGGGCAGAAGGAGATCACGCTGACGCCCGCGGGCTGAAGCTCGGCGGAGAGGATCAAGGTCAGCGCGTTGAGCGCCGCCTTCGAGACCCGATAGGACGCGTTTCCGCCCGACATCGAGGACATCGCGCCGAGTCCCGAGGACACGTTCACGATCCGCCCGCGCTTTTTCTCGATCATCGCCGGCGCGAACGCCCGCGCCAGCCGCCACGCGCCGAGCAGGTTCGTCTGCAAGGTCCGCTCGATCGTTTTTTCCGAGACGCCCAGCGCGTCGTTCTGCTCGTCGAGGTACACGCCCGCGTTGTTGACCATCACGTCGAGCGCGCCGAAGTCCTTGAGGAGCTTGGCCCGCGCGGATGCGACGCTCTTGTCGTCGGTCACGTCGAGCGCGACCGGGACCGCCGAGCCGGACTTGGACAGCTCCTTCGCCGCGCGCTCCCCGTCGGCGAGCTTGCGCGCGCCCAGGACGACGGTCGCGCCGGCGGAGAGCATCGCCCGGCACGCCTCGAAGCCGATGCCCCGGTTGCCCCCGCTGACCAGCACGACGGGCGCCGCGCGCTTCGTCACGGCTTGAAGGACGGCCCGAACAGCTCCTCGGGCTTGGCCCCGAGCTTATAGCGGTTCTCGAGCAGGAGACGCCGCGCCGCGTAGCCCACCGGCCCCTGCGCGCGCAGGCGGCGCGCCGCCGAGTGGATCACGTCGGGAAGGAGCGCCGCGCGCCCGCGCGCCTTGAGGCGCCGGCTGAACTCCAGGTCCTCGAGCTCCGGGAAATGCGGGAAGCCGCCGACCGCCTTGTAGATCTCGGGCGTCGTGCAGATCCCGTGGTCGGCGCCGATCATGCCGCGGCGCACGCGGGCGTTGGACCAGGCCGAGAGCAGGCGCAGACCCAGACCGCTGCCGTAGTTGACCGAGAAGCCGACCGCCGCCACGTGCTCCACCTGAGTCGCCAGCCAAAAATGCTCCAGCGCCTGCTGCCAGTTGCTCGGCGGCTGGGAGTCCGCGCGCAGGAAGAAGAGGAGGTCGCCGGTCGCGGCCTTCGCGCCCGTGTCCCACTGCGCGCCGCGGTTGACCGCGTCGACGTGCAGGACGCTGTCGGCCGAGTCGCTGGCCGCCTCCATCGTCCCGTCGTCGGAGGCCCCGTCCACGACGATTAATTCCATCGGGCTGGTCTTGGAGATCTGCCGCAGGCGCTTGAGGGCCGACGCGATCTGAGGGCCCTCGTTGTGCGCCGCGACGACGACCGAGAACTTCACGGGGCCAGCGGGCGGAACGCTAGCCCTGTCGCGATCTTCGGGAAGAAGTACGTCGACTTCTGCGGCAGGAGCCCGACGGCCTTCGCCGCCTTGCGCACCTGGGCCACCGTGAACGGCTTGACCAGCACCGCCGCGCCGGAGACCGCCTTGGCTTTTTTAACCGCGAGCGCCGCGTCGGGCGTGTAGCTCATCTCGTCGGGCCGCGTCTCCGCGAGCAGATGCGCGCCCAGCCACTCGACCGCCAGCCCGCTGCGGCAGCCGCCGGCGGACTTCGGGACGCCGAGCCAGCAGCCGTCCTCGATCAGCCCGAACGAGTAGGGATTCTTCGCCCGCGCCAGCGCCTTCTCGAGCGCCTCGAGCGAGCCGAATCTCGTCAGCGCCGCGAGCGACTCGGCGCGCGCGCGCAGGCTCTTGGCCGCGATCCGGTGCGTGGGCAGCACGACCAACCCCGCGTCCTCGTCGGGAACCAGGTACGTCAGCACCGCGTCGGAGCCGGGCAGCTTCGTCGACGCGTGATGATCGCGGCTCACCGAGTAGCGGTGATGCC
>Ga0134128_10003341_pt1 | contig 19625 bp, 17 predicted proteins | sample KB31754_FD_96462 | JGI IMG/M metagenome (GOLD analysis project Ga0134128, IMG submission 96462) | Terrestrial soil microbial communities with excess Nitrogen fertilizer from Kellogg Biological Station, Michigan, USA - KB3-175-4 | ecosystem: Environmental > Terrestrial > Soil > Unclassified ...
CGAGCATCCCTTGAAGCTTCTCTGCTCGATGGCGACCCGCGAGCTCCTCGCCGCGCTCGCAGATGACTACCGGCGTGCGGGCGGGCGCGGGGTCGCGACCGAGGCGGCCGGTGGCGTCGATGTCGCGAAGCGCATCGAGGCGGGCGAGCCCGCCGATGTCGTCGTGCTCGCGGCAAATGCGATCGACAAGTTGATCTCGGCGGGCAAGCTCCTCGCGGGCAGCCGTGTCGATCTGGTCCGCTCGGGCGTCTCGGTGGCGGTTCGCGCCGGAGCCGCGAAGCCCGACATCGGCACCGAGGAGGCGGTCAAGCGTGCCGTGCTCGCGGCGCAGTCGCTGAGCTATTCGACGGGCCCGAGCGGGGTGTATCTCGAGAAGCTCTTCGCGCGCTGGGGAATCCTCGAGGACATCGGCGCACGCATCGTCGTGCCACGACCCGGCGTCGCGGTCGGATCGCTGATTGCGAGCGGCGCTGTCGAGCTCGGCTTCCAGCAGCTCTCCGAGCTTCTGAATGTGCGGGGCGTCGAGGTGGTCGGGCCTCTGCCCTCCTCCATTCAGACGACCACCATCTTCTCCGGAGCGATCTCGCCACACTCCGAGGACCGGGACGAGGCGCGCGCACTGCTCGACTATCTGGCATCCCCCGCTACGGCTTCTTTCAAACAGCGGCACGGCATGGAAGCCGCGGACTGAGACGCCTCCCCGTAAGTACCTTCTCCTCCGAGCTCGGGTTCAAACGCCCGAGCGGCACCGGTCGTCGCGATTCGGCGTCATAAGACCGTAGAACCCCCCGAGCGCCGCCTCCCACTTACTGTCAACGCGACGTTCGAGCCACGGCTCGCATGAGGCGATCGGCACCGCGTGCGCGGGGCATTCAAACAATCGCTCAAATCTCGAGGCCGGTCCGAGACCGGTGCTCCGGAGGTCTCTTCCATGTTCGCTTCGATCAGTCCCGTTCAGGGCCGCCGGGCAGCGGCCATCGCAGGCGGCTGCATGCTGCTTCTATTGGCAGGCTGCGGCGGCGGCATGAGCTACAGCGGCGGAGCAGCAAGCGCAGGCAACACGATGCCGGGAGGCGCAACGGGCAGCAGCATGCCGGCGCCCGCAGGAGACATGAGCGGCACCACGGGTGCCGCAATGGGCGCGGGAACGTGCAACGCGGCGAGCTGCGGATCGGCCCTCATTACGTTGACGGATGCGAAGGGAGACTTCCTCAGCTACATCGTCTCGCTCACTTCTTTGCAGCTGCAAACGGCGGACGGCACGACCGTCGAGACGATTCCGGCGACCACCAAGGTCGATTTCGCCCAGCTCGTCGACCTCGCAGAGGTGCTGAGCGCCGGGCAGATTCCGGCAGCCGAATACGTCAGCGCGAAGCTGACTATCGATTACACGAACGCCGAGATCACCGCGGACGACGGCACGGGCACTCCCGTCGAGCTGAAACCGGTCGACTCATCGGGCGCGGCGATCACCGGTCCGCTCACGGTCAACGTGCAGCTCGACAAAGCTCGCCATTTGCGAATCACCTCCGGACAGATCGGCCGGCTCGCGCTCGATTTCAATCTCGGGGTCTCCAACGTCGTAGACCTGACGGCCGACACGGTCACAGTCGCTCCGACCCTGGTTGCAAGCCTCGCTCCACCCGATGTGAAGCCGATACGCGTACGCGGCTCGCTCGGCACGGTGAGCACCGATCAGGACACATTCGTCGTCGATGTCCTGCCGTTTCACGATGAGGATTCGACGACGGGCGTAGTGACCGTACACGTCGACGGTGCGACGACATACGAGATCGACGGCAAGGCCTATACCGGGGATGCAGGGATCGCCGCGCTGGGCGCGGCCTCCTCCGGTATCAAGATTGCGGCCTTCGGGACGCTTCAAAACGGAGTGCAGCCGACGTTCACGGCGAAGAGTATCCTCGCTGGATCCAGTCTGGAGAGCCCTCGGGAAGACCGCATATCCGGCACCGTCGTGGCACGGAATCAAATGACACTGACCGTACGCGCGGCGACGTGGAGCGGTTCGGACGGGGACTTCGACTTTGAGCGACAGGACGCGACCGTCACCGTCGGCCCCGGTACCGCCGTAACGGAAGAGGGACACGCTGGAGCGTTTTCCGTTGCCGATATCTCGGTCGGCCAGCGGATCGAGGCGTCCGGTACAGCGAGCAAAGCAAGCGGAGGCTCCGTCTCTCTCGATGCCACCGCCGGTCAAGTCAGACTCGATGTGACCGCTGCCTCCGGCATCGTGACTCATCTCGCCAATGGCAGCCTGACTTTCAATCTACAGTCGCTCGGCGGACTGCCGGCGAGCGTCTTCGATTTCCTCGGCACTGGATCGAGTGCCGCCAGCGATGCCGATCCGGCAGCCTACCTGGTCGACACAGGGGCGTTGACGCAGCCCGACTCGCTGCTCAACTCGCCCGCGCAGGTGCTCGGGTTCGTGACCGGCTTCGGTATGGCCCCACCGGACTTTGCTGCCGAAACTCTCGTCACGGCACCTTCCGTCGAGGCGGAACTGCAAATCCGCTTCGATCGATCGGGCTCTACGATGGCATTCATCGGGCTTGCGCCCGCCAGCGCTTCCCTCGTCATCGATCTGTCATCGATCGCGAACCATGGCGGTGACGATGGCGGGGACGGCAACGTCGCTCCCATCGTGCACGACGAAAGCGGCGGGAATAACGGTGGTGGGAATGACGGTGGGGGGAATGAGGGCGGCGATCATGGAAGCTCCGGCGGGAACAATGACGGCAACAATGGCAACAATGCCGGGGGCAACGGTGACGGCGACGGCCCCTTCATCGAGATCGGACCGCAGCGGATCGACGTGCGGCAGCTCGCGACACTGATCATCGTCGCGGACGGCGGGCAAAGCGCCGATCCGGTGTTCACGCTCGGTCATGCCGGGTCGAGGCTGAACGTCAACTTCAGCGTGTTCTCGGATTTCGTCGCGCAGCTCGCGAACGATCTGGCGAGCCGTTCCGCCGTGGTCGCCTTGACCGCCTCCGGCCGTTTCGATGCGGCCTCCGGCACGTTCACGGCAACTCACATTGCCGTACTTCTGACCGACTGACTCCGAGCCCTAAAGTCGATGCCGGGTGGAGTCCCCCTCAAACGCTCCGCCCGGCATCACCTCCGACCCCAGGGCGCGTCGCCGCGCCCTGGGCCACCGGAGTGCGAAATCCGCCGCGAAGCTTGGGGATGAGCATGCCGACGCGCTGACGATAGCTCTCGTAGCGTTCGCCGAATTGCGCGATCAGATCGCGCTCCTCGAACCAGATCCCGACGAGGATATAGCCGGTGCTGAGCGCGGCGAACAACAAATGGCCGACGCTCATGTGCGGCGCTGCCCAGAACGCGAGAATGAAGCCCGCATAGATCGGATGGCGCAGCCAACGATAGAAGAACGGCGTCGCGAAGTTCGAATGCTCGTGCGGTGCGCGGCCAAACAGCCGCCCGAATCCCTGGCTCAGCCCGAAGAGCTGCCAGTGACTGATCAGGAACGTGCTGATGAGCAGTATTCCCCACCCGCCCCAGGAGATCGCGCGGATGACGGCAGCGGCGGTCGGCTGATCCACCGACCACACGAGCCGCGGCAAGGGTTGCCATTGCCAGCAGATGAGCGCGAGGGCAGCCGTCGCGAACAGCACGTACGTACTGCGCTCGGCGGCCTCGGGAACGATACGGGTCCACACCCGCTTGAAGGCGGGCCGCGCCATGATGGAGTGCTGCAGCGCGAAAATGCCGAGCAACACCGCATCGATCACAATGGCCGTGGGCACACCCCCGGCGGGCCCCGAGTCGATCGTCTTCGGGACCAGCACACCCTCGACGAAGCCGATCGCGTAGAGGAATGTGCCGAGGAACAGGACGTAAACGACGGTGCTGTAGAGCGCCAGTATCGCCGCCATGACGAGCTCCTGAGTCGTGAAAACTACTCAACGATATCGTAAGCGGTATATTAAAAGCGACATCTCGGCCTCACACGGCGACGCGCACGGATTGTGCGCTGCGGGAATTTTCGGCATTCTGAGTGCGGATCCGAGCTGACTCGAGCGGCGAGGGGGATGGTGGACGACAAGCCGGGTGGGGAGACCGTGGCGAACCGGGGAGCCGAAACCCGAGATGAGAGAGCACTCTTTGCTGCCCTGTACGAGGAGCTCCGCCGGCTGGCCGATCGGGAGCTGAGACGCCATCCGGGTGCGTCCGTAAGTCCGACCACGCTCGTGCACGAGGCCTACGTGAACATGGCCGGCCGAGAGGGAACGGCATTCGACGATCGGGGTAGATTTCTCGGGTACGCTGCACGGGCAATGCGCGGGCTGCTCATCGATTTCGCGCGGCGGCAGCGAGCGTTGAAACGGGGCGCGGGATTTGAGATCACCCAGCTCGACACGCGAGTGGGAGAGGAGACGGCCGACGGTGCGGAGCTCGAGCGTCTGGCCGATGCGCTCGATGAGCTCGCGACCCTCGAACCACGCCTCGCAGAGGTCGTCGATCTCAAATACTTCTGCGGGTTCTCCTTCGTCGACATCGCGCGGCTGCGCGGAACGTCAGAGCGTACGGTGCAGCGCGACTGGGAGAAGGCGCGCCTCGTGTTGTTTCGCCGTTTCCAGCCGGAAGGCTGAGGCTGCATCGCGATGAGCGGCCCGACGGATGAGCAGGATCAGCAGGGCATCGACCCGGCGCGCTGGCAGCATCTGAGCCGTCATCTCGATCACGTCCTCGAGCTTCCCGAGATCGAATGGTCCGCGTACATCGCCGCACTCGAGCGCGACGATCCACTCACGGCGACCGATCTCAGCCGGCTGCTCGGTGGCAGACGCAATCGCCGATTCGCTGAGTTCCTCGCGGCGGGCTCGCCGCTCGCTGCGTCCGAGCTTGCCGCTCCTGCCCTCACCGGACGCCGAATCGGACCGTACGTCATCGAGTCGGAAATCGGGCGGGGAGGAATGGGAAGCGTCTGGAAGGCGCGGCGCGCCGATGGACGCTTCGAAGGGCACGTCGCGATCAAGCTGCTGCACTTATCTTGGCTCGGGCGTATCGGGGAGCAGCGCTTCCAGCTCGAGGGCAGGCTCCTCGGCCGCCTCGATCATCCGAACATTGCGCGGCTGATCGATGCAGGCGTGCTCGAGGGAGGGCAGCCCTATCTGGTGCTCGAGTACGTCGAAGGCGAGCCGATCGACCGCTACTGCGAGCTGTCGTCGCTCAGTGCCGAAGCGCGCGTCGAGCTGATCCTGCACGCGCTCGCCGCGGTCGCCCACGCGCACCGCCACCTGATCGTGCATCGAGATCTGAAACCCTCGAACGTGCTCGTCACACCCGATGGAACCGTGAAGCTGCTCGATTTCGGGATCGCGAAGCTGCTCGATGTCGGTGCACAGGTCGCACCCACGCAGACTCTGATGCAAGGGCTGACCCCTCAGTACGCGGCTCCCGAGCAGTTGCTCGGACAGACGGTCACGACGGCAACCGACGTCTACGCCCTCGGAGTGATGCTTTACGTGCTGCTCGCAGGCCAGCATCCCTTCGAATCTGCTGCATGCGCCGCAGCGCAAGGCGCAACCGCAGAGCTGATGAAGGCGGTACTCGAGCAAACCGCGCCGCGCGCCTCGGCGGTCGCTGCAGGCTCGCCGGCGAGCCGGCGCGGCCTGCGCGGCGATCTCGACAACATACTCGCCAAGGCGCTCGAGAAAGAGCCCGCCGACCGGTACGGAAGCGTCGGCGCGTTCGCGGACGATCTCAAACGCTGGCTGTCACACGAGCCCGTGCTCGCGCGGCCGTTCACCGCCGCCTACCGGGTTCGCAAATTCGTGCGCCGGCATCGCGCCGGGGTCACCGTCGCGGTCGCGATCGCGGCAGCGCTGATCGGCACGACCGTGTTCGCGTATTTGCAAATGGTGAACGCCCGGGCGGAGCGCGATCATGCCCTGCTCGAGGCGCAGCGGGCCCAGGCGCAGGCGGATCTCACCGAATTCGTAATCGGCGACAGTTTGAGCAGCATTCCGGGCGACACCGTGCGAGCGCGCCTCGACCGCGCGCGCGAGTTCATTGCGAGCCGCTACCGGCAGTCACCCCTGCTCGCAGCCCAACTCCTCATCGACGTCTCCGGACGGTATATCGACATTGGCCAGGACCGCACCGCCGCGCAGGTGATGCTCGATGTAGAGGCGATCAATCGCAGCGTGCGAGACCCGGATCTCACGGCCATGATCGGATGCATTCGCACAGAGGACCTGGCGCTCGCGCACAATCTTCCGGATGCGAAGCGGCACCTTGCGCTGGGACTCGCTAGCATGAACAGCATGCGGATCGTGCGGCCCCAGACAGTGGCGGAGTGCGCCGACGCCGCATCGCTCGTACTGCAAGCGGACGGCGATTATGCGCAGGCGGTCACGCGCCTTGCGGATGCGCGTCGTCGGCTGCTGGAGGCGGGCATGTACGGAGCCTCCCGCTACACGAGTACGACCAACAATCTCGGTCGAGCCATGGTCCTGGAGGGGGATTTCCGCAGCGCATGGGTTCTGCTGCGCGACCTGCTTGCGCTCATGCGCCAGATGGGACGCAACGACACCGCCAACTGGTGGCCGATGCTCGGCAATGCCTGCCGCGCACTGATCGGCGGTGGCGACCCACGGCACGCAGTGCAGCTCGTCGAGCAGTCGGTGACCGAAGCTCGCCGGGAAAATCCCACGTTCGAGCCGCCCTACATGGTCGCCGGCTGCCAGGCCGCCGCGCAAGTGCTAGCCGGTGATGCACGAGCAGCCGATGCGGACTTGATGCGGGCGATGCGCGCGGCCGGGGCGGCCGGGGCGCTCGCCGCCTCGAAATTCTACCCGTCGCTGAGCGTGCGCTCGGCCATCGAGCGCGGAGATCTCGATGCAGCCGACTCCCGCTGGGCGGAACTGCAACCGGATGAGGATCATGCGCTCGCAACGGGTGAGCGAGGGTCCGAGGCCGTTCGCGTTCTCCTCACTCATGCTCGGCTCGATCTGGCACATGGCCGCATCGGAGACGCCTCGGAGCTCCTCGGCACCGCCTCGCGCCTGATTGCCGCACGCCATCAGCCGATCAACCCGGATGCCTTTGATACGGCCGCCCTCCTCGCTCAGGCAGCTCTGCGGGCCGGCGATTCCGCAGGGGCCGAGCGGCACGCGACGGATGCGGCTCGTTTCGCAGAGGTCGCCTCCGTCGATGCCACATCCTCGGCACTGCTCGGGGAGGCGCTCCTCTTGAAGGCGCGCTCCGAGCGTGCACTCGGCAATCAGTCCCAGGCGGTTGAGACCGCGCGAGAGTCTCTGCGGCATCTTGAGAGCACGCTTCTTCCGGGCAACGAGCTCATCGAGTCGGCTCGAGATCTCATCGCGGGCACATCATCTAGAGCGAATTGAGAAAAGCGACGAGGTCCTCCTTCTGCTCCTCCGTGAGCCCCATCTGGAACCGCACGTTGTAGAAGTTCACCACCTCGCGCAAACTCGATGCCGCGCCGTTGTGGAAATAAGGTGCTCGGGCTGCGAGCCCGCGCAGATTCGGTCCCTTCACGCGGTTGAAATCGCTGCAGTGTCCCGTAATCAGAGCGCGACCCGGATCGGTCGTGTAGAACGATGCCGTCTGCCCCGGATTGAAGGGGTCGGGGCAGCCCGAAATCAGGAAAACGGGCAGCTCCGGCATCGAGAGCTCGCTTACGGCCGCGGCCACGATCGGGTCCGACTCGAACGACGGGTTCGATGTGTGGTTCGTCCCGATGTCGAGGGGCACCGGCAGAGAGTGACCCCCGACATTCGGCGCATCATGGCATGTGGTGCAGGTGCCTTTGAGCGCGGCGGGCTTGCCGAGAGCCGCATTGTCGTTGATGCCTCGCACGCCCGCGATCGTGAGCGGGGCGCTATTGAAGAGCTCCTCACCCGCTGCAATCTGCGCTCGAGCGGCTGGGACGCCTCGCTGCAGCGCAATGGGCGCCGGCGAGCCGCGGGTCGGCCGATCCCACGGCGCGAACAGTTTCATCGCTGAAGGGTCGAACGCCAGCCCTTGCGGGTCCTGCCCGAATGAGTCGTTGATCCCCGGGTAGTAGCGCTGAATCGAGAGCTTCCAGGGGCCGCCGGAGGCGCCGCCCGCATCCAGTGCGCCCGCATGATCGTCCCAGAGCTGAGCCGTGTACAAGCTGCTCTCGAAATCCACGATGGCATCGAGCTGGGCTTGCGTCGGCGGCTCGGCTGCCTGGGCATGGCCCAGAGTCGCATCGAGCGCCTGTTGGGTGAGGTCCGTCCGGAGACTTTGCGCGAAATTCGATTCGCTCGTGAGCGGTGCGACGGTCTCGCGCGCGTCCCACATCACCGCGCTCAGAAATGTCAGATTCGTAGCCGGCGCCGGCCGGCGATAGACTGATGCTGTGAGCACGTGCGTCTGCGGATCGAGACGCAGTGCGCAGCCGTACGGATCGCTCACGACGGAAATCGAGAATTGCGCATTCGCCGGGACCGGAAGCGAAATGCGCAGCAGTCCATTCTGGAGGATCAGACTGTGTCCAGCCTGATCGGCTCTCGCCACGTCGTCGCAGTTCGCGCCGTCGAGCGGCGTGAAGAGTGGGTCGGCTCCGTGAGTCTTCTCGAACAGGGCGCGCGCATGCGCTGGCGTGAACGTCATCGCCTCTGCGGGAATATGGCAGGTCGAGCAGCTGCGGCCATTGGTGCCGAGGCTTTGAAAGAATGGACCGGAGCGGTCGATCGGGCCCTGCGTGCTCCACGTGCCGAGCCAGCCGGTCGAATCGCGCGATAGCGTGAGCGGCGAGCCGTGTCCGTGCGGAGCGGCAAATGCGGCAGCAGCCGCAGTGAGCCCGAAGGATGCCAGCGATGCGGCAAATAGGAATGTCTTTTGACCCAAGTGCGGACCCTCCCTGTTGTTCATCGAGGAGTCTCGCATTCACAGATCGCATTCGCCACGCAAAACCCGACACTGCGGCCGCGCGATGGCCGGAGCCGAACGCATCCGGCCCCGGCCGCTGAGGCGTACTCGCGTTATGGAAAGATGGAGTTCCGAGCGCTATCCGCCCGCGCCCTGGCGGCTGCAGGGCACCTCGGTCCAGGCGCTCCGCCTCATCGATTCGAGCGCTGCACGCGGCCTCGTTCCGCACGGCCTGCGAGTCGTGAGCGTGTGGCCCCGCAAGACGCTTGCGGTGTTGTACTGCGCGAGCTATGAGCCGCCTTCGGTGCTGCGCTATCGCGAGCTCGTGTTTGCGCCGGCACTCGTTGCGGCTGGCGGCCGCGTCGGCTTCTGGATCTCGCATATTTATGTCGATGACCCCGTTTCGCTCGCGGGCGGCCGCAGCATATGGGGGTTGCCGAAGGCGCTCGCCACCTTCGAGTGGCAGCCGCAGCAGCGGGAGGTCGCCGTGCACTCCGAAGGGCAGGCGCTCTGTCGCATTCGCTGGGGCTCCGGGCAACTCTCGGGACGAGGCGGACTCTCTGTGCCCATTCCGCTCTACCTGCCCGTCATCAGCCGCAGCGCTGCAGGGTTTCAATTTTTCAGCGGACGAGGCAGTCTTTCGGTAGCGCGGCTCAGCGGCGAGATCGTCATCGAGCCCGGCAGTCCGCTTGCCGGGCTGGCGCTCGAGGAATCGCACACGCTGATTGCCGGGCGAAGCCTGCGGCTGCGAGTCGATGCACCGTAGCGATTCATTGCGCCGCACCTGGAGCCCTCATGACGAGCCCGCCCGAAAACCAGAGTTCCCGGCTGTACTTCGACGACCTCAAGGTCGGGCAGCGTTTCACCTCTCCCGCCAGCTACACGATCGACGCGGAGCAGATCAGAGCGTTCGCTGCGCAGTTCGATCCGCAACCGTTTCATCTCGACGAAAGCGCCGGTCGCGCGACGGTCTTCGGCGGTCTCGTGGCAAGCGGATGGCACACGGCGGCTCTCACGATGCGGCTCGTCGTACAGAGCGGTCCGCCGCTTGCCGGCGGGACCGTAGGTCTCGGTGCGGAGCTCAGCTGGCACGAGCCCGTGCGTCCGGGCGACACGCTGCACGTGCGTGCCGAGGTGATCGAGGCAATCCCCTCACGATCGCGTCCCGACCGCGGCCGCGTCGTCATGCGCACCGAAACGCTCAACCAGCACGGGACGGTCGTACAGACTTGCATCTCCAAGGTACTCGTGCCACGGCGCGCTCAGCCGGCAGGCAGCTGACCGGGCGATCCCGGGCGCGGGCAAACGTCAGCTGGCGCGCGAGCGCGGCCGTCGGTGAGCACCCATCCCGGGGTGCCCTGCGGTCAAGGTGCGAATAGCGGCGGCACGGGTTATCATCGCCGCATGACCAAACTCGAAAAACCCCTCAAGCGGGAGCTCGCGATCGGCGAGCAGGCCTATGTGCTCACGATTGCCCCGGAAGGCCTGAAGCTCACGCTCAAAGGTCATCGCAAAGGCCGCGAGATCGCCTGGCGCGAGCTGGTAAGCGGGGATGCGGAGTCAGCCGAGTCGGAGGCTCCGCTCGCGAGTCCGGGCGCACCTACGGCCTGATCGGGCCGACATCCCCTCACCGACATCGCCTACTCGAAGTAGGCGATGGTGCGGAACTCAATGCTGTGCCGAGGTTTCGCGTCCGGGAATGTCGGATCGCGGAATGCCGTGTGCGGCGTGCGCCAGACGCGTGCGCGATCCGAATCGTGGAACTTCACCACAATCGCCTCATCGCGCGTCATGCGCGAGAAGTACCACCAACGGTGCGCCGGGCTGAAATGGAAGATCGCCGCGCCGGGCACTTGATCCTCGTTCTGCATCGGGCCGAGCATCGTCGATTCATCGGGAATATTGTCCACGACGAACATCGTGTTCGTCGTCCCCTCCTCCGCGCGCACGCTGCGCCCATCGCACACCGCTAGCGGGGTATCTTGCGGCGGCTCCGAAAACGCTCGCCAGAAGCTCGAGTAGAGGAATCGCGAATAGCCCGGACCGCCCGTGAACGCGCGCTCGTACGTTGAACGCGCCATGCGATCGGCGCGGTCGGGCGCGGTATCGACGTGTGCCTCGCCGGCGGGCGGTTGTACGCCACCGCTATGCGTGTAGCCCACCGTCCGATGCTTGAATCGTGTGAGATCGCCTGAGGTGCGTGCCATCCAGCCGAGCGTTGCAACGCGCGTCGCTCCCGTCACCGCCTTCACGGCCGCGGCGACCTCGCCGGGATAGATAGCATCGACCTCCGCGCGGTCGAAGAAGTCGCGCACTGCGCTCACGTGGCGCACGAGCTCGAACCCATGAGTATCGAGCTTGAAATGCCCGGCGATCGGGCGCGCATCGCGGACCTTGACGGTATGCGCCTCGTATTGGCCGGTATTGTGCTCGACGCCTGGTGCGACGAAGCGGCGGTTGATGAACGAGCCGTGCGCGACGTACACGATCTGGGCCTCGACGCTGCGCGCATTGTCCTCGACGCTGCGCGCGCGGTCCTCGATGCCGGCGCGGCTCGCACGATCGCTCTCGCCTGCAGCCGCGTGCCCCCCCTTCGAGCTCTCCATCAGAACAACGACCCCTCGTCGCTTCCCAGCATCTCCTCGCGTACGAGGGGGATCGGAGGCCCGCCGTACGTCAGGAATTTGTCGTGGAAAGCGCGCCAGTAGGTGCGCGGGTCGGATGCGCTGGCGGCGCCCGGCTGGCGCGCCACCCAGTCGTCGCGGAGCTTGCGGATCATGAGCTTGCCGAGCGTGTAGTTGAGGTAAGCCGGATCGTAGGTGCCGCGGGCCGCCTGCTGCTCGGCATCGCCCGCATCGGCGAAGGCGCGCTCGCGAAACATCCGGTCGGACTCCTCCACGGTCATGCCCTCGGTGTGCAGACCGATGCTCGAGAGGAACCTCACATCGCGCAGCAGCGCCTCGGTGAGCTCGCCCACGTGCTGTTCGGGATCGCCGTTGCCGAGCCCCTCATCCCACATCATCTCCTCGCAGTAGTGCGCCCAACCCTCCGCGTAGGCATACGTCACCCAGAGCGCCGCGATCTTCGAGGGATTGCGATTCGAATAAGAAAACTGCAGGAAATGTCCCGGCCACACTTCGTGCACGCTCGTATAGAGCAGCGTCGCCTTGCCGGGGATGTACTCCTCGCGCTTCTTCGCGCTCCAGGTGGGATCGGGCGGCGCGATGTTGTATTCCGAGGCGAGCGCCTTGTCATAGGGACCGGGAACTTCGATGAACGCGAAGTTCGCTCGGTTGTAGGGCGGCGCGAGCACGACGTGCACCTCGTTGTCGCTCGGAACGTCGACGATCCGGTGCTGCACGACGAACGCCTTCAGCATCGTGAGCTGCTCTGCCGCGGCTTGGACCGTGCTCCCCTTCGGCTTGTCGGCGCGCATGCGCGCGACACACTCGGTGAGGCTCGCCCCAGGTGCGAACTGCGCGCACGCCTCGCCCAGAGCCTGCGTATTTCGATCGAGGTCGCGGCGGCCGATCTCGGCGAGCTTCTCGACGGGCATGTCGACACCGTCCGTATCGCGCAGCATCTCCTCGAAGAGCGGCTTTCCGAGAGCGAATTTGCCCGTCGCATGTACTCGGCGCGACTCGAGCCAGGACTTCAGCCGCTCCATCGCCTGTGCAGCGGCGTCGTCGGCCTCCATGAGCTCTTTCTGAGCATTGGGGTCCTCGACCGACGCGAATACCTGCGGCACGTCGCGGCGGAAGAACTCCGCGTAGCCGCCGAAGCCGGAAATGCCGCGCTCGATGAAGGTGCGCGGGAGCGGCGCGCGCAGATTCGCGCGAATGTCGGCGGCGATCTGCGGGATCGCGCGCGCGTAGCCCAGGTAGCCCTGCAAGCGGGTCGCGAGCGGCGCGTATTTGCGAGAGAGATAGACGTTCGGATCGAGCAGATCGATGTACCAGGCGGGATTGCGGAAAGGGAACTTCGCGCGATCGAGCCAAAAGAGGTCCGTATCGATGACACTGAGCAGATACTCGCGCTCGAAGCGCTGCTCCGAGGAGAGCGTCGACGGATCGAACGCGATGACTTGCGTGCGGCACTTCTCGAGGTGTGCGACTTCCTTCGCGATTCCGGCTGCCGACAGATCGGGCATGTCGCCGTCGAACTCATGGCGACCCGCCTCGACCGCGAACATGGGACGTGCCCTGAAATAGTCCTCGATGAACCGGTTCGCGTACGAGTCCCACGCGGACTGCTGTGAAGCCCTCGGAGGCGGCGCTTCCGACGGCGCCCAGGCCGCGCGCGGAGGCGCCTGACGCGCGCACGCGCTCAGCACGCTTGCGGCCGCGACGATCAGCACCGGAGTCGCCACCGCTCCCCAAATTCTCCTGGCGCTCGAGCACGAATCCTTCACGATGCCTCCGGCGCGATGAGCGAAAGCCGGGTATTTTGCGCCAGCAAAGCCGCCGAGACGAGATCGCGGCCGCGAAGCGGCGCCGCGCACTGTGCGAGAGAATGTCGACAGCGCGCGACCGCCGCTCAGTGCCTCGGGCTCACTCAGCGCCTCCGGGCTCGCTGAGTGCCCGCGCTGCTCAGTGCCTTCGGCCTGCTTCGCCGCTCGGCCGCCGGGTAACGCGTCCCGCCTGCGGCCCGCCGGTCTGTCGTGCCCCAGCGAATGTCTCGATCATCGTACGATTGAACGCAGGAATGTCTTGTGGCTTGCGGCTCGAGACGAGGCCCGCGTCCACGACCACTTCCTGATCGACCCAGGTCGCGCCCGCGTTGCGCAAATCCGTTTTGAGCGATGGCCACGAAGTGATCGTACGATCGCGAACAACGTCCGCCTCGATCAAGGTCCACGGTCCATGGCAGATCACCGCGACGGGCTTGCCGGCCTCGAAGAAGTCGCGCACGAATTGCACCGCTCGCGGCTGGGTACGCAGCTGATCGGGGTTGGCGACACCGCCGGGCAGCAGCAAGGCATCGAACTCGCTCGCGTCCGCCTGATCGAGCGACACGTCGACCTTCACCTTCGCGCCTTTGTCGAAATGCTTCCAGCCCTGCACCTCGCCCTTTGCGGGCGAGACGACGAGCGTCTCTGCGCCCGATTCCTCCAGCGCCTTCTTCGGCTCGAGAAGCTCTGCCTGCTCGAAGCCCTCCGCGGCCAGAATGGCGATTTTCATGCCGTCGAGCTGTGCCATGACGGGATCCTCCTTGGCTGATGGAACCTCGTCGACAAGCAGGAGGCGTGCCGGTCCCGCTGCCGCGATGTGAAGGAGTTGCGGAGGACCGCCGGGGCGTGCGCCCGGTGACTCAATGCAATGTGGCGGAGGGCTCGAGCGCCCCGAGCATCCGCAAGGAATCCGTGAGACGCTTCATGCGCGTCAGACAGAGGAACGTGCGTTCCTCGGCACGCTGTGCACGCTGTACATCGCCGACCTGCCGATAGCGCATCGCTTTTGCAGCCCACGCGTCGCAGCACATGCTCGCGCGACGATGTGCCATAAATATTTTCTCGACTTTCTTCAATTGCTTACCAGGCATAGTTAACTTAAGATATCACGTACGACGCGGAGCCGTCATGTGCTACAAGCAAGTGCCGCGCCAAAGCTGCCCGGCGCCTGCCCGCGATTGCACGCTCGCTTGCCCGCGATGGACCCGTCGTGATATCACTGCAGTCGATGATCGAGCCACGCTTCAGCCGCTCCTACCGGTACTTTTATTGGCCACGCTCGCGGGCGGTTGCGGGGCTGAGCTCGATCCCATGAACTAGACGAACGAGAGAGCACACCCGAAAGAACCGCCAGGCCCCTGGCGGTTTTTTTTGGCCCCGGGGACCCGAGCGAACCGGAGCCGAGCATATGCATACGCAGACCGACGACCTTCGCATCCGCGGGATGACGGAGCTCGCGACGCCCGAGGAGGTCACTCGCGAGCGTCCTTGCAGCGACCTCGCCGCCAAGACGGTGAGCGCTGCGCGTGCCGCGTTGCAGGAGATCTTGCACGGGCGCGACGAGCGCATTGCCGTGGTAATCGGCCCGTGCTCGATCCACGACGTTCGGGCGGCGCGCGAATACGCCGAGCGCCTGGCGCGCGAGCGCGCGCGGCTCGGGGATGCGCTCGAGCTCGTGATGCGTGTTTATTTCGAGAAGCCGCGAACGACGGTCGGCTGGAAGGGGCTCATCAACGATCCGGATCTCGATGGGCGCTTCCGCATCAACCACGGCCTGAGACTCGCGCGCGGACTGCTCTCGGAAGTCAGCGAGCTCGGCGTGCCCGCAGGAAGCGAGCTCCTCGATATCATCACGCCGCAATACATCGCGGATCTCATCTCCTGGGGGGCTATCGGCGCACGGACGACCGAGAGCCAGGTGCACCGCGAGCTCGCCTCCGGACTTTCTTGTCCGATCGGGTTCAAGAACGGAACGGACGGAAACGTGCGCATAGCCGTGGACGCCGTTCGCGCCGCCGCGCACCCGCACCACTTCCTCGCGGTGACCAAACAAGGGCGCAGCGCTATTGCCGCCACCTCTGGCAATGCGGACTGCCACATCATTCTGCGCGGCGGCCGCACTCCCAATTACGATGCGGCAAGCGTCGAGGCCGCTTGCCGTGAGATGGTATCCGCCGGGGTCGCGACCCGGCTGATGGTCGATGCGAGCCACGGCAACAGCGGCAAACGGCCGGAGCAGCAGCCGGCCGTCATCGAGGCGCTCGCCGCTCAGATCGAGGCGGGCGAGCGGCGCATCGGCGGCGTGATGATCGAGAGCAATCTCGTCGGCGGCCGGCAGGACCTCATCCCGGGTCGAGCGCTCGTGTATGGCCAGAGCATCACGGACGGATGTCTCGACTGGGTGAGCTCGGTCCGTGTCCTCGACCGCCTCGCCGAGGCGGTGCGACGCCGCGTGGCGCGAGCGCATGCCCGCGCAGGGGCAGGCGCCGCGCTCGGGTGAGCCTCAGAAGCCTGAGAGATGCAACGCGGCGACGACGGCCGCAGCGATGATGCAATAGATGCCGAAGTAGACCCACCGGCCGCGCTCGAGCCAAACGCTCAGCCATTTGAGCGCGAGCAGACCCGCGATGAACGCGAGCACTCCGCCGAAGATGCTCAGCTCCAGGTCGACCCGCAGCGCGCCGCGCGGCAGCGATTGCCCATGCTTGAACAGCCGCAGCAATTCGCGCCCCACGACCGGCGGCGTAAGCACCACCGCGAGCGCGAAGCTGAATGCCTCGGCCGTGACCTTGTCGACCCCGGCGAGCATCCCGGTCGAGATGGTTGCGCCGGATCGCGAAAAGCCGCGAAACGGCAGAGCGATCCCCTGCGCGAGCCCGATCAATGTGGACTGATTGAGACTCATCTCACCTCGGACCGGAATCTTATCGGGTGGTCGGCGCGCCGCCCGGCGGGCGCGCGCGTCGGAGACGATGATGAGAATACCGACGGCGAAGAGCGCCGGCGCAATCAGCTCGAGATGGCTGAACAGCTCCTCGATGTCCGCGTGCTCGGTACCGGGGAAGACCGCACGCACGACGAGCTTGCCGAGGCCGTATCCGATGATCCCGGTGAGCGCGGTCGCGATGACGACATGCGAGGCGAACCGCACGAAGGCCGCGCGCGATGCGAAGTACGTGAGCCGCCACTGCCGCCAGAAGTACGCAATGACCGCGAACATCGTGCCCGTATGCAGCAGCACGAGCAGCAGGGTCAGCGCCGGCGCGGAGGGATCGAGCCCCATGAGCTTCTCCGCGACGACGACGTGCGCGGAACTCGACACCGGCAGCAGCTCGGCGAGACCCTGAATGATGGCGAGCACGACGACATGGATCGGCGACATGACGGTTCCGTGGGGCAGCGGCCGCGCAGCCGGGGCGGCGGTGGCGCGGCACTACAGCAGCCACCCTCCCCCGCGTCAACCCTCGAAGACCCACGTGCGTCACAGGGCGCGCACGTCGCACGGACTGCTAAGATGGCTCATGCCGCCTGAACGACACGCCCTTGCCTTCGCGCCGCGCGCCGAGCCGACCGCCACGGACGGGATCGAAGTAGTCCTGTTCGATGTGGGCGGAGTGCTTCTCGAAGTGCACGGCATCGCCGCGATCATGGAATGGCTCGAGCACCGCGTCACACCCGAGGAGGTGTGGGGTATGTGGCTCGCCTCGCCCGTCGTTCGAGCCTTTGAGAGCGGCCGGATCGACGAAGCTGAGTTCGCCGCGGGGATCCTCGCAGAGCTGCGGCTCGCAATGCCCGTGAGCGCATTCCTCGACTCCTTCGTCACGTGGCCCGTGCGGCTCTATCCCGGCGCACCGGAGCTCATCGCACGCATTCCATCCCGATATCGCCGCGCCGTTCTCTCCAACACGAACGCCGTGCACTGGCCGCGCATCGTCGAGGAGCTCGGCCTCGGCGCAAGTTTCGAGCAATGCTTTGCTTCGCATCTCATCGGCAAGATCAAGCCGGACGCTCAAGCCTTCGAGCATGCGGTCGAGGCCCTCGCCTGCGAGCCCGAACGCATCCTCTTCCTGGACGACAATCTCGTGAATGTCGATGCGGCGCGGTCCTGCGGGCTGCGCGCGGTACGGGTGCGCGGGCTCGCCGAGACGCAGCGCGCGCTCGAGGAGCTGCGGATCCTCGAGAGCGAGAGCTGAGTCTCTTTTCCTGCACGGCCGTTTTCGTTATCGTCCGCGTGCACGCACGATGAAATCGAGAGAACGGGGGCTGGCGCAGTCGGGTGCGCCGCGGAAGCATTTGCGAACGAAGCTAAAGCGCAAGATCGCCCGCAAGGGGCTGGTGACTCGGTATTTCCTCAGACGCCTCGCGCAGGCCCAGCGCGAGGGCGGCAGCTCGCGTCCGGCGCGCGCCTACACCCGCGCGCTCGCCGAGGCAATCGCCGTTTTCGTGCTCATGCCCGGAATCGCCGTGTTCTCGGTGGCCGCGTGGTGCTTCTCGAGCATGCCTCCGGCCTCCTGGCCCGGGACGAACGCGCGTTCGACGCTCGGCGCCGCGATGCTGGTTACCTTCGGGCTCGTCCTGCTCGGGCACTTCGCCTTCGGCAGGCACTTCCGCCGTTACATCCGCAATCCCGAGGCGGCGAGCGAGTTCGATACCGAGGAGGACCGCCAGATCGCTTTCTGGCAGAAGTTCTTCGTCACCACGATCTGCGGCGTCATCGTGCCGCTCTGCACGCTCATCACCATCGTGGGTCCCTGAAGCGCGCGAGCGGGTCGTCGTCGTACTGCGCGCCGCGCGCGAGAATCTGCAGCTCGCTGCGCCGATAATCGATCACGAGCACGTCGACCGTTCCGAGCGCGTCCATGCCGATGAGCAGCGCCGGACGGTCGGCGAGCTTCCATGCCTGGAAGATCTCGATGTCGCCGATCGTCAAATGTGCGCTACGTATATTGATGCTCCCGAGCCGGATCGGGGGAACGTCGGCGCCCTGCCCCTCCCCGACCGTATCGGTCGTATCGACGATTTGATCCTTCGTGAACTCGTAGTGTCTCCTGCGGCCGAGGAGCGCATCGCGCAGCGCTATGTTCGCAATGCTCGTCTGCGCGCCGGTATCGATGATCGCGGTCGTCCGGATCGAGCCGACGTACGCCGTCGTTGCAAGCAGGTGGTTCGGCAGAATCCTCACCGGAACGGTGACGTATCCGCGCTCCCCGCGCTGCCCGTGCGATCGCCTGATCATGATCAGATCGTGCCGGAAGTCGATGAAGATCCGCTTGTCGAGCAGCCCTTCGGTGCCGAGCACTCCCTGTGCGCCGCCGAGCGCATCGGGAACGATCGGCAGCATGGTCGAGTCGATCTGCAAATCCCCGACGATGAGGTTCTCCACGTGGATCGTCGGCACGGCCACGGTGCCCATCACGCCATGGAGCAGCACGTGGGTCTCGCCGAGCGGTATGCCGAGTGCGCGGGCAACCCCGGCGGTCACCGCCGAATGATTGGCTCCCGTGTCCAGTACGAGCCGAAAGGGTCCCTTGCCGTCTATCAATACGGGCGCCCAGATCCGTCCGATGCGGTCGCGGAGCGTCGGTGCGACGTATCTGGGCTCGGGCGCGACGACGGACACTTCCTGATCGGTGTCCACGACGGAAGCCCCGGCAGGCTGAGCCGGCGGCACGGTCTGGCCCGAGGGGACGGAGGGGACGGCGCCCGTTGCGAGCGTGGCAGCGCGTGCCGGTGCGGCAGCTGCCGGTAAGGGCGCAAGTGCCGGTGCGGGCGCAGCTGCGGTTGGCAATGCGGGCGTTGCAGCCGCGCACACCGCGCATGCGGTCAATCCGGGCAAAATGAGAATGAGCGCGCGGCGACCTCGTGCGCATCGACCAACGGATGCTCGCCTCGCCGGCATTTCCCTTCCTCGATGGGCGTCGGAGTCGATCATACTCGCTCACAGCGGGCACGCGAGCGCGACCTGCATCGCAAGGTGCAGGATGCGCATCAATGCGAGTAGAAAATGTGCGGCGGCTCGTCCATGACCTGCGACAGATCGGGCGCCGGTGTGCCCTCGGAGAAATCAACGGCGCGATACTTGCCGCGAAAAAACACGAGCGGCCGCAGCGGCTCGATGCCCCTGTGAAACGCAATGACTCTGCCCGTCACGATCCAGTGATCGCCCCCGTCGCTCACGCGTTCCACGTCGCAGCCGAGCGAGGCGAGACTGCCCTCGAGCCGCGGGCCGGCAGGCGACGGCACGAACCGGAAAGGCGGCGCCGGCGCG
>Ga0134128_10003344_pt1 | contig 19621 bp, 19 predicted proteins | sample KB31754_FD_96462 | JGI IMG/M metagenome (GOLD analysis project Ga0134128, IMG submission 96462) | Terrestrial soil microbial communities with excess Nitrogen fertilizer from Kellogg Biological Station, Michigan, USA - KB3-175-4 | ecosystem: Environmental > Terrestrial > Soil > Unclassified ...
AGTCGGTGCTCTTCGGACTGGGCATGTGTTTCATCGTCTTCGGATATCGAAGAGTCGCGGGGGCCGGCCAGCCCCTCTGGCTGAGCTACGCGACGTACCTGGCGGTGGCGTGGCTCATGTTGAGTTGGTGGCCTCATGACAACCTCCACCGCACGACGCTCGCCGGAAACTGGACCGGGCTGCTCGCCATCGACTACGGGTTCCACCTGACGCTGATGGCCTCGATCGCGATCGTTTCGCTGTTTGCATACCGCGCGCTGCGCTTTGCGGACGGCCGGGCGTGAGCATCGCACGTGCGACGACCAGCGCAGCGGCCTCGGCCGACGCCTGGGTAGCTCGGTTCCGGAAAGCGGAAGAGACGTTATTCCGAAACCACAACCTCACTGTCTTGGAGAGCTACCTGGACTTGGACGCGCCCCGTTTGCGGGTCCGGATCCTGGAAACAGGCGAGGGTCCGCCGGTGATACTCCTGCCCGGCCTCGGAGCAGTCGCAGCGACGTGGGCGCCACTTCTCGCGCGGTTACAGGGAATGCGCCTGATCGCGCTGGACAGACCCGGATGCGGCCTCAGCGATTCGCTCGACCTCACAGGTACTGACCTGCGCCGGTTCTCCGTGGGCATCGTCGCATCCGTTGCAAGAGCGTTGCGTCTGGAGAGGGTGAGCATTATCGGCAACTCGATCGGGGGCACCACCGGGCTGTGGTTCGCGACCGAGCACGCCAACCGCGTCGATAGGCTGGTACTGCTTGGCGCGCCTCCTTTCGTCATGGATGCGCAAGCGCCGCTGTCGATGCGATTGATGTCCATTTCCTTTGTCGCGCGGCGCGCACTCTCGCGGTCGACTCCGGCCGCAGCCGATGAGTTGTTCGTCAGAATGGGTCATCCCCATGGGATGGTGCGGGGTGACCTCCTCGAGCTGTTCTTGGCATCGCGCCACCTTCCGGGCTACACCGACGGTTTCATCCGACTGATTCAGGGTGCGACCGGCTTAGGTGGCCGGCGCGTCGCTGCCCCTGCCCGGGAGCTCGCGACGCTAGATTGCCCGACTCTGCTCATCTGGGGCCGCAACGACACTCACGGGCCCTTCAGCAGGGGGGAGCGGTTGACGCGCACGCTGCCGCACGCCAGGCTCGAACTGGTCGGTTCCGGTCACCTTCCTTGGCTCGACGAACCCGATGAATGCGCGCGCTTAACACAGGACTTCCTTCGACCGAACTAATGCGGACCTCGATCTCGTCACGTGCTGGGATCCCACAGCTCGTCTGCTCCCCGAATCATGCGGTCGCCGGGAATCTGGGCACGAGTCCGGGCACCGGCCTACGGATGGTTCTTCCGAGGGGAACGACCTAACACGACATTTGGTTGGCTGGGGAGGAAGGATTCGAACCTTCAACCTTCTGATCCAGAGTCAGCTGCGCTACCGTTGCGCCACTCCCCAAAATCGAGCGAGGCGGCGAACCATTCTAAGGACGGGCTCGAACAGTCCTACTCGGGTGGGATGGTGACGTCCGGCTTGGAGCGAGAGCTCATTCGGATCGGAAGCGATTCCTGAGTTCCCATCAATTGTCGGAAAACGTCTTCCATGAGCGTTTTGGCTCTGTGGAGATTCACCGCCCAGCCCACCCCGAAGACCCGATCGTTGAAGAGACGATCCGAGTCCGGGTTCCAGTACGCGGTCCGAATCTTCTGCCAGGTCGGCGGCCGGAAGTCGTATGGCACCACGTCGAGCACGCGGCCGTGCCAGGTGCGCTCCGCCGGCGGCTTGGACAATTCGGTCGCAATGGCGCCCACGACCAGGCTGAAAGCCACCAACCTAACGAGACGACGAATGCCGCGCATACTGCCCATACTTGCTTTGAAGCGTAGTACCAGAGTAACCGTGCACGTTTTTTACTCGTTGTTCCAGGCGGGGTAGATGGCCAGCAGGCTTGCTTCGACGACGCGTTGGTTGCGCTGGCTCACGCCGGGGCTGCAGATCAAGCGATGGCTCCTGCTGCTGATGGTCTCGGAGCTGGTACTGGTCCTTGGCGTTGCGTACGCCCTCAAAGAGATCTATCAGACCGCCCATCTGCCGTCGAGCTTCTACTGGATCACGCTGCAGTTCCTGCCCTACTGGGCCCGCGCCTTCGTCTTCGGAGTGTTCGGCGTCGGCCTTCTCCTTCTCAGCTACCTGAAGCTCACGCAGTCGGTGCTCGGACCATTCCTGCCCGGAACCAACACCAGCAGCCTGGTCGAGGTCATCCACGCTTTCCGCCTGCGTGGCCGCGGTCCGCGCATCGTCGCCATCGGTGGAGGCACGGGGCTCTCCTCATTGCTTCGCGGCCTCAAGACCTACACGTCCAACCTGTCGGCGATCGTCACCGTTGCCGATGACGGCGGGTCGTCGGGCCGCCTGCGCGACGAGTACCGGATCCTTCCGCCCGGCGACTTTCGCCAGTGCCTGATCGCGCTTGCGGACGCCGAGCCGCTGATGACCAAGCTCTTCGACCACCGCTTCAAGGAGGGTTCTCTCGACGGTCACGCTTTCGGAAACCTGTTCATCATGGCAATGGCCGACGTCACCGGAAACTTCGAACAGGCCCTGCGCGAATCCGGCAAGGTCCTCGCGGTCAAGGGCACCATCGTTCCCTCGACGCTTCAGGACGTGACGCTGGTGGCATCCATCAACGGCAGCACGGTAGAGGGCGAGTCACAGATCCCCAAGCAGAACTCGCCGATCAGCCACGTGTTCCTCAAGCCCGACGGCGTGCAGGTGAACCCCGAGGCGGCGCAAGCGATCCTCAACGCCGAGCTGATCATCGTCGGGCCCGGATCGCTCTACACGTCGATCCTGCCGAACCTCCTCGTCGAGGGCATGGTGGAGGCGATCAAGGCCTCCGCCGCGCTCAAGCTCTACATCTGCAACCTCGCCGCGCAGCCCGGCGAGACCGACGGCTACGGTGTGCAGGACTACCTGCGGGTCATCCGTGAGCACGTCGGAGCCAACCTCTTCGATTTCGTGCTCGTCAACTCGAATACGCAGTACCCGCCGACCGGCGGTCAGATGACGGTCGTGTTCCGACCCACCGACGTCGCGAAGCATCCCGAGGTCCGATTCATCGCTTCGGACGTCGTCAACGTCCGCAAGCCATCACACCACGATTCCGACAAGCTCGCGCGGACCATCATGCGGAAGGTGTGGCAGGCCTAGTTCTCACTTTCTGCCGGCAGAAGTAGGCTGATCGACGCCTCCAGGGCCACTTCTGCCGGCAGAAGTTGGAGGAGCGGCTTGCCGGCGGGACCGCCAGCGCATGAAGGCCTCGACCAGGATCATCGCCGCAAACACATAGAGCAGACCGTCGAGCGCGTCGACGACATAGTGCTCGCCCAGGTACACGATCGACGCGATGACGCACAGCGACCACGCGATCAAGGCGACCGACAGCCAGCGGTATCTCCGCCACGCATACACCGCGCCCAGCATCGGGAAGGCGGCGTGCAACGACGGGAACGCCGCGAACTGGTTGGGATTGAGCCTCGTGTACAGCGGGGGGACGATGTAGTTTTTGCCCCAGAGCTTGTCGACAGTTTCGTTGAGGATCTTGTGCACCACGTCACCCGGCGCCACCCGCGTCGCGCTGAACTCATACCACGGCGGGGCGGAAGGCCAGAACAGATAGGTCATAAACGCGATGAAGCACATCAGGAGCAACGCGGCGATGAAGCGGAGATAGTGGTCGCGGCTCCGGACCCAGAAGATGAAACCGACCACGATCGGCAGTGGAAAGTGCATGAAGTAGAAGGACATCGCGACCAGGTCCTGCCAGCCGACGCGTGAGGGGTCATAGAACTGGTGCTGCAGCGTGAGAGTGGGGAGAGTGCCTCCGAATACCGCGCGCTCGAGGCCAGAGAGGTCATGCGGCGCAAATCCGGTCTTGGAGGCGAACCCACGCATCGCCTCGTAGGCAAAGAACAGCAGAAGGAACGGGAGCCAGTCCGCGAGAAACGTCTTTCCGCGGCCCATGGCGACAGCGATCAAGAGCAGGGCGAGGACGACCCATTCGGGCTCGATCGAGATGCCCCGCCAGAGCATCACCGCAAAGAGAATCGAGAGCTAGATGACCGATCCGACGAGAAGCGCGCCCGGCCTACGCAGGCGGGCGCGGATGTCAGCGAGTACGGACAACCGCCACCGCCATGATCTCGACCGTCACGCTGAAGGGGAGGGCGTTGGTGCCCAGCGCGGCGCGGGTGTGCTTGCCGGCGTCGCCCAGCACCTTCAGGAGAAGGTCCGAGGCGCCGTTCATGACCTTGGGCTGATCGCCGAACTCGGGCGTCGAGTTCACGTAACCGACCACCTGTGCGAGCGCCTCGACCTTTTCGAGGCCGACCGCGGCGTCGATCTGGGCGAGCACTCTCGTCGCACACAGGCCCGCCCTCCGCGTCGCCTCCTCCACCGACACCTGGTCCGGGCAGCGGCCCGTCAGGAGCTCGTCGCCGTCAGCCGAGACTTGCCCGGCGACATACAGGAACGCACGACCGTCACCGATCGGAACCAGTCGCGTCTGCACGTAGGACGCCGCCGGAGCCGGTGCCTTGGGCAGCGTGATGCCCAGCTCCCGAAGCCGGGCGTGTGGATCGCTCAACCGACCGAGTCTAGCGGCGCCGGTCTCCTACCTGTAGCGGCCCCGAAGGTGAGCCGCCACGGCCGTGAGGATGACCGCGAGCGCGCCGAGGCCCAGCGCGATGTATGGCAGCTGCCCCGAGCGGATCAAATCCTCAACCAGCGAGACCTGTGCGGGAGGCGTCTCACGAACGCCGCTCGCGCTCACGGACGGTGTCGCGGCTGGTCCGTGAGGGGTGCCGCCGGTGTCGCGGTACGTCCAGATCGTCACCACATGCGTCGACGGCCTGAAGGTGGCCATGTAGAGCACGGGTTTCTCCTCGTTCGAGACGGCAAGCGCGGTGATCGAAAGCTCGGGCGGGCGGAGCGAGGTGAAGGTCTGGCCGGCGTTGTTGGTACGCCACAGCCCGCCGGCGCCCGAACCGCCGCCATCGCTGGCGACGTAGAAACGATCGAAGTGGGTCGTGATGAACGCGGCCTGGGTGTAATCGGTCGTGGGCAAGAGCCCTCCGCCGCTGAGCGGACTGAATGTCGCTCCGTTGTCCCTGGATGTGAAGAGTCCCGAGTTCGTGCCCGCGAGAAGCGGGCGCACATTGCCGGTCGGCGGCAGCGGGCCCACCGCCAGCCGCACAGTGATCGTGCCGCTGATCGGCGGCCTGAACGCTTGCCAGGTCATCGCTCCGTCGAGGCTTTGATACAGAGCGAGGCCACCGCTTGGCGGCTGTACATCACTCCCTGCGACGAGGCGGACCGGATCGTGGATCGCTTCCACTGCCAGGGCGCCGATGCTCACCCCGGATAGACCTGACGGTGCCCACGCAGATCCGGTCGGGCTGGTGTAGACGCCGCGGTCGGTGCCCGCAGCCATGAACGTCAGGGCAAACGCGAAGACCCGAACACTGCGGCCCTCGAGGCCACGCGCTGCCGCCCAGGTCGCGCCGTCGTCGCGGCTGACAAGGCCTCCCCCGCCCCGCGTGCCGGCAAAAACCAGCCTGGGCGTGTTGGGGCTGAAGCTGATCGTGAGGATCGCCGACTTTCCGGCAAAGGCGGTGGTCCATGCGCTTCCGCCGCTGGTACTGCGCACGAGCGATCCCTGCGCATCGCCCGCGATCACGATCTGGTCGTTGGATGGATCCACGGCTAGCGCAAACAACGCCGCCTTCGGTTGATTGGGCACTGAGGGCAGCGCGACCCAGGTCGAATCGGGCAATGCGGCCGCGGCCGCACTCGAGATGGTGAGCCCGATGACCCAGAGCCCCGCGATCGTCGCAAGAAGACGTGGACCAGGAAGCGACACGAACGAGCGGATTATCACCCAGACCGAGCCCCCAGTCCTTTTGCCTACAATCCGCTGGTGCTATCCGGGGGAGCCCGCGAGCTCAGGGCACGCTCGCCGCGTATATGGATCGCGAGAGCAGGCAACGCGCTCGATCGCGCGGCGTTCAAGCCGGCGAGCCTGCCCGACGACCTGGTGACGGCGCTTGCCTTGATGCCGACGGTGGCGGCGGGTCTGATCATCTTCCGCGTCACAGCCGCGGAGATCCTCGCGATCGCGCTGGGCGCCGGACTCATAGGTTTGATCGCGGCGCGACTGATCTGGCGCGGACATCCGACCCGGCCAGGTCTGAACATCCTGCTTGCCCCCGTGTTCGGTGTCGCCCTGGTGGGCGCGGGCGCCAACCTTGTGATCTCGATCGAGATCTCGGTGCTCGGCGTCGTCCTCGAAGTCTTGCGGACGAGGTTCATGCCTGCGATCCGCGCTCAGGTGGGCCTGCTCGCCTATGGCGTGGTGGCGCTGGCGACGCGCGGCGCGGCGGCTGCGTACATCAATCCCGCGGACGGCAAGCCGTTTGGGGATCCGATCGGCACGTGGTATCAGTTCTTCAGTCCGGCATCGGCGCCGATCGACCCGATCCGCCTGTATGTCGGCAACGTTCCTGGCCCTGTCTTCGCGACCTCCTTGCTCGCGATCGCGATCGGCATCGCCTGGCTCGCCTACGCACGGCGCGTGAGCATCGTGCTGCTCTTCAGCTTCCTGGTCGGCGCGCTGGTGGCGATCTACACGTTCCACTGGGATCCGCTCTTTCACCTCGACAGCGGACCCACATGGTTTGTCGCAGGGCTGGTCCTGGCGGACAGGCGACTGCTGCCTGACTCGTGGGCCGTGCGTCCTACGCTCGGGTTTGCCGGCGGCCTCTTTGCCGTGGGCCTCAGGCGTCCGGAGGCAGGCGCCTGGTTCGGCGCGCACGGTATCGAGATCGCTTTTTTTGTGGTGGCGACGATCCAGGCGGTGATGGCGATCGTGGTCATCGTCTACTGGTCTGGGTCGTTGATGATGGAGCGGCTGCGCCGCACCCGGAGACTGCGTCAGCGCGAGGCGAATCTTCGGGTCGTCAAGACGATCACCCGCACGTCTTAGCCAAACCTCACCTCGGTCTTCTCTGCGCCCAGCGCCGTGGCGATCTCACGCGCTCGCGCACGGACCTGGGCGGTGGTGCCGGCGTGGAAGCGCTTGAAGGGCACCACGACCACCTGCAGCCTTCCTTTGTTCGTCGTGTGGGTCCACGTACCTTCGACCCTACCGTTGACGAGCACGACCGCAGAGATCCACCCCGCCGTGCGACTGACCTTCGATGCGTGAACCCTCTCGACGAGGTGGTCGCGATTCGCGTAGCCGAGCAGATAGGGATCGAACAGAGGCAGCAGGTGGACCGACTCGCCCAGGCGCGCTCTGTTCAGAACCTCGACGTCGGCGGTGAGCATGTCGGCGGGCGCGCCATCGATCGAGACCTGAGTCAGCTCGCCCGCGAGGCCTGACCAAGCGGCGTTGCCGACTCCAGGCCAGGCGCCCCACCAGCGGACGAAGTCGAGCCTGGTCGCCGGGCCGAAGACGCGAAGGTAGCGCCGGGCCATCTCGACGATGCCGGCCTCCGGATCGGCCTCCTCCCAGGCGGGCAGCCACTCCCGCGGGTTGACGAACGTCACGCTCTGGCCGCGGTTGGGCCCGAAGCAGAGCCGTCCGTTGCGCGCCGCCGGCTTGAGCATCCCGCCCCAGCCGGAGCGAAGCGCCTCGAGAAGTTCCACGCTCTTGCCTGCGCCGACCTTGGCGATGAGCTCCTCCCGGGTCATCGGCCTGCCGCCCAGGGCCGCACCGATGCTGTCCACCAGCTGCCACAGCTCGGGCTCTGTGATCTTCCAGAACTTCAGCCAGGAGTTGCTGACCCGGACCCAGCGCCGGCCCATCGAGGCCGTGTAGAAAGGCAGATCGCTCGAGCGCGCCAGGTGGAGCGTGCCACGCATCAACCATGTCTTGACGAGCGTGCGGTCGTTCCACAACGCCTTGCGGACATCCTCGACCGAGCAGTCCACGCGGACGGCGATCTGGAGTTCGGCGGCGGACATGAGCTGCGCCTGCACGCCCCCGATGTCGCCAACTACCCTGGCCAGGTCCTTCTTGGGCGCGCGGCCTGCAAGGTGATGGCGCTGCAGCCGGAAGGCGTGGACCTGCGACCACGTAAACCTGGGGCCCGCAGAGCTTGCCCTTGCGGTCAGCTGAAGAGCTCTGGGCCGCGGGTGACGAACTGGTCGCGCCGGGGACCGGTTCCTATGAGCTGGATCGGTGCGCCGATGAGCTCGCCGACACGATCGATGTAGGCGCGGCACGCCTCGGGCAGGTCGTCCCAACATCGCGCCTTGCCGATCTCGGTCTGCCATCCCGGCATCTCCTCGTAGATCGGCGTCGAGTGCTTGTAGTGGGAGATGTTCGCGAGAGGGTGGTCGTGCCGATGGCCTCGGAAGTCGTATGACGTGCAGATCTTCAGCAGCGGCTGGTCGTCGAGGATGTCCAGCCGCATGAGGGCTGCCACGCCAACGCCGTTGAGCTTGACCGCGTAGCGTGCGACGGCGGCGTCGAACCAGCCGATGCGTCTGGCTCGTCCGGTGACAGTGCCGAACTCATGGCCACGCTCCCTGATCTGGTCCCCCACCTCGTCGAGCAGCTCGCTCGGGAACGGGCCGTAGCCGACGCGGCTGGTGTAGGCCTTGAAGACGCCGACCGTGAGGTCGACCCGGGTCGGTGGGATACCGCTGCCCGTAAGGGCGCCGCCGGCGGTCGGGTTGGAGCTGGTGACGTAGGGATAGGTGCCGAAGTCGAGGTCGAGCATGGTGGCCTGGGCGCCCTCGAGGAGGATCTTCTTCTTGGTGTCGAGCGCGTCCTGGATGATCGGAAAGGTGTCCCTGATGTAAGGGTCGAGCTCCTTTGCGTAGCGGAGATATTCGTCGAGCATCGATTCCCAGTCGTACTTGTCTTTGCCATAGAGCCGCTCGAGGATCGGGTTCTTGACCTGGTCGACGACGAACGCGAGCTTCTTGCGCATGAAGCCTTCCTTCTGAAGGTCGCCGATGCGAAAGCCGATGCGCCGGATCTTGTCCGCGTAGGCGGGTCCGATCCCTCGCCACGTGGTACCGAGCCGGTCGTCTCCTCTTGCCTCCTCCTCGAGCTGGTCGAAGAGCGGGTGGTAGCGCATGACCATGTGGGCGCGTTCGCTGACGATCAGGTTGGTCGGCTGGATGCCGCGCTCTTTGAGCTGCGAGATCTCCTTGAGAAGCACGATCGGGTCGACGACGACGCCGTTGCCGATGATGCAGGTGCAGTGCGGGTAGAGGATGCCGCTCGGGATGAGCTGGAACTTGAACTCGCCGTGCTCGGTGATGACGGTGTGACCGGCGTTGTTGCCGCCCTGCGAGCGGATGACCATATCCGCCTTGGCGGCGAGGTAGTCGATGACCTTGCCTTTGCCCTCGTCGCCCCACTGGCCGCCGACCAGGATGATGACCATGTTTTTGCGCGGTCTATCTTGGCGCTTATTCGGTTCCCGGCTCGGGACGCCTTGTCTCGAGGTTGTAGAAGCGAGTGTGATCGCGCCGGAACTTGAGCTCGATGGTGCCGGTTGGTCCGTTTCGGTGCTTCGCCACATGGACCTCGGCGATGCCAGGCTTTTCATCGCTCTTGTAGTACTCGGGCCGATAGAGAAACATGACAACGTCGGCGTCCTGCTCGATCGAGTTGTGGGCGATGACGTTTCCTGCGACGAAGTTATGAAGGCCGGGTACGGTCAGATCGAATACCTCATCGATCCCGTCCGGTCGGATCGATGCAATCTGGTCCCAGTAAACCTCATCGATAGATGCGCTTTGCGCAGAGGCTGCGTATCGAGCCCCGGGGAAACGTGCGTTTTGCGCAAAAGGTGTGTATGGGTCAGGCCGCGGGGTGGCTATCTGGACCCCTGGCTTCAGTTCGTCAAGCCGCCGCCAGCCCTCCATCGTTAGGAACCTGTGGTTCGCAGTGGCTCGAACCGAGCGCCCTAACTGCGTGGTGAGCTTGATGACCGGCTTCGTGCCAGTCGCAAACGCGTTGTCGACCGTCGCAGCTTCTATGCGCCGGCCCTTGTCGAGGGCCAGCACGCGGAAGCCTTTCCTACCCGCAAGATCTCCGATCGGCAGGAAAGTCGCCGCATCTGGGAGATAGATCGGCGTGTCGCCAACCAGGCAGCCCGACTCGCGGAGGTCACTCAGGATCGGGCGCTTGTCCGGTCGCTGCTCGGGAGCCCGGCTCAGCTGCGAGATCGCGATGACCGGGACACGCAACTCGCGGGCAAGGCCCTTCATCGCTCGCGAAATCGACGAAACTTCCTGAACGCGATTGTCGTCCCCGCGCGACCGTCCGTGCATCAATTGCAGGTAGTCGATCACGACCATGTCGATGTTGTGGCGCATCTTGGCTTGACGCGCCTTGAGCATCAATGTGAGCTCATCCATGACCGGCGTATCGTCGATATAAATCGACGCTTCGCCAAGTGGACCCAAGGCATTGGACACTCTGTCGAATTCAGCCTCGGTGAGGAGACCGCGATGCATTCGCTGGGCGTCGATCTGCGCTTGCTCGGTCAGCAAACGCTCGGTCAACTGCTCTTTTGACATCTCGAGACTGAAGATCGCAATCGACTTCTTGACATCGACGGCGGCATGTAGAGCGACGTTCAAGACTATGGCGGTTTTCCCCATCGAAGGGCGACCCGCGATGATGATCAAGTCGCTGTCCTTGAATCCTCCCGTCATCCGATCCAGGTCGTGAAAACCTGAGGGGACTCCGACGATTCCCTGCCCGCTCTCCATCTGAAGAGAGATGCGCTCCATTGCCGGACCCAGAAGGTCATATAACTTCGCCAGGTCGCGCTGGTCGCGGTCGTCGGCGACGCCGAACACAAGCGACTGCGCCTGGTTGATCGCATCCTCGGCCTCGATGGAGTCGTCGTAGCCGTAGCCGGCGATGTTCCCGCCCGCCGAGATCAGCCGCCGCTTGTACGCCTTCTCCTTGACGATCCGGCCGTAGTACTCGATGTTCGCCGCGGTCGGCACCGCGGACTGCATCGAGGCCAGTTGCGCGCGGCCGCCGACCCGCTCCAGCAGTCCCATCGACTGCAGCTGCGAGGCGAGGGTGACGTTGTCGATCGGCTCGCCCGCCGCAAACAGGTCCAGCGCCGCGCGGTAGATCTGGCCGTTGTTCTCCCGGTAGAAGTCCTCGGGGTGCAGGAACTGCAGAACCTTGGCGACCGAAAGCGGGTCCAGCAGGATCGATCCGAGGATCGAGAGCTCGGCGTCGAGGTCGTGCGGTGGTACCCGCCCTGCGGCGAGTTGAAGCGTGGTCGCCATGGCTAGTGGACGGCGGCGGGCGGCCGCCGTATATGCGCCGCATAGGCGGCCGAAGCCAAGGAGTCGACACAGGCTTCAGCGCCGAAGGCGCCCGGCCGCATAGGCGAGCGCAGATGCAAGGACGTTCCGCCCCCGTCCACTACGCTCTATCTGTCCTGGGTGACGATCACGTTGACGTGTGCGCTCACGTCGCGGTGCAGCTTCAGCGGGACCTGGTGCTCGCCCAGCGTCTTGATCGGATCTTTCAGATCGATCTTGTGCCGGTCGATCTCCACGCGATGCTGCGCCTTCAGAGCCGTCGCGATGTCCTGGTTGGTGATCGACCCGAAAGCCTTGTCCTCGGCTCCGACCTTCAACCGCACAACCACGGTCTTGTTGTCGATCTCATCCGCGACGGCCTGCGCCTCGTTTCTGTCCTTCGCCTCTTTCTTGGTGGCGGCGTCGCGCAGTCGCTTGGCCTCGGCCTCCGCGCCTTTGCCCGCCGCCACCGCCAGCTTGCGCCGCAGCAGGAAGTTGCGGCCATAGCCGTCCGCGACCTCCTTGACATCGCCGGCACGGCCGACGTTCTCGACATCCTTAGTCAGCAAGACCCGCACTTCACCCGACCTCCGAAATGGATTCGTAGTCGTCGCGGTGGCGGACTCGCGAACGGACCCGATACACAAAACGACCCAACCCATGACGCGCGGCACCCATCGTGTCCCGCACGTCACGATCCCAGACGCTGTCCTTCTCTTTCAACGCGGCCTCGTGCTCGCGACGGATCTCGTCCGGGCAGGCGGCGATGAACGTCTCGACCGCGAGGATGCCAAGCGCCAGCACGTCCAGCTCCCCGAGCACGGGGATGAACTTGGGAAAGTTCAGCGGGCTGATGATGACGCCGACGGCGCCCAGCAAGACGACCTTCGGCGCCCGCGGCACGCGCTCGTCGCGCAGCAGGCAGTAAGCCAGCTTGCCGTGTCGCGGCACATCGACAAGGACTGTTTTGGCGCGCGAGATCAGTGAAGGCATCGGGTCAGGCCGACCAATCTAACAGCAGTCCTCGGCCTCCACGCAACCCTCTTTATGTTGCCTCCATCAGTCGTCTGCGAATCGTCTCACGGCGAGCAGAGACGCTATCCACAGGGCAAGGATGCCCACCACACCGGCCTCGGCCAGCACCCTGAGGATCAGTACATCCGCATACCCCGTTACCAACAGAACCTGTAACAGCTTGTGCACAGGCCCGATTAAGAACCATGAAAGTCCCACGAGGGCCAGGATGGTCCACTGGCGACGCGGCACCGACCATGCGACCAGCACGAACATCGGCAGCAGCAGGAGCACGAGGTGCGTTCCCCACGAGTAAGAGGCGATCAGCGGCGTGACGGCCACGATGCTCCCCGCCTCGAGGGCGCGGCCCCAGAGGCCGGTGCGAGGTCTGCGCAGAACGGCGAAGGTCACCGCCAGCGAGGCGAGCGCGATCACCGCCGTGACCACCCGCGCCGCGACGGGCACATCGCGCGCGGCGCCGAGAAAGGTGGCCGGGGCGAAAAGCCGGATCACCGTGCCGCCGGGCGAGTGGTTCTCGAACAACCCGGTCCCGCCCTCGAGCACCGGGGCGACCTTGAGGACGTACTCGGGGAGATACTGCGGGACCGCGAGCAGGAGCAGACCGAGGCCGGCGACGGCACCCGCGACGACCATGCGCCAGCGACGCCCCCACAACAGGAGCAGACCCAGGGGCGCCTGGAGCAGCTTGATCGCCACCCCGACGCCGAGCGCGGCGCCCGCCCACCACCGGTCGCCTCCCACCCAGCCCAGCAGCCAGACGCCACTCAGGCCGAGGAGCAACAGGTTCACCTGGCCCTCGTCGAAGTTGCCGGCCACGGGCTCGAAAGCCAGGGCGACCAGGATCAGCAACGCGGCGGCCTGCCAGTCGTCGACGCGCAGGGCGCGGAGCGCCGCGACCAGGAAGACCGCCAGTCCGAGTTGCAGCGCCACTAGTAGCACCGCCAGTTGCGCCCACTGCGGCAGGCCGAGGAGCGGCTGCAGCATCCACGCGAGCGGCGGGGGCGTCACGTATTGAGCGCCCGCGAGCGGAAGCGGCGTGTACGCGCCGCCGGCGGCGCAGCCCTGGATCACGCACAGGTCGTACGGGTCGCGCCCCGCGGCGATCTTGGCCGCGGCCGGGAGGTAGTTCTCGGCGAAGTCGAGCGGCATGCTGCCGGTGAGCAGCGGCCCGACGAGTGTGCGCCAGAGGTAGTCGAGGACGATCGGGATTCCGGCCGAGGCCAGGAGGACCGTGCGGAAGCGGCGGTTGTCGAGGGCCGAGCGGCGGGCCACGAGCGCGAATTATCGGCAGAGGTGAGCGCATTGAAGCTTCGCATCGACCTCAAGACGCAAACGAGGCGGCGCCTGCAGCGGACACCGCCTCGACCGGACATCCACCGGGTGACACGCTTGTGGTTTCTGCGCCGCTTTACGGCCGTTGCCTACTTTTGGAGGCCAACCTTTGCGCGAACTGTCGGTGGTCCCGGACGGAGAACGAACTCCATCCACCTTGCGACGATCCGAGGACAATGTCAAGAAGATTTTCCTTAACCGATCTACATATCTGGGGTGAGCCATGGCTGAGCTGAGCTACGTCCACGGCGCGAGCGAAAAACCGCTTCTCGGAGAGCCGATCTTCCGCAACCTTCGCCGCACCGCGAGCCGCTTCGGCGACCGCGAAGCGCTCGTCGCCGCGCACCAGAGCTACCGCGCCACGTACGCGGAACTGGTCGCGCAATGCGAGGAGGTGGCGCGAGGCCTCCTGGCCCGCGGAGTCAAGAAGGGAGATCGAGTCGGCGTCTGGTCGCCCAACCGTTACGAGTGGGTGATCGTGCAGTACGCAACAGCTGCGATAGGCGCGATCCTCGTCAACATCAACCCCGCGTATCGCACGAGCGAGCTCGAGTACGCGCTCAACCAATCAGGCACCAGCTTCCTGATCCTGGCCGCCGGCTTCCGCCAGGCGGACTACCGAGCGATGCTGGCCGAGGTCAAGGGCAGATGTCCTCAGTTGCGCGAGGCGCTTGTCCTCGAGGACGGCTGGGAGGCGCTGAAGCGGGCCGCGTCGAAGGTGACGGTAGAGGACCTGCACCAGGTCGAGGAGAGCTTGCAGTTCGACGATCCGATCAACATCCAGTACACCTCGGGCACCACCGGCTTCCCGAAGGGCGCCACCCTGACCCACCACAACATCCTCAACAACGGCTTTTTCATCGGCGAGACGCTCAGGTACACCGAGCAGGACCGCGTCTGCATACCCGTGCCCTTCTACCACTGCTTCGGCATGGTCCTCGGCAATCTCGCGTGCACGACCCACGGGGCGGCGATGGTGATCCCAGCCGAGGCCTACGACCCTGTGCTCACCATGCAGACGGTGGAGAAGGAGCGGTGCACCTCGCTGTATGGCGTGCCGACGATGTTCATCGGCGAGCTCGACCACCCTCGCTTCAAGGAGTTCGACTTCAGCTCGCTGCGGACCGGCATCATGGCCGGCTCACCCTGCCCGGTCGAGGTGATGAAAAAGGTCCAGACCGTCATGCACATACCCGAGATGACCATCGCGTACGGCATGACTGAGACGTCGCCCGTCTCGACCCAGTGCACCACCGACGATCCTCTGGAGCGGCGGGTGGCGACGGTGGGTCGGGTCCACCCCCATGTGGAGATCAAGATCGTCGACCCCGAGAGCGGAGCCGTCGTGCCTCGCGGCACGCCCGGTGAGCTCTGCAGCCGGGGCTACATCGTCATGCGCGGCTACTGGAACAACGAGGAGGCGACAAGGCAGGCCGTGGACGCGGCGCGCTGGATGCACACCGGCGACCTCGCCACGATGGACGATGACGGATACGTGAACATCGTCGGCCGGATCAAGGACATGATCATCCGCGGCGGCGAGAACATCTACCCGCGCGAGGTCGAGGAGTTTCTCTACACCCATCCGGACATCGCCGACGTGCAGGTGATCGGCGTCCCTTCCGAGAAATACGGCGAGGAGGTCATGGCATGGGTGAAGCTGCGGGAAGGCTCATCCGCCACCGGCGACGGGCTGGCCGCCTGGTGCAAGGGCAAAATCGCTACCTACAAGATCCCCCGCCACTGGAAGTTCGTGGATGCGTTCCCGATGACCGTCACCGGCAAGATCCAGAAGTACAAGATGCGGGAGACGGCGGTCGAAGAACTGGGCCTGGAGAAGGCCGCCGGAGTAAGAACGGCCTGACCCGAAATGTCGCGTTAGTCGCGACTAACGTCACTCTTGCGCCTGCCGAATGCGCGATAGTCGCGACTAACGTCACTTTTGCATGAGCGAAATGCGTGATAGTCGCGACTAACGTCACTTTTGCGCGCGCGAAATGCGAGATGGTCGCGACTAACGCGAGTCTTGGTGAGGGCTAGGCCAGCGACTCGTAGGGCATCGCCGAGGAGAAGGGCTCGTACAGCAAGAGCACCTTCTCGATCGGCAGCACGTCGCGCATGAACACCGCGCCGGCGGCGACTCCGGCGAAGCCGACGATGCCCAGCCCGTCGTGCGGCGCCGCCTGCTCGGCGGCGTCCTGCATCGCCCGGAAGGAGTTGGTGCGCCCCGTCTGGTTGGCCATGCTGATGACCTCCTTCCACGCGGTCGTGTAGTTCGCAGCCGGGTCGAGGGTCGCCGGCACACCAACCACCGCGACCGCTGCCCCCGGCGCGCCGACGGCGGCGGGCTTGGGGGGTTGACTCAACGTTTTGGCGACCGCAGCAACCTCGGCCTCGATGTCGCCCTTCAGGCTCGGCAAGAACCTCAGGAAGGCGGAGATCTGTTGGTCGATAGGCGATGACTGCCGGGCGCCTGGCGCCGGCAACACAGTCGCGAAGGGGCGGTAGACCGCTTCGAACTGCGCTGGCGTCATCTGCTCGCGGACGAGGATGCCGAGAGCGACGATCTGCGCCGACTCCAGCGCCGCGGCGACCGCCGAGGCGTCGTGGAGCGACTTCGAGATGGCGGACTGGGCCTGAGTGACTCGAAAGCCGCTGGTGAAAGCGTTGACCATGGCCTGGTCGGCGCCGGAGAGGAGACCGTCGAGGACGTCCTCGACCGCGCCGGTGGACGACCTCTGCCGCGAGACGAGTCGGGCGGTCGCGATCCACTCCCATTGGGCCGGCCCGAGCGCCTTCCCGGCCACCGTCAGAAATTGTCCGGCTTCGGTGGCGCTCAGCGGACTCGAACCTGCTCGGGCAGCAAACCCTTCATGCGCAGTCTTTCGATCGGGTGGTAGGCGTCGACGATGCGCATCGTGCCGGATGTCGAGCGCAGGACCATCGACTGCGTGTACGCATAGACGTCTTCGTAGCGGACGCCCTTCAACAGCTCGCCGGTCGTGATGCCGGTGGCCGCGAAGAAGATGTCCTTGCCCGCACACAGGTCGTCGAGGCACAGCACCTTGCCCGGCTTGTGCCCTTCCTTGACCGCCATGTCCCGCTCCGCGTCGTTGCGGAAGAAGAGCCTCGCCTGCATGTCACCGCCGATGGTCTTGATGGCGCACGACGCCAGCACCCCTTCGGTGGCGCCCCCGGAACCCATCATGCAGTGGATGCCGAAACGCGTCTCGAGCGCGGCCTCGAGTGCGCCGGCGACGTCGCCTGCCGAGATGAGCTTGATCCGAGCCCCGACCTCGCGGATCTGCCCGATCACGTCCTTGTTGCGGTCGCGATCCAGAACGACGACGGTGAGCTCCTGGGCGGGCAGGCCTTCGGCCTTGGCGATTCGGCGAAGGTTCCACTCCACCGGCATCTCGAGGTCGATCACCCCGCGGGCCTTGCGCCCGACCACCAGCTTGTCCATGTAGTGGACGTGGGTGGTGAGCATGGTGCCCCGCTCGGCCAGGGCGACCACAGAGATCGCACCCGGCAGGCCGGAGGCGGTCAGGCTCGTGCCCTCGATCGGGTCGATGGCGACGTCGACCTCCGGCTCGAGGCCGTTGCCGATCTGCTCGCCGAAATACAGCATCGGCGCTTCGTCCTTCTCCCCTTCGCCGATGACGACGGTGCCACGCATGTCGACCGAGGCGAGCGATTCCCGGATGGCTTCGACGGCGCGGCGGTCGGCCGCGTCCTTGTTGCCGCGACCCTGAAGAGGCGCCGCCGCCAGGGCGCCCGCTTCAGTCACGCGGAGGAGTTCGAGGGCGAGGTTGCGATTGATCTTGGGTTCTTCGATCATGGATTCGTCAGCGTAACGAAGGTTCAGCCGATTCCGCGCCGCCTGATCGGAAGCTTGTCAGCCTCCACCCATAATTCTTCTTTGCGCACGAGGCGCCGGTCGCCTCCAGCATCGACGTAGACGCACGTGCGCTCGAGTACAGCGGTGACACGCACTTTCGAGTCGCGCAGCACCGCGTCGAACCCGTCGATCAGCACCTCGTCCTCGTCGAGCTCGACCTCGCTCAAGCGCCGCGGGCCGCCGGGACGGATCTTGGTCGACAGCTGGAGTGCCGGCCTGGGACCCTGCGGAGGGCTCGGCTTGATCGTGAGCCGCGAGGAGCCCGCGGCGGAGACCCGGAACCCGGGCCTCGGCGCCGGCACGGCCGGCTTGACCGGAAGTGGCTTGGGGGCCGGCAGGGGCGGCGGAGCCGCTGACCTGGGTGACGGCCGCGGGACCGACTTGGACGTGGCTTTCTTGGCGGCGCCGGCAGGCTTGGAGCCGCGGGTTTGGGAGACGGCCCGCCTGACGCCCGGCTGGCCCCCCTTCGATGGTTTTCGCTTTGCGGCTCTGGCCGCCGGAGGGCGGACCGCCGCCCGGGCGGCAGACGTCTGACCTCGAGCCCGGGACGGCTTTTTCGCTGGCTTTCTAGAAGAACTCACCCCAGAACTTTCTGACTTTACCGACTGGGTCGGCCGCGGCCCTCACCGTAACGACCGTCGACTGCGCCGGCACCTGCGACATCCGCTCGGGCGGCGTGTCGGGGATGCCTTCGGGGTGCACCCGGATGACGCCGTAGTGCACGCCGCCCTCCTGGACGACGAGAGCGCCCACGGTCGCGTCTCCCTCGAGGCGGCCGGTCGTCGTGATCTTCAGCCGGTTGCTTGCGATCACGTTGCCCCGCACCAGGCCCGCGATCGTGATCCGCGCACCGCGGATATCCGCTTCGACGTGTGCCTCGGAGCCGATGAGAAGATCACCGTCACACTCGATCTGTCCGCTGAAATTGCCGAGCACCTGACCCGGGCCCTTGAGCACGAGCTTTCCGGAGAGCGCATCGTCGCGCGCGAGCACTGTTGCCTTCGGGTCGACGACCATTACGTCGGTCCCCCCGTTGGTGCTCGCTGTCTCAGGCGCGTCTACAACCGTCTCTGCCATCGAAAAATCCTCCCTGGCCTCCCCAAATCCCCAGCGCGGGCGGCCCCCTCCAAGAGGCAGCATAGCGGCTACCGGCGCCGTGTCTACAACTCTGAATGGGCCGACAGGTAGTCGATTACCGCTTGCCTTTCCGGAGCGATCTCGCCCTCCAGTACCAGCTCCTCCAGCTTGGCCTTGATTTTTCCAACCACCGGGCCTGGCGGGATACCGCGGATGCGCATGATCTCTTCGCCCGTGATGAGGGGCTGGAGTCGGGAAGGGCTCTCGTTCTGGACCGCCTCGAGTCGCGCCTCCAGCTCGTCGAGCTTCTCCGGCTCCGGATACGCCGACGCCGCGATGTCCGCGCGTGCCAGCGCCATCAGCCGCGCGAGCAGCGGTCCGGCGTCCCGCGCGAGACGGCGCACCGCGCCATCGGTCCATTCGGGTTTGTAGAAGACCGCTCGCAGGTGCAGCCGCACCAGCCCGGCGACGACGTCGATCTCCCTCGACGAGAAGCGAAGCCTCTCCATCTCGGCGCGCGCGATCCCCGCGCCCACCTCCTCATGGCCGAGGAAGCCGCCGTCGCCCTTCGCGGTGCTCGGCTTGCCGACGTCGTGGAACAGGGCGGCCAGGCGCAGGAGCAGGTCGGGCGCCGTCGCCTCAACCGTCAGCACGGTGTGCCCGAAGACGTCGTGCGTGTGGTAACCCGACTGCTCGACACCCTTGCCGGCTGCGATCTCGGGCAGGACCGCCTCCAGCAGCTCCGCCTCGTCCAGCAGCCGAAGCGCCAGTCCTGGCCGGGGCGAGACGAGCATCTTCCGCAGCTCGTCCGAGATCCGTTCGACCGAGATCACCGGCGGGACGAGCCTGCCCTTGAGCTTGCGCATCGCGGGGATCAGCTCTGGCGCCGGCTCGAAACCAAGCTCGCTGGCGAAGCGGATCGCCCGCAGCATCCGGAGCGGATC
>Ga0134128_10003346_pt1 | contig 19613 bp, 14 predicted proteins | sample KB31754_FD_96462 | JGI IMG/M metagenome (GOLD analysis project Ga0134128, IMG submission 96462) | Terrestrial soil microbial communities with excess Nitrogen fertilizer from Kellogg Biological Station, Michigan, USA - KB3-175-4 | ecosystem: Environmental > Terrestrial > Soil > Unclassified ...
CAGAATGCGCGCTGGCCGCGTTGCACGGCTTGCGAAGGCACCAGCCTTCGCAAGCCGCGCGCCTTGCCAGCACGCATTCTGGCTTGAACGCATCTCCCAAATTAAATGTCAACAGGCCCTAGTGCAGGATAGGCTATCGCCGGTTTTTATCACATCTTTGTAATTCGATCCTGTGACATTCGGATTCTGGATACGCACATTGCAAAATAGCCGGCGGGCTGTTTCTCGTCACCAAGTTCTGAGCGGCGAGAACGTTGCTGCTACGCATCTCAGTGGGGTGTTAGCAACTGCGATAAAGCCGCAGGTCGGCAATGGGATCAAGAGAAAACAAAGTGGGCGCGGACCTGCGCATCGCTGTCGTTGTCGATGTTAAAAAGACAATAAATGTCGATCACCGTAACTTTTATTATTTTTTGGTGATATTTTATAATCATAATGAGGCTAATATTAAAATCAAAATAGTGCTGTAGACAGATTTTTAGGCAAACCATATACTGCAGGCCAAAACAATTTTAAGTATTTGACGTCGTCGACAGGCTTGCCAGAATGTTAAACGAACAACTTTCAAATCTAACCCAATCGCAGCGAGATCGACTCGCATTTATCGAGTTGCGCGTGCGCTTCATTGGTGAAATTCGCCGCCTTGACTTGGTGTCGAGGTTTGGCATTCAATCTGCGGCGGCAACTCGGGACCTTGCTCTTTATAAGGAGCTAGCCCCAAACAATATTGATTACGATCCAAAGGGTAAGTCCTACGTTACCGGGCACGATCTCCAACCCGTGTTTGACTTCCCTGCGGAACGAGTCTTGTCGTGGCTATCCCAGGGGTTTGGAGACGGCGAGCCAAGCAAGCTCAAATCTTGGATCGCGTGCGAAACTCCATCGCGCCTTACTCGGCCGGATATCGATACACTGGCCTGGGTGACACGGGCAATCCACCAAGAACGGCCATTGCAGGTGTCGTATCATTCCTTGTCCAGTGGTGAGACGAAACGTGAAATAGTGCCATTTGCACTGATCGACAACGGACTCCGCTGGCACGTCAGGGCTTTTGATCGCCGCAGTGGGGATTTTCGGGACTTTGTGATTACGCGCATTGAAAACCCTCGTTTATTGCTAGATAGCTCGATCCGACCAGAAGAAAAGGCAGATCAGGACATTCAGTGGACTCGGATCGTCGAGCTCGATTTGGTTCCTCACCCGGATCAACCCCGGCCGGAAATTACGGAAATGGACTATCGCATGACCGGCGGGTTACTGAGCTTGAAACTGCGTGCCGCCACTGCCGGCTACATCTTGCGGCAATGGAGCGTGGACTGTTCTGCAGATCATCGCCTTCGAGGGCCGGAATTTCGACTGTGGCTCAAAGACCATCTGGCGCTTTATGGCGTGAAGAACGCTGTGCTCGCGCCCGGCTACAGCAACGAGCCGAGTGCAGAACTGATTGATTGAGAAGGCCCAAGCCAAAGTGAGTAAAGATTTAAAATACAACAACAAGCTGGAACGTTACGGCTTCAGTTACGAGCGTGGTGGTGTGCATACTGCCAGGACCATGATGTTGGCCGAACTGCGGCTACTGCTTTCCTTCGTCGACAAATTTGATTCCCAGAAAAGCGACTATTTTGATGCAATCCAAACCGCTAACTGTCTGGGCAAGCGGTCGGGCAAGACGCGTGCGCTGACTTACCGGCATCTGGTCGATCTGTATGCGCTTGATCCAAACCTGCCGTTGTTCCGAGCACTTCGTTTTTTTTGGAATCGAGACGTCGATGGGCAACCCTTGCTCGCGGCTCTGTGCGCATATTCACGGGACCCGATTTTCCGGGCGACTGCGCCGTTTATTCTCGACCTCCATGAGGGGGAAACCGTGACGCGCGAGGCGCTTGAAGAATTTCTCGACAACCTAGAACCAGGCCGTTTTAGCAACGCAACTCTCAAGTCCACAGCGCAAAACATCAACTCGTCTTGGACGCAGGCGGGACACCTGTCGGGGCGGGTGAGAAAGATACGGGCACGTCCGGTGGCAACGCCCGGCAATGCTTCACTGGCGCTGCTGTTGGGATACCTGACGGGGTTGCGCGGCGAGTCGCTATTCAAGAGTAATTTCACCCGGATGCTGGATTGTTCTTTTGAGAAAACGATTGAGTTGGCCGAAGACGCATCCCGTCGTGGCTGGATTTCTCTCAAGCGCGTCGGCAATGTGATTGAGGTGCTTTTCCCCAACCTGATCAATGTGCAGGAAATGGAGTGGCTACGTGAGCAGAATTAAACGGTTGACCCAGTCCTACAGCAAATACGTCGCTGTGCCATGGCGCGCCGATGCCGCTGCCGCACAGCGCGTCATCTTCTGCGTTTACAACGAGACGGAAGAGCTGCAACTGCGAGCCAAGGTGGATGAATTTGAAATTGCCACCCGCGCGGCGGGCCATGACTGGGCGATGTTTGACTTGACGGACACGTTCCCGAATTGGCTGGCATCCCAACGATATGCCAAGAGCTACTTTGAAAAGCCCAACCTGCTCACCACATTGCTGCCGAAATATCTGACATTCATTGAGTCTGAATTTGCAGCGTTCCTGCAAGCCCAAGGTGCCGCCGATCAGTTTGTCGTGGCCCTCAAAGGGGTGGGTTCGTTGTTCGGCTTCTTGAAGGTCAAAGAGGTGGTCGACAAGCTGGCTCCCATGGTGCAGGGCCGACTGTTGGTCTTTTTCCCGGGCAGTTACGAGGACAACAACTACCGCTTGCTGGATGGATATGACGGCTGGAACTACCTGGCGGTACCAATCACTGCTGACAAAGAATTCTGATTAAGGGAAAAGAACATGCTCAACCGCGAAATCTATCAAAAGGACCCGTCGACACGTAAATTGGTCAACGAAGGCGTGGCCAGCGTCAATGACGAAACCACCAACCAGGCGCTGTCTGTCCTCCGATACGAGCTGGACACCTTTGTCTGCGATGGGCAGTACGAAAAAGGCCTGGTCCACATTTTGGAAACCTACCTGAAAAACATTGAGCAGGCGCAGCAGCCTGCAGTATGGGTGAGTGGCTTTTACGGCTCCGGCAAGTCGCACATGGTCAAGATGCTGCGTGCCTTGTGGATCGATACCAAATTCGAGGACGGGGCCACAGCGCGCGGCATCGCGTCACTGCCGCAAAGCGTGACGGATCAGCTCAAGGAATTGACGACCCAAGGCAAGCGACACGGTGGTGTTCACGCCGCCTCGGGCACCTTGGGATCGAAGTCTCGTGACAAATCGGCCCGCATGGCGTTGCTCGGCATTATTTTCAATTCGGTCGGCTTGCCCGAGCAGTATCCGGTGGCGCGCTTTGTGATGTGGCTCAAGCACGAGAACATCTACGACACCGTCCGTGGCTTCGTTGAGCAAGGTGGGCACGACTGGAATGAGGAGCTGGACAACTTCTACGTGGCAGAAGGCCTGCACGCGGCGCTCGTCAAGGCCAAGCCCAATCTTTTCACGTCGACCTCCTCTTGTGTTGACACGCTGAACAATCTTTACCCGTATGTGCAGGACGTGTCGAGCGCCGACATGATCAAGGCCATCAAACAGGCTCTGACCCGCGACGGAAAATTTCCACTCACCCTGGTTGTCATCGATGAGGTTCAGCAGTACATCGGCGAGGACAGTCAGCGCTCCATCGATGTGCAAGAAACCGTCGAGGCGTGCTCCAAGAACATCGGCGCCAAGATGCTGTTCATCGGCACGGGTCAAACCGCCGTCAACGGCACCTCCAACCTCAAGAAGCTGGAAGGTCGCTTCACGGTCCGGGTGGAATTGTCAGATGCGGACGTGGACGCGGTGATCCGCCAGGTGATCCTGGCCAAGAAGCCGGAAGCCAAGGCCCCGGTCGAGAAAGTGATGCAAACCAACCTGGGCGAAATCTCTCGTCACCTGGCTGGCACCACCATTGGTCACCGTCCCGACGACATCCAGTTTTTCCCGCAGGACTATCCCATCCTGCCGGTGCGCCGCCGCTTTTGGGAAAACACCCTGCGCGTGCTGGACCAGACCGGCACCGACAGCCAGTTGCGTAACCAACTCTCGATGATCCACAAGGTCATCCAGACCAATGTGGATGCGCCGGTCGGGAGCGTGGTTCCGGCGGACTACCTCTATTTCGACGCGGCTGACAAGCTGTTACAGTCGCGTATTCTGCCGCGCAAGGTACATGAACGGACCATGGTCTGGATCAAGGGCACTGATGATCAGCGTCTCATGGCACGTGCCTGCGGCTTGGTATTCCTGGTCAACAAACTCGCCAGTAGTAATAACGAGATCGGCATTCACGCCACGCTCGACACGCTGGCCGACCTGTTGGTTGAAGACCTGACACAGGGATCCAGTGCCCTGCGTAGCAAGTTGCCAGGCATCCTCGACAAATGCGAATTGCTGATGAAGGTCGGAGATGAGTACCGCATCCAGACAGAGGAAAGTGCGGCTTGGAACGACGAATTCCTCAGCCAGCGCAACAGCCTGGCCAACGAAGCCCACCGCGTGGACGCAGAGCGCGACGACCGCATCCGCCGCCGCTTCGGCGAGATGGTGCGCAAGCTCTCGCTCACCCAAGGTACGTCCAAGGTGACGCGCGACATCTTCCCGGTGTTCGATGCCCAACTGCCTGGTGACGCCAGCGAGAGAGTCTGCGTCTGGGTCCGCGATGGCTGGAGCATTGACGAGAACTCGGTGCGTGCCGACGCACGCCAGGCGGGCAACCAGTCGCCCACCGTGTTCGTGTTCATCCCCAAGCGCTCGGCCGACGACCTGCGGCACTACCTGATCGACTTCAAAGCCGCCAGCGCCACGCTGGACAAGCGCGGCGTGCCCAACACTGCCGAGGGTACCGAGGCCCGCTCGGCCATGGAAACCACAAAGCAAACCGCTGAAGGCAAGATCCGCGAACTGCTGCAAGAGGCGTTCTCCGGCGCCCGCGTCTTCCAAGGCGGCGGCAACGAGATCCTGGGCACCGACCTGCAGACTATGACGCTTGAGGCTGCCACCAACGCTCTACAGCGGCTCTACCCGCAGTTCCATATCGCTGACCATGCCGGTTGGGAAAACGTCCTGAAGAAGGCTCAAAACGGCGCACCGGATGCCCTCAAGAGCGTGGGCGACGACGGTGAGCCTGCCAAGAACCCAGTCTGCAAAGCCATCCTGGCCTTCATTGCCGGCGGCAAGAAAGGCATCGACATCCGCAAGAACTTCGAAGGCGCCACTTACGGCTGGCCTGGCGACGCGGTGGACGGTAGCTTGCAAGTGCTGCTGGTGGCCGGGTTGATACGCGCCCAGGACGAAAAGGGCCAGACCATCGACCCGAAGGACCTGGAACGCAAGGTCATCGGCAAGACCATGTTTAAGGTCGAATCGGCCACCGTTTCGGCAGCCCAGCGCATCCAAATTCGTAAGGTGCTACAGAAGGTTGGTCTCAGCGCTAAGCAAGGCGAAGAGCTGGCCTACGTGCCGCAGTTTCTGGTCAGCGCACAAGAGCTGGCCAACCGCGCCGGGGGCGAGGCCCCACGTCCGGTACGCCCTGAAACGAAGGCGCTGGAAGAAATCCGCCTCACAGCCGGCAATGAGCAGCTATTGGCTCTCTACAACCAGCGCGACGAACTCAGCGCTGCCATCGACACATGGACGGATCTGGCCGAACGCATCGAGAAACGCCTCCCCGCCTGGAACACCCTCAAGCGCCTGCTCGCCCACACTCATGGTCAGTCAGGCGCAGACGTATTAGTGGCGCAAGTCACGCACATCGAACAACAACGCCAGTTGCTCGAAGAACCTGATCCCGTCACGCCGCTGGTGGCCAGCCTCACCCAGCTACTGCGTGATGAGCTGAACCGCCTGCACGGCGAATACCAGACTCGCCATAAGAACGGCATGGCGCGCCTGGATGCCGACACCAACTGGAAGCAGCTGGAACCTGAGCAGCGCAATAGCCTGCTGGCCGCCCAGAAACTCACCCTCACCGACGCCCCTAAGGTGCAGGTGGCCAACACCGACGAAGTGCTGGCCACGGTGGATCGACTGTCGCTGTCGTCGTTCGCCGACCGTGTGGCAGCCATCGACTCACGTTTTGACGCCGTCCTGGTGGCGGCCGCCGAGTTGATGGAGCCCAAGGCGCAATTCGTCAAGCTGCCCGGCCGCACCATCAAGACCGAAGAAGACATTGAGTCCTGGCTACTGGACGCCAAACAGACCATCGCACAGGCCCTGAAAAACGGCCCGGTCATCCTTCACTGAGGCCTGATCTCCCATGATGCAAGCACTCGACAAAGACCTGCGCAGCGCGCTGGAGAAGACTGTCAAAGCGGCCCGTACGGTCGCTGAAGCCGCCGCACAAGCGGCAGTGGAGCAACTAGGCGTTGGCCACGAAAAACCAGAAGCCTTTCTGGACGAAGCCGCGAAGGCGCTGCGCAACCGCCTACGCACCCACGGCAAGCAGCTGGGTGACGCCCGTGACTCCAAAAGCACAAACCCAACTTACGGTAAGCAGGTGGTGGGACACCTATTGCAGGAGGTGGCATATGAACACTGGCACCGCATGCTGTTCGCCCGCTTCCTGGCCGACAACAATCTGCTGATGTACGACGGCGTGGCCGTCACCATTGAAGAGTGCGACGAGTTGGCCCCCGACGAAGGCGCCAAGAGCGGCTGGGAGCTGGCGGGTAAGTTGGCTGCCCGCATGCTGCCGCAGGTGTTCAAGCCCGGCTCACCGGTGTTCGAGCTGACCTTTGCGCCGGAACACCAGAGCGAGCTCGAACGCCTGCTCAAAGACCTGCCCGATGGGGTGTTCGTGGCCAGCGACAGCTTGGGCTGGGTCTATCAGTTCTGGCAGGCCGACAACAAGGAGCGCATCAACAAGTCGGAAGTGAAGATCGGCGCCGACGAGTTGCCCGCCGTCACCCAGCTCTTCACCGAGCCATACATGGTGGCCTTCTTGTTGCACAACTCGCTCGGTGCTTGGTGGGCCACCCGGCATCCGGGCAAACCATGTCCAGTCAACCTCGACTACTTTCGCACTCTGGAAGACGGCACCCCGGCGGCCGGCAAGTTCGAAGGCTGGCCAGACTCACTCGCCGAATTCACGCTGCTGGACCCGTGCTGCGGCTCCGGTCACTTCCTGGTGGCGGCGTTTCTGATGCTGGTGCCCATGCGCATGGCGGCGGAAGGCTTGAGCGCCAAGGAAGCCGTCAACCGGATTCTGGCCGAAAACATCCACGGCCTGGAACTGGACCAGCGCTGCGTGGAGATCGCCGTGTTCGCGGTCGCGCTAGAAGCCTGGCGCTACCCGGATGCATCTGGCAAGCCGCTTGGTGTGCGGGAGATTCCGGCGCCCAAGATCGCGTGTTGTGGCCTGAAGGTTGCGGCCAAGGCGCAGGACTGGGAAGCACTTGTGCCAGACGAAGCCCCCAATGCTGAATACGTGCGCCAAGAGTTGCGCCAACTGCACGCCAGCTTTTCTGATGCGCCATTGCTTGGCAGTCTGCTGGATCCTGCACGTACTCTCAAGCATGACCTGGCTACATCAAGTTATGAGACGTTGCGGGCGTTGTTGCGTAAAGCCTTGGCCACTGAACGGCCTGCCAATCTTCTGAATGAGGACGATGATCGCTGGGAGTTGGCGTTGAGTGCTCAGGGCCTGTTAGAGGCCGGACGTTTGCTTGATGCGCGATATCACCTCGTAGTCACAAATGTTCCGTATCTCAAACGTGGGAATCAATCGGACTCATTGAAGACCTACTGCGAAGCACATTATCCGACCGCGAAGAACGACCTAGCAAACGTCTTTCTGGAGAGATGTTTAGAGCTTTCAAGAGAAAGAGCCGGGGTTGTTCAGATCGTCATGCCGCAGAACTGGCTTTTTCTAATTAGCTACAAACAACAGCGGGAGGATCTGCTCAAACGCGTTAGCTGGAATCTTCTCTCACGGCTTGGTTCGGGTGCTTTCGAGACGATTAATGGCGAGGTCGTCAATGTAATTCTGCTAACGCAGACCCATGAACCTGCTCCCACGGACTTCTTCATGCGTGGCATTGATGCCAGCGGCGGACGGACTTCATTCGAGAAGTCCGTGTCTCTGCGGGAGGGCTCTCTGCTTCAGGTGTCTCAGGCCGCTCAACTTAGGAATTCAGATGCCCGCGTGGCGCTGGGTGACACGTCCGATGAGGAGTTGCTCTCGAAGTACGCGAACTCATACCAGGGCATTACCACTGGAGACAACCGCCGATTCATTGCGTATTTCTGGGAACTGAAGCGTTTCGCATCGCCGTGGATGTCATTTCAATCAACAGGAGATACCAGTGTGCCCTTCACTGGAAGGGAGCAGGTTTTTCGGTGGGAAGATGGTGCTGGTGTACTTGCTTCATCACCGGCGGCGCGAATTCAGGGACAGGTGGCCTGGAAGAAGTGGGGCGTGGCCGTAAGGCAAATGGGCACATTTCCTGCGACGCTAAATTCGGGCAGTCCATGGGACATGAACAGCGCCACCATCGTTCCCAAAGATCCCACTCATTTGGCAGCCATTTGGTGCTTCTGCTCATCGCCAAACTTCATCCAAGAGGTTCGCCAAGTTGACCAGGCAATTAAGGTCACAAGCGCAACTATGGCGAAGGTGCCGTTTAGCCTATCCTATTGGCAAAGCGTCGCAACTGAGCGCTACCCCGGTGGCTTGCCAAAGCCGTATTCGGATGATCCAAGACAGTGGATCTTCCACGGGCACCCGCTCCGATCGTCAGATCCGCTGCAGGTGGCTGTTGCCCGCCTAGTTGGATATACCTGGCCGGCCGAATCAGACGACATGATTGCACTGTCCGACGAAGGGCGTATGTGGACGGCCCGTAGCAAAACCTTAGCTGCACATGCGGATAAGGATGGAATCGTCTGCATTCCGCCAGTCGGTCGGGAGTCGTCTGCCAGCGACCGGCTACTAAATTTGCTGGCTGCAGCCTATGGCGAGGCATGGAGCAACGACACGTTGGGTCAGTTGCTGGCTGCAACTGATCACGCTGGCAAGTCTCTGGAAACCTGGCTGCGTGACAAGTTCTTCACCCAACACAGCGCGCTGTTTGGCAGTCGCCCATTTATCTGGCATGTCTGGGATGGGCTGTGCGATGGCTTTGCCGCGCTGGTGAACTACCACAGGCTCGACTACAAGGCATTGGAGGCCTTGATCTACACCTACCTGGGAGACTGGATCGGGCGCCAGAGACGGGATGCCGACAACGGCGTCGACGGAGCTCAGGAAAAGTTGGCCGCCGCCGAAAGCTTGAAGAAGCGCCTAGAGCTAATCCTTGTGGGTGAGGCACCCCACGACATCTTCATACGCTGGAAGCCGATTGACGGGCAACCGATCGGATGGAACCCGGATATGAACGATGGAGTACGCATGAACATTCGCCCTTTCCTTTGTGCTTCTGATGTGGGTAAGCGCGGCACAGGCGTGTTGCGCGACAAGCCGAAAAGCCTCCATTGGGACACCGATCCTGGCAAAGACGATGTTTCTGCGCCTTGGTACGAGCTCGGACTGCAATACGGCGGAAAAGTCGGCGACCGCATCAACGACCACCACTTGAGCCTGGCCGATAAGCGCAAGGCGCGGGAGAACGCCAAATGATCAAGTCGGTCAACAACTATCCGGTCTCACAGCTCTTCGACATCGAAGCGGGCGTGGTCTATGCGATCCCGCGCTACCAGCGCGAGTACACCTGGAGCAAGAGCCAGTGGGAGACGCTGTTTGATGACATGCAAGAGAACGATCCAGGGTACTTCCTGGGCTCGATCATCTGCATCAACCAGACCGCGGACACGCTGGCCGTGCAACGCCTGGAGGTGGTGGACGGCCAGCAGCGGCTGACTACGCTGTCGCTGCTCTTCGCGGCGCTGTACCAGTCTCTGAAGCTGCACGAGAAGGATTTGGACGAAGACCAGCGCGTGGAGCTGATCAACCTCAAGCGCAAGCTTGTGCTGAAAAAGGGGGACGACCAGCTGCGCGTCATCCCGCAGATTCAAAATAACAACCAGAACGACTACCGCGCTGTGTTGTCCGACGTTGGCGTGATCAGCGCATTTGATACGCCAGCCTACGCGGGCAACCGCAAGATCTTCCGCGCCTTCCGCTACTTCCAGGCGCGCATCGAAGAGATGGTGGACGGCGAGACTGATCGCCTGGCGTCAATCATGGCGTTCCTGGACAAAGTGAGCCAGGCCTGCCTGGTGAAGATCGAAGTAGCCAGCCATGCTGATGCCTACACGCTGTTCGAATCGCTCAACAACCGGGGCATGCCGCTCACGGCCATCGACCTGATCAAGAACAAGTTGCTGGCACGGCTGGAAACCACCGAGCCTGGCAAGGTGGACCACTACTTTGACGTGTGGAACAAGTTGCTGGGCTACCTGGGGGATGACTACAGCATCCAGGAGCGCTTCTTCCGGCACTACTACAACGCGTTCAAAGACCCGCTGAACGTGCCGTTCCGCAAGGACGAGGATAAGAAGAAGGATCCCCTGGGTCCAGTGGCCACACGGTCCAACCTAATCCAGATCTATGAAAAGCTGATCAACCAGGACGCCAAGCACCACCTGCAGGCCATTCGCGCCGCCGGCCAGCTGTATGCACTGATGCTTGCCCGGAACACGGACGAGGCTTGGGCGCCACTGGACAAGCCGCTGAAGGATCTGGACCGCATTCAGGGTGCGCCGTCGTACCTACTGATGCTGTACCTGCTGGTGCGGCGTGAGGCGCTGGACATCGAAGTTGCGAAGCTGGAAAAGATCGCGCAGCTGCTGGTGTGCTTCTTCGTTCGACGCAACCTCACTGACACGCCGCCCACGCGCGACCTCACGCGCCTGTTCATGGCCACCATCGACAAGGTGGCCGACCTGTCGGGCGACGCCGTGGTGGCGACCGTCCGGGACGAATTGCTGGCGGTGTCGGCCAGCGATGAAACCTTCCGCACCAAGCTGGAAGGTGCCATCTACGAAGAGAACGCAGGAGTCACCCGGTTTGTACTGTGCGCTTTGGCCGAGCAGAGCATGACCAAAGAGACCTGGGTGGATCTCTGGAAGTACGAAGGCAAGCTCTTCGTTTGGACCATCGAGCACATCTTCCCTCAGGGCGACAACATTCCCGCGTCTTGGGTGACCATGATTGCGGAGGGAGATGCGAATAAGGCCAAGGCCATTCAGCAGACTCATGTCCACAAGCTGGGCAACCTGACGATCTCGGGCTTCAACAGCGCGTTGGGCAACAAGAGCTTCAAAGACAAGCGCGACCGCACCGACAGTAAAGGCCGTGAGGTGGGTTACAAGAACGGTCTCAAGCTGAACTCCGAACTCGCAACAGCCGAGGCCTGGAGCGTTAAGCAGATCGATGCACGGACGACCACACTGGTGGACCAGGTGGTGAGCCTCTTTGCAATGACAGGGGGCCAGCCATGCGCGTGATCGAACGCCTAGTCAAGGCCCTGCGCGACTCGGCGATCTTCAACCCCGAGGTTCAAGTTACGCCCTCGTGCATCTTGTGGCCCGACAAGGACCGCCAGTGGGAGACGGTGATTCCGCGCCTGCAGAGTGAGTTGGGCGAACTGCTGGTGCTGGGCGACTACGTGCCAGAGAACCGCGTGGGACCGGCCATTTGGCTGCGCTGCGTGATCGCGCGCAAAGCGCCAGATGTCACACTGCCGGCCGACCGGGTGCCGGTCTTCTACCTGCCTGGGGTGAGCCGCCAGGATTTGCGCGCGATTGAAGACTGCCCGGACCTGTTGAAGCCCTTGGCTGAATTGCAGTACCGGGGCGTGATCTGGTCGCAGGCGAACGCCAAGGACTGGACCATCATGGCCTTCCTGAAGTCGGACCAAGGCGGCATGGGTCTGGATGTGACCCAAGACAACGAAGCCAAGAACGCCATGCAACTGGCGCTATACCGCCTGCTGGATGAAGAGCTCGAGCTGTTGAAGGGCAAGCGGCTGGACAAGGACTACTTCAACACCTTACTGACCGGGGGGGACCCCGTGCGCGATTTGCTGCAGTGGCTGGACCTAGGCGATGCGTTTCAAACCACGCGCGGCGCGAACGAGTGGAAGGCCTTTGTTGAGGTCTGCAAGTCGCAGTTGGCGTTCAACCCTCAGGCCGATGGCGTGCTGGCGGGTGCCAGCAAGTTGGCGATGCGCGAGGGACCGTGGCATTCGGTGTGGGAGCGATACAGCGAAGCACCCAAGCGTTACCCCAATATCCCGAGCCGAATCCGTCAGTGCAAGCCGCCCGATCTGGGTATCTTCGATACGGCTGTGGAGAAACTCAGCGGATGGCCACAATGGAATGAAGAGCTGGAGAAGGCGCTACAAAGCGATTTGCTGGCGTTGAACAAGCTCCCTGCACACGACGCAAGAAAACGGGTGCTGGACATCGAGAAGATCCATGCGCCCCGCCGTGACTTGGTCTGGGCTGAGTTGGGGGAATCACCGCTGGCGTTGGCGGTCAAGCATCTGTCCCTGGCGGCGGATGTGACAAAGACTAGTTTGGCAGCTGGGTCGGTATCGGACCTACAAGCTGGATACGCCAACCAGGGGTGGCGGGCTGACGATGCCGTGCTGGCGGCGCTGGCCTGCGTTGACCAGGCCGCCGACGTTGAAGCGGTGACGACAGCGACACGGGCATTCTATCTCCCCTGGCTGGAAGAGTCTGCGCGTTACCTGCAAAAACTGATAGATGGGTCGAGCTACCCTGGTGGAACGATTGACAGCGCCAAGGCCTTTGCTGCCTCAAAGGGCGAATGTGTTCTGTTTGTAGATGGCCTTCGGTTTGATGCGGCACGCCGACTCTCGGCAACTCTAGAGGCGCGTGGCTGCCAAGTGGCTGAAGCCACCAGTTGGACGGCATTGCCCAGCGTGACCGCAACTGGTAAGGCAGCAGCTTCGCCCGTGCGCAGCAAGATCAGCGGCACCGATGACTGCGACGACTTTGAGCCATGTGTCGCCGCTACGGGCCAGTCGCTTAAGGGCGGCTACCACCTAAAGAAACTGCTGAACGATAACCATTGGAAGGTGCTGGACCGTACCGAGAACGGCGACGGCCAGGGCAACGCCTGGTGTGAATTCGGCGATATCGACAGTGAAGGGCATGCACGTGGCTGGAAACTGGCCAAGCACATTGACCCGTTGCTCGCGGAAATTGCGGAACGCATCTCTTCGCTCTTGGCTGTGGGCTGGAACAGAGTTAGAGTGGTGACTGACCACGGCTGGCTGTTGATGCCGGGCAAGTTGCCAACGATTCAATTGACCAAGGACTTTACCGACAACAAATGGGGCCGCTGTGCGTCGATCAAACCTGGCGCATGCACCGACGAGCGTTTGTATCCGTGGTTTTGGAACCAGAACCAGCAGTTCGCATTGGCAGACGGCGTAAGTTGCTACGGGAAATCGGTGGATTACAACCATGGTGGATTGAGCCTTCAAGAGTGCCTGACCTTGGAACTGGTCGTGACCAAGGCCGGCAACGTGTCAGGCAAACCGGTGGCTGAAGTGACTGACATCGCGTGGAAGGGCTTGCGATGCACAGTCGGCGTTGATGGCCAGTATGCGAGCCTGTCCCTGGACATCCGAACGCAGGCGGGCGATCCGGCGTCCAGCGTGGTCGTGAGCGTGAAGCAGCTCAAGGACAACGGCACCGCATCGGTGGTTGTTGAGAATGAAGAACTGCAAGGCCGCGAAGCGCACCTTGTCTTGCTCAATGCGTCAGGCGAGCTGGTGGCAGAAGCAAATACCGTGATCGGTGGGGGATGATGAATGGTTGAGTTGGATCAGATTGATAAAAAGGCCGCCTCAGTGTTGGAGGGGTATCTGGTCCGGAAAGATTTAGTCCGCACGTTCAGTCGGCAATTTCCGGTACCCACGTATGTCGTCGAGTTCATGCTCGGCCGGTATTGCGCCAGCACGGTACAAGAGGAGATTGACGAAGGGCTGGAGATTGTCCAGCGCCAGCTTAAGTCACGGACTGTGCGCGCAGGTGAGGAAGAGCTGTTCAAGGCCAAGGCGCTTGAAACGGGGGAGGTAAAAATAATCGACCTCATCACGGCTCGTGTTGATAACAAAGGCGAATATGTTGCTAGTTTGCCCAGCCTGCGCTTGACGGATGTGCGCATCAGTAGCGAATTAGTCAATCAACACGAGCGCATGTTGACCGGGGGCTTTTATGCCGAGCTAGGCGTCACGTTCGACGTGGCTATCGCGCAGGAAGCCAAGGGGCGCCCGTTTGGAATCACGTCGCTGCGAGAGATACAACTTTCCAAACGTGATGTATTGGACAGTCTTGCGAAGGCACGAAATGGATTCACGACAGAGGAGTGGAAGGATTTTCTACTCCGATCGATCGGCATCGAGGCTGCTGGCCTGAACGCGCGGCAGAAGAATGCGCTGATTTTGCGTATGGTCCCGTTTGTGGAACGTAACTACAACCTGGTGGAACTTGGGCCGCGTGGTACAGGCAAGAGTCATCTGTTTCAACAGGTCTCGCCATATGCACATCTGATTTCTGGTGGCAAAGCGACGGTGGCGAAGATGTTTGTCGAGAATACACCTAAAGGCCGCAGGGGTTTGGTCTGTCAGTACGACGTGGTCTGCTTCGATGAGGTATCCGGCATTTCTTTCGACCAGAAGGATGGCGTGAACATCATGAAGGGCTACATGGAGTCTGGCGAATTCAGTCGCGGTAAAGAGAGCATCCGCGCCGACGGAAGCATCGTGCTTGTAGGTAATTTTGATGTCGACGTTGAGCACCAACAACGCATTGGTCATTTATTTGGCCCCTTGCCACCGGAGATGCGCGACGACACGGCTTTCATGGACCGCATTCACGCGTTCTTGCCTGGATGGGATGTTCCGAAAATCAACAAGGACTTGGTCACCAACCACTTCGGCTTGGTCAGCGATTTCTTGTCCGAGTGCTGGAGCCAACTCCGCAATCAAAGCCGCGTCAGCCAGTTACAGAACCGCGTTTATTTTGGCGGGGCTCTTTCTGGCCGCGATACCAATGCCGTCAATAAAACAGTCAGTGGATTGCTGAAGTTGCTTTATCCAAGCAGCGAAGACGTTGTGCCGGAAGAGGATCTGGAATGGGCAGTACGTATTGCTATGGAAGTTCGGCGCCGTGTGAAGGAGCAGCAGAAGCGTGTAGGAGCGGCCGAGTTCCGCAACACTCATTTCAGCTACATCATGGGTGCCGATGGGGTTGAGAAATTCGTTTCCACACCCGAACTGCAAAGCGACAATAGCATCGGCGGCGACCCGTTGGAGCCGGGCCAAGTCTGGAGTATCAGCCCAGGCGGTGGTGACGAACATTCTGGACTTTACCGAATTGAGGTCAATGAAGGTCCTGGGACTGGCGTGAAAGTGCTCAACAAACCGATACCGCCTGCCTTCCGTGAAAGTCTTGGCTTTGCCGAACAAAATCTCTATGCCAGGGCGATTCAACTTGTTGGCGACAAGGACCCCAGGCAGCATGAATTCACCGTGCAGCTTCGCGCATTTGATGCCGCGAGGTCGGGTGCGAAACTTGGTATTGCGGCGTTGATCGCTTTATGCACGTCGCTACTCAAGCGCAGCGTTCGAGGTGGTTTGATCATCGTGGGCGAGATCAACCTCGGTGGATCCATGGAGCCCGTCCACAACGCAGTAACCATTGCCGAGATCGCGGTCGAAAAAGGTGCGACTTCGTTACTGATGCCTGTTTCTTGCCGGCGGCAGCTGGTCGATCTATCGGATGATATGGCTACCAAGATCGATATCCAATTTTATTCGGATGCCAAGGATGCACTTTTAAAAGCAATGGCCGAGTGAGTTTAGTTTTCTTGTCAAAGCGGCTCAAAATTTGAGCCGCCACAAATCATTGTCAACCTAGCCTCTCCAAAAGACTTTCCGCCTTCAGGTGCGTGTACCTTTTGAGCATTTGCATGCTTTTGTGCCCGGTGATGCTGGCAACTTCCATGGGATGCAATCCCTTTTCGAAGAGGCGCGACGTAGCCTCGTGTCGCAGATCGTGCCATCGCAAGTCTGGAATTTTGAGCCTGGCAAGTGCGCGTTTCCAAATGCAAATGACAGCATTTGCGGTCGTATCGAGCACAAGTCCGGCGGTAGGTTTTGAAATTTCGCCTTCTTCGTCTTTAACGCAAAGCGAATGCAGTGCTTTGAGAGCTTGCTTCGATAATGGAAGCGCCGTTGGTACGCCTTTGTTTACAATTTCTACTGAGCTGGCCGGAAATCTTATCATCCGAGCGGGCAGGTCTACCCATTCCCAGCGAAGACTGAACAATGTTCCTTGTCGTAGACTTGTTTCAATTGCCAGATCGAAAGCAGGCGCTGCATAGCGGTTACCGCTTGCCTTAAGGCCTTCGAGGATCAGGTCATATTCCCCGTGTTCCAGACGACGATTTCGGGCGCGACTGCCGGCCGGTTTGCGGATATTTTTCAGCGGATTGGAAAGACTCTCCAGGCCCCACTCTTTGCGCGCAATCTCGAACAGGTGGCTAATGAGCTGAAGTTCGAGGCGGATTGTATTTTCTGCTCGGCCCGCCTCGCGTCTTTTATCTCGGTATGTTGCGAAGTCGGCCCCCTTTAAGTTTGCAAGGGTGCGATAGCAAAGGTCGTTTTGCAGCCATCGATCTATGCGCCGGTTTTCTTGGTAGGGATGCCGCTTGGTCGGGACGATTTCCCGTTTGTAGCGTTCCAGCGCCTCGCGCAAGCTGGTGCGCTCTGCCTCGGTCCTATCGACGTACAGCCCCGAGTCCATTTCCGATTCAACTCGACGTGCCCACTGTTGGGCCTGCTTCTGTGTGTCGAATGTACGGTACGCCGGTTTATACCCTTTGCGACGGACCTCTGCTCGCCAAAATGCGCCACGTTCTTTGATGTATGCCATTCCAGACTCCCAATCGTTGTAAAAGCGCTTGGTCTGGATTCTTTCATTCCGGCAGATTTCCGGCAAAGGCCAGTTTTTGACTGACTTTTGACTTCAAGAAGACGAAAAAAAAGCCCCGGCGATTTCTCGCAAAGGCTTGATTTTCAAGAATAAAATTCTTTGGCTCCCCGACCTGGACTCGAACCAGGGACCTGCGGATTAACAGTCTGCGGTTCGTTCTGTCGGCAAACCCGCATGAAACCTAGGTTTTCGCTGTCCGGTTTCCGTAATGATTTTGACATTCAGTTCGCTATTGCCGAAAACCATCACAATTTTTGGCTAGATATAACGGGTGTTCTGGCGATAGTGGCTGCTAACGTGATTGTTGATTTTACCTGATTACGGAGGGGTTTCGGAAGCCTGGCAAATGGTCTCGAACTTGCAGCCCCAGGCCCGCATCCGCTTCGGGAGATTCTCGTCCATCAAAATAAGGCTGACCTCGTTTTGAAAGCTGCACATCTGCCAAATTGTCAAATACCCAATTTGCGACAGATTACGTTAGCGTTCGTAAAAATAGACATCATGTCGTTCAGGATGGTGCCAGACAGCTGCAGGGTATCGCTCTTCGTGGCAACGGCGCCGTTGGGCACGACGTCGACGCGGGAGCCAGTAAGCGTTTGGTTGGACTGCAGTAGCTTGATGTACAGCACCTCGGTGGGGCGGGCATCGGCCAGGTAGGTGACGGTGATGTTGGATGCCAGGGCGGAGAAGGGGAGGGGGGCAAGAGCGAGGAGGGCAATCGTCTTCCAAATGTATTCCCGAATGCTTATCTGACTTTTCCTGTGGGTTGCGAAAATACCTATCAATACGCGGTGCAAACCAGATAATATTGCGTTTTGCTAAAAACTTACAAATCACTGCGGTGTGCGCATGGAGCTTTGGAGCATTCTTGTATGGCTGTTCATCAATGTGGCAATTCCGTTGCTAGCCCCAATAGCCTTACTTCCCTTGCTGGGGGCCGGTAGAAGGTACCAAGGCAAGGTCAAGAAACTCGTCATAAGGTCGCTAAAGGAAGGACAACTCTTCTGGACGGTCATTGCAATGTGCGCGGCCGCATGCTACGAAGCGGCGGTTCATCTTGACCAATTGACGCGTACGCCCGACGAAATGAAGAGTGGACACGTTATCGGCTGGATTGCCATCGGGTGGCATGTCGCCGTAATTGTTGCCTCAGCCGTTCTTGTGTTGCTCGGAACAATGGATGCGTTTGACGAAGAGACCCTGGGAACCGCACCACCTGCCCAAGCACCCAATGAAGACATCTCGACCATCATGGCTACATCTATCTGGATATCCATAATCACCGCTGTCACGCTCACGGCAACGCATATTTGGGCGAATTAGCCCAATGTGGTATAGTGAAAACGTAAGGAGGTGCGATATGACGAAGCTAATGCAATATGTTTCTCAGCATGAAGGGCGCGACCGTGTCATGAAAGACATTGGCCGTTATACGGTGCTGGGCGGTTTTATTGTCGCAATCATTTTATTTGCGGCGGCATATTTTCGCTAAGACGTTCGTGTACCTTCAAAAAAGGCATCGGTTGGTGCCTTTTTGCATTTTGGAAACAAATATTTGCGCCAAGAAGAAATCCCCATTTAGGGTACTGAAATACCTATTTTGGGGTATTTCCGTGTGATACGGCCAAGCTCCAAGGCATCTATGTTGTGGCTAGAATGACATTGAAAGGATATTAGGATGTCATTTCAAGCGCAATTGTGATGCGATAACTTACTTTTGGGAAATATTCTGAGCGACGAATATTTCGAAAGTATTCGCGTTGTGTTATATCTCATGTGCATTGTCGAATAAGCAATTTACGACATATTACGCTTGTGTTCGTAATTTACGATGTCGTTCGTAAATACTCGTTGGCTGCGGGAGACTTCGCGAGCAAAGTATTTATGTGTGCTAACAAAATTTTGCGCAAGAAGTTGGTCTTGTGAATTTTCTTCGCTTAAATTTGGTTGCAAAAATGCAAGGGAGATGCTGTGTTTTCTACTGTATCCACCCGTACGGATGCGTACGCAGCTAGACATATGGTGGTAATGCGCGTATAGTAACTGTTACTGAAGCCGCTTAGGTGTAAGCCGACAGCTTGCTGAAGTCCGGGAAACCGGTATGGTTTAGCTTCTAGCGGGGAACGTTTCAAGCTAAGCGCCGCCACAATGCTTTGCATGTGGTTCCACCTGGAGTGGAATACAAAAGAGAAGCCCTCGCGTGTTCTTTCGAAAGCTCCCTTCGGGGAGCTTTCTTCATTTTTGGCCGGCATATCGTGGCTATCGATTTTCCCAGCAGTCTCCCAAGACTCCTGCCATTGAATGTGGCTTTCCTCGTTTCGGTACCTCATGCAACACGCTAGCAGGGTATGCTGATTCAACGAACATCTTGATGAATTTTTGTTGGCCGTCCGGCTCCTTTTTTTCAATTTCGCAAAAAATGTAGAATTCCTCAGCTTCATTGGTCGCGACAATAGGTAGGAGGGTGTCGATACGCAAGATATTTCGTCTCCCCACGTACCCCCGCTGGCCAGTCAAACTCCTCCACTTCTGGCCGGGTCAAATTCCCCCACCCCTGAGCACCTAGTTCCACTGTAAGGCCTGGCGCGACAGGGAGCAATCCCGCTGGCAGGACGTAACCTA
>Ga0134128_10003347_pt1 | contig 19610 bp, 16 predicted proteins | sample KB31754_FD_96462 | JGI IMG/M metagenome (GOLD analysis project Ga0134128, IMG submission 96462) | Terrestrial soil microbial communities with excess Nitrogen fertilizer from Kellogg Biological Station, Michigan, USA - KB3-175-4 | ecosystem: Environmental > Terrestrial > Soil > Unclassified ...
ATCGTCTTCAAGACCGAGGGCGACGCGGCGCGCGTGCTCGCGCACGAGGCGTTGCTGATCGCCAACCGCGAGACCGACTGGCTGGCGCGCGAAATCCTGCTCTACTGGAAGCGCGTGCTGAAGCGCATCGATCTCACCTCGCGCTCGCTGGCGGCGCTGATCGAGACCGGCTCCTGCTTCGCCGGCCCGCTGGCCGAGATCGCCTTCGCCTGCGACCGCAGCTACATGATGAAAGGCGCCTTCGAGGGCGACAACCGGGCGCCGGCGACGCTGGCGCTGGGGCCGTCGAGCCTCGGCGCGATGCCGATGTCGAACGGCCTGACGCGGTTGCAGACGCGCTTCCTCGGCGAGCCGGCCTCGGTCGAGGCGGCGCAACTTTTGGTTGGCGTGAGCATCGAAGCCGAACAGGCTTTGCGCGCCGGGCTCATCACATTCGCTTACGACGACGTCGATTGGAGCGACGAACTGCGCATTTTCATGGAGGAGCGCGCCAGTTTCTCGCCCGATGTGATGACCGGGCTCGAAGCCAACCTGCGCTTCGCCGGGCCGGAGACGATGGAGACGCGCATTTTCGGCCGCCTCACCGCCTGGCAGAACTGGATCTTCAACCGCCCCAACGCCGTCGGCGAGACTGGCGCGCTGCGGCGCTACGGTAGTGGCCAGCGCGGCGCTTTCGACATGCGGCGCGTTTAGGGCTCCCGTCTCAACCAGGTTCGCCATTGCGAGGAAAAATCCATGTCCGACACGCTCGCCGTCAACTACGATACCCTGATTCCCAACAATGTTGGCCTCGCCGCCGACCGGCGGGTGCTGAAGGCGCTGGAGAACTGGCACCCCGGCTATATCAACTGGTGGAACGACCTCATTCCGCAACAATTCCAGCGCAGCCCCGTCTATCTGCGCACCGCCGTCAGCGTCGATCCCAAGGGCTGGGCGAAGTTCGATTACGTGAAGATGCCGGAATACCGCTGGGGCGTGCTGCTGGCGCCGGCGGTCGAGGGCCGCAAGATCCCCTGCGGCGAACACGTCGGAGAGCCCGCGTGGCAGGAGGCGCCGGGCGAATATCGCGCTATGCTGCGCCGCCTCATCGTCATCCAGGGCGACACCGAGCCGGCCAGCGTCGAGCAGCAGCGCTTCCTCGGCCTCACCGCGCCCTCGCTCTACGACCTGCGCAACCTGTTCCAAGTCAATGTCGAGGAAGGCCGGCATCTGTGGGCGATGGTTTATCTGCTGCACAAATATTTCGGCGCCGACGGGCGCGAGGAGGCCGACGACCTGCTGCGCCGCCGCTCCGGCTCCGAGGAGGCGCCGCGGATGCTCGGCGCCTTCAACGAGGCGACGCCGGATTGGCTGTCGTTCTTCATGTTCACCTACTTCACTGATCGCGACGGCAAGATGCAGCTTGAAAGCCTGGCGCAATCGGGCTTCGACCCGCTGTCGCGCACCTGCCGCTTCATGCTGACCGAGGAGGCGCATCACATGTTCGTCGGCGAGACCGGCGTCGGGCGCATCATCGAGCGCACTTGCGCGGCGATGAAGGCGGCGGGCATCGACGACCCCCATGAGATCGCGCGCGTGCGGGCTCTCGGCGTCATCGACCTGCCGACGATCCAGAAGAAGCTCAACCTGCACTACACGCTGTCGCTCGACCTGTTCGGCCAGGAGGTGTCAACCAACGCCGCCAATGCGTTTAACGCCGGCATCAAGGGCCGCTACATGGAGCATCGGCTTGAGGACGACCACAAGCTCGTCAATGACGCCTATCGCGTTTGGGGGGTCGAGAACGGTGTGCTGGCGCAGCAAAGCGTGCCGGCGCTGACCGCCATCAACATGCGGTTGCGCGACGACTACACCCGCGACGCCGCCGGCGGCGTCGGGCGCTGGAACAAGATCATCGACAAGGCGGCAATAGCCTTTGAGATGAAGCTGCCGCACGAGGCGTTCAACCGCAAGATCGGCGTCTTCGCCGGCAAGAGCTTCGGCCCCGAGGGCAAGCTCGTGAGCGACGCTGGCTCGACGGACTGGCTGCCGACCAAGGCCGATGGCGATTTCATCCAGTCGCTGATGAAGCCCTGCTTCGAGCCCGGCCAATACGCCGGCTGGATCGCCGCGCCGAAGGTCGGCATCGACAACAAGCCCGGCGATTTCGAATACGTGCAACTGCATATGGCGTGACGGCGATGGGCGAGTTCGTCAAACAGCATGTGATTGATCCCGAGATCTGCATCCGCTGCGGCGCTTGCGAAGCCGCATGTCCGATCGGCGCCATCGAGCACGACGAGCGCAACGTCGTGGTCAAGGCCGACGCCTGCAACTTCTGCATGTCGTGCATCCCCGTGTGCCCGACAGGATCGATCGACAACTGGCGCATCGTCGCCACGCCCTACACGCTCGCCGATCAATATGATTGGGACGAATTGCCGGCGCAAGCGGCGGCGGCGCAGGAGGATGCGGTCGAGGCGACCGACGCAACCGTCGCGGCGCTGCTCGCCGAGGCGCACGCCGGCGCCGAGGGCGCCTCGCGCCCGCCCGTCACGGCGGCGAGGCCGACGGTCAATCTCTACACGCCGGGCAAGCCGATCGAGGCGACGGTGCAGGGCAATTACCGGCTGACGGCGGAAAGCTCGGGCGCCGACGTGCGCCACATCATTCTCAATTTCGAGGGTCCGTTCCCGGTGCTCGAAGGCCAGACGCTCGGCATGCTCGCGCCCGGCGAGGACGGCCGCCTGCACGCGCCGCGGCTCTATTCCGTCTCCAGTCCGCGCGACGGCGAGCGGCCCGGCTTCTGCAATGTCTCGATCACCGTCAAGCGCGAGCCGGGCGGAATATGCTCCAACTATGTCTGCGATCTCGGCAAGGGCGACAAGGTGAAGATCGCCGGCCCGTTCGGCGCGACTTTCCTGATGCCCGACGATCCGCAAGCGCGGCTGTTGATGATCTGCACCGGCACCGGCGCGGCGCCGTTCCGCGCCTTCACCATGCGCCGGCAGCGCGTCGGTCCGCGCGGCGGCGACATGACGCTGTTCTTCGGCGCCCGCGCGCCCGACAGCCTGCCGTATTTCGGCCCGCTCAACAAGATCGCCAACCGCGTGCTGCGCAAGCATCTCGTCTACAGCCGCATCCCCGGCGCGCCGAAGGAATATGTGCAGGACCGGCTGCGGGTGGAGAGCGAGGAAATCGCCGAGTTGCTCGGCGATTCCCGCACCCATGTCTATATCTGCGGCTTGCGCGGCATGGAGGCGGGCGTCGAGCAGGCCTTCGTCAATATTGCCGAGAGCGTTGGCGTCTCGTGGAGCGCGATGCGCGACGCGATGCGCGAAGACGGGCGCTATCACATCGAGACGTATTGACGGCGCTCGGCGTTTGATTATCGCGGCGGGCAGGACGGAGCCGGGAACGTCGAGATGAACGAACAGCGCCCTACCGAGGCGGAAACGTCGGCATTGGCCTTCGTCGCCAAGGTCGGCGAGCAAGTGCGTCGCGCGCGCGAGCGCAACGGCCTCACACGCAAACGGCTGTCGGAACTGTCGGGCGTCTCGCTGCGCTATCTGGCGCAACTCGAAGCCGGCGAGGGCAACATTTCCATCGCGCTGCTGCATCGGGTTGCCGCCGCGCTGGCGGCGCGCGTCGAGGCGCTGGTTGGCGGCGACGGCGCGCCGGAAGCGGGGCGCGTCGCCTTGCTCTATGGCGCCGCGAGCCCGGCGGCGCGCGCGCGGGTGCTCGAAATCCTCGACCCGCAGGCGCACGGGCGGCGCGAGCGCATCGCGCTGATCGGGCTGCGCGGCGCCGGCAAGACGACGCTCGGCCGCCGGCTCGGCGAAAGTCTCAAACTGCCGTTCGTCGAACTCAACCGCGAGATTGAGGCGCAAAGCGGCATGGCCGTCAACGAGGTCATCGCGCTCTACGGCCAGGAGGGCTATCGGCGGCTCGAACGGCAGGCGGTGGAGCGGGTAGCCGCAACGCGCGAACGTTTGGTGCTTGCCGCCGCCGGCGGCCTCGTCACCGCGCCGGATACGTTCAGCTTCCTGCTCGCCCATTTCCACACCGTCTGGCTGAAGGCGGCGCCCGAGGAGCACATGCAGCGCGTGCGCGCCCAGGGCGACGAGCGGCCGATGGCCGGCAATCCGAAGGCGATGGAGGAACTCAATGCGCTGCTCGCCGGCCGCGAGGCGCTCTACGCCAGCGCCGCCGCCACCGTCGACACCAGCGGCCGCACGCTCGCCGCCAGCACCGCCGACCTCGAACGCGCGGTGCGCGGGCTTGGCGTGCTGTAGCGCCCGAGTCGCCAACATATTCGTCTATTGCGATGCCATTCGCTATTGCCAAGCCTTGCTTGTCAAGCGGGGCCGATGGCGTTATGCCGGCGTTAAACGGGATCAGGGGAGATGCGACCTTGGTTGCGGCGACCGGCATCGATTATGAGGCGTTACGGCTGCCGGCGACGCCACGACCCGACAGCGAAGCTCGGCGCCATCCCGTGGTCATTGTCGGCGCCGGCCCCATCGGCCTGGCGACGGCGATCGACCTTGCCCAGAACGGGCTCGACGTCGTGCTGATCGAGGAGGACGACCACCTCTCCACCGGCTCGCGCGCCATCTGTTTCGCCAAGCGCACGCTGGAGATTTTCGACCGCCTCGGCTGCGGCGAGCCGATGGTGCGCCAGGGCGTCGGCTGGAGCAAGGGGCGGGTGTTCCACCGCGACGGCCAACTCTACGATTTCGACCTGCTGCCGGAAGCCGGCCATCGCCGCCCGGCCTTCATCAACCTCCAGCAATATTACGTCGAAGGCTATCTGTTCGAGCGCGCCAAGGCGCTGCCGCGGCTCGACATGCGCTGGCGCCACCGCGTCGCCGGCGTCAAGGTCGACGCCGACGGGGTGAAGCTCGACATCGAGACCCCGGACGGCGGCTACGCGCTCAAGGCCCGTTATCTCGTCGCCGCCGACGGTTCCCGCAGCTTCGTGCGCAAGGCGATGGGGCTGGAGAGCCACGGGCAGACGTTCCGCGACCGTTTCCTGATCGCCGACGTGCGGATGGAGGCGGATTTCCCAGCCGAGCGCTGGTTCTGGTTCGATCCGCCGTTCCATCCCGGCCAGTCGGCGCTGCTGCATCGTCAATCCGACAATGTCTGGCGCATCGATTTTCAGCTCGGCTGGGACGCCGACCCGCAGGTCGAGCGCCAGCCCGAGCGCGTGCTGCCGCGCGTGCGCGCGCTGCTTGGCAAGCAGGCCAAGTTCGAACTGGTGTGGGCGAGCGTCTACACTTTCTCCTGCCTGCGCATGGAATCGTTTCGCCACGGCCCGGTGTTCTTCGTCGGCGACAGCGCGCATGGCGTGTCGCCGTTCGGCGCCCGTGGCGCCAATTCCGGCGTGCAGGATGCGGAAAATCTGGCGTGGAAGCTGCGCCTCGCGCTCAGCGGCCTCGCGCCCGAGGCGCTGCTCGACAGCTACGGCGGCGAGCGCGAGTTGGCGGCGGATGAGAACATCAAGCACTCGACGCGCAGCACCGATTTCATCACCCCCAAGAGCGAGGTCAGCCGCCAGTTCCGCGACGCGACGCTGGAACTGGCGCGCGATTGCGGCTTCGCGCGCGGGCTCGTCAACAGCGGCCGGCTGTCGAAGCCGAGCGTCTATGCGGGTTCGCCGCTCAACACGCCCGACGAGGACGCCTTCGCCGGCGCGATGACGCCCGGCGCGCCGAGCGCCGACGCGCCGATCCGGCGCGACGGCGGCGAGGCTTGGCTGCTCAGCGTCAGCGGCGACGATTTCGCGCTGCTGGCGTTCTCTCCTTCGCAGCAGGAGATCGCGGCGCTGCGGGCGTTCTCGGGCGGCGACATCCCGCTCAGCGTCGTGCTCGTCGCGCCGCCGGGCGCGCCAGACATCGCCGGCTTCGTCCGCATCGCCGATGGCGGGCTCGCCGCCGAGCGGTTCGACGCCACTCCGGGCACGGTCTATCTGTTGCGGCCCGACCAGCATATCGCGGCGCGCTGGCGGCGCTTCGACGCCGCCAAGGTCGCCGCGGCGCTGCGCCGCGCCTGCGGTCACGCGGAGGGAACGCGATGCTGAAGCTCGACCCCAATCTCACCCAAGCTGACGATTTCTACGAGGCGCTGATCGAGGCGCATCGCGGGCTTTCGGCGGCGCAGAGCGGCCGGCTCAACGCCAAGTTGATCCTGCTGCTCGCCAATCAGATCGGCGATTTCGACACGCTGCGCGCGGCGCTGGCCAAGGCGGGCGAAGGCATCGAGCCCGCCGGCGAAGACGCCACCCTAGAGATCGTCGACTGAAGGAAACGATATGCGCCTGCACGACTATTACCGCTCCTCCGCCTCCTGGCGGGTGCGCATCGCGCTGAACCTTAAGGGCGTCACAGTCGAGCAGGTCGCCCATCACCTGCGGCGCGGCGAGCAGACGGCGGCGGCGTTTCTGCGCCTCAATCCGCAAGGCATCGTGCCGGTGCTGGAACTCGACGACGGCCGCGCGCTGCCGCAATCGCTGGCCATCTGCGAATGGCTCGACGAGACCCATCCCGAGCCGCCGCTGCTGCCTTCAGACGCCTTCGAGCGCGCCCGCGTGCGTGCGTTCGCGCTCGCCATCGCCTGCGAGATCCATCCCTTGCAGAACCTCAAGGTGCTGGCGCGCCTGCGCGCGCTCAAATTGCCCGAAGGCGAGGTGACGGGCTGGGCGCGGGCGGTGATCGCCGACGGGCTCGCCGCTTGCGAGACGCTGCTGGCGGGGTCGGGCGGCCCGTTCTGCTTCGGCGAGCGGCCGACGCTCGCCGACCTCTGCCTGACGCCGCAACTCTATAACGCGCGCCGTTTCGGCGTCGATGTCTCGGGCCTCGGTCGCCTCATCGCAGCGGAGGCCGCCGCCGCCGCTTTGCCCGCCTTCATCGCCGCCGCGCCCGAACGTCAGCCCGACGCCGAGTAACAAAGGAGCCCGCCATGCCTGGTTTCGCCAGCACCAAAGACCTTGCCGACAAGGTCGTCTCGTTCGAGCAACTGGGGCCGGGGCTCTATGGCTACACCGCCGAGGGCGATCCCAATTCCGGCGTTGTCATCGGCGACGACAGCGTGCTCGTCGTCGACGCGCAGGCGACACCGGCGATGGCCAAGGATGTCATCGCCCGCATCCGCGAGATCACCGACAAGCCGATCAAACATGTGGTGCTCAGCCATTATCACGCCGTGCGCGTACTCGGCGCCGCCGGCTACGCGGGGGCTGAGATCATCGCCTCGGACGTGACCCGCAAGCTCATCGTCGAGCGCGGCCAGCAGGACATGGACAGCGAGATCGGCCGCTTTCCGCGCCTTTTCCGCGGCAAGGAGAGCATCCCCGGCCTGACTTGGCCTGACATCGCGTTCCACAAAAAAATGACGCTGTGGCTCGGCAAGCGCGAAGTTGAGATCATCCATATCGGCCGCTCGCATACGGCGGGCGACACCGTGGTTTGGCTGCCCAAAGAGCGCGTGCTGTTCTCCGGCGACGCGGTCGAGTTCGGCGCCACCCCTTATTGCGGCGACGCGCATTTCGCCGATTGGCCGGCGACGCTCGACGCCATCCGGGCGCTAAAGCCGCAGAAGTTGGTTCCCGGGCGTGGCCGCGCGCTGATGGATGCGCGCGAGGTCGAGGAGGGGCTTGCCGGCACCGCCGGCTTCACCTCGGAGTTGTTCGCCCTCGCCAAACAAGCGGTCGCGGCCGGCTGGGATCTCGGGCGCACCTATAAGGAAGCGATGACGCGGTTGCGGCCCCAATACGGGCATTGGGTGATCTTCGACCATTGCATGCCGTTCGACGTGGCGCGCGCTTATGACGAGGCCAAGGGCGTCGATTGGCCGAATATCTGGACCGCCGAGCGCGACGTCGCGATGTGGCGGGCGCTCGAAAGCGGGCAAGCGCTGTCCGGCGAGATCCAACGCTGAAGGAGGCTTGTCATGAACGAACGGACCCGCCCGAGTCTGGCGCTGACCGCCGCAGCGAGCGCCGGCGCGCCGCAATATCTCACCGGCTTCGGCAACGGTTTCGAGACCGAGGCGCTGCCCGGCGCGCTGCCGGTTGGGCGCAACTCGCCGCAGAAGTGCCCCTACGGTCTCTACGCCGAGCAACTCAGCGGCTCGCCGTTCACCGCGCCGCGCAAGACCAACGAGCGAAGCTGGCTCTACCGCATCCGCCCGACGGTGGCCCATTGGGGCGACTTCAAGCCTATCGACAAGGGACTATGGCGCACCGCGCCGGCGCCGGAAGTCGAGCAGCCGATCGCGCCGCTGCGCTGGAACCCGATCCCGATGCCCAAGACCAGCCTGTCTTTCGTCGAGGGCGTCCACACCCTCACCACCGCCGGCGACGCGGCGAGCGCCGCCGGCATGGGCGCGCATGTCTATATCGCCACCCGCTCGATGCGAGACGAATATTTCTACAACGCCGACGCCGAGATGCTGCTCGTTCCGCAGCAGGGCGGGCTACGGCTATGCACGGAGTTCGGCCTCATTGTTATTGAGCCCGGCGAGGCGGCGGTGATCCCGCGCGGCGTCAAGCTGCGCGCCGAACTGATTGACGGCCCGGCGCGCGGCTATATGTGCGAGAACTACGGCGGCGCCTTCACGCTGCCGGAGCGCGGGCCGATCGGCGCCAATTGTCTCGCCAATCCCAGAGATTTCCTCACTCCGGTCGCCGCCTACGAGGACAGCGACACGCCCTCCAGGCTGATCGTCAAATGGGGCGGCGGGCTGCATGCGGCCGAGATCGCCGGCTCGCCGCTCGACGTCGTCGCCTGGCACGGCAATTTCGCGCCCTACAAATACGACCTGCGCCGCTTTTCGCCGGTCGGCCCGATTCTCTACGATCACGCCGATCCCTCGATCTTCACGGTGCTGACCAGTCCGAGCGAGACCTCGGGCACGGCGAACATCGATTTCGTCATCTTCAGCGATCGCTGGCTGGTGGCGGAGAACACCTTCCGCCCGCCGTGGTACCACATGAACGTGATGAGCGAGTTCATGGGCCTCATCTACGGCGTCTATGACGCCAAGACCGGCGGCGGTTTCGCGCCCGGCGGCGCCTCGCTGCACAATACCATGCTGCCGCACGGACCTGATATCGACGCCTTCGAGAAGGCGAGCCAAGTCGAACTCAAGCCACACAAGCTCGAAGGCACGCTCGCCTTCATGTTCGAAACCAGCTTTCCCCAACGCCTTACGAAATTCGCCGCCGAGACGCCGGCGCTGCAAGCCGCCTATCGCAACTACGGCGCGAGGCTGAAGCGCCATTTCGACCCGACGCGGCCCTGCACCCGGAGCCCCCATGCTCGACGAAACGCATGCGCCCGCCCTCGAAAGCTGGGTCGCCTCCGCCAATGGCCATGCGGAGTTCCCGATCCAGAACCTGCCGTTCGGCGTCTTCAGCGACGATCGCGCGGCGCGCGGCGGCGTCGCCATCGGCGAGGCGATCCTCGACCTCGCGGCGCTGGCGGGCGCGGGCCTCTTGCAAGGCGAGGCGCAGCGGCTTTGCGAAAGCGCCGCCGGGCCGACGCTCAATGCGTTCCTGGCCGGCCCCGCCGCCGAGCGGCGCGCCTTGCGCCGCGCGCTCAGCGCCCTCCTCGCCAAGGGGGCGCAGGCGAGGCCGGATCTGCTGCGCGCGGCCGCGCATTGCCGCCTGCACATGCCGGCTGTTGTCGGCGACTACACCGACTTTTACGCCGGCATCCACCACGCCACCCGCGTCGGCCAGTTGTTCCGCCCGGATCAACCGTTGATGGCGAACTACAAATGGGCGCCGATCGGCTATCACGGCCGCGCCTCGTCGCTGCGCCCGTCGGGCGCGACGGTGCGCCGTCCCGGCGGCCAGCAGCCGCTCGCCTATCTCTACGACGAGGCCGACCAGCGCCAGGGCGCGCTCGGCGTTGCGCTCGAAGCGTCGCTGTCGACGCGCCAGATGCGCCAGCGCGGCCTGGCGCCGCATCGCCTGTCGCTGGGCACGGCGCTCGACCTCTATTGGACGCCGGCGCAACTCGTCGCCCATCACGCCTCAAACGGCTGCGATCTCCAGCCCGGCGATCTCCTCGGCAGCGGCACGATCTCCGCCCCGACCCCGGACGGCTGTGGCTCGCTGCTGGAGATCACGCAAGGCGGCAAGACGCCGTTGGCGCTGCCCTCCGGCGAGATCCGGCGCTTCCTCGAAGACGGCGACGAGGTCGCGTGCCGGGCGCGGGCGCAACGCGACGGCTTCGTCTCCATCGGCTTCGGCGAGTGCCGCGCCGTGGTGTCGGGCTGAGGCGCGATGATTGCGGAGGCCGACATCGCCGGACGCGGCGTGCAGTCGATCGAGGTCGGCGGCCGCGTGCTGGCGGCGATGGCCTCGGCGGGAAAGCCGCTGATGCTGCGCGACATCGCGCTGGCTGCCGATCTCGCCTCGGCGCAGGCGCACGCCTATCTCGTCAGCTTCCGCAAGATCGGCCTCGTCGAACAGGTGGATGGCTCCGCCCTCTACCAACTCGGGCCGTTCGCCTTACAACTCGGTCTGGCGCGGATGCGCAGCGTCGATGCGCTGCGGCTGGCGAGCCTTGCGGCGCCGGCCTTTGCGGCGGAACTCGGGCTGATGGTGACGGTGACGGTCTGGGGCTCGCTCAGCGCCACCGTCGTGCAGGTCAACGAGGCCGGCGACCAGGTGCATGTCAACCTGCGCGCCGGCACTGTCTATTCGCTGTTGCACACCGCTACCGGCCGCGTCTTCGCCGCCTTTCTCGGCGCCGAGGCGATCGAGGCCCATCTTAGTAAAGCGAAGGCGTTTGCCGACCTGCTGGAGCCGGAAAACGCCGAGAACTCGGCGACGCTGTGGCGCGAGGTCGAAGCGACGCGCGAGCGCGGCTATTCGAAAGCCACGGGGTCGCCGATTCCGGGCGTCAACGCGCTGGCGGCGCCGGTGTTCGACCATACCGGCGCGCTCAAGGTGGTGCTGAGCGCCATCGGCCCGTCGCGGCTCGTCGATGTCGCGCCGGAAAGCGCGTTGGCGCGGCGGCTGCTGGCCGTGGCGCGGGGTCTGTCGACGGAACTCGGCTTTCGCGCCGGATCGGCCGCGCCCGGCCGCCGGGAGCGAGGCGAAGCCGGCGTGATTATTTCATCGCCGCCATCGCCCCGAGCGCCGCCTGAAGCTGCACCGCGCGGCGAAAGGCGCCCTCGACGGTGACGGCGAAATTGTAGTGTTGCGCGGAGAACGGCAGCGGCCGATCCGGCGCCACCGAGCGGAAGCCGACGAACACCGCCATCAGCCCGCCGCCGTCGCGGTCGAACAGGCCCGAACCCGAGGCGCCGATTCCGGCGGCGCAATCGAACGAGAACTCGCGCGTGCCCTCGACGCCGATCTCCAGCGCGTTGCGCAGCCGGCAGGCTTGCATCGAGGTTTGCTGGCCGGCGCGCCAATCGATGGCGCCGCTGGCGACGAACAGCGCCGGGGCCTGCGGCCTCAGCCGCGCCAGCGGCGCAAGCGCATAGGGCTCGGCCTCGCGCAGCGGCCGCGCCAGCTTCGCCACCGCCCAATCCCGCGCCGGACTGTCGTTATAGGGGTTGGTCGAGCCGGCAATGAGGCCGCCGACCTCGATGGCGGTCGAGATCGACTGGCCGCCCGCCTGGACGACGAAATGGCAATGCGCGCCGTCGCCGCGCAGCGCGCCGTTGCGATCGTAGAACACATGCGCCGCCGTGGTCACGACGTCGTCGCTCAGCGTCAACTGCCCCGCGCCATGGGCGCGGCCGCAATCGACGACGCCGGTGGCGGCGTAGCGGCGGCGCAGCAGCGCCGGGTTGAGGCGGCGCCGAAGCGCGAAGGCTTCGATCGTCGCCCGCTGGTCGGCCCCGAACACGACGACCGGCGTCCAGGCCGGCGGCGGCGGCGAAATTCGCGCCTCGAACGCGCCGCCCTTTGACAGGCCGGCGATGAGAAGACACAAGCCTAACGCTCCCGCCGCCGCCTTCATGGCCCCCTCCCGACGCGCGCCGGTTGTAGCGGTTTTTTGCCTGCGGGCGTCGTCAAGGTTAGAAATTGGTTAACGCGACCGTCCTAGATCGATATGCCGAGCTGCTCGCCGAAGGCGGGCTCGAACCCGACCCGGCGCAGGCGCGGCTTGTCGAGCGGCTCGATCGGTTGGCTTCGGAGTTGAACGGCTATCGGCTGCCGGGGCGCACCGGCAGGCTCGGTAGGCTGTTTGGCGCGCGGCCGGCGCCGACGCCGCGCGGCGTTTACATTTACGGCCCGGTCGGGCGCGGCAAGTCCATGCTGATGGACCTGTTTTTCGCCGCCGCCGAGGTTTCGCACAAACGGCGCGTTCATTTTCACGCCTTCATGGCCGACGTACACGCCCGCGTGCAGGCATGGCGACTGGCCAAGAAGCGCGGCGAGGCGGTCGGCGACGAGCCGATCCCGCCGCTCGCCGCCGCGCTCGCCGACGAGGCGGCGCTGCTCTGCTTCGATGAATTCGCGGTGCGCGACATCGCCGATGCGATGATCCTCGGCCGGCTGTTCAGCGCGCTGTTCGAACTCGGCGTGGTGGTGGTGGCGACCTCCAACGTCGCGCCGGCCGATCTCTACCAGGACGGGCTCAACCGCGCACTGTTCCTGCCCTTCATCGCCCGGCTCAGCGAGCGCATGGAGATCGTCTGCCTCGACGCGCTGGCCGATTACCGGCTGCGCAAGCTCGCCCTCGCGCCGGTCTATTACAGCCCCGCCGACGCGGCGGCCGACGCGGCGATGGACAGAGCCTTCCAGCGCCTGACCGGTCGGCCGCGCGGCGAGCCGGCTGAGGTCGCCCGGCTCGGGCGGGTCATCGCCGTGCCGCAGGCCGTCGGCGGCGTCGCCCGCTTCGATTTCGACGCGCTGTGCCGCGAGCGGCTGAGCGCCGGCGATTACGTGGCGCTGGCGAGCCGGTTCGAGACCTTCTTCCTCGATCATATCCCGCTTCTCGGCGACGACGAGCGCGACGCGGCCCGGCGCTTCATCAATTTCATCGACGCCGCCTATGACGCGCGCGCCAAGCTGCTGGCCTCGGCGGCGGCTGAGCCGGCGGCGCTGGCGCCGGCATTGAGCGGCGCCGAGGCGTTCGAATTCGCCCGCACCGCCTCACGGCTGATCGAGATGCGCAGCCGCGACTATCTCGCCGAGGCGCACACGAGCGAGCGCGGCGAGGGCGCCGGCGACCTCGGCGGCATCGTCGCCGGGTGAGGCGGCTCGTTCTCCACATCGGGCTGGAGAAGACCGGCTCGACCTCGTTTCAGGCCTTTTGCACCGCCGAGCGCCAGCGGTTGGCCGCCTGGGGGGCGCTCTATCCCGCCAATCCCGCCTGTTTCCTCAGCCCCAATCACGCCCCGCTGGCGGCGAGCTATTACAGCGCCGAGGAAGCTGCGGCGTTGATGATCGCCGGCCGCGGCGCCAGCCGCGCGCAGGCGATCGCGGCGTTGAAGGCGGAAAGCGCCGGCGCCGGGCTGACGCTGATTAGCGCCGAGCACCTGTCGTCTCGCTTCGATGCCGCCCGCATCGCCGCCCTTGCCGCCGACCTCGCCGACTACGAGGTCTCTGTCGCCGTGGTCGTGCGCCATCCCATGGCGCGCGCGTTGTCGGCCTACGCGACGACCATCGCTTCCGGACGCACCCTGACGCTCGCCGCCTTTGTCGAGGAACTGCTGGCGCCCGGCAACCCCTATCTGTCGACCCGGCGCACGATCGAGGCGTGGTCCCAGGTCTTCGGCCGCGAGCGCATGATTGTCGTCGCCTATGCGCGGGGCCAGGACATCACGTCGGCGCTGCTGGCGCGCCTGATCCCCAGCGCGCCGCCGGCCATCGGCGGCCCCCGCCACAACGTCTCGCCCGCGGCCGCCGTGATCGAGCGGCTGCGGCGGGCCAATGAAGCGCCGCTGCCGGGAGTTGCGCGCCGCCTGGCGCGCTGGCGCGGCGGCGCCCGGTCCGGGCCGGCGTTGAGCTTCACGCCCGAGCAGGCGGCGCGGATCGCCGCCGCCACCGCCGAGGATCTCGGCTGGCTACGACGCGAATACGGCGTCGAGTTTCTGTGACGGGCAAAAAAAAAGCCGCCCGCGGCACCGCGGGCGGCTCTCCGGCATGAGCCGGAGCTTACTTCTTCTCGCGCGCCTTCAGCGCCGCGCCGAGAATGTCGCCGAGCGAGGCGCCCGAGTCGGCCGAGCCGTACTGGGCGATCGCCTCCTTCTCCTCGGCCATCTCCAGCGCCTTGATCGACACCGCGACTTTTCGCGCCCGACGATCGAACTGAATGATGCGAGCGTCGACCTTTTCGCCGACCGAAAAGCGCTCGGGGCGTTGGTCGGGGCGGTCGCGGGCGAGTTCGTTGCGCTTGATGAAGGCGGTGAGGTCTGTGCCGGCGATCTTGACCTCGATGCCGCCTTCCTTGACCTCGATCACCTCGCAGGTGACGACGGCGTTCTTGCGCAGGTCGCCCTCGCCGGCCTCTTCGCCCTTCTTGGCGAAGGGATCGGAGGCAAGCTGCTTGACGCCGAGCGCGATGCGCTCCTTCTCGACATCGACGTCGAGCACCTTGGCGCTGACTGTGTCGCCCTTCTTGTACTCGTCCATCGCCTGCTCGCCGGGCTTGGCCCAGTCGAGGTCGGAAAGATGCACCATGCCGTCGACGTCGCCGTCGAGACCGACGAACAGGCCAAACTCGGTCTTGTTCTTGACCTCGCCCTCGACCTCGGAGCCGATCGGATGCTTCTCCAGGAAGGCTTCCCACGGATTCTGCAAGGTCTGCTTGAGGCCGAGCGAGATGCGGCGCTTGGAGGCGTCGACTTCGAGCACCTGGACTTCCACTTCCTGCGAAGTCGAGATGATCTTGCCGGGATGGACGTTCTTCTTCGTCCACGACATTTCCGAGACGTGGATCAGCCCCTCGATGCCCGGCTCCAGCTCGACGAACGCGCCGTAATCGGTGATGTTGGTGACGCGGCCCTTCAGCTTCTGGCCGACGGCGTAACGCGCCTCGATATTGGACCAGGGGTCTTCCTGGAGCTGCTTCATGCCGAGCGAGATGCGGTGCGTCTCGTGGTTGATCTTGATGATGCGCACCTTCACCTGCTGGCCGATGTTGAGCACCTCGGTCGGGTGATTGACGCGCCGCCAGGCGATGTCGGTGACGTGCAACAGGCCGTCGATGCCGCCGAGATCGACGAACGCGCCGTAATCGGTGATGTTCTTCACCGTGCCGTCGATCACCTGGCCCTCGGCGAGGTTGGCGACGATCTCGTGGCGCTGCTCGGCGCGGCTCTCCTCCAGCACGGTGCGGCGCGAGACGACGATATTGCCGCGCCGGCGATCCATCTTCAAAATCTGGAACGGCTGCGGCACGTTCATCAACGGCCCGACGTCGCGCACCGGGCGAATGTCGACCTGGCTGCGCGGCAGGAAGGCCACGGCGCCGTCGAGATCGACGGTGAAGCCGCCCTTGACCTGGTTGAAGATGACGCCCTCGACCTTCTCGGCCTTCTCGAACGCCTGTTCGAGCTTGACCCAGCTCTCCTCGCGCCGCGCCTTGTCGCGCGAGATGACGGCCTCGCCGAGCGCGTTCTCGATGCGTTCGAGATAGACCTCGACGGTGTCGCCGACGCCCGGGGCGGGCTCGCGGCCGTGGTTGGTGAATTCCTTCAGCGCGACGCGGCCCTCGGTCTTCAGACCGATGTCGATCAGCGCCATGTCCTTCTCGATCGCAATGATACGACCTTTAACGACCGAGCCCTCGAACGCCTCGTCGGCGCCGTAGGTCTCGTTGAGCAATGCGGTGAAATCGTCACGCGTCGGCGTGAGCGAGTTGAGGGAAGCCATTTACTCTCCTGGAAGCCCTTATGGGGCGATGCGCCAGCGGATTGTTAGCGTTGCAGTCCCGCGCGTTCCTCGCCGGTTCGGCCTTAATCAAGGCCGCATCGCCTCTCACCGAGGCGGGCCGGCGCTGGGGCCGGCGTAAACGCGCGCATCCCGGACGGAGGCCGACCGGGATCGCCGCGATATAGCGGCAGCGCGCGCGCCCGACAAGGCCGCTTGCGCTCGCCGGTCGAAAAAGCCCAAGATATGGCCGGCCCCGCCGCCCGCCAACGCCGCGTGTGGCGCGGCCTGCACGGAACCAAGTAAATTCACAAACGTTGCAAGCCATACGCCAATCGCAATTCATTTACCCGATAGGAGGAGAGGGCGATGTCGGATTTAGACAGAGACACGCGCAAGCCGATCAATCAGAACGGCCTTCCGCGCTCCGGTTTCTCGTCCCGCTCCATGGCGGGTACGGCGCTTGTCATCATTCTGATTATCATCGCCCTCGGCTATGTTTTCGTCGAACGCTCGGCGACCGGCCCAGCGCCGATAAGCCACCCCGCGGCGACGACCGCGCCAGCGCCGGCCAGCCCCGCCGCGACCGCGCCGCCGCCAGCCAGTCCCGCCGCGACCGCTACGCCATCGGCTAGTCCCGCCGCGACCGCGACGCCATCGGCCAGACCCGCCGCCACCGCGACGCCATCGGCCAGCCCCGCCGCGACCGCGACGCCGCCGGCCAGCCCCACCCCGGCAACCACGACGCCGCCGGCCAGCCCCACCCCGGCGACCACGACGCCGAAGCCGTAAACGGGCGGCGCGCCCGCATGCCCGCGGGCGCGCCACAACGGCCGCTTCATCTGAAAATGGCGCTTCTCAAAGCGGCGCGTCCCTTGCATGGAATATAGGCCCAGCAGCAAGGGAAGCGCGCACTTGGCGATCCTCGTCGGCCTCCATCACCTCACGTCGTACATCTACGACCGGCCCGTCAACATGGGGCCACAGTCGATCCGGCTGCGCCCGGCCCCGCATTGCCGGACTAAAATCGCCAGCTACGCGCTCAAGGTCACACCGGCCGAGCATTTCGTCAATTGGCAACAGGACCCGCACGGCAACTGGCTCGCGCGCTATGTGTTCCCCGCAAAGGCGACCGAGTTCAGGATCGAGGTCGATCTGACAGTCGAACTCGCGGTCATCAACCCGTTCGATTTCTTCATCGAACCCTACGCCGAGACCTTCCCGTTCCGTTATTCCGACGAACTGAGGATCGAACTCGCCGCCTATCTCGCACCGGACCCGGCCGGCGCGCTCCTCGACAAATACGTCGCCGAGATCGGCCGCCGCCAAGGCCGCACTATCGACTTCCTCGTCGAACTGAATGCCGAACTGCAAAAACTCGTTCGCTACGTCATCCGCCTGGAACCGGGCGTGCAGGAGCCCGACGAGACGCTGGCGCTGGGCGCCGGCTCCTGCCGCGACTCGGCCTGGTTATTGGTGCAGATCGTGCGCCGGCTCGGCCTGGCGGCGCGCTTCGTCTCCGGCTATCTCATTCAGCTAACCGCCGACGTCGATCCGCTCGATGGGCCGAAGGGCGCGGACCAGGATTTCACCGACCTGCACGCCTGGGCCGAAGTCTATCTGCCAGGGGCAGGCTGGATCGGCATGGACGCCACCTCCGGCCTGTTCTGCGGCGAGGGTCACATTCCCTTATGCGCGACGCCGCATTATCGCTCCGCCGCGCCGATTTCCGGCGCCGTCGATCCGGCGGAAGTGAAATTCGGCTTCGAGATGAGCGTGCAGCGCCTGTGCGAGGCGCCGCGGGTGACGTTGCCGTTTACCGAGGCGTCGTGGCGCGCTCTCGACGCGCTCGGCGAGACGGTCGAGCGCGATCTCGTCGCCCAGGACGTGCGGCTGACGATGGGCGGCGAGCCGACCTTCGTCTCCATTGACGATCTCGACGCACCGGAGTGGAACACCGCCGCCGTCGGCGGCCAGAAGCAGGCGCGCGCCGCGGAACTCATCAACCGCCTGCGCCAGCGCTTCGGGCCCGGCGGCTTGCTGCATTTCGGCCAGGGCAAATGGTATCCCGGCGAGAGCCTGCCGCGCTGGGCCTATTCGCTTTATTGGCGCAAGGACGGGGCGCCGATGTGGTCCGACCCGGCGCTGATCGCCGCCCCCTCGCACGGCCGCGCCGCCGACCTCGACGCCGAGGGCGCCGCGATCGAGATCGCCGTGCGGCTGGGGATCGAGCCGGCGTTTGTGCAGCCGGCTTATGAGGACGTCGACTACTGGCTCGTCCGCGAGGGCGAATTGCCCGTCAATGTCGATCCGCTCGATTCCAAGCTCGATGACCCGGAAGAGCGCGCGCGGCTGCGGCGCGTGTTCGAGCGCGGCTTGAGCCAGCCGACGGGTTTCGTGTTGCCGATCCAGCGCTGGAATGCCGCCGCGGACCGGGCGTGGCGCAGCGAACGCTGGCCGACGAAGCGCGGCAAGCTTTATCTGCTGCCCGGCGACTCGGCCTTGGGCCTGCGCCTGCCGATGAAGAGCCTGCCGCACGCGCCGGCGCCCGACTTTCCGCAGCCCTATCCGCTCGACCCGGTCATCGCGCGCGCCCCGCTGCCGCCGGCCGCTTACTTTCGCGAACTCGACCGCAGCCTCTACGCACCGAGCCAGCAGGCGCTGTCCGACGACGCCGTGCGCACGGCGCTCACCGTCGAGGTGCGCGAGGGCTACTTGAGCGTATTCATGCCGCCGACCGAGCGGCTGGAGGATTATCTGGAGATTCTCGCCACGGTGGAGGCGATGGCCACGGCGCGTGGCGCGCCGGTCCGCATCGAGGGCTATGCGCCGCCGCCTGACCCGCGCCTCAACGTCGTCAAGGTGACGCCCGATCCCGGCGTCATCGAGGTCAACGTGCATCCCGCCCAGAGCTGGCGCGAGGCGGTCGACAACACCACGGCGCTCTACGAGGAGGCGCGTCTCACCCGGCTCGGCGCCGACAAATACATGCAGGACGGCCGCCACACCGGAACCGGCGGCGGCAATCATGTCGTGCTCGGCGGCGCGACGCCGGCCGATTCGCCGTTCCTGCGCCGGCCCGACGTGCTGGCCAGCCTCATCCTTTATTGGCAGCGCCACCCCTCGCTGAGCTACCTGTTCTCCGGCCTGTTCATCGGCCCGACCTCACAGGCGCCGCGGCTCGACGAGGCGCGCGACGATCAATTGCACGAACTGGAGATCGCGCTGGCGCTGGTCCCGCCGCCGGGCGCCGAGCCGCCGCTGTGGATCGGCGACCGGCTGTTTCGCAACCTGCTGGTCGACGTCGCCGGCAACACCCACCGCGCCGAAATCTGCATCGACAAGCTCTATTCGCCCGACAGCGTCACCGGCCGGCTCGGGCTCGTCGAGTTCCGCGCCTTCGAGATGCCGCCTGACGCGCGCATGTCGCTCGCCCAGCAACTGTTGCTGCGCGCGCTCGTCGCCTGGTTCTGGCGCGCGCCGCAGCGCGGCTCAGCCGTGCGCTGGGGCACGGCCCTGCACGACCGCTTCATGCTGGCGCATTTCGTCTGGGAGGATTTCCTCGGCGTGCTCGACGATCTCGCGCACAACGGCGCCCGGTTCGATCCCGGCTGGTTCGAGGCCGCGCGGGAATTCCGCTTCCCGTTGGTCGGCGTCGTCGAGCGCGGCGGCGTGCGGATGGAGCTGCGCACGGCGCTGGAGCCCTGGCATGTGCTCGGCGAGGAGACGACGGCCGGCGGCACGACGCGCTATGTCGATTCCTCCGTCGAGCGTCTGCAAAGCA
>Ga0134128_10003348_pt1 | contig 19610 bp, 15 predicted proteins | sample KB31754_FD_96462 | JGI IMG/M metagenome (GOLD analysis project Ga0134128, IMG submission 96462) | Terrestrial soil microbial communities with excess Nitrogen fertilizer from Kellogg Biological Station, Michigan, USA - KB3-175-4 | ecosystem: Environmental > Terrestrial > Soil > Unclassified ...
CTGCGCAACCATTTCGCTGAGAACGGTGGGGTGCTGCGCCGCGGAGAGCACGATGGCTTCGCCGTTCGCATAGGTGAGCCGCACATGGTTGCCGCGGGGCAACTCCCGCTCAACCATTGCCACCATGCCGGTGGTCGAATATCCAGGAGCGGCGGTACGCACCAACCCACTCTGGCCGTCGTAGAGCATGCCGGGCAACGCGGCAGAGCCGCCGTGAGTCATCGCCTCCAGCACCGGGTCAGTGAGTGTATCCGCATAGAACGAGAGGGCAACGCCCGAAGAATCCGTGCGACGTTCCCAACCGATCTCCTGGTGAAGTCCGCGTTCCACTACGAGCCGGGAATTGCGCATCGCCAGCGAAGGCAGCCATGTCGCCGCGTTCCCGTCACCGGCTTGCTGCTGGTTCGGCAGAGTCGTGGCAAGTCGATAGCTCATGACCGAATCCCCTTTGCGCCAACTGACGCTGACAAAGGGGAGGACGGCTGCGACCGTGTTTGGAGAATCCTGAGCGAAACGCGCAACCACCTGGGAGGCTCCCGCTTCGGCTTCAATCGCGTCGCCCATATTCATGGTCTCCCAGGAGCGCATGGCCACTTCATCGGTGCCTTGCGCGCCGGAACTCTCCACCTCGGGGTGAATGGAAATGGCTGCAACGGACTGCACCGAGCCGACGATTCCCAGGTCCTGGCGGAATCCGAGCATGGATTCGATGCCTGCGTCGGTGCCGGGCTGAAAATCCACGTGGGCAAGCAGTTCGCGGCTGTCCGACGGAGTGTCCTGCACTTCCATCGAAATACGTTGGCCGTCCTCGCCGAAGGTGCCCGCATTGCCGCTTGCCACCAGGCGCGCCTTTAGCTTCGGGCGAGATTTGCCATCGGACACAACAACCAGCGGCCCATCTTCAAGCCAGCGCAGGAGGGGCCGATTGGCCGCCGAACGCAGCGTCCATGCCCAGTCGTCCTTTTGCGCATCACCGGAACGCGGCTTCGCCGGAAGCCATTGCATAACTTCATAAAGCGTATTGAGCGTGAGGTTTACCACGGTGCCAGCCTGCACCCGGACGTTCTCGCGCAGGGCGGGCAGGAACGACGTGCCCATCGCCTTCACTGCGTACCTGCCAGGCATGACCTGCGCAAAGCTGAATCGTCCCCTGGAATTGGTGTAGACAGTGGTAATGATGGAGAGGTCCGGGCGCAGAAGCTCGACGACCGCGCCAATCTGCGGGACGCCGGCGGAGTTCCGCACGACACCGGAGACCGAAGCAGGGCCAGCCGCCTGAAGTGACGCGGTCGCCGTGCCGATCCATACGATGAACAACGCGAGATGGAGCCTGCGCAATATCACGTGCCTCTGTGTACCGGCGGGCGCCCTGGCAATTACTCCAGAAAACTTCTCCCGCGCCTGGTTCCTGGTCTAGAGCCCGGTAACCCCTCTTGCGCGGGACGATGCTTACTATTCGACGACAAAAGGTGCAGATTGCGCAATCTCTTGTTTTGAAATTTCGTCGTCGACCTTGATCGTCACCTTGTACTTACCTGGCTGGAGTCCTGCCATGGGAAGCGATTTTTCGACTGTAATCTGATCGCTGTGCGCCCCCAAGTCCTTTGAATCGAGCTGCTTTTCGAAGACCACATTATTGGTGGCCGTGTCCACAATCTGATAGGTCACCTTGGCATCGTTGCTTTTTGTAGCGTCGCTGATCTGCAGGTTATAGATCTGCATCCAGAAATTCAGGTCCTGGTTACGCCTGAAATTGATGGGCGTGGCCGGATTCGAGGACACCCGCGGACAAATCTTGGTGTTGCCAATCACGCAGCTGCCCGCGCCGATGGAGTGTGAATCCACCGGAGTCATCTGATCGCCGAGGATCAGTGTGGACGTCGCCAGCTTTTCGTCGTAGAACTTCGGCACTTCGAGGCTGCGTGCATACAGACCCACGTGATCCGGATTGTGTACATCCTTGATCGCGATGTCGAGACGATAGGACCCCGGAAGCAGCGGGAGAGCCTTCCAGTAGATTTTTTTGTTATCGAGGCTCTTCTGGAGCAGTTCAGACGGCTGCTCCACCTCTACGGTATCTTCGAATGTCTGCACGGTGCGGTGGGTGATGGTGGTCACCTTGCCGAGAATATTGACCACGCCCGTCGAGACACCGTTCTTGGTTTCAAACGTAATGTCGCGATTGCGGATCTGGATCGTGATCGGCACCAGCACGGTGTTCTCAGTCACCTTGACAAAATCCGTGCGTACATCGAACGGGAACGGCGGCCCGTTCAGGATCTTGTGCTCGGTCATGAACGATTCGAGATCCTTGAACTTGATCTCGGGGGGCGCGAAAAGTTTCGATGCCAGTTCCAGGCGGTCAAATTCCTTGGAGTTCTGGCTGGAAGCGAGGGGGCCGGTGCCGAGCGCTTCCACGCCTCCGTGGAAGCGGTCAGCCTTCTTCGCCATCCCCATTTGTTCCCATTGGGTCAGGCCCGCCCCGGGGACGCGCAGCAGGGCGTCCTTCTCGCCGCGGTCGATGGTGAAGTGGTAGTCCCCGCACATGCAGGTATCCACAAACTCGATGTCGATGTTGTCGCCGATCCCCGGGATATATCGGTAATGCCAATCTTCAAACGGGTAGGTAGACGTCTCGCCACCGCCCTCATCGACCGGGCGCTGGTATGCTCCGCCGGAAGGGTGCGAGTCCTTCGAGTCGGGCGCACCGAACGCAATGTAAATGTGGCCGCGGTCCGTCTTCCAACCCGGCTTGCCGGCGGCAAAATGCTCATTGGCATAGGCGATGCGGCGGTAGTGCTCTTCGCGGAACTCGTTCTCAGGGGAATCGGGATTAGGATTGCGCCGCTGCCAGAAGGCCTCGATAAAGGCCTCCCGCTCCTCATTATTGCTCAGGTTCTTGAACGCCTTCCGTTCTTCGTCCGTGATGATGTAAGCAACATCCTGCTCCAACCACGTCTTATAGGCGCCCTTCAGCTCGCTCTTGAGTTCCTCCTGTGCATGGAACTCTTCCTTGTCGGAACGCTTTCGCTTGAGGGGGTCCTGTTCCTGGTCCTGCTGGCTTTGCGCATTGGTATTTGGCGACTGTGCGAGGATGCGATGCGCTGAGACGGGGATTAGGCCGCAAGCCAGTGCGACTGCTAGGAACGTGGAACGGTTGGACATCATTGGATTAGAACTCCTGGATTGCCCCATTCTACGGGTACTAAGGTCACCCGGCAAGCTACGCCCGGAGTCGGCTGCCTGTTGGACGTGGAGTTCTGGACAAGGTCATCGGCCGACCCGGTGCAAAAACCTGAGAAACAGGGACAAAAGGTGAGACCGGAAGGCGGGTGGCGTCGTCCATATAACAGCCGCCTCCTGCCAGCACGGGCTCCAGCCCAGGGTACTTCCTATTTAGCCGCAGAAGACACGGTCAGGCAAAGGTTGCGACCGGCAGGATACTGATCCAGCGGTAACAGTCCGTTGCCGGTCGATCGAGCAAAGATTTTATGAGTTTCCCGGCGATTTACCCAAAAAGGGGAACCTGGAAACCGAGGTTTGCGTACACTGAAACAAGCAACTCCCGTGGGAGCAAGCACCAAACATGAAGAAGATTCTTCTTATCATTCTCGCCATTCTTGTGGCCGCCGGCCTGGTAACGTTCATGGTCATCAAGCAGCAGTCCGGCTATACGAAGGTCATGACCGCGAAGATTGCTCGCCAGAGCCTTTCAACGGTCGTCAGCGGCACCGGCCAGATCAAACCCAAGACCTACGTGAATGTCGGCGCCACCTCCTTCGGGCGCATCACGCACCTCTACGTGAAGGAAGGCGATCACGTAAAGAAGGGGCAGGTGATCGCGACCGTAGAAAACGTGCAGCCCGAGGCGAACGTGCAGGCACAGCAGGCGCAGATTGCCTCGACCAAAACGGACGTCAACTCCTATGTGGCTGCGGAAAAGACGGCGCAGGCGAACCTGGAACGGGCCCAGGCCGATCTGGAACAGAAGAAGCTCGACTGGCAGCGTGCGCAGGGCCTGTACCAGGCGGGCATCATGGCGAAGCAGGACTTTGACGCCAAGAAGGCCGCTTACGACACGGCAGTGGCGACCATCGCCCAGATGCAGGCGGCCCTGGCGCAATCCAAGGCGCAAACTGAATCCGCGCGAGCCAAGGTAAACAACGCCGTGGCGCAGCTCCGTTTCAACGAGGATGCGCTGAATAAGACCGTATCTGTGGCGCCGTTTGAGGGCATCGTCACCAACCTGCCGGTCCGCGAAGGAGAAACCGTCGTGGTCGGAATCCAGAACGCCGAAGGTTCGACGTTGATGACCATCGCGGACATGAGCGTGGTCACCGCCGAGGTCAAAGTGGACGAGACCGACATTGTGAACGTCAAGATCGGTCAGCCGGCGGAAGTGAGCGTGGACGCGATCCCCGGCAAGTCGTTCAAGGGACATGTGACCCTGGTAGGCGATCAGGCGCTTCTGCGGTCCAGTGGCGTGGCCACCTCGCAGTCGACCACCGGCACGGAAGAGGCCAAGGACTTCAAAGTGATTGTGACGCTCGATCAGCCCAACGAAGAGCTGCGGCCGGGTCTCTCGACCACGGCCAGGATCACCACGGCGCACAAGGACAATGTCCTCTCGCTTCCGATTCAGGCGCTGACCCTCAAGCCGCAAGACAAGCCGGCCGGCAGCGAGAACGTGCAGGCGGCTTCAACAGGATCAAACAACGGCCAGCCTGACCAGCAGGGCGTGTTCGTCATGCGCAAGGACGCCCATGGCAAATTCCGGGTGCACTTCGTGCCTGTCACCACGGGGATCACCGGCGCCACCGACATCGAGGTGCTCTCCGGCCTCAAGGAGGGCGACGAGATTGTCACCGGCCCCTATAAGACGTTGCGCGGGCTGAAAGACAATGCGCTGGTCAAGCGCGACACTTCAAAGCCCTTGAACCTGGCGCTCAACAATTCGTAAGCATCTAACCGGTCGTACCCGAATGGGACGGCCGGGAACCGCAGCATCGAAGTTGCGTACATCATGGTACGCGCGCAGGTGAATCCGCTTGCCCGCACCGGAAATTTCCGGATTGCAGCAAGGCAGAGGATGATATGGGCATGGCTCTAGACAGCATCAGCACCGAAGACTTGGCGCAACCCGCGACCCCACCCACCGGCGACGTCATTGTGGTCGACGATCTCTGGCGTACCTACGACATGGGAGCCGAGCAGCAGGTGCATGCCCTTCGCGGCATCAATCTGCGCATCAAGCACAATGAGTATGTCGCGATCATGGGCCCTTCGGGATCGGGAAAATCGACCCTGATGAACCTGATCGGCTGCCTCGACACGCCGACCCAGGGACGGTACTGGCTCAATGGACAGTTGGTCAGCGAGCTCGACGACGATCAACTGGCGCGCATTCGCAACAAAGAGATCGGCTTCGTTTTCCAGACCTTCAATCTGCTCGCCCGCGCCACTTCGCTGCACAATGTCGAGCTGCCGCTGATCTATAACGGCACGCCTACCGCGGAACGCATCGAGCGCGCAAAAAAGACGCTGGCCAACGTGGGGCTTGAAAGCCGCATGATGCATAAGCCCAACGAGCTCTCCGGCGGACAGCGGCAGCGTGTGGCCATCGCCCGCGCGCTGGTCAATAGCCCGTCCATCATCCTGGCCGACGAACCTACCGGCAATCTTGACTCGAAAACCGGCGTCGAGATCATGGCGCTATTCGACAGCCTGCATGCCAAGGGCAACACCATCGTTCTGGTGACCCACGAGCCCGACATCGCCGAATACGCGCATCGCGTGGTGCATATCCGCGACGGCCAGATCTTCTCCGACGAGCCATCGAAGCGCTTCAAGCAATAAGGCCAGCCGTCAGCGAACGGGAATAGGGACAGGAATAGGGATAGGATGCACCGAGGTGTCATCCTGAGCGGAGCGTTGCGAAGTCGGCGGATCTGCGCCGGCTTCTGCACTCTCCGAACCAATCCAGCAGCCCCTTACTTCCCTATCGCCGACCATCCGCCCTGAAACCGCCAATCCATCTCGCGCGTTTCAATGGTAAGGAGAAGTTATCTATAATGTAAGGAGGAGCCGTGATGCCTTCCAGTTCCCCTGATTCATCCACGACCGTTGAAGCTACCGTGACATCGAAAGGCCAGGTCACCTTGCCGAAAGAGTTGCGCAAGCGGCTTGGCATCCAGAGCGGCAGCCGAATCCGGTTCAACATCCCTGCGAACGGCCCGGTTCAGGTCGAGCGGGTCTTGTACGACCTTGAAGATCTCTGGCGGATGGCAGACGAAGGCGGCAAGCCAGGGCCTGTCATGTCGTTCGAGGAGATGAACGAGAGGAAGGCCTGGAGGCGCTGGTAATGGTCACGGCCGATACCAATATCTGGGCGCGCGCCTTGCTCAATGATGACCAGGCTCAGACGAAGAAAGCCAGATCGGCTCTCGCGCAGGCGCGTTCCCAGGATGGAGTCTTCATCCCGCTCCTCGTCCTTGCGGAACTCTCATGGGTGCTCCGGGGCCGGTGGGAAAAGGAGAGAGTTCTCGATGCCTTGGAGGGATTGCTCCGAGCGCGAGGCGTCACCGTCGAATCTCCCGGCTTGGCCCGCAAGGTCCTCGACGCTAGCCGGAACGATGCGACAGGTTTTGCCGACCATCTGATTGCGGAAGTATCCTTCGAGGCCGGTGTCAGGGAGATCCTCACCTTTGACAAATCCTTTGGGCGCCTCGCGCGGGTCCGGCGATTGATCTGACCGGTGCGGCCCAGTGCCCCGGTCTCGCATCTGAGACCGAGGATCCTCGACACACCGGACACTCCGCAAGCACGGTAGCGCGCATCGGCCCGAAACTTCCCAATTGCCGACAATTCGTCCAGAACTGCCTTTCCGCCCCCAAGGAAAGCACCCCAACAACGTGTCATCTCGACCGGAGCGCAGCGAAGTGGAGAGATCTGCGGTTGCTTTTGAGGAAGCTCACTCGGACGTTACTTCCGGATTGCCGACAACTCGGGAACCTTGGGCGGCAGTCCGACCAGTGCCTCATCTTCTCTGCAAATACACGGAGAGCAAGAAACCTGCGCAGAACAGTACGACGATGAAAGGCGAGAACCACCAGAAGTGGTTTATAAAACCCAACGGGCTGAAGGAAACGGCCTGCTGTTCCCCCGGTCCAATCGGTGCAGCTTTGCTAGCTCTCCAAGCCGCCCAGACCATCATTACAATCGGCGTAACCACGCATCCGAACAGCGCGGTGCCGAGTCCGACTAACAGGCTCTTGAAGTAGACCATTCCGGCGCACCTCAGGATGGAACGAGTGTAGCGCCATTGGCTTGATTGTTCCCGAATAACCGCCAAACCGGAAGTATGGACTTTTCCGTTCAACTGCCATTTTCGAGCGCCAAAACCCCAACCGTACCGGCGACCGCCGAACGCTGTACGGAGTAGCCGCCACGGAAATCGTATCCAGGATCACCTCCGAAGGTCCGTTCGCTCCCTCCTCACACCCGTGACCGCCATCACAAACCAATGGACCTAGCCATGCTACTGTACCTTTGCTCCCGGAGAAATCCGGAAGCCTGGAGTGAAAACGGAAAAACAAAAACCCTTCCGTTTTTTTTATTTTTTTATTTTTTTACGATTTCCACAGTTTTTTTGAAGTCGTGTAACCGGTAATAAAACCATTAGTTTAGGTCAAATCGGACCTGAACGGTATCCTTAGCGACTCACCAGAATGCCGCCTTCCTTGCCCCTGCCAGGTCCTCAGGAGAGCCACACCCTGAAGGCCGTCGCCACGCAGCACGCGCCGGCACCTCGCCGAAGCACTCCCGCTCGAATCCCCTGACCATCAGACAGCCAGCCTATTCGCCCCGCTAAAGCCGTGCCGTTGCTACAAAGCTCCAATCGCAGGTGCGCAGCCGCAGGGCGACAGACAAAGCCCCGGCCTGACCCCTCTCCGCTTTGGCCTCCCCGTGCGAGAGTGCCCCGCATTCATGCTTTGAATATGGCCGCCGATGAAACACATGTTGGCCGGACTGGTGCGATTTGAGCCACGGAGGCGAGGCGGATTGAAAGCGATGCAGAATGCCGCGCAGTTTTCCTATCCTGTGTTCTTTCCGGGACCCACGCTGATTGAGAAGGAGCCGCGCGCCGCATTTGCGGTGGCCGGGGTGAGCGCTTCGTGGCGCAAGCTGCTGCTACAGGCTGAAATGGCCGGTCCGCACGTGCAGGTGGCCTCGATTGAAGGCGAGCATGGGGTGGGTAAACAGACCCTGGCGCAATACCTGCTCAGCCGGTCGCCCCTGGCCGGTACTTCCTTCCAGCGGCGCGACGCCCGGGAATGGCTCCTGGGCGAGACAGACGCCGCCGCGCTCTCCGGATTCACTTACCTGGATCGTGTTGACCTGCTGGCGCCTCCGGGACAGGGGCTGCTACTGGGCGTTCTCAAGTCGCTGCAGGATCGGCCGAGCGGAGTCATGCTCGTCGTGTCCTCGCAGACGCCTCTTCGCCAAATGGCAGGCCAGGGCATTCTCATGCCTGACCTCGCGTTCCGGCTCACGGCGGTGCGGTTTTCCATCCCGCCGCTGCGGATGCGAAGAGAAGACATTCCGCCGATCGCGCAGGCACTGCTTGACCGAATCTGCACCCGCTATCAGCACCGTCCCGTGGAGTTCGGACCCGGCGCGCTTGGCCGACTGCTGCAACACTCCTGGCCCGGCAACGTGCGCGAATTGGCCAGCGTACTGGAATCGGCGCTGCTTGAGGCCGCTGACGATGTGATTCGCCCGGGCGATCTTGCCCTGCCGTTGAGCGGCGAGTTCACTCAAGAGGCGCCGCCGGTGCTCCAGGCAAGCAGTCTGCGCCTGAATGACGTGATCCGCCGCCATGTGCAATATGTGCTGGAGGTGAACCGCGGCAACAAGCTGCGCGCCGCCCGACAGCTCGGCATCAGCCGGTCGACTCTCTATCGCATTCTCGGCAATGAGGCGATTCTTTCGCCGTAGCAAGCTGCATGGCGCGGACTCTGCCCGCACCCCGACGTTGGACCTCCTGCTCTACACTCGACGGGTAGACACTTTCCGTGCGAGGATTCCTCCGTTGCGCCCCATCCGCCTCTCTGCTCTTCCCGCCGCCATTGTTCTCGTCCTGACAATTCCCGCGCCCGCACAAAAGCTCACCGACTCTGGCCCCGCCGCGAACGCCCCGGTGGCGGAACGCCGCGCCGCCATGAACGCTCTGTTCCAGCAGTACTGGGATGCCCGGCTCGAGCACGATCCGGAAGAGGCTTCGCTGATCGGCGACAAGCGCTGGAACGACAAGATCCGCGACTACTCGGTGGCGGCGGAGAACGCGTGGCTGGCGCGGGAGCAGGACTTCCTGATGAAGCTCGGGGCCATCGACGCCACCGGGTTCACCGAGTCGGAGCAGATGAGCCGCGAGATGCTCCTGCGCCAGTTCACCGACGACATGGAGGCGGCCGACTTCAAAGAATGGGAGATGCCGGTGAACCAGATGGGCGGCATCTATTCCACTTACCCCGACTTGGCCACGCACCTTTCGTTCAAGGACGTGAAGGACTACGACGACTGGATTGCGCGGCTGCGCGCAATTCCCACGGCGTTCCAGCAGGTGACCGACAACATGGCCATCGGCATGGAGGATCACCGCGTCCCGCCAAAGTATCTGCTGCAGCAGACGCTCGAGCAGGTAAAGCAACTGGCCGATCAGAAGCCGGAGGACTCCCCGCTGGCGGCTCCGCTCAAGAAGTTTCCAGATTCCATTGCCGCTCCAGATCGCGAGCGGATCCGGCAGGAGATCCTGACCGCTATCGAGAAGAAGGTGCTTCCGGCTTACCAGCGGTTTGCGCGCTTTCTTCAGGTCAGCTACATCCCCGCCGGGCGCACAGAGCCGGGGATCTCGTCGTTGCCCGACGGCGCCAAATACTACCAATTCCTCATCCATCGCGAAACCACGCTTGACATGACCCCGGACCAGATCCACAAGATCGGCCTGGATGAGGTCAGCCGAGACGAAACGGAAATGCTGGCAATTGCGCAGAAACTGGGCTTCAAAGATTTGCCCTCGTTCCGCGCCAGCCTGAAGACGAATCCGAAACTGAAGCCGGCCTCGCCGGAAGCGCTGCTGAATGCGTACCAGCAGCACGTGACCGAAATGGAGGCGAAGCTGCCGCAACTCTTCGGCCAGCTGCCCAAGAGCAAGCTGGAAGTTGTAGAGATGCCGAAATACCTCGAGAAGACGGCGCCCCCGGCCTATTACGATCCCGGATCTCCAGAGGCGGGCCGTCCCGGGCACCTTTGGGTGAACCTGGACAACGTGCCGAACCGCAGCCTGCTCAATGTGGAAGCGATCGCGTATCACGAAGGTGTCCCGGGCCATCACCTGCAGCTCTCGCTCGCGCAGGAGCAGCAAGGCGTGCCCGCATTCCGCAAGCACATTGAGTACACGGCATTCGTGGAAGGATGGGCGCTTTACTCGGAACGGCTGGGCAAGGACGTCGGATTCTACCAGGATCCCTATTCCGATTTCGGACGCCTGGACGCCGACCTGTGGCGCGCCATCCGGCTGGTTGTCGATACCGGCGTCCATTCCGAGCACTGGACGCGCCAGCAGATGGTGGACTATTTCCATGAACATTCGTCGCTCGACGAACCAACCATCCAATCCGAAGTCGATCGGTATATTGCGTGGCCCGCGCAGGCGCTGGCCTACAAGGCCGGCCAGATGAAAATTCTGGAACTGCGCGACCACGCCAAAACTGCCCTCGGCAGCAAGTTCGATATCCGTGCCTTTCACGATGAAGTGGTTGACTCCGGCGCGATGCCTCTCGACATGCTGGAGACGCGAAGGGACGCCTGGATCGCCGCCCAGCACTGATCGCAGATGATTTCGGTTGTTATCGGTGCTGCTGATGGCAGACCTGTCTGATGCGGACCTCAGCGCTAGAGGGCTTCGACCGCCAGGTCACCATCAGCATCGGAGACACGACTGGCGTGCCGCGCGTGGGGGTCAGAATGGAACACCTGCTGCAGTCCGCCGACCGTGCGCTCTACACCGCCAGGCAGAACGGCCGCGATCGGACCGAATACCTGCCATGGACCGAGGGATTGCAAGCCTGACAGCACGGAATTGGCCGCACATCGCGGGCGGCAGTTATTCTGGTTCTTGCACCAGCTCATTCTTAATGGAGACATGGAACGATGACGGATTCGGCCGTTGATACCGTAACAGTGCCCGCGCAGATGCCCGGCGTATCGGTGGCCGTGCTCGGCGCCGGAAAAATGGGCGGCATCCTTCTGCAGGCTTTCTTGAAACAGAACCTGTTCGCTCCCGAACAGATTCACGCCACGGTGGCTCACGCCGAGCGCGCAGTGGCGTTGAGCACGCAATGGGGTGTGGACGTCAGCACCGACAACGTGGAAGCCGTGCGCAACGCCGACCTGATCCTGGTGGGGGTGAAGCCGTTCCAGGTTCCTGATCTCATCGAGCAGATTCGTCCCGTGCTCACGCCTGCCAAGGCTATCGTTTCCTTCGCGGCGAGCGTGAAGACGCGCACTATTGAAGACGCAGCGGGTATGGAGATCGCGGTCATTCGCGCCATGCCAAACACGCCGTCGGCCCTGGGCGCCGGAGCCGCGGGCCTTTGCCGCGGGCGATTCGTGAAACCCAAGCAGATGGAAGTGGCCGAGCGGATCTTCGAGACCGTCGGACGTACGGTGGTCGTCGACGAGAAGCACATGGACGCTGTGACAGGACTATCGGCGTCAGGACCGGCGTACATCTACATCATTATCGAGGCGCTGGCCGAGGCCGGTGTGAAAGTGGGCCTGCCGCGCGACACAGCCACGCAGCTCGCCGCGCAAACTACATTCGGCGCAGCGAAGATGGTGCTGGAAACCGGCTATCATCCCGCGCTGCTGAAGGATGCCGTGACCACGCCCGCAGGCTGTACGATTGACGGCATTCTCGAACTGGAAGAGGGCGGCCTGCGCGTTACGCTGATCAAAGCTGTCATGAGAGCTACGCAGCGGGCGAAAGAATTGGCGGCGGGATAGTACGGGAGTTGAGGAGGGCTGGATGAAGATCAGGGATCCGCTCATCATCGTATTCGAAAATGACGGTACGATTCAGACCCGACTCTACCCCGGTGAGCGCGGCTACGAGCAATACGGGATCCTCATCGCTGATTTAGTGCGGCACGTATCGAATGCGTTCAAGGTCAGCGAAGACGACGTATGGGACTGGGTCGATAAGGAACGTCACCATCCGACGAGTCCGGTCGAGGAACTCAAGCCTAACTGAACACCTGAATCTTCTTGTCCATTCAACGTCCATCCTGGCTGCCCTCCTACATCCCTGAACTCCAGGGCCTGCGCGGCATCGCAATCCTGGCGGTAGTCTTCTATCATTCGCATCCGCGCCTCGCCGGCACGCCGCTCTACGGCCCTTCCCTCTGGGGATGGGCGGGCGTCAATCTCTTCTTCGTCCTGTCTGGGTTTCTCATCACGGCCATCCTGCTGGAGGCGCGCGACAAGCCGCGCTACTTTCGCAGCTTCTATGCCCGGCGCGCTCTGCGCATCTGGCCGATGTACATTCTCGTGCTCGCGGTCTGCTATCTCAAGGCGGACTGGTTCATCGGCATGCCCGTTTCCAAGGCCATCCGAGAGGCGCCGTGGTGGGCCTACGTACTGTTCGTGCAGAACCTTTTCCACCTGAACCTGCCGCCAGGACTCGGGCCAACCTGGTCGCTGGCCATTGAGGAGCAGTACTACTTCCTCTGGGCGCCAGTGGTGCGTATTCTGCGCCGGCCGTGGTTGCTGGCGTGCGTGCTCGGGGCCGCGCTCATCGCGTCGCCGGCCCTCCGTGCAACCAACATTTCCTGGATTACCAAAACAGACACCGTCACGCACCTGGACGGCATCGCCATGGGGAGCCTGCTCGCACTCGGTCTCTATACGATTGCCCTGCCACGGCGCGCATGGTTGGCGATCGGCATCGTCGCGCTTATCGTCGGCTTCGCACTTGCCGGCACCGTCTCAGGCGGAACGCCGCTGCTCGATTCCGCGCTGACATGCGGCTTCGGCGGCACCGTACTGGCGTCGATCGCTTCGACCGGCGCTCGCAATCCCGTAAACGCCATCCTGCGCCGCGGGCCGCTGCCCTACTACGGCCGCATCAGTTACGGCATGTATATGACGCACATCATGGTGTTTATCTACTTTGGCTGGTTCGATCAGCGCATGGACGCCTACGGCACATGGGGCAATTTCGCGGTCATCGCACTCCGCCTGGCCGCGTCCACGCTGGTCGCTACCGCACTTTGGTACGGCTTCGAATCGCGCATCCTCAAGCTGAAAAAGTACTTCTAACCCGCGAATCACCGGCCAGGCCCAGGCCCCCGCGCATCCGTGACCTCAGTCACTCCCTTTTCGCCGCGCCGCTGCTAGCCTCGAATTGAGGCAAGTCCGAAGGAGAGGGTGCCATGAGCGAAGCTGTCGCAAACGCTATCAATGCCACCGAGGTCGGCACGACGGGGCCTCTTACCGCGGAAGAACTTCATCGCATCGACGCCTACTGGCGCGCGGCGAACTATCTTTCCGTGGGGCAAATCTACTTGAAAGACAATCCCCTGCTGGAGCGGCCCCTTACGCTCGAAGATGTGAAGCCGCGCCTGCTGGGCCACTGGGGCACGACGCCGGGGCTGAACTTCATTTACGCGCACCTGAATCGATTGATCCGCTGCCGCGACCTGAATATGATGTACATCATTGGTCCGGGTCACGGCGGCCCCGGAATTGTCGCGAATACGTATCTCGAAGGCTCGTACTCCGAAATCTATCCGCACATCGAGCAGAACCGGGACGGCATCAAGCGGCTTTTCCGGCAATTCAGTTGGCCCTACGGCATTCCCAGCCATGTGGCGCCTGAGACGCCGGGGTCGATTCACGAAGGCGGCGAACTCGGCTATGCCCTCGTACACGCGTTCGGCGCAGCCTTCGATAATCCCGACCTGATTGTCGCTTGCGTCGTAGGTGACGGCGAGGCGGAAACAGGCCCTCTGGCCACAAGCTGGCACTCGAACAAATTCCTGAATCCGACGACCGATGGAGCAGTCCTGCCCATCCTGCACCTCAACGGATACAAAATCGCCAATCCCACGATTCTCGCGCGCATTCCGCATGAAGAGCTGGAAGACCTGATGCGCGGGTACGGGTACGAGCCTTTCACGCTTGAAGGGGACGACCCCGCACGGATGCACCAGATGGCAGCGCGCGTGTTTGATGCCATGTTCGATCGGATCTCGGCCATCCAGAAAGCTGCCCGTAAAGAAGGCGAGACGCAACGCCCCCGCTGGCCCATGCTGATACTGAAAACGCCCAAGGGGTGGACCGGCCCGAAATTCGTCGATGGCAAGCCGGTAGAAAACACATGGCGCGCGCACCAGGTTCCTTTTTCTGAACTCCGAGAGAAGCCCGATCACCTGCGGCTGCTGGAAGACTGGATGCGAAGCTACAAGCCGGAAGAACTATTCGACGCGCATGGCGCATTCCGCGCGGAGCTGGCCGAGCTTGCGCCAAAAGGCCGGCGGCGAATGGGCATGAATCCGCATGCCAATGGCGGACTATTGCTCAAGCCTCTGCGGGTGCCCAACTTCCGCGACTTCGCCGTGAAAATCGAGAAGCGCGGCGCAGAGGACGTCGAGTCGACGCGCGTGCTCGGCCGATTGCTTCATGGCGTCATGGAGGCCAATCGCGAGCATCGCAATTTCCGCGTCGTGGGACCCGATGAGACCGCAAGCAATCGTATCGGCGACGTCATTACCGGCACGGGCAAGACGTGGCTCTCCGAAGTGCTGCCGGTGGATGAAAACCTGTCGCCCACCGGCCGCGTCATGGAAGTGCTGAGCGAGCACATGTGCCAGGGCTGGCTCGAGGGCTACCTGCTCACCGGCCGGCACGGATTCTTCTCCTGCTACGAGGCCTTCATTCACATTGTGGACTCGATGGTGAACCAGCACGCGAAATGGCTGAAGGTCACGCGCAACATCCCGTGGCGCAAACCCATTGCATCGCTGAACTATCTGCTCAGTTCCCTGGTGTGGCGGCAGGATCACAATGGTTTCAGCCACCAGGACCCCGGCTTTATCGACCATCTGCTGAACAAGAAGGCTGACGTGGTGCGCATTTATTTGCCACCCGACGCCAACACGCTTCTCTCCGTGGCCGATCATTGTCTGCGCAGCCGCAACTACATCAACCTGATTGTGGCCGGCAAGCAGCCGGCGCCGCAGTGGCTCACCATCGACGAAGCGATCAGTCACTGCACCACGGGTGTGAGCGCATGGCAGTGGGCTTCAAACGACCAGGGCGACCCCGACGTCGTAATGGCTTGCTGCGGCGACGTGCCGACCATGGAAACTCTGGCCGCTGTCATGCTGCTTCGCGAGCGCATTCCCGATATTCGGGTACGGGTCGTAAACGTGATTGACCTCATGGCGCTGCAGCCGCAATCCGAGCATCCGCATGGCTTGAGCGACGAGGAATTCGACGCCATCTTCACCGTCGACAAGCCCGTCATTTTCGCATTCCACGGCTACCCGTGGCTCATTCACCGCCTCACTTATCGCCGCCATAATCATGACAACCTACACGTGCGCGGCTACAAGGAAGAAGGTACCACCACCACGCCGTTCGACATGTGCGTGCTCAACAACATCGATCGCTTCCAGCTCACGCTGGATGCCATTGCGCGCGTGCCCAGGCTGGTTTCGCAGGTTGAAGCCACGCAGCAGTGGTACTCCGAGCAGATTCAGCGTCACAAGCTCTACGTCGCGGAAAACGGCGACGATCTGCCCGAAATCCGCAACTGGCGCTGGCAGCAATAGCGCGGATCCTATAGGAAAGGCAAAGACCGTCCCATGTCGTCATTTCCGATTTTGGTTTTGAACAGCGGTTCGTCCTCCATCAAATTCGGCCTCTATGAAGCGGGTGCAGGCCGGCGCACGAAGCTCTACGAGGGAGCGGTGGACGGCATCGGCACAGACCTTGGCAAGTTCTGGATCAAAAGCGGCGATGGAAAGAAGATCATCGACCAAACGCCCGCGCTGCCCAACCGGTCGGTCGCGTTCGCCCTTGTTGTCGACGCGCTGCATTCCGGACAATTTCCTGGTCCCGCCGCCATTGGCCACCGCACGGTCTGCGGCGGCCCGCGAGTTAACGAAAACCAGCGCATCACGCCGGAACTGATCGATGAGATCGACAGCTACAGCGCGCTCGCTCCGCTGCATACGCCCATCGCCGTCTACATCATGCGCGAGACACTCAAGCTCTTTCCGGGAGTGCCGAACTTCGCCATCCTCGACACCTACTTTCACCGCACCATGTCTGAGTTGGTGAAGACCATGCCGATCCCCGCAGAGTTCGCGGCCATGGGCGTGCGCCGCTACGGGTACCATGGCATTTCCTACGAATCCATAATTCATCAACTACAGCCCAACATTCCCGAGCGGCTTGTGGTCGCGCACCTCGGCAACGGCGCCTCGATAACAGCCATTCGCAACGGCAAATGTGTCGATACATCGATGGGCCTGACTCCCACCGGCGGAATCATCAGCGGCACGCGCACCGGCGATATCGACCCCGGTGTGGTTTTGTTTATGCTCAACAAAATTATCGAAAGCGGCGTGAGCGCAAAAGAAGCAGCCGACAAGCTCGAAACTCTGCTGAGCAAGAAATCCGGACTGCTGGGCGTGAGCGAGCTCTCCAATGACATGCGCGACCTGCGCGAGGCGATCCAGTCAGGAAATTCAAAAGCGCGCCTGGCGGTCGACAAGTTCGTTTGGACGATTCAGAAATGGATTGGCAGTTTCTTTGCCGAGTTGGGCGGCCTCGACATGCTAGTCTTTACCGGCGGAATCGGCGAGAACGACATCGCATCCCGCTCGGAAATCTGCCGCGGCCTGGGGGCACTAGGCATCGAGATCGATCCAGCACGCAACAGCGTACGCGGCGGAGCAACCATCTCCGCAGCAAGCTCACCTGTGACTGTACGTGTGATTCCGCCCGCGGAAGACCTCATCATCGTGAATCACGTTATGCGCCTGCTGGGCGAGTCCGGCAAAGTGCCCGAGCCGGCGGGGGATCTTGCCACTGCAGATCGTGGCTGATGCGAGCCCTTAGTGCAATACGATCGCTATTCATCGGAGACCCCGTCGGACGCGCGCCACGTCGCAAGTAGCAGCAGGAGAACGCCGGCGAGCGATCCTCCGTACACCCAGTTTTTTGCGAGGCGATCGAGCATGGGGATATCTGCGATCAGGATAACTTGGCTCCGCGGAGAAGTCGCCAGATTTATTACGCGGCGCCGATGTCCGCGAGCGCGGCGTGTGCCGCATGATATCCGCACATGCCGTGCACGCCACCACCTGGCGGAGTGGACGCGGAGCACAAATACAATCCGGGTGTTCCGGTTCTATATGTACGGATAGACGGCCGCATCAGCACCTGCATCAAGTTGAAAGCGCCGGCGTTGATGTCGCCGCCATTCAAGTTCGCATCCATCGCTTCCAGATCGGCTGGTGAGAAAACGCGTCGCGCCAGTACGCAATCGCGAAATCCTGGTGCAAACCGCTCGATCTGCGCTTCAATGGCGTCGGTCCGGTCCGTGGTCGATCCGTTTGGCACATGGCAGTATGCCCAGGCAGTGTGCCGCCCGGCAGGCGCGCGAGTCGCATCGTACAGCGAAGGCTGGGTCAGCAGCACATACGGCTTTTCGGCGCATCGTCCCTTCCAAACCTCGGACTCTGAAAACGCAATTTCGGCGTAGCTGCCCCCCAGGTGTACGGTCATGGCGCGTCGGCAATCCACGGCTTTCCAGGAAATCGGCTGCGACAACGCGTAATCGACCTTGAACGCGCCCGGCCCATACTGAAATCCTTCGAGTACGCGCCGGTATCCCGGCGTGAGCCGCGGCCCGGCAATTTGCAGCAATCGGCGCGCGGTCACATCGCATATCGTAATTGCATCGCGGGTATCGATCTCGTCAAGCGAGCCAATCCTGCGCCCAGTGTGCACCGCGCCGCCTAGTTGCTCCAGCCGTCGAATAAGTGCGTTCGGAATAGCTTGCGCGCCGCCCTTCGCCACCGGCCATCCAACTGCAGGCGCAGTGGCCCCGAAGATCAGTCCTACAGCCGCGCTCATCCACTGATCGAAGGAGAGGAGCGAGTGGCCCACGATGCCGGCCAGAAGCGCCCTGGCGCGTTCCGTGTTGAAGGTGCGCGCCAGTCTCGCCGCCGGTTGCACCACATGCAAGCCGAACCGCGCCATCAGCAACGGATGCTTCGGCACGTGAAGCGGCGGACGCAGTGCATCGTCGGCAAAGTCCCACCAACGCTCCGCGAATGGCCGAATCAGCTCGACCCACCGCGCGCCGTCCGCGCCTAGTTCACGCTCCTGCGCCGCCAGCGAATTCTCCAGAAAGACAGCCGTGCCGTCATCGAGCGGATGTGCTACGCACGCATCCCCGTACACCCATTCGAGCCCGAGCTCCTGCAATGGCAGCGTGCGAAAGAACGGCGATCCCGCACCCATGGGATAGACCGACGACCCAAAGTCATTCAGAAACCCCGGCGCAGTCAACTCCATGGTGCGCGCCGCTCCGCCGGGCTTCGTCTCGGCTTCGAATACCTCAACGTGCAAGCCGGCCTGCGCGAGCACCACCGCGGCCGCAAGCCCGTTGGGCCCTGCGCCGATCACGTTCGCTCGACTCGCCTTCAAAGCTGTCAATCGTGCTCCGGTAATTCGTCAGGCGGCGCCGCGATTTCAAACTGGCCATCCGGCAGGCGCTCAATAGCCGGAGCATACAGCCCCAGCAGCCTGCGACGCCACCAGTTCCCGGTGTGGCGCTTTTCATCCAGGCTGGTAAACCAATACTGCCACAGCACCGCGCGCACGTATCGTGGCGCAGTCCCATTGAACGGGTCGCTTCGGAATAATCCGATGACATCGCGGTCATTCAGCAACAGCTTTTCTTCAGTGATGGGCACCATGTCGTTATGCTGCCAGTCACCGAGCGATGCAAACCAAAGGTTCCAGTCAAAGCGCGGTTGATACGGCGCGTAGATTCCTGGGGCCTCATTCAGAAGCTGCGGCTTGTGAGTGAACATGTAGGGCTGCCAGTTCTGCCCGTCATTCGAGCCCTGAAATTCAATCTCGTATCGTCCACGCGTCATCACGGCAAACAGCCCATACTGATTCGCAATGCGAAATGGCTCGAGCAGCTCGGCCGGTTTGAGCGGCAGAATCGGCGAACCGGCCATGTCCACCAGCTCGGCTGTGGTGGCGTAACCAATCCACAGCAACAGGAAACCCGAAAGTATGACCCCTGCCATATGCAATGCGCTACCTGCCGTAGGCTCGCGCGCGGCGAGGTCCCGATCTTCTGGCAGGATTGCCGGGTGTCGCCATCTCGCGGGAACAAAACGCGTCAGGTACACATCATCGACAAGCAGGAATCCCAATGCCAGAACGATGTAGTTGAGGAAGGCGTAATTGCCTGTAAGAATCACGCCGATCTCCCACGGTGTAACGATGAAGAAGCA
>Ga0134128_10003349_pt1 | contig 19606 bp, 19 predicted proteins | sample KB31754_FD_96462 | JGI IMG/M metagenome (GOLD analysis project Ga0134128, IMG submission 96462) | Terrestrial soil microbial communities with excess Nitrogen fertilizer from Kellogg Biological Station, Michigan, USA - KB3-175-4 | ecosystem: Environmental > Terrestrial > Soil > Unclassified ...
GCCGGCGTCGCCGCGGCGGCGTTCCCCGGCGCGCTCGAGCTGTCCAAGCAGCTCAAGCCCGGCGACGTGGTGCTGACGCTCGGCGCGGGCGACGTCTGGAAGGCCGGCGAGGACCTCCTGCGGCGCCGCCGCGGCGGCTCGGCGACGCCGATCTGATGGCGAAGCTCGGCCAGCACTTCCTGACGGACCAGGGCGCGCTCGAGGACATCGTGCGCGCCTCCGGCGTCGGGCCGGGGGACCTCGCGCTCGAGATCGGCCCGGGCCGCGGCGCGCTGACCAAGCCGTTGCTCGCCGCTGGCGCGAAGGTCACCGCGGTCGAGGCCGACGACGCGCTCGCGGCCGCGCTGCCCGGGCTGCTGAAGTCGCCGAACCTCGTCGTGCACAACGACGACTTCCTGCGCTTCGACCTGGGCTCGCTCGGGAAGGGCCCGTGGCTCGTCGTCGCCAACCTGCCGTACGCGGTCGGCACCGCCATCCTGCAGAAGATCCTCTTGTGGGAGAACTGGACGACGGCGACCTTGATGTTCCAGAAGGAAGTGGCCGAGCGCATCGTGTCCGGGACCGGCGGCCCGGACTACGGGCTCCTCGCGCTGTCGGTGCGCCTGCGCGCCGACGCCGAGCTCGCGCTCGAGCTGCCGCCGTCCATGTTCCGCCCGCGGCCGCAGGTGGACTCGGCGGTCGTGGTCCTGCGGCGGCTCGCGAAGCCGAGGATCGAGCCCGAGCACGAGAAGAACTTCTGGCGCCTGGCCAAGACCGCGTTCACTCAGCGGCGCAAGATGGCGGCGAGCGTCCTGTCGAAGTCGCTCGGCCGTCCGCGCGCCGAGGTGGAGGCCGCGTTCGCCGCGGCCGGCGTCGAGGCCGGCGCGCGTCCCGAGAACATCCCGTTCGAGGCGTGGGTCGCACTCGCGCGTTCGCTCTCGCCGGCGCCGCGCTCCTAACGAGGGAGCTTACGCTTCTTTTTGGCGCATGGCATCGGGCACTCGGCCCAGCCGACTCTCTTGACGTCGACATTCCGAAAGATGATGTCGATGGTCACGTTGTCAGAAAACTTCGATTTGCATGTGAAAGAACCTGCCGCCAAAGTCCTTCTGTGCTTTTCGTAGGGCCGTCGAATCCTTGAATTCGGTGTACTGCTCAGAAAGGTGTGATCGACTCTGCGCCAGGATTTCTTGCCATCGTAGACTTTCGTCAGCGTTCGCTTAATGTCGAAGCGGGCTACTTTCTTAAAGACACACTTGTATTCCGAGTGACGAGCAGCCACTCTTTGGATGGGCCAACGGACACGACTATCGGTGTTGTAGGCGCCGGTGAACTCGTAATTTGCGCTGAGTGAAAAGATCACGGACCGGCCGGTCGGGTCAAAGCTGATCGATTGGAAATGCGCGTCGTGAAAGAGATTGCAGTAGAAAAAGCGCCGTAGAGTTCGATTTCGAAATACCGATTTAGGTGTTCTGCGATATCGGCTCGCTTCTCGGCGCATCATCTCCGACCATGAGCGGGCTAATGCCTTGTGAGACTTCTCGCGCTCAATGGGATCCTGGATTCTTTTCCACGAGTCCTTCCAACTGGACATTCGGGTCTCCTCGGTCGATGACTAGTCTAGCCCCTGAATCGGTATGACGCCAGTCATCAAGTGCTCCGATGCCGAATTGCGATCATCCCTCGGAGGTTTTGGCACACATCATGTGCCAAAACCCTCCTCGGAAGAAAATAAATTCGTTGGGACTAGTCGAAGTGCGCGCGGAATGTGAGCCGGCGCTTCTCGATGTCCGGCTTCAGGCGCAGCAGAAAGGAATCGCTCGCGTCGACGCTCAAGCCTTCGTCGAGCCATGACTTCGCCGACTTGAAATCGCCGCGCTTGGCGTCGAGATAGGCGAGCACGCGCCGCGAGAAGACGTCCCGCGGCTGCAGCGCCGAGGCCTTCTTCATGAATTCCGCGGCCTCGCGGTCGTCGTCGAGCCGCAGGCGGCACAGCCCGAGCTCGCGATAGAGAGGGGCGCTTTCCCAGGACAAAGTTCCCGGAGGCGCGACCGGTACATAGTGGCGAAGCACGAGGTCTTCGTGGTTTTCACGCAGGATAAGGCCCTTCCGGAAAGACGCTTCCGCTTCCGGCACGAGACCCGCACGGAACTGCGCCTCGCCCAAGCCTTCCCATGCGTTCGCACTCCATGGATAGATGTCGGCGAGGCTTTGCCACAGCCGCGGCTCGCTCGACCAATCCTGGAGACGCACGAACAGCAGCGCGCCCCAGAAGACGATCAGCGCGGTCGTCGCTTTCGGACGATTGCGCAGCGCGTAGGCGGCGACGACGGCGAAGCCGGCGAGCGGCATGTACAGCCAGCGCTCGGCCATGAGGCGGGTGCTGAGCACGGCGGTCGGGATCAGGTTCGACGTGAGGAAGAGCACGGGCAGGGGCCAGAGCAGGAAGAACGCGAGCGCGGGCCGGTCGCGCCGCGCGCGCCAGGCGAGCGCGAGCGCCAGCGCGAGGAGCGCGACGGCGGCGAGCAGCCAGAAGGCGTACGCGAGGGGCGACGAGGCGGGCAAGGCGAAGTACTGGATGCGCAGAGGCCATGGGAAGAACGCGACGCGGACCGACGACGCGAAGCCGTGAGCGGCGTGGAACAAGCGCTCGGTCCACGGCAGGTTCGCGGACAGGCTCGCCTCGCCGCCGGGGCCCTTCATCGGGCCGAAGCGGACGAAGAGATAGGCCGCGGCGACGGCGGCGTACAGCGCGTGATCTTTCCAGCGGCGGGCGAGCTCCTTGCGGCCGGACACGACGGCGTCGTACAGCGGCGCGAAGAGCAGGCCGAGGATGCCGGTTTCTTTGGGGAGTACGGCGAACGCCAGAGCGGCCGCGGCGAGGAACGGCCGGCGGCGCTGATGAAAGAGGAGCATCGCGAGCACGCCGAGCGTGCAGAGGATCTCCTTGTTGAACGTCACCGTCATCAAGGTCTCGCTGTTGGCCGGATGGACCAGAAACAGCGCGGCGGCGCCGAGGCCGGCGACGGAGCCGAGACCGGCGCCCGCGACGAGCAAGGCGAGCAAGGCGCAAACGACGAAATGGAGCGCGATCATCGTCAGCCGCAGAGGCGCGGGGGAGAGCCCGAAGGCGCGGACGGCGAGGTTGTAGCTCAGCGTCGCGAGCGGGCGCCACGTCAGCTCGCCGGTCTCGCTGAAGTACGACGGCGAGACGTAGGCCGGCAAGGGAATCGGCCGCGCGAGCTCCGGGACGTTGATTAGGAACGGTCGGTCGTCCCACATGAGCGGGACGCCGAGACGCGGGACGTAGGCGAAAGCGGCGAGGAGCAGGGCGAGGGCCGCGGCGGCGCGACCGGGCTTCAAGCCGGGCGGTTTTCGGAGGCGCCGTCGAGGTCCGCGTCGGGAGCCTCGGACAGCGCGGCGGCGGGCAAGGTGAAGTTGAAGGCGGCTCCGGCGCCGGGCTGGCTCTCGACCCAGATGCGGCCGCCGTGGGCCTCGACGAGGCCCTTGCAGATGGACAAGCCGAGGCCGAGGCCCTTCTGCTTCTGGTCGTTGTCGCGGGTCTGATGAAAGCGCCCGAACATGTGGGGAAGCTCGTCGGCCGGGATGCCGGGGCCGGAGTCGATGACGCAGACGCGCACGGCGCGGCCGTCCCTCTGGCCGTGGATGTCGACGACTCCGCCCTCGGGGGTGAACTTGAGGGCGTTGCCGATCAGATTGGCGAGCACTTGGAGGACGCGCTTGGGGTCGGCGACGACGTGGAGCGAGTCGCCGAGGGGGCTGCGCCAGCGCAGGCGGATGCCGCGGCGCGCGGCCTCGAGCTCGGCGGACTCCGCGGCCATCTGGATCAGGGCCGCGCCCTCGACGGCGTGCGTGTCGACCGCGAAGTGGGAGTTCTCCAGGCGCACGGCGTCCTGGAGCTGCTCGACCATCGCGATCAGGCGCTCGGCGTTGGAATGGATGGCGCGCAGGGCCTTGCTCATCTCGTCGGCCGGCACCTTCTCCCGCGAAAGGAACGAGGAATAGCCGTGGATGACGGAGAGCGGGTTCTTCAGCTCGTGGGCGACGTCCTGCATGAGGCGCGTCTTGGCCTCCAGGCGGTCCTTGAGCTCGGTCAGGCGTTCGTGGGCGCTCATAAGTAAGGAATGTAAGAAGATTCTAGCACGTAAACGACGGCTTTTGGTAGGATTTCAGAAGGTTTCGCGCCCGATTTTAAGGACGGCTTTACCAGGAGAACCCCGCGTCATGATCGATACTTCCCAGTTCAAGCTCGGCCTCGTCTTCGAGGACGACGGCCAGATCGTCCAGATCATCAACTACCAGCACCACCGCAAGTCGCAGTCGGCCGCCGTCTATCGCACCACGCTGCGCGTGCTCGCCAACAACGCCGTGATCGAGCGCTCCTACGCCTCGGGCACCAAGTTTCGCGACGTCCCCGTCACCAAGCGCGAGAAGACCTACAGCTACGACGAGGGCGAGATGGCCGTGTTCATGGACAACGAGACCTACGAGCAGGTCTTCTACCCGAAAAAGCTCCTCGGCGAGCAGGCCAAGTTCCTGCTCGAGAACATGGAGGTCCTCGCGGTCTACGTCGACGACAAGCTGACCTCCATCGAGCTCCCGGCCAACGTCGTCCTGACCGTGACCTCCAGCGAGCCCGGCGTGAAGGGCGACTCCGTCTCCAACATGAACAAGCGCGCGACGCTCGAGACCGGCCTCGAGATCTCCGTGCCCCTGTTCGTCAAGGAAGGCGACAAGGTCCGCGTCGACACGCGCACCTCCGAGTACATGGAGCGCGTCAAGGAATAGAACATCGGGGTCAGGCTTTGACTTTTGACTTATTCGAAGAATAAGTCAAAAGTCAAAGCCTGACCCCAGCCAAGCTATGATCAAAGGCGTCATCTTCGACATCGACAACACGCTGACCGACTTCATGAAAATGAAGCTGGCGGCGGTCGACGCGGCCGTCGAGGGGATGATGGACGCCGGACTGCCCGGGATGAAGGCCGAGCTTGTCAAGGAAGTGATGGACGTGTACTGGAAGGAAGGGATCGAGGACCAGAAGATCTTCGACAAGATCCTGAAGGCCAAGCTCGGGCGCATCGACTACAAGATCCTCGCCAGCGGCATCCTCGCCTACCGCCGCTCGAAGAACGGGACGATGACGCTGTACCCGCGCGTCAACCACGCGCTGATGGAGCTCATGAAGCTGGGCATCAAGCGCACCGTGATCTCCGACGCGCCGAAGATGGAGGTCTGGCTGCGCATCGTGAGCCTCGGCCTGCACCACTACTTCGACGAGATCATCACCTCCGAGGACTTCGGCGTCAAGAAGCCCGACCCGAAGCCGTACCGCAAGGCCCTCGAGGTCCTCGGCACGAAGGCCGACGAGACCTTGATGGTCGGCGACTGGCCCGACCGCGACATCAAGGGGGCCAAGGGCGTCGGCATGCGCACCGCGTGGGCCAAGTACGGCGACACCTTCGGAACGACGGAGTCCGGGGCCGACTTCGTGCTCCACGACATCTACGACGTCGTCGGCGTGATCAAGAAGGAGAACGGCTACGCCGCGGCCTAGCATCGCCGCCGCGATCCTCGCCGCGGCGATCCTCGCCGCGCCCGCGCGCGCGCTCAAGACCGAAACGCTGACCGCGCAGGGCGTGTCGCCGACCGCCGTCGGGGCGGAGTATCGCGTGACTTCCGCCCAGGCTCTGGTTCGCCTTTCGACTGGGACGCGCGTCGGCGATGTCGACGCTCCTCTGGCTTCGATCGGCGCGAGCCGCCTCTCAAATCTCGGCGGCGGTTGGATCTTGGTCGGCTGGAAGGATAACACGTCGGTCTCCTTCCGCCTCAGTCAGCTCAAGACGGTTCCGGGCGTCGACCTGGTGCAGCCCAGCAAGGTTTACTCGGTGCATGAGATTCCGAACGATCCGTTGGTGACCTCGCAGTACGCGCTGCAGAAGGTCGATGCGTTCCGCGCTTGGGAATTCGAGAACGGCACTTCCTCGCGAGTGACGATCGCGGTCGTCGACAGCGGAGTCGACGGCGGGCACGGCGATCTGGCCGGCAAGTTCGGAACGACCACGAGCATCGCGTTCGATCCGAACTCCGGCGTCGTCGCGTCGCCCAACGACCCCCTGACTCCGGCCTGCGAGCATGCCACCGAAGTCGCCGGAGTGGCCGCGGCGTCCGTGAACAACAATCTGGATGTCGCGGGGATGTCTTGGGGAGCGCAGATCGTTTCCTACAAGGTCTTCCTCGACGCGGACTGCAATTCCTCCTGCTGCTCGCCGGCAGGAGATTGTTCGGTCGCGGGAAATACATGCATCACCAACGATCCTGGGATCATCGCCGCCATCAATCAGGCCGCGTCCGTTCAGAATACCGCCGCCTACGGGCACATGGTCGTCAATCTCAGTCTCGGCGGCACTCCGACGTCCACTTGCGCCGCCGATGACCCCGCGCTGCAGAACGCGATCACGAGCGCCGTCACCGCCGGCGTCGTGATCGTGGCCGCCGCGGGCAACGACGGCGGCCCCGTGAACAGCCCGGGGTACTGCAACGGAGTGATCCCGGCCGGCGCGACGGACTCGGGGGACAATCTCGCCTTCTTCTCCTCCCGCGGGGCGCCGCTCGCGACGAACGGCCTCGTCGCTCCGGGAGTGTCGGTGCTCACGACGCACCCCGGCAACACGACGTCGAGCCCGTCCGGCACCTCGTTCGCCTCGCCGATGGTGGCCGGGGCGGCTGCCCTTATGCTCTCGGCCAAGCCGTCCCTCACGCCCGCGCAAGTCCAGACGAATCTGCGGGCCGGAGCCGATAATTTGGGATTGGCGAGCGCCAACCAAGGCGCCGGGCGTCTGAACGCCTACAAGTCTGTCTTCCTGACCGTCAACGGGACCTTGCCCACGCCGAACGGCGTCAATGCGGACGCCAAACCGTTCACCTTCCCGAATCCGGCCCGCCTGTCTCAGACCGCGGGCGTCCAGTTCTCGATCCCGCCGAGCCTCGGGACTTCGGGACTGGATATCAAGATTTATACGATGACCGGGAGAATCGTGCGAGAGATCTCGACGGCGATCTGGGACGGCAAGAACGCCGACGGCCATCTCGTCGCGAGCGGCTCGTACATGTTCGTCGTGAAGACCAGCGCCGGCACGCAGACCGGGCGCATGGCGGTGATCCGGTGATCGCCGTCCACGCGTCCACGGGCCGCACGCTCGCCTCGCGAGTGGCGAAGGCCGACGACGCGGGCTCGCGCTCGAAAGGACTGCTCGGCCGCGAGTCGCTCGGCGCCGACGAGGGCTTATGGATCGTTCAGCCGAGTTTGGCCCGCCTCGTCCCGTGCCCGACCATCCACACTTTCTTCATGAAGTTCCCGATCGACGTCCTGTTCCTCGACGCCTCGCTGCAGGTGCGGCGCGTGATCGAGGACATGAAGCCGTGGCGCCTGTCGCCGTGGGTGGCCGCCGCGGACAGCATACTGGAGCTCAAGGGGGGAACCCTGCGCGGCTCCGTGCGCGCCGGAGACCGTCTGGAGATGAGAGCGGCATGAACCCGACCGAGCAGGCGCAGGCCCCGCAGTTCACGACCCCGTCCGGCATCGAGATCCAGCGCTATTACGGCCCGGAGACCGCGGCGGCGCCGCAGCTCGGCCGCGCCGGCGAGTTCCCGTTCACGCGCGGCATCCAGAAGACCATGTACCGCGGCCGCTTGTGGACCATGCGCCAGTACGCCGGCTTCGGCAGCGCCAAGCAGACGAACCTCCGCTTCCGCTGGCTGCTCGAGCAGGGCCAGACCGGCCTGTCGACCGCGTTCGACCTGCCCACCCAGATCGGCCTCGACGCCGACGACCCCAAGGCCAAGGGCGAGGTCGGCCGCGTCGGAGTGCACATCGGCACGATCGACGACATGGACCAGCTGTTCGATTCCATCCCGCTGGACCAGGTCTCCACGTCGCTCACGATCAACGCCACGGCCTCGGTCCTCCTCGCTTTCTACGTGGCCGTCGCCAAGAAAAGGGGCATCGCTCCCGCCGCGCTCAAGGGCACTCTCCAGAACGACATCCTGAAGGAGTTCATCGCCCGCGGCACCCAGGTCTTCCCCGTCGCGCAGAGCCTCCGGCTCTGCGCCGACAGCATGGAGTGGTCGTTCAAGAACACGCCGCAGTTCCATCCCATCTCCATCTCCGGCTACCACATCCGCGAGGCCGGCTCCGACGCCGTCCAGGAGATCGCCTTCACGTTCGCCAACGCCGAGGTCTACATCCAGGCTCTTCTCGACCGCGGGATCGGCATCGACGTCCTCGGTCCCAAGCTCGCCTTCTTCTTCGGCTGCCATAACCACTTCCTGGAGGAGATCGCCAAGTTCCGCGCCGCGCGCCGCGCGTGGGCCAAGTATATGAAGAGTGTCGGCGCAGCCGACCCCAAGTCCCAGTCCCTGCGCTTCCACGTCCAGACCTGCGGCTCGACCTTGACCAGCCAGCAGCCCATGAACAACGCCATGCGCGTCGCATGGCAGGCCCTGGCCGCCGTGCTCGGCGGCGCGCAGAGCCTCCACACCAACTCCTTCGACGAAGCCCTCGCCCTGCCCACCGAGGAGTCGGCCCAGCTCGCCCTGCGCACCCAGCAGATCCTCGCGCACGAGACCGGCGTGGCGGACACCGTCGACCCCGTCGCCGGCGCGTGGGCGATCGAGGCGCTGACCGACGAGCTCGAGAAACGGATCGTCGAGACCCTCGCCCGCCTGCGCCGCGACGGCGGCATGCTCAAGCTGATCGAGGACGAGGTGCCGCAGCGCGAGATCCAGGACAGCGCGTACCGCTACCAGCAGGACATCGAGCAGGGCCGCCGCAAGATCGTCGGAATAAACGTCCTCAAACTCGACGAGAAGGAGAAGGCGGCCAAGCGCCTCAAGATCTCGCCCAAGATGGAGGCCGAGCAGGTCGCCAAGCTCAAGGCCTTCCGCAAGAAGCGCGACGGCAAGGCCGCGGCGGCCGCGTGCGCCCGCCTGGCCAAGGCGGCGAAGTCTCCCAAGGAGAACCTATTTCCGCACATCCTCGCCGCGGTCGAAGCCCGAGCCACGATCGGCGAGATCTTCGGGACCTTGCGCGGCGTCTTCGGAGAGCACCATGCCCGTTAAGGGACTGCAGCGCCGGCGGACGGTCGCGGAGATCCTGACCGAGAAGAAGCTCCTCAGCGAGGAGCAGGTCAAGCAGGCCAACGCCGAGGCCGGCAAGAGCGGCAAGACCTTCCAGCAGGTCGTGCTCGACCTGAACCTCATCCCCAAGGGCCCGCTGCTCAAGGCGCTGGCCGAGGAGTGGCAGGTCAAGGCCGTCGACCTCGTGCAGATGGAGGTCGACCCCGAGGTCGCCAAGTCCATCCCGGAGGCCGTCGCCCGCCGCCACGTCGCGATCCCGTTCGCGAAGGAGGAGAACGTCCTCTTCATCGCGATGGCCGACCCGCGCGACTTCTTCGTGTCCGAGGACATCCAGCTGCGCACCGGCCTCGCGATCCAGCCCTACCTCGCCCTGCCCCACGACATCTCGGCGGCGCTCGACGCCGCCTACGGCCGCGGCGGCGGCGAGGCCCTCAACCGCCTGATGACGGACGTCGGCAAGAAGGACGCCGAGATGCCCGAGTCCGCCGGCGGCCTCGAGGTGCAGAAGGAGGAGGCGAAGACCGACATCACCGAGGTCGACGCGTCCGCGCCCGAGGTCGAGAAGTACGTCAACGCGATCATCCTGACCGCCATGCAGATGAAGGCCTCGGACATCCACATCGAGCCCTTCGAGGATCCGACCGGCAAGGCGTCCATCATCAACCTGCGCTACCGCGTCGACGGCATGCTCATCCCCGGCAAGTTCACCGTGCCCTGGGGCTACCGCAACGCGATCTCGGCCAAGGTCAAGATCATGACCAGCTCGATGAACATCACCGAGCGCCGCATCCCGCAGTCGGGCCGCATCCAGATCCTGGCGCAGGGCAAGCCCATCGAGTTCCGCGTCGAGATGGTCCCGACCGTGTACGGCGAGTCCTGCGTCATGCGCATCCTCGACCGCGCCAGCGTGCAGGTCGACATCCTGAAGATGGGCTTCCTGACGGACACGCTCGACAAGCTGCTCGGCCTGCTCAAGGGCATCGGCGGAAAGAAGAACTTCGGCCTCATCATCGTCTGCGGCCCCACCGGCTCGGGCAAATCCACGACGCTGTACGCTTGTCTCAATCACGTCAACCGCCCCGACATCAAGATTCTCACCGCTGAAAATCCGGTCGAGTACAACCTTCCGGGGATCATCCAGGTCCCCGTCAATCCGGACGTGAAGCTCGGCGGCGACAAGAAATTCGACTTCGCCGCGGCCCTCCGTTCGTTCCTGCGGTTGGACCCGGACGTCATCATGGTCGGCGAGATCCGCGACGAAGAGACCGCCCACATCGCCTGCGAGGCCGCCATGACCGGCCACTTGGTCTTTTCGACCATCCACACCAACGACGCCTCGTCGACGATCTCGCGCCTCGTGGACATGGGCCTGCCGGCCTTCATGGTCGCGACCACGATCAAGGCCGTGCTCGCCCAGCGCTTGTCGCGCCGCCTCTGCCCGACCTGCAAGGTCGAGCGCGAGCCCAACGCCGCGGAGATCAAGATCTTCGAGGAGAACCACGTCGAGCTGCCCAAGGGGATGAAGCTCTTCGGCACGCCGACGGGCGAGAACAAGTGCGACACCTGCAAGGGCATCGGCTACAAGGGCCGCGTCGGCATGCACGAGCTGCTCGTCATGAGCGAGAACCTGCGCCGGCTCTGCCTCAAGGACGTCGCCGCCGACACGATCCGGCCCGAGGCGATGAAGGAAGGCATGCGGCTCATTACCCAAGATGGGCTCGAGAAGGTGAAGATGGGCCTGACCACCGCTCGCGAGGTCCTGGGAGGCACGGAATAATATGCCCGACGCCAACGCGCCCGAGATGAACGTCGACCTCGCGCTCGAGCTGTTCTCGATCGCCGGGACGCTGAACTCCACGCTGGACCTGGACTTCCTCCTGCAGAAGATCGGGGCCGCCGCCGAGCAGCTGACCGAGTCGGAGGCGAGCTCGATCATGCTCGTCACCGACGACAAGAAAAGCCTGTTCTTCCGCATCGCCTCCGGCGAGAAGGCCAAGGCGCTGAAGACCATGACCCTGCCCATGGGCCAGGGCATCGCGGGCTGGGTCGCGCAGAACCGCAAGCCCCAGCTCGTCAACGACACGCGCAAGGACCCGCGCTTCGCGGGCAAGTTCGACAAGGCCTCCGGCTTCCAGACGCGCTCGCTGCTCTGCGTGCCGATGATCTTCCGCGACGAGCTCGTCGGCGTCGTCGAGGTGCTCAACAAGAAGCAGGGCGAGTACGGCGACACGCACGTGGGCCTCCTGAACGCCTTGGCGAGCCTGGCGTCGGTGGCCATCACGAACACCAAAATCATGGCGGAACAGAAGAATTTCTTCTCCCATGTTTTGGAACTCCTTGTCGGGGTCATCGAAACGACTAAGCCCGGATTGGAGGATTACCCCGTTCGCGCCGCCAAGCTGTGCTGCGCGCTGGGACGCGCTTTGGGCGTCGACGAGTATGAATACCGGATGCTTTACTACGCTGGGGTTCTTCACAAGATCGGCTACGTCGCCTTCAAGAACCCGCGCCTGCTCGCCGACATGGGCGTCATGAGCGCCTCCGAGGAGATGCTGCCGACGTTCTCGGCGCGCATGCTCGAGGGCATCAAGATGCTCGAGGGCGCGATCCCGATGATCCGCCATCACAAGGAGCGCTGGGACGGCGCCGGGTATCCGGGAAAGCTCGCCGGCGAGGCCATCCCGCTCGGCGCGCGGATCCTGGGCCTGGTCGTCAAGATGGAGGAGCTGCGGGGCAGCGGGCTGCGCGGCGCGGAGCTCGGGGCCAAAGCGTTGAAAGAAGCGCGCGAAGGCGCATCGACTCGATATGACCCGCAGGTCGTCGAGGCGTTCTCCGCGGTCCTGGAGTCCCAGGGAGGGAGCTGGTAATGGATAAGCCGATTCGAGTCTTGATCGCCAAGCCCGGCCTCGACGGCCACGACCGCGGCGCGAAGGTCATCGTCCGCGCCCTGCGCGACGCGGGCTTCGAGGTCATCTACACCGGCATCCGGCAGACCCCGGAGATGATCGCGACGGCCGCCATGCAGGAGGACGTCGACGCGGTGGGCCTCTCCCTGCTGTCCGGCGCGCACCTGACCTTGTTCCCGGAGGTCGTCAAGAAGCTGCGCAAGGCCGGCCTCAAGGACGTGCTCGTGTTCGGCGGCGGCATCATCCCCGACGAGGACGTGCCCGCGCTCAAGAAGGCCGGCGTGAGCCGCGTGTTCGGGCCCGGGACGTCCCTGCAGTCGATCGTCGACTATCTCAACGAGAGCCTCAAGGTTGCCCGCTAAGAACGACCCCGCCGACCTGATCAGGCGCGTGCGGCGCGGCGAGCACGCCGCGGCCTCGCGCGCGCTGTCGCTCGTCGTCGACGAGGACTCGTCGGCGGAAGCGCTCGCCAAGGATTTTTTCAAGTCCTCCGGCTCGGCGCAGAAGATCGGCGTCTGCGGCCCGCCCGGCGCGGGCAAATCGACTTTGACGGGCCGCCTGATCTCGCATTACCGCTCGCTCAAGGAGAAGGTCGGCGTCCTGATGGTGGACCCTTCTTCCTCGATCTCGGGAGGGGCGTTTCTGGGGGACCGCCTGCGCATCATGGAGCACGCGACCGACCCCGGCGTGTTCATCCGCTCGCTCGGCTCGCGCGGGATGATCGGCGGGCTCACGCACAGCATCTTCGGCGCCATCCACGTGCTGGAGGCGCTGGGCTGCGCGCGGATCATGATCGAGACCGTCGGCACCGGGCAGGACGAGGTCGACATCGCCTCCGTCGCCGACACCGTGCTCTACGTGACCACGCCGGCCATGGGCGACGAGATCCAGGCCATGAAGGCCGGGGCGATGGAGGTCGCCGACGTGTTCGTGGTCAACAAGGCCGACCTCGCGGGCGGCGACAAGGCCGTGGCCGACCTAAAGGGCGCGCTGAGCCTGGGCATGCCGGGCGCGCAGGCCGCGCGCTACGCCGGCCATCACGGCGCGGCGGCCGTCCGCGCCGCCGCGGCCGCGGCCGTCGCGGCTCCGGCTTGGGACCCGCCGGTGGTCCCCGCCACGGCTCTCTCCGGCGAGGGCGTCGAGGAGCTGGCGCGCCGCATCGAGGCCCACGGCGCGCACCTGCGCGAGTCCGGCGAGGGGCGCGAGCGACTGAAGCACCAGCACGCCACCGAGCTGCGCTTCTGGCTGCAGCGCCGCGTCCTGCAGACCGCGCTCGGGCGCGTGACCGACAAAAATCTGGAAGAGCTGCTCGCGCACAAGACCGATCCGTCCTCCCTGGGCCGCAAGCTGCTGAAGGCCTGATCATGAAGCTGAGAACTCTCGCCGTCCTGGGCCCCGTGCTCGCGGAGCTCGAGAAGACGGGCGGCCTCAAGATCGTCGGGGCGATGTACGACGTGGAGACGGGCAAGACGGAGTTCCTCGAATAAGCGGGCCCGGCGGAGTGACCGACGCGCCCGCCGCGAAGCCTCTTTCGCCCCGCGCCGTCGCGGCCTCGATGGGGCTCCTGCTGGCGGCCGCCCTGCTAGGCTACGGCTTCCTCCTGCGCCCGGGCGCGACGCCCTTCTCTCCGCACTCCGACTTCCTCTCCGAGCATCTCGGCGCGAAGCAGGTGCTCTTCGACTCGATCCGCGGCGGCCGTGGGCTGCCGCTGTGGCGGTCCGACAAGCTGTCGGGCTACGAGGCGTTGACCAGCCCGGTCTCCCAGTACACCTACCCGCTCGACGCCCCGTTCTTCTTCCTGCCGCCGCTGGCCGCCGTCGGTCCGGCGTACTGGCTGCATTTCCTCGCGGCGGGCGTCTTCTACTGGCTTGCGGCGGCGGCGCTCGGCCTCGGCTTTTGGCCGCGTCTCTACGCCGGGCTCTGCGGCCTATTCGGCCTCAAGCTGATCCTGGCGGTCTACGCCGGCTGGCTGCCCAACATCCCGGGGATCGTCTGCTTCCCCGCGCTGCTGGCCGCCGTGTTCCGGCTCGAGCGCTCGCCGGGCTTGGGCTCGTCGCTGCTGCTCGCCCTGGCGGGGGCGCTGTGCCTGCACTGCGGCATCTATCAGCTGCCCTTCTACGCCGCGCTGTTCGCGTCCGCGTGGCTCGCGGCGGGCGTCGTCTCGCGCCGGCGCGAAGCCGCCGCGGCGTGCGGCTGGGCCGCGCTGAGCGCCGTCCTCGCGCTCGGCCTGTCGGCGTACCTCATCGTGCCGCTGGCCGCCGAGGCGCCGCTGCTCTCCCGCGGGAAGATCTCCTACGGGTTCTTCCTGAGCGGCCACGCCCTGCGCCCGGCTCAGCTCGAGACGTTCGTCCTGCCCGAGTCGCGCGGCACGCCCCTCGACGGGACCTATCCCGGCGACGAGCTGTGGGAGGACGAGGCCTACTTCGGCGCGCTCGCCTTGCTCTTGGCCGCCGCGGGCCTCGTCTGGGGCCGCCGGCGCCGGGGGACTTTGCTCCTGGCGGGCGGCTTCGCGGCCTCGGTCGCGCTGTCGGCCGACACGCCGCTGCTGCGCGCCTTGTTCGAGCGCTTCCCCGGCTTCGCGCTGTTCCGCATCCCGTCGCGCTTCCTGTTCCTGGCCGCGTTCTTCGGCGTCGCCCTGGCGGGGATCGGGCTCGAGGAGCTGCTCGAGCGCGTGGAGGCGCGCAGGGGCGGACGCCGCCGCGCCGCGCTTCTGGGAGCGGCGCTCGCGCTGCTGGCCGCGGCGGAGGGCGCCTGGTACGCGCGGAGATATCTTCGCATGACGCCGTCGGCGCAGGCCGTCCCGCCCACGGACTACGAGCGCTTCTTCGCCGCGGACAAGGACCTCTACCGCACGGCGACCGTCGGGAGGAGCGCGATCACGTACGGCTGGGCGGCGTCGAAGGGTCTGCAGCTCGTCACCGGCAACGACTCGTTCAGCTACCGGAGCTACCACCAGTATTTCGAGATCCTTCAATGGGGGGAAGTCGTCCATCCCTTCGCGGGACCTTGGTTCGACCTCGACGGCGTGTCCCGCCGGACCGCGCCCGCCCGGCTCCTGGTCCGCTGGGACATGCTCGACGCGCTCGACGTGAAGTACGTCGCCTCGCCGGAGCCCTTAGCCTTGGAAGACGGCCGCTGGCGGCTGGCCGCGCGCCTGAAGGATCAGCCTTCGTTCGTGCTCTACCGGGGCATGCGGCGCGAGGACCTCTGGATCTACCGGAACGACTCCTACCGCCGGCGCGCCTTCTGGGGAGGAGCGACGATCCCCGTCGCCTGCGACGACGCGGACGTCGTCGCCGGCCTCCGGCGGACCGACCTGCGCGCCGCCTCGATCGTGTGCGGCGGCGGGCCGTCCCTTCCTCCCGGGACCGGCGCCGCCTCCGACGCCGTCGCCATCGAGCGGTGGGCTCCGGGACGCCTCGCCCTCTCCGCGACGGCCCGCGCCGGGCGCTTCCTGGTGATCAGCGAGAGTTGGCACCCCGGCTGGCGCGCGCGCATCGACGGGCGCCCGGCTGCCGTGTACCGGACCGACGGGGCGCTGCTGGGACTGGCCGTCCCGCCCGGGACGCACCGCGTAGACTTGGAGTTCGCGCCGCCGCTCTGGGGTCCGGCCCGCCTGATCTCCGCGGCCTCGGCCCTTATCTTCCTCGGCCTGGCGGGGTGGTGGGCTGCGAGAAGGCGCTCTTCCAGGCGTCCGAATTGGTAACATCGGTCCGATGAAGCTGCACCACGTCGGCGTGGCCGTCGCGGACCTGGGCGAGGCGATCGCGCGCCATGAGCGCATGGGCCTCGAGCTCGCGCACCGCGAGGTCGTGCCCTCGCAGAAAGTCGAGGTCGCCTTCATGGGATCCGGCCCCTGGATCGAGTTGCTCGCGGGGACCTCCGCGGACTCGCCGGTCGCCAAGTTCGTCGCCAAGAAGGGTCCCGGCCAGCACCATCTCGCTTTCGCCGTGCCGAGCATCGCCGACGAGCTCAAGCGTCAGGCCGCCGCCGGCGCCGAGCTCATCGACAGCTCCGCGCGACCCGGGGCCTGGGGCCACAAGGTCGCCTTCGTGCATCCGAAAAGCCACGGCGGCGTCTTGATCGAGCTCGTCGAGGAGTCGCATTGATCTCAACTTACTCCGGAGTAAGTTCCTTTTAACCATGGATAAGATCGAGAAGAAGGAAAAAGAGAAGCGGCCGCTCGTCTCGCTGAAGATCCAGACTTTGCTCGACAAGCGCGCCAAGGCCGAGGGCGGCGGCGGTCCGGAGAAGCTGGCGGCGCAGCGGGCCTCGGGCAAGATGACGGCGCGCGAGCGCATCGACATGCTCGTCGACGACGACAGCTTCGAAGAGATCGACCTGCTGGTGGAGACCCGCGCGACCGACTTCGGTCTCGATAAGAAGTATCTGGCGGCCGACGGCGTGGTCACCGGCTTCGCGCGCATCGGCGGGCGCTCGATCTGCGTGTACGCCCAGGATTTCTCCGTCGTCGGCGGGTCATTGGGCCTCGCCCACGCGATGAAGATCTGCAAGGCCATGGACATGGCCATCACCGCCGGCGTGCCCGTCATCGGCTTGTGCGACTCGGGAGGCGCGCGCATCCAGGAAGGCGTCGAATCCCTCGGCGGCTACGCCGAGATATTCTACCGAAACGTCGAAGCTTCCGGGTATGTCCCGCAGATCTCCGCGATCCTGGGGCCATGCGCGGGCGGAGCGGTCTATTCTCCCGCTTTGACCGATTTCATCTTCATGATCGACGGCACGTCGCACATGTTCATCACCGGGCCGGAGGTCGTCAAGGCGGCGACCGGCGAGACCTGCGACTTCGAGAGCCTGGGCGGCGCCGAGACCCACGCGAAGCTGTCCGGCGTGGCGCACTTCGTCGCGGGCTCCGAGCAGGACTGCTTCCGCCAGATCCGCGAGCTGCTCGACTTCCTGCCGCAGAACTGCCGCGAGCAGCCGAAGACCTCGATGGCCAGCGACGACCCGCGCCGCGAGAGCGAGGTGCTCGAGAAGATCGGCGAGCTCGAGGCGAAGAAGGCCTACAAGATCCACGACGTGATCTGGGAGATCGCAGACGGGCATCAGTTCTTCGAGGTGCACAAGTCCTTCGCTCGAAACATCGTGTGCGGATTTCTTCGATTGGATGGAGAATCCGTGGGCGTCATCGCGAACAACCCTCAGGTTCTATCCGGCGCTTTGGACATCGACGCGTCCGAGAAGGGCGCGCGGTTCATCAACTTCTGCGACGCTTTTAACATCCCGTTGTTGACGCTCGTCGATGTCCCCGGCTACTGGCCCGGTTTGGAGCAGGAGCACGGGGGGATCATTCGTCGGGGCGCGAAACTCCTCTACGCCTATTGCCGAGCATCCGTTCCTAAAGTGACGGTCGTTCTTCGTAAGGCCTACGGCGGAGCCTACGACGTGATGAGCTCCAAGCACATCCGGGGCGACGTCAATTACGCCTGGCCCAGCGCCGAGATCGCGGTCATGGGCCCGCAGGGCGCGGTGAACATCCTCTATAAGTCCGAGCTCAAGGCCGCCAAGGACCCCGAGAAGCGCCGCGCCGAGCTCGTGGCCGAGTACGTCGAGAAGTTCGCCTCGCCGTTCCAGGCCGCCAAGCGCGGCTACGTCGACGAGGTCATCGAGGCTCGAAAGACACGCCCGAAGGTCATCCGGGCGTTCCGATTCTTGAAGGGCAAGAAGGTCAGCCGGCTCCCCAAGAAGCACGGCAACATTCCGTTATGAAAGGGAGGGTCAGGCTTTGACGTTTTGACTTGTCGATCGATAAGTCAAAACGTCAAAGCCTGACCCCAACATTGGAGGATACAATGGCTCGAACGAAGGTGACGGTGATCGGAGCGGGTTTCGTCGGGGCGACGCTGGCCCAGCGGCTCGCGGAGATGGAGGTGGCCAACGAGGTCGTCCTCTTGGACATCCCGGCGACGGAGGGCATGCCCGCGGGCAAGGCGCTCGACCTGCTGGAGTCCGGCCCCGTGGTGGGCTACAGCACGCGCGTGACGGGCACGACGGCATACGAGACCACGAAGGACTCCGACGTGGTCGTCATCACGGCGGGCATCCCGCGCAAGCCGGGCATGAGCCGCGACGACCTGCTGAACACAAACGCCGGCATCGTCAAGAACGTGACCGAGAACGTGGTCAAGTTCTCGCCGAACGCCATCCTCATCATCGTCTCCAATCCGCTTGACGCGATGTGCGCGGTGGCGCTCAAGACGTCCAAGTTCCCCAAGCACCGCGTCATCGGCATGGCCGGCGTACTGGACTCGGCGCGCATGCGCTGGTTCATCGCCGAAGCCCTGGACGTCTCCATGGAGAGCGTGCACGCGATGGTGCTGGGCGGCCATGGCGACACCATGGTCCCCATGCCGCGCTTCTCGACGGTCAACGGCATCGCCATCACGGAGCTGCTGCCCAAGGAGAAGATCGAGGCGATCAACCAGCGCACCCGGGACGGCGGCGCCGAGATCGTCAAGCTGCTCAAGACCGGCTCGGCCTACTACGCGCCTTCGGCCGCTTCGGCCGAGATGGTCGAGGCGATCCTGAAGGACAAGAAGAAGATCCTGCCCTGCGCGGCGCTGCTCGAGGGAGAGTACGGCATCGACGGCGTGTTCGTCGGCGTGCCGTGCAAGCTCGGCGCCCGCGGCCTCGAGCAGATCATCCAGCTGAACCTGTCGGTCGAGGAGCGCGCGGCGCTGCTGAAGTCGGCCGGCGCGGTCAAGGAATTAGTCGGCGCCCTGAAGTAGGAGGAGAGGGCGACGTGCTGCTCGCCGTCGACGCCGGGAACACCAACCTGACCGTCGGAGTGTTCGCCGGAGACCGGCTGGTCCGCCAGTGGCGGATCCAGACCGATCTCCGGCGATCCTCCGGTTGGTACGCCCGCGCGCTCGCCGGACCGCTCAGCCGGAAGGAGCGCCCGGACGCGGTCGTCTACGGCTCGGTCGTGCCTCCGCTCGACAAGACGCTGGAGCGGGCGGCGTCGCGGGCGTTCGGCGTGAAGCCGCTCGCGGTGGGGCCGCGCTCCAAGCTGGGCCTGGAGCTCAAGGTCCGGACGCCGAGCCAAGTGGGGGCCGACCGCGTGCTGAACGCGGTGGCCCTCAAGCACGGGGCCGGCGGCCCCGCGATCGCCATCGACTTCGGCACCGCGACCACCTTCGACTGCGTGGATGCGGCGGGCGACTACATCGGCGGCGCCATCCTGCTCGGGCCCAACTCCGCCGCGCGGGCCCTGCACGAGTTCACCGCCAAGCTGCCGCTCGTCGCGGTGCGCAAGCCGCGGACCGCCATCGGCAAGGACACCGTGCATTGCCTGGAGGCGGGCCTGTACTTCGGCTACGTCGGCATGATCCGAGAGGTGCTCGCGCGGACGATGGCCGAGATGGGAGGCCGCCCGGCCGTCGTCGCGACCGGCGGGCTCGCCCCGCTGTTCCTGAAGGACCTCCCCGGCGTCCGGCACGAGCCCGACCTGACCCTTCACGGGTTGAGGTTCGCTCACGACATATTGCATCATGGGTGACCCGATGAGATACCTCCTCGCCGCCTTCCTGCTCGCCGCAGCC
>Ga0134128_10003350_pt1 | contig 19603 bp, 16 predicted proteins | sample KB31754_FD_96462 | JGI IMG/M metagenome (GOLD analysis project Ga0134128, IMG submission 96462) | Terrestrial soil microbial communities with excess Nitrogen fertilizer from Kellogg Biological Station, Michigan, USA - KB3-175-4 | ecosystem: Environmental > Terrestrial > Soil > Unclassified ...
GCTCATCATCCCCCACGGCGGCGGCGCGGTCCCTTACCACTGGGGCCGTTACCGGGGTCTCGCCGACATGTTGAAGCGTCCGCCGCTCGCGGAGCACGTGATGAGGAACGTCTTCTTCGATACCTGCGTCTACCACCAACCGGGGATCGACCTGCTGTTTCGCGTGATCGACCTGGACAACATCCTGTTCGGCTCGGAGATGTTGGGCGCCGTCCGCGGAATCGACCCGCAGACAGGCTTCCATTTCGACGACACCAGGCGCTACATCGAGGCCCTGCCGCTCCCGCAATCGGACAAGGGCCGGATCTTCGAGAAGAACGCGCGCCGCGTCTTCCCGCGTCTGGACGTGCTTCTCGTGGCCCGGGGCAAATGAGCACCGCTCTCGTGCCATCGCCTTCACGCCCTCAAGCCGCGAAGCGTACGTCGCGCCGTTCCGGTCCCAGCAACGCGAGCAACACCAGCGCCGCCGCGACTACTCCGCAGACCAGCGTCAGGGCGAACGAGTAATTCGGGTGCCCGCCGCTGACATGCGCCGCGGCAATGCTCGCCTGCAGTGTGGCGTTGAAGGAGGCCAGGAGGTTGCCGAGCTGATACACCACGCCCGGGAAGGTCGCGCGCATGCCCTCCGGTGAGAGCTCGTTGAGGTGCACGGGTACGACACCCCATGCGCCCTGGACCATGAACTGCATCGCGAACGCCGCGACCGCGAGCGCCACCGGGGTGATCGAATACGCCCAGAAAGGCAGCACGACCAGCGACAGTGCCGCCGCGAGCGCGATCGCGCGTCTGCGGCCCAATCGGCTCGACAGCGAGCCGAAGAATATTCCGCCCAGGATCGCGCCGATGTTGTAGACGACTGCGATCCAGGAGATCGTGCCCGGCGGGAATCCGCGCTGCGCGCCGAGCATGGTCGGATAGAGATCCTGCGTCCCGTGGCTGAAGAAGTTGAAGCAGGTCATCAGGACGATGGCATAACCCGCCAACAGCCAGTGCCCGCGCAGGCCTTCGATCAGGCCGCGTTTCGCGGGCTGCCCGCGGCCGGCCGCCCAGGTCCGCGACTCGGGCACTTTGGTGAAGATGTACAGCACCAGGAGAGCCGGCGCCGCGCCCACCACGAACATGCCGCGCCAGCCGATGTGATCGAACAGCAGACCGAACACCACCGCCGCGAGCAGGTATCCGCAGGGATAGCCGGCCTGCAGAATTCCCGAGACCAGGCCGCGGGATCTGACGGGTACGCTCTCGAACGCCAGTGAGGCGCCGATGCCCCACTCACCGCCCATCGCGACACCGTAGAGCGCGCGCAGCACGATGAACACCCGCAACGACGGCGAGAACGCGGTCGCGAGCTCCATGGCCGAATACAACAGAATGCTCGCCATCAGCGCCGGCCGGCGGCCATAGCGGTCGCCGAGGCGCCCGAAGAGGAACGCCCCCACGGGCCGCATCGCCAGAGTGATGCTGATCCCGAGCGTCGCCCCGGTCACGTCGGTCTTGAAGTCGCTCGCGAGGTGGCGCAGCACGAATACGACGAGGAAAAAATCGAACGCATCGAGCATCCATCCCAGAAAGCTCGCGATGACGACGCTGCGATTCTCCGCGTTCCAGACTTCGTTCGATTCCACGCTGGTCGACCCTCTGTTTTTTCGCCGCGGCCACAGTCTAGAGCATTCGCCTCAGCACCGTGTCCCGCAGGCCGAGCCGGTGATAGAGCGCCGCCAGTATGTGGAGCACGGCGACGCCGAACAGCATCCAGACCAGGAGGCCGCCGTGGTAGTCGCCTATCTCGAAGCCGATCCTGGCACCGGTGGGCAGGATCGGCGGCAGGGGGAGTAGACCGAAGGCGCGCACCAACCAGGGGCGGGCCGAAGCCGCAGCCCAGCCGGTGATCGGCACGGCAAGCAGCAACACATAAAGCGCCCAGTGCGTGATCGCCGCAGTCTGTCCATGCCATCCCGGCAGACCGTCGGCCGGAGGAGGTGGTCGATGAGTCAGGCGCCACACGAGCCGCAGGGCCACGACGATCAGCAGGCCGCTCCCGATCGCGACGTGCCACCCGATCAGCCCGACGGGCTTCATGCCTCTGTGGATCGCGGGCATGGTCCAAGCCACGATGAATTGCGCCACGAGCAGCAGCACGGTCAGCCAGTGGAGGACCTTCGCCACCGGATCGTAACTGACCGGGACATCGGCGGTGCGGACTTCGGCAACTGTGCTCATGGGGACTACGGGGCGCGCTCATGGGAGCGCAACACGTGAGCCTAGCAGGAAATTGGGGGCTCGATGGCGAGCCGACCGCCAAGCGGGTATCCTGCAAACAGGCATGCGCGAGACGCTCCTACATCACCGTAGAGACGGCCTGCATCGCGCCTCAGCGGTGCATTGAAGATGGCGGAGAAAATCGATTGCGCCGTCATTGGCGCGGGCGTCATCGGCCTTGCGATCGCGCGCGCCCTGGCGCTGCGGGGCCGCGAGACCCTCGTGCTCGAGGCCGAAGATGCCATCGGCACCGGCACCAGCTCCCGCAATAGCGAAGTCATTCACGCTGGCATCTATTACACGCCCGGCTCGGCCAAAGCGACTCTCTGCGTCGCGGGCAAGCACCTTCTCTATACCTACTGCGAGGCACACGGTGTCGCGCATCGGCGCTGTGGCAAGCTGATCGTCGCCGCGGATCAGGAGCAGGTGAAGGCACTGCAGAAGATCGAGGCGACGGCCCGCGCCAATGGCGTGCATGATTTGCAGTGGCTCACCGCGGACGAGGCGAACGCCATGGAGCCGGCGCTGAGCTGCTTGGCCGCTCTGCTCTCACCCTCCACCGGCATCATCGATAGCCACGGCTTCATGCTCGCAATGCAGGGAGATCTGGAGGATGCCGGCGGCACGGTCGCCTTGCGGGCGCCTGTGAGGCGCGGGCATTGCGGCCCCAAGGGAATCCACCTCGAAGCCGGCGAGGACGATGCCGTCGAAGTCTCCGCGCGAGTCGTCATCAACAGCGCGGGCCTCTACGCCCAGCAGTTGGCGCGGCGGATCGAAGGCATTCCGTCCGCGACCATCCCCTCTCCCGTCTATGCCAAGGGCTGCTACTACGTGCTGCAGGGAAAGTCGCCGTTCCGGCGTCTCATCTATCCGATCCCGATTCCCGGCGGCCTCGGCGTGCATCTGACGCTGGATCTTGCCGGCCAGGCTAGGTTCGGACCGGATGTCGAGTGGGTCGATAAGTTGGATTACTCCGTCGACCCTGCCCGCGCGAACCGTTTCTACAGCGTGATCCGCGGCTACTGGCCGGATCTGCCCGATGGCGCGCTGCTTCCGGGTTACGCCGGAATCCGCCCGCAGCTGAGGCATCCGGGCGGCCCAGGGGTGGATTTCCTCATTCAAGGGCCCGAGGCGCACGGCGTGCCGGGACTGATCAATCTCTATGGAATGGAGTCGCCAGGCCTGACAGCGTCCCTGGCGATTGCCGAGCGTGTCGCGGACGCGGTCGCGGGCGATCGTTAGGCGGACGATGGAAGTAGAGGACTCTCGCGCCGCCCTGGCCGACGATACAACGACCGCCAGCTACCGCCTCATCGCCCTCATCATCGCCTCGGGCCTCTTCATGGAGAACCTCGATGCGACGGTACTGACCACGGCTATCCCGACCATGGCGCAGGACTTTCATGTGCGGGCGCCGCAAATGAGTGTCGCGCTCACCGCGTACCTGCTCGCGCTCGCTCTCTTCATTCCGGCGTCGGGACACGCTGCCGACCGTTGGGGCGCGAAGAACGTGTTCCGCACGGCCATCGGCGTGTTCACGGCGGGGTCGCTGGTCTGCGCCGTGGCGCCGACTCTGCCCGTCATGGTCGTATCGCGCTTCGCGCAAGGGATCGGTGGCGCCATGATGGTTCCGGTCGGCAGGCTCGTGCTGCTGCGCACCGTATCCAAGCGTGACCTGCTGGCCGCTTATTCGTGGATGCTCATGCCGGGCCTCGCGGGTCAGATATCCGGGCCGCCGATCGGCGGCTTCATAGTCACTTATCTGCACTGGCGCTGGATCTTCCGGATCAATCTGCCCATCGGCATCGCGGGGATCCTTCTCGTCGGCCGGTTCATCCCCGACTTTCGCGAGACCGTTCGCCGCCCGTTCGATCTACCCGGGTTTGTCCTGGCGGGCATTGCCTTGTCCGCTGCTCTCTTCGGGTTCGAGACCTCCGGTCACGGAGCGCAGCTGCGCATCGCCGGGCCTCTGCTCGCGACGGCTGTCGTATCCGGGCTTCTCTACGTGTGGTACGCGCGCCGTGCCCGGCACCCAGTGCTCGATCTTTCGCTGCTCGCCATCCCGACCTTTCGTCTGTCGTTCATCGGCGGCTCGCTGACGCGCATCACTCAAGGCGCGCAGCCTTTCCTGTTGCCGCTCATGATGCAGCTTGCTTTCGGCCTCAACGCCGCGAAGAGCGGCCTCATCACTCTCGGCACGGCGCTGGGCACCGTTGCGATGAAAGGGTTCGTCGGCCCGATCCTGCGCCGGTGGGGATTTCGAGGCAGCCTGACTCTCATCGGCGTCCTCGCGGCCTGCTCCTACGCCGTGTGCGGACTCTTCCGTCCCGGCTGGCCGTTCCCGCTGATCTTTGCCGTGCTCATCGTGTCGGGTTTCCTGATGTCGTTCCAGTTCACAGCCTACAACACGATCGCGTTCGATGAGATCGCGGGCGACCGCATGAGCAGCGCCAACGCCTTCTACTCGACCTTCCAGCAGCTCACGCTGTCATTCGGGATCTGCACCGCCGCGGCCACGCTGCATGTCTCCACGAAGCTGACGGGCCACTCCGTGCCCGGCTTCGTGGATTTTTCCGCGGCATTCTGGGTGGTCACCGCCATCTCGATCTGCTCGTTCTTCGCCAACAGCCGCTTCGATCCGCACGCCGGCAGGCAGATGAGCGGCGCCGGCTGAGAAGGCGACTGGCGGGCGGGCCTGCAGCGAAGACGCACTTGTCTCCATGGCGAGACAGCTCTGGCCAGATGGCCGGGCCGGAGCTAAGGTAGCTTCCGGAAACCGCACCGCAGAGGAGGAGGGCCATGGCCAGACGTCCACTCAGGGGAAGCGAGCGAAGCCCGCTGCCGAATTCTCGCGCGCTGGGACCTGCGGATCCCGCGGAGCGGCTGGAAGTCACCGTAGTCGTACGGTCTCTCGACCGCCAAGGCTTGCAGGATCGCATGCAGAAGCTCGCCCGTGGCGAACGCTCCGGGCATCTGTCCCGCGCCGAGTTTGCGCGGCAGCACGGCGCCAGCCGGGCGGATCTGGACGCCGTGCGGGAATTTGCCGAAGCGCACGGGCTCGTCGTGGTGCAGGAGCACGCCGGGCGTCGTACCGTGGTGTTGACTGGCACGGTCGCGCAATTCAATGACGCGTTCGGGGTGGAGCTGCAGCATTGCTCGCATCCCGGCGGCACCTACCGCGGCAGGTCAGGTCCCGTCCATATCCCGGCGGAGTTGGACGGCATCGTCGAGGCGGTACTGGGACTCGACAACCGTCCGCAGGCCAGGGCGCACTTTCGTATGAAGACAGCGGACACGCGGCGACGCTCGCGGCCGGCGCGTGCGGGTGCGGCGTCGTTCACTCCGGTGCAGCTCGCCGCGCTCTATGACTTCCCGCAGGGCAATGGCGCGGGCGAATGCATCGCCCTCATCGAGCTCGGCGGCGGCTTCCAGCCGCAGGACATGCAAACGTACTTCAGCGGCCTGTGCCTCGAGGCTCCCGCTGTCACGGCGGTCTCGGTCGACCAGGCCTCGAACCAGCCAACTGGCGATCCGAATGGACCGGATGGCGAGGTGATGTTGGATATCGAGGTGGCGGGTGCGATCGCTCCGGCAGCGGCCATTGCCGTGTACTTCGCTCCCAATACGGACGCGGGCTTTCTCGATGCGATAACGACCGCCATTCATGACGACGTGCGCAAGCCGTCCGTGATCTCCATCAGCTGGGGCGGTCCAGAGTCCACATGGACCCAACAGGCGATGTCCTCCATGGACCAGGCGTTTCAGTCCGCGGCCGCGATGGGGATCACCGTGTGTGTTGCTTCAGGAGACAGCGGCTCCACCGACGGGGCACCGGATGGCGCCAATCATGTCGATTTTCCCGCTTCCAGCGCATACGCGCTTGCATGCGGAGGCACCAGCCTGCAGGCCAACGGTACGGTCATCGCCAAGGAGGTAGTGTGGAACGATGGCGATCCGACCAGTGGCGCAAGCGGCGGTGGCGTCAGCACCTTCTTCGCGCTGCCCACCTGGCAGCGAGGCCTGGAAACAACCGACGCGGAAGGCAACCGGACTTCACTTGCAAAGCGCGGTGTCCCTGACGTATCTGCAGACGCTGACCCGCAGACAGGCTATGCGGTGTTGGTAGACGGTACGAGCGCCGTGTACGGTGGCACCAGCGCGGTCGCGCCGCTGTGGGCAGGACTCCTTGCGCGCATCAATGCGCTGACCGGGCAGCCGGCGGGATTCGTGAACCCCGCGCTTTACGGCCAGCCCTCCGCGTTGCGCGATGTCACTCAGGGCAACAATGGCGGTTTCGCCGCCGCCGCCGGCTGGGATGCCTGCACCGGGCTCGGCAGGCCCAACGGAGCCCAGGTGGCGGCGATCGGCGGCCTCTGATTTGCCGCAGCTCGGCAAGTCATCGCTGCCGATGCGACAATGGACGCAGCGGCCGTCAGGCCGCGCCAGAGTCCTGTGTAATCCCCATGAGCGAGAGCACCTTCGTGCGGGTAGCCCGCATCACCGACGTGCCCAAGGGAAGGATGCTCGAGGTCACCGTCGGCTCGCGCAACATCGTGTTGTGCCATACTCGCGAGGGGTGGTTTGCGGTCGACAATGTCTGCACGCATGCCTACGCGAAGCTGAGCGAGGGACGCCTGCGCAAGACGAGGCTCATCTGTCCCCTGCACGGCGGATCGTTTGATTGTCGCACCGGGGCGGCGATCGCAGCCCCTGCTGTGGCGCCGCTCGGAACCTATGCGGTACGCGTGACCGGCGAGGATGTGGAAATTGCTGTGGAGATGCAGTCCGCCGGTTCATGACCGGTTCAACCGCTGTCCCGTAGCATGCCGAACCATGGAATCATGTCGTTCCCCTGCAACATCTGCTTCGGTCGCCATGAGGCATCTTCAGGATTCTTCACAGAGCGGCGCGGCTCACGCTCGCTCGCCTTCGCGTAAAATCGCCTCCCCTGTCGCCGTTACCGTCATCGGTGGGCTGGCAGCGGCGTTGGTGGAAGCAAGCGCACCGCACTGGTGACGGAAAAGTAATGGAAAAGCCCCTGATGCGAACGTTCCAAAGCCCACAGACGATCACGAGCTCCATCGGCGCCCTCGCTGTGGTGCCGCCCGCCAGCATGAGGCACGACCTGCGGCAACCGGGTGAGCTATGGACCCACGCGGTCTACGCGCTCATCACTGTTGGTTGCGTCGTCCTGGGTTATTACCAGTTTCACGCAGTCGTCCTGCGCATCCTGGCGATCGCCGTGAAGCAGCACAACATCCGCATCTTCGCCTATCCCAGCCTCTTCTGGTTGGGGCTCGGCTTCCTGCTGATCGTCATCCGCACGATCTTCTGGATTTTCTACCGCCCGGCGCCCGCGGCAACACGGGACAGCGCGCCGAGGCTTACCGTCATCATCCCCGCCTACAACGAAGGCGCGATGGTGCTGCAGTCGATCGAGTCGGCGGCGAAAGCCGACTACCCGCACGATCGGCTGGAGATCCTGGTCATCGACGATGGGAGCAAGGACGACACCTGGAGTTATATCTCACAGGCGGCGGAGCGCTATCCCGGACTCGTGACCGCGCTTCGCCAGGACCGCAACCGCGGCAAGCGCGAAGCCCTCGCCCTCGGCTTCAGCCGCGCGCGCGGGGAAATCCTGGTCACGATCGATTCCGACAGCGTCATCGAGCGCGGCGCCCTGCTCGCTCTGGCCGGACCGTTTCGTGACCCGAAGATCGGCGCGGTCGCGGGCAGGGTGGAGGTCTACAACCGCGCGCACGGCATCATCCCGCGCATGCTGCACGTCCGCTACATGCTGTCCTTCGACATGTTGCGCGCCACGGAGTCCGTCTACCGCAACGTCTACTGCTGTCCAGGCGCGCTCACGGGGTTACGGGCGTCGGCGGTCCGTAAGGTGCTCGATCGCTGGAAGACCCAGCAGTTCCTCGGGTCCCGCTGCACCTTCGGCGAGGACCGCGCGATGACCAATTACCTCCTCGACAGCGGTTACGACACGGTCTACCAGCGTACCGCGGTCGTACATACCCTGGTGCCGATCTCATACGCAAAGCTCTGCAAGATGCTGCTGCGCTGGGATCGCTCCTACGTGCGTGAGGAAATCCGCTTCGCCAGCATCGTATGGAAGCGGCCCTGGCCCACTCGCCTCATGGCGCTGTTCGACCGGGCGGTCACGAACTTCCGCTACCCGGCATCCTATTCCAGCCTGGGGATCCTCCCCGTGCTCGTGATGCAGGACCCGACCATCACGGTGCCGATGATGACGACGGTGGGCGCCATGTCGCTCTTCAGCGTGCTCTACTACCTGCGCAGCGAGCGCTCGATGAATTTCCTGTATGGCGTGCTGTATACGTACTACTCGGCCATCGCTCTCTTCTGGATCTTCCCCTACGCCGTCGCCACCGTCCGCTCGCGTAAATGGATGACGCGTTGAGCCGGGTCTAGCGCGCCGCTGTCCTGGAGCCTCGGCCTTCCACAAAAAACTCCGCGTGCTCGCGCCGGTATTTCTGATACCGCTCGCTGGTGGCGCGGATGTCGGCCACGATGGCTTCCTCCGCCGCGGCCGGCCGCCGCGCGCGAATCGCTTCGAGCGCTTGCTGGTGATGGGTCGTCGCCCCGCGCTTGATCTTCTCCGCGCCGAAATCCACGAAAAGCGCCACGGTACAGGGGCCGCATCGCACCCATAGCGGCTCGATCGTGTTCCTCCTCAACAACACCGGTCTTTCGCTCTACCAGGTCCCGTACGCCACCATGCTGGCGGAAATCTCGCGGGACCAACTGGCGGGTTCTTGCTCAGCCTGTTCCTCGCTGTGGGTACGCACGCTGCCGGCGCCCCCAGCCTTCCGCAGCCGTCGACGATGGCCATTCTGCTGACCTTCACAGTGGCGTCGGCCGCCCTGTACGGCGGGGCCTTCGCGGCCGTGCTGCCGTACCGCATGCCGCCTCAGCCAATGTGGTCGACGTCGACTCCGAGCTGAGCACGCAACTCCTGCCGCCCCTTGGGCAACACCTCCACGGCGCGAGTCTCCCGTCCGCGCCGCAGCCAGCCGGCGGCGCAGAGCACGCTCATCAGCTCGACACCCAGGGGCCCAGCAAGGTGATGTTGCCGTTCCGTCCAGTCGAGGCACTGGCGCGCGAGCCCGCCGCGTGAGGGCTTGACGCCGCCCAGATCGACGCCGACTCCCGCCAGCCACTCGGAGCCGGCGGCCGTGACTTCGAGCAGCTTGTTGTCAGCCGGCCGCAGGTAGTCGCGACCCTCGAGCGCGCGTGTCAGCGCCACGCCGACCTGGCCGGCCAGATGGTCATAGCAACTGCGACAGAATCGCAGCCGCTGCGCCTCCGGGCTCAGCGCCCGGCGCCGGATCTGCGTCTCCGGCCGGATCGCGGCGAGGTGCTCGATCGCCTGTGCCACGTGTGCGCCGGCCAGTCGGTAGTACCGGTGTCTGCCCTCGATCTCGAGTGCGAGCAGGCCGCCCGCCAGAAGTTTTGCCAGGTGGGAGCTCGCGGTCTGCGCGGTAACGCGCGCCGCATACGCCAGCTCGCCCGCCGGCAGTGAGCGCCCGTCGAGTAGTGCCGTGAGCATCACGGCGCGCGCCGGGTCCGCCAGCAGGAATGCCGTGCCGGAGAAACCCGGGAGCTCAGGATGTCCGCGTTCGGCCATGGGATCACGGTATCACCGGCAAGCTCGGGAAGCTTCGATGACCATGGAAACGTCCCGGTTCTTGCGAGCGTACGCTCTTTCGCCCGGACCGCAGAGGAAGGAGGCACGCCTTGGATACCGTGCATCGCAACGGAGCCCGTCGGCTCACCATCAGCCACTTTCCGGCACTGCTCACGCTGTGCCTGGCCGTCCTCGTCGCGCAGCTCGATACGGCGGTCGTCAACCTCGGGACGCATCGCATCGGCAGCTATTTCCATGCGAGCGTCGGGGCACTGCAGTGGGTGGTCGACGCCTACAACCTCACCTATGCCGTATTGCTCCTGACCGGCGGCTTGCTGGCCGATCTCATCGGCCGCCGGCGGATTTTCATGCTGGGCGCGGGGATCTTCACCGCGGCCTCGCTCGTCGCCGCGTTCTCGCCGACGGTCGGAGTCCTCATCGGAGCACGCGCCGTCGCGGGCGTCGGCGCGGCGCTCCTCATTCCAGCATCGCTCGCCATCATTCGCGTCATCTGGCGCGACTCACGGGAGCGTGGCAGAGCGCTCGGCATCTGGGCAGCATGCAACGGGGTCGCTCTCGCCCTCGGACCCACGCTCGGCGGCGTGCTCATCCAGCGCTTCGACTGGCGGAGCATCTTCCTGGTTGTCGTTCCCGTCAGTCTCGCCGCGATCGTGCTCGCCCCGCCAACCCTGCCGGAATCGGCCGATCCGCGCGGCCGCAGTTTCGATGCGCGGGGACAGACCTTCGGCGCCCTGGGGCTGGGCGCCCTCGCGTTTGCCGCTATCGAGGCGCACACGAGTGTCTGGCCGGCCCTGGCAGCATGCGCCGCCGCCGCCGTTTGCATCGGCCTCTTCATTCTCACCGAGCGGCGCATCGGGGCGGCGGCGCTCGTGCCGCTCGAGTTGTTTTCATCGCAGCCCTTCACCGCGGCCTCGGTGGCCACCACGGCCATGACCTTCGGCATGTATGGCGTGATCTTCCTGCTGCCGCTGAGTTGGCAGAGCGCGCGCGGACTCGGGGCGACGGCGGCCGGCATCGCCCTCATCCCGATGGCGTTGGTTTTCGTGATCGTCTCGCCGTTCTCCGGGAAGCTGACGGAGAGGCTCGGCGCACGGCTCACGACCTCAGGTGGCGTCGCCATCATCGGCGTGGGCCTGCTGCTGATTGGCATGACGGCCGGTCAGGCATCGCTCGTTTTCGCCGAGATCGGCCTGGCTCTCACCGGAATCGGCATGGGACTGGCCACCGGTCCGTTGATGGGCGAAGCCGTCGGCGCCGTGCCGGCGGCCCGCTCCGGCACCGCCTCCGCCATCATCAACGTTGCGCGGATGGTGGGCGCGACGGTCGGCGTTGCGGCGCTGGGCGCCGTGTACGCGGCGTTCAAGGGAGGCCCGGAAGGTCTGCGCTTCGCCATGATCATCGGCGGCGCGGCGCAGCTTTCAGGGGCGGCGTACGCCTGGGCGTCGACCGCGCGCAGGTCCGAGAGCGCTCTCAGGCCTGGAGGATGGCCACGGTAGCTTCGATCCACTCCTGGATCTGGCGGTTGACCTCGCGAACGTCGCGATCGCCGGGAGCCACGGGCTCCCCGATCACCACGCGAATCGTCCCCCGCTTCTTGAGCAGTCCCCGTCGCGGCCAATAGCGTCCGGCGTTGTGCGCGACGGGGACGATGAGCCTGCCCGTCTCCGCCGCGAGCAGCGTGCCGCTCACTCCGTAACGGCGAGTCTCTCCTGGCGGCATGCGCGTGCCTTCCGGAAAAACCATGATCCAGTCGCCCTCGGCGAGACGCTCGCGCCCCTGCGCGATCACCTGGGACACGGCGGAGTGGCCTGACTTGCGGTCGATGGCGATGGCATGGAGCTGGCGGATCCCCCAGCCCACCACGGGAATCCAGAGCAGCTCCCGCTTCAGTACCCATACCTGACGCGGGAAGACCACGTTCATCGCGAGTGTTTCCCACGAGGAGGAATGCTTCCACAGCGCGATGTGATTGCCGGCGGGCAGCCGCTCGGTGCCTTCCACCTGAAAGTCCAGACGGCAGGTCCATTTGAGCGCTTTCAACAGGACCCACGCCCACAGCCGCGCCAGCAGGAAACGATGCCGGAAGGGCAGCAACAGGCAGGCGAGCACGAAGAAGATGGCGTAGCAGAAGGTCCAGACGAAAAGGAACGTCGTGAATGCGATCGAGGCAATGAGCTGCATGTCAGCCCGCCGCTCAGCCCGGCAGCCGCGATAGATCCGCGACGCCGGCAAAGAGGTCGCGCATCTGTGCGAGTAGCGCCAGGCGGTTGCGGCGCAGTTTCGGATCCTCGTCCATGACCATCACCTGGTCGAAGAAGGCGTCCACCGCCGGCCGAAGTTGCGCCAGCAGCGCCAGCGAGGCGGCGTAGTCCTTGCGGTCAGTGGCGGCCGATACGCCGTCGCGCCGCTCGCGCAGGGCTGCGAACAATTGTTGCTCCGCAGCCGCCTGCAGAACGCTGACGTCAACGTCCGGCGGCGCGCTCTCACCGGCTTTGCGCAGGATATTGGCCACGCGTTTGTTGGCCGCAGTCAGGCTCGCAGCTTCGGGCATGGTCAGGAAGGTGCTGAGCGCCTTCAGCCGCGCGTCCAAGTCGAGCGGCGATGCGGGACGGACCGCGAGCACGGCGTCGAACATTTCGGTCGTGATCGACGCGGCCGGCGCGTCCGAAGTCTGCGTGCCGCCTGCGGCGCCCTCAGGGCGCTCGAGGTAGTAAGCTCTGAGCCGTTCGAGCACGTAGTCGTAGACCTCGGCCGCAACGCTCCCGGCCGCAAGTGGCGGAGCGGGCTTTCCCGCCGCCGCTGCCGACTTCTCGATGTCTGCGCGCACCAACTCCACGGCCCGGGCGAGGAGGCGCGGCAAGTCGAGATCGAGCCGCTTCTCGACCGCCATGCGGATGACCCCGATCGCAGCCCGGCGCAGGCCGAACGGGTCCTTGGTTCCCGTCGGCTTTTCTCCAATGGCGAATATGCCGGCCAGGGTATCCAGCTTGTCAGCGATCGCGAGCGCGGTGCCTGTCCCGGTAGTTGGCAGCTCATCGCCGGCGCCGCGCGGCTGATAGTGTTCCCGAATCGCCATGGCGACCTCCGTGTCTTCCCCGTCTGCCATGGCGTAGTAGGTACCCATAATGCCCTGCAGCTCCGGGAACTCGCCGACCATCGCCGTCAGGAGGTCGCATTTGCAGAGCGCGGCCGCGCGCCGCGCACGCATCGTCACGTTGGCGTCGTCGTCGCCAGGTCGCCCGCCTCGCGCCGCAACCTCCACGGCCAATTCCGCGATACGGCGCGCCTTGTCGCCGAGGGACCCGAGTTTCGCCTGAAAGGTGACCTTCGCCAGCCCTTCCGCACGTGCGGCGAGGGCAGACTTGCGGTCCTGCTCCCAGAAGAAGGCGGCGTCCGCAAGCCGCGGCCGCACGACACGTTGGTTGCCCTCGACGACCTTTTCGGGATCGCGGCTTTCGATGTTGGCCACTGCGATGAAGCAGGGCAGCAGCCGGCCCTCCGCATCCTCGACGGGGAAGTAACGCTGGTGATCTTCCAGCGTCGAGATCAGCACCTCGCGCGGCAGTGACAGGAAGCGCTCCTCGAAGCGGCCGGCGAGCGGCACCGGCCATTCGACCAGGGCCGTGACCTCATCGAGCAGCGCATCGCGCGTCAGCGCCCGTCCGCCCAAGCCGCTCGCCACGGCCGCGACGCGCTCGCGCACCAGCGCGCGCCGCGCCTCGAAGCTCGCAACGACGTAGCCGCGCTCGCGCAGTACGCGCTCGTAGACGGATGGGCTCGACAGGGACAGCGGCCTCGGCGCATGAAAGCGATGACCGCGGGTCAGCTTGCCCGAGGGGGTGTCGAGGAGGTTTGCCGCCACTACGGCCTTCCCATACAGCATCGCGATCCAGTGCACGGGCCGGACGAATTGCGCCTCGCCCGCGCCCCAACGCATGCGCCGCGGAATCGGCAATGCGTCGAGCGTGCTCTGCACCAGCTTCGGCAACAGCTCAATGGCGGGAGCGCCGGCCCTGACGCCTACGTAATAAAGGAATGTGCCCTTTCCCTCCTCGCGGCGTTGCAGCTCCTCCACGGTGACCTTGTTGCTTGCCGCGAAGGCCTGCGCGGCCCGCGTCGGCAGACCCTCCGCATCGAAGGCAGCGTTCACCGGCGGCCCGCGACGCTCGATTTTCTGTTCCGGCTGATGCTCCGCCAGACGATGGACGAGGACCGCCAGCCGCCGCGGCGTCGCAAAGGACTGCACTTCGCCATGCTTGAGGCCCGCCTTCGCCAGTGCCGCGACGAGATCGCCGGCAAACGCCTGCTCCAGGAGGCGCAGCGCCTTCGGCGGCAGCTCCTCGGTCCCGATCTCGACCAGGAAATCGCGCTTCTCGCTCACGCGTCTGCCTCCAGCGCAGCCGCACTGGCATCCGGTTCCGCTCCCCGCCCCGCGAGTAGGGGGAATCCCAGCGCCTGCCGGCTCTCGTAGTAAGCGCGCGCGACACCGCCCGCGAGCGCACGCATGCGCAGGATGTAGCGCTGCCGCTCCGTCACCGAAATCGCGCGCCGCGCATCCAGCAGGTTGAAAGTATGGGACGCCTTCAGCACCTGCTCATAGGCGGGCAGCGCCAGCTCCGTCGCGAGCAACTCCTTGCAGGCGCGCTCGTGGTCGTCGAAGTGCCGCAAGAGCGTGGCGACATCCGCCTGCTCGAAGTCGTAGCGCGACTGCTCGACCTCGTTCTGGTGGAACACATCGCCGTAAGTGACTCGACCGCGCGGACCGTCGGTCCAGACGATGTCGTAGATGCTCTCCACGCCCTGCAGATACATTGCGAGCCGCTCGAGCCCGTAGGTGATCTCGCCCGAGACCGGCCGGCAGTCGAGGCCGCCGACCTGCTGGAAGTAGGTGAACTGCGTGATCTCCATGCCGTTCAGCCAGACCTCCCAGCCGAGGCCCCAGGCACCCAGCGTGGGTGACTCCCAGTTGTCCTCCACGAAGCGCACGTCGTGGACCAGGGGATCGAAACCGAGCGCGCGCAGGCTTCCGAGATACAGGTTCAGGATGTCGAGCGGCGATGGCTTGATGATCACCTGGAACTGGTAGTAGTGCTGCAGGCGAAAGGGGTTCTCGCCATAACGGCCGTCGGCCGGGCGGCGCGAGGGCTGAACGTAGGCCGCGCTCCAGGGCTCCGGTCCGATGGACCTGAGGAAAGTGGCCGTATGAAAGGTGCCGGCGCCGACTTCCATGTCGTAGGGCTGCAGCACGACGCAGCCGTGCTCCGACCAGTAGCGCTGGAGGGCGAAGATCAGCTCCTGGAAGGTACGGGGCGCCGTGCCGCTTCTCATGGGTGGGGGTCAGATACAAAAGAGCCGGCGAGTATAGCCCGCCGAAACCGGCCTAGCGGAGCCCTGGCGGGTTGCACCAAAACGAGGCGAATCGCGCCCCCGGCCCGGAGGACGAGAGCCCTCGTGGATGACTTTCGCACTAATTTGGTGCCAAACTGCGTCTTCATGCACCATGGCAGTGCAGAGAGACGCGCGGGATGCAGCTAAGTCCTTGATCCGCCACGGAGCCGAAGCTGGCACAGCGCCTGCACTACCTCAGCGCTCCGCCACATTCCCGGGTGACCGCCCGGGCCGAGAGTCGCACGGCGGGACACCATTTTTTTTCTTCCGGAGGAGATATGACACCGGCCGATGTGCTCAAGCTGATCAGAGAAAAAGAAATCAAGTTCGCGGACCTCAGGTTCACTGACACGCGCGGCAAGGAGCAGCACGTGACGATACCGGCACGGCTCGTCGACGAGGACCTGTTCCGGGACGGCAAGATGTTCGACGGCTCCTCCATCGCCGGATGGAAGGGCATCAATGAGTCGGACATGATCCTCATGCCGGAGGCCAATACGGCAGTCATCGATCCGTTCTTCGAGGACGCGACGATCAACATCCGCTGCGATGTCATCGAGCCTGCCACCATGCAGGGCTATGAGCGTGATCCGCGCTCCCTGGCGAAGCGCGCCGAGGCTTATCTCAAGTCCACGGGCATCGCCGACGGTGCCCTCTTCGGACCGGAGAACGAATTTTTCATCTTCGACAGCGTGCGCTTCGGCAACGACATGCGCGGCTGCTTCTACTCCATCGACTCCGTGCAGGGGGCGTGGAACTCGGGCACGGAATACGCCGACGGCAATCGCGGCCACCGTCCCATGGTCAAGGGCGGCTACTTTCCGGTGCCGCCGGTCGATGCCTTCCAGGACATCCGCTCGGCGATGTGTCTGGCCCTCGAGGAGATGGGCCTGAAGGTCGAAGTACACCACCACGAGGTCGCGACCGGCGGCCAGTGTGAGATCGGTGTCGGCGCGGGCAACCTGATACAGAAAGCCGACCAGGTGCAGATCCTGAAGTACGCGGTGCTCAACGTCGCGCACCGCTACGGCAAGACGGCCACGTTCATGCCGAAGCCGCTCGTCGGCGACAACGGCAGCGGCATGCACGTCCATCAGTCCCTGCAGAAGGAAGGCAAGGCGCTCTTCGCGGGCGACCGGTATGGCGGATTGTCGGACCTCGCCCTCTACTACATCGGCGGCATCATCAAGCATGCGCGTGCGCTCAACGCCTTCACCAACGCCGGCACCAATAGCTACAAGCGCCTGGTGCCGGGGTTCGAGGCCCCCGTGATGCTTGCGTACTCCGCGCGCAACCGCTCGGCCTCGATCCGCATCCCGTGGGTTTCGAACCCGAAGGCCCGCCGCATCGAGGTGCGCTTCCCCGATTCCAGCGCCAACCCCTATTTCGCCTTCGCGGCCATGATGATGGCGGGTCTCGATGGCATCCAGAACAAGATCCACCCCGGAGACCCGGCCGACAAGGATCTCTATGATCTGGAGCCGGAGGAGGCCAAGCACATCCCGACCGTCTGTCACTCCCTGGACATGGCGATCGACCATCTCGACAAAGACCGGGAGTTCCTGACCCGCGGCGGGGTGTTCACCAACGACGTAATCGACGCCTACATCGGCCTGAAGATGCAGGAGATGACGCGATTTCGCATGGCGACCCACCCGGTGGAGATGGAGCTCTATTACAGCTGCTGATGAAGATGTTCCTGATCCGCGCGAATGCCTGGCCAGGGAGGGCCGGGCCGCACGGCGTCGCCAGGATGAATTTCTGGTACGGCCTTCCTTTGTTCCGGGCTGCGCATCGGGCTATGCTCGGGCCCTATGCGCCACCTCCGATTTACCTTAATCCGGCCGGGCGCCCGCCGCCCGATCGTGGCAACCCTGGCGAGCCTGGTCTCACTTTCCTTGGGCCTGCTTTCGGTCACTGCGCTGGCGGACAACGGCGGGCGCACCACGGTCTACAGGTGGGTCGATCCCCAGGGCATCGTCCACTACAGCGATCAGCCGCACCCCAATGCACAGAAGCTGGAGATCCGCGGCGCACAGACCTTTTCAGCCCTGCCTCTGCCGCAGAATTCCTCCAACTCCGCGCCGGTGGAGACTCAGCCCGCAGGCCCCGCGTACGACAGCTGCGCAATCTCCCAGCCCGCCGATCAGCAGATGCTGATGAACGTCAACCAGGCCACCGCGGTGATACAGACATCGCCGCAGCTGCGTCCCGGCGACCAGGTTCACCTCTTCGTCGACGGCAAGCAGATCCCCGGCTCCGGCACCTCGTTCAGCTTTCCCGTCTTCCGCGGGCAGCACTCCGCGCAGGCCGTGATCGAGGACAGCACCGGTCAGATCGTCTGCGAGACGAGCACCGTCACCTTCTTCGTGCACCAGCCCTCCGTGCAGAACCCGCACAACCCCGTCCATCCCCGTTAGCGCCCGACACTCACGCGCCACCGCATATCAAAGCGGGGACTCGGTCAAAGGGCATCTTCCGGGAAGCTCAAAAACAGCGATGTTTTTGCGCTAGCCACCATGGATGGATTGCTCGGCTTTCGTCCCTGCGCCGAGCCCTTCGGGCCGGCATTCGCCGTGCAGAATCGCTCCTGCGATTGTGTCACGGCGTTCCCGGAAGATGCCTTTTGAGCGAGGCCACGCCGGGTGCCAGAGCACAAGGACCGCCCCGTGCCCGCTGAGTACAACACCCCCTCGGCGCTGTCGCACTTCGACCCCGCCGACCTCCTGGACGCCCTGTCCACCGGCATCATCGTCCTCGACGCCCACCTCTGCGCCATCTACGCGAACGTCGCGGCGCAGGATCTTCTCGCCTTCAGCCTCAACAAGGCGCGCGGCCGCCCGTTCTCGGACTTCGTGCTCGACGGCAACGGCTTGGTCGGCATCCTGCGCCGTGCGCTCGAGGCCGGCGAAAGCATCGCCGACCGGGAGCTCGCCCTCCGCCCGGCCGGCGCGCCGCGCGAGTCCCGCACGCTCGACGTTACCATCACACCGCTCGAGGGTCAGATCACCGGTATCCACCTGCTCCTCGAGCTGGCCGACACCACTCAACGACAGCGCATCTCGCGCGAGAACGACCTGATCGCGCGCCTCGACGGCAGTCGGCTCATGATCCGGCAGCTCGCGCATGAGATCAAAAATCCCCTTGGCGGCCTGCGCGGGGCGGCGCAGCTCCTCGAGCGCGAGCTGCAGGGCGCTGCGCTGAAGGAGTACACCCAAGTCATCATCGGCGAGGCGGACCGGCTGACGGCGTTGGTCGACTCCATGGCGGGCCCGAAGCGCGTACCGCAGAAATCGCCGATCAACGTGCACGAGGTGTGCGAGCACGTATATCACCTGCTGCGCGCGGAGGCGGCCGCGGCGATCCAGATCGAGCGCGACTACGATCCGAGCCTGCCGAGCGCCACGCTCGATCGCCATCAGATCATCCAGGCGCTGCTCAATGTGGCACGCAACGCCCTGCAGGCGCTGGGTGCCCGCGGCCGGATCGTGCTGCGCACGCGCGCGCTTTCCAACGTCAGCATCGGATCGGCCCGGCATCGCCTCGTCGCCAGCCTGCAGGTCGAGGACGATGGCCCGGGCGTTCCCGAAGAGCTGCGCTCGAGCATCTTCTATCCGCTGGTCACCGGCCGCCCCGATGGCACCGGCCTCGGTCTCGCGGTGGCACAGGAGCTGGTATCCCGCAATGGCGGCCTCGTCGAATTCGAGAGCGAACCCGGACGGACGGTGTTCACGGTGTTGTTGCCACTGGGAGAGCCCGTATGACCAGCGGTGCCCTGCGTGTCTGGCTCGTCGACGACGACGCATCCATCCGGTGGGTGTTGGAACGCGCGCTGCGCAATGACGGCATGACGCCACGCGCGTTCGAAGCGGCCGAGCCCGCTCTGGAGGCGTTGCGCCGCGAAGCGCCGGACGTTTTGATCACCGACATCCGCATGCCAGGCCAATCGGGCTTAACGCTGCTGCGGAGGATCCGCGACACCCGCCCGGCGCTGCCCGTCATCGTCATGACGGCTCATTCGGATCTGGGCAGCGCCGTGTCGGCCTATGAGGGCGGTGCGTTCGAGTACCTGCCGAAGCCGTTCGATATCGATCAGGCGGTTGCGCTCGTGCGGCGCGCCGCGAGCGCCGTAGGTCAGGGCGACGCCGAAACGGCCGCCACGCCCCGCATTCCGGAGCTCCTGGGCACCGCGCCGGCCATGCAGCAGGTGTTCCGCGGCATCGGCCGCCTCTCGCGCTCCAGTGTCACCGTGCTCATCACCGGCGAGTCCGGCAC
>Ga0134128_10003353_pt1 | contig 19599 bp, 15 predicted proteins | sample KB31754_FD_96462 | JGI IMG/M metagenome (GOLD analysis project Ga0134128, IMG submission 96462) | Terrestrial soil microbial communities with excess Nitrogen fertilizer from Kellogg Biological Station, Michigan, USA - KB3-175-4 | ecosystem: Environmental > Terrestrial > Soil > Unclassified ...
CACGGAGGATCGCGCAGCGATCCGAGTGGGCGCCGCCAATGTGGTGCGGATCACTTGTGCAAGTCCGGCAATCCTTGTGACCGTGCCAGAAGATGGAGCACGATTTCGGGCGCGAAAATCAAGAACACGCCGATGAAGATCGTGCTCGCCACGACCACCATCGCGGCTGTGCCTCTCAGATAGCCCGTGGTCTGCCAATTCCATTGGAGCGGCACCCGCCCTATCACCGCTTCATAGAGCGCGATGGCAACAAGAAAGACGCCCGCCACGCGCATGCCCAACGTCAGGTCGTAGAGGCAAGCCGCTATGAAGATCGCCGCGAAGCCATAGCGGACGAGCGCTGATTCATCTGGGCCAGGATTGTCGGTATCCTCCATTCGGACAGTATCCCTGGCAGAGGTTAATTCGCGGTTTTGGGCGCGGCTCTTCCTGTTTGGCTGTTGGGCGGTCATATTGGACCTGCTGGTTTTGCCGTCGTGCCGGCACAAAGGGGATTGCCAAGATGAAAGGCGAACAGCGCCCGCAGGCGCATGAGAAATGGCGGGTCGGTATCATCGCGCTCATCGTTCTTGCTGCGACGATTGCCGGCGCCAAGGCCGCCGAATTGGTCGACTACGCTTATGCACCGGCATTATGGCAAACCGCGATCGGGCTGATCGACGATCCGGACAAGTCGGTCGTCGATAAAAGTGGCACGCTTCTTTACGACTTCTCCAAAGGGTTCGACGGCGCCTTCGCCACGCGGATCAGCATCGATCTGGCGCCCGATACGCAATGGGTGCTGCAGCGGGTGCAATCTCCAAAAATTCCCATTGTCATAACCCAATCCCAGGTCGAAAATCTCGCGATCGCGCAAGAAGAATTTTCGATTGCCAAGCCGGCACGAAGCGATGTCGTCCATGTCCTGCTTCACAATAGCGGTCCCAATGCTCTGACTTTGTCGCCGAGCATTTTGATCGATACGGCCAAAGCTCTGCGCAGGGGCAACAACGAAGCGCGCATCGACAAGACCATGACGGTGACGGCTTCGCTCCGGTTTGGTGGATTGCGCGCATTATCAAAAACCCGGCGGGCGCTCAGGCTGGCGCGCATCACCGTTCCGGCTCACGGCGCATCGGAATTTTATGTTCGCATTCAGCTGGAAGGTAAGCCCAACACAGCGCCGCTCACGAACGAATTGGGTGCGAGCCTCAAAGATCAGGCGCTTGCTTACTGGAAAGATGCTCTCCTGCCTTACGGGCATGTGCAGGTGCCCGATGAGCAGATTCAGGCTTTGTTTGACGCCTCGATCCGCAACATCTGGCAAGCCCGCGAGATCAAAAGCGGGCTGCCCGCCTTCCAGGTTGGACCCACGGTTTACAGAAGCCTTTGGGTGGTCGATGGCGCCTTTATCCTGGAGGCCGCCGCGATGCTCGGGGCGGGACAAGAAGCGCGCGCCGGAATTGCCCGGGAATTGACCTATCAGAAAGCCGACGGTGGGATAGAGGTCTTGAAGGGCGTTATCAAGGAGGGCCTTGGTGGCAAGCCCTGGCCACAGGAAAATGGGGGAAGCGAGGCCAATTTCAATTATTCCAAGGAAAATGGAATTGCGCTTTGGACCTTTCTGCGGCACGCCCAACTAACGCAAGACAAAAGCTGGCTTGCGACGATCTATCCGAAGATGCAGCAAATCGCGGAGCATATTCGGCAGTTGCGGCTGCCGAAGAATAGCACATCCCCCGATGCCGGACTGATCCCACCGGGATCGACGGATGGCGGCCAGAATGGTTTCGTGCCGGAATATTCCAACACATTATGGAATCTGGTCGGCATTCGCGCTTTTGTCGAAGCGGCACGCTGGCTGGGAAAAGATGCCGATGCCGCGCGATGGCAAGCCGAGTATGACGATTTTCTCGCCACGTTCCATCGCGCTGCCGCAAGGGACCTAAAGACGGATTCCTTTGGCAATCGCTATCTGCCAAACCGGATGGACGGAGCCGATCTTCCCCAGCGCGCCCAATGGGCATTCATGCAAGCGGTTTATCCCGGCGAAGTGCTGGCGAAGGACGACCCAATCGTCGTTGGCAATCTTGCGATGCTTCAGGCCACGTTGAAAGAAGGCATGGTTTACGGGAGCGGCTGGGATGAGCACGGCATTTGGACCTATCTGGGCTCTTTCTTTGCGCATGCCCTGCTTTGGAAGGGCGACGATGCCGCGGTGACCGAGCAACTTTACGCCTTTGCAAATCATGCGTCCCCGACATTCGCCTGGCGAGAAGAGCAGACGCTGAAAGAACAGCCATTTTCTCCCACCGGAGACATGCCGCACAATTGGGCAAGCGCGGAGTTCATACGGTTGGTGATCCATATGATGGAACTGGATCGCGGCAAGGAACTGCATTTGCTGGAAGCGCTTCCCGGCACCTGGTTAAAGCCGAACGCGGTCACAAGCCTCAGCAAGGTTGCGACACCATTCGGACCGCTAACCATGAATTTGACGGTATCGCCCGATGGCAAGACGGCCAAGCTGCATGTCGAGGCGGTCAGCGATCCATCTTGCACAGGGATCGTGGTGCATTCGCCGGGCACCGGGGCCCTCGTGACGCTCGCACCCAACACTGCACATGATCTTGCGCTGAACCTGCGGTAGCAAATCTCAATGCCAAGCGCACGCCGCGCGAGTGGTGCCCGCCATAATCTTGTAATCAAACGTTGATAGAATGAAACGAAGGAGTGGATGCACGACGCAGGTCGCGGGTACCGCTGGGGTTTCCAAAATGCTGGGAAAATTAAAGGGATGCCGCATCGTCAACGGGGTTTTTGTGCTCCTGTTTTTGTTGACTGCCTTAATTCCGGATTACGGTTCGTACCTGCTGCAACTTGTCACGATTATCGCCGCTTCGCTAGCAACGGGATTGTTTCTTCGAGGCGCACCCGGCCCTTTTGTCGGAAACCGTGATCGATTGACGGGCTCGAAAGACAGCCGCTTTCTAGAGGCCGTGAGTCCGCATCTTGCGGTTTGGGGCATTGGCATGGGCCCAAAAGTCTAAGACGCTCGCGCGGAGTTCTTGACGCGAGCATTGGCCGAAGCACCGCTTTGGGCCATGGCGGGCGCTTGGCAACAAAGCGCCCGTCGCGTAATGATCCCAGCAGCGTTTCTTGCGACGCGGGCGTCCGCCCGCGGTCTTTGGCCCCGCCCTTTCTGGAGAAACCCCATGAAATCCGTTGTCGCCGCTATTATCGGTCTTTGCGTTGCGCCGGTGCTTGCCATCGCCGCTCCGGCCAAACATTTCCCAGCCGGAAGCGGCACGCCGGGCGGCCCCACGCCAGCCTTCTCCGCCGCCGTGCAGACAGGCGACACGCTGTATGTGTCAGGCACCACCGACGGTACGGACCCGGACACGGGCAAGCTGCCGGTCGATGCTGCCACCGGGGCGAAAGTGGTGTTGAACAATGTCAAGAAGACGCTGGAAGCAGCCGGTTACACCATGGACGATCTGGTGTGGGTGCAGATCTTCGCCTCCGACCTGAAATACTATGCCGACTTCAACACCGTGTACCGCACCTACTTCAAGGGTCCGCTGCCGGCCCGCGCGTTTATCGGCGCAGGCAGTTTGCTGGGTGGCGCGCATTTCGAAGTTATGGGTATCGCGCACAAGCCGACCAAGTAGCCTCGGCCGCTCGCCCGGGCTCGCGGAGGTCGCGTTTCCTTAGAGTCGACGCACCCGTCCGTCCGTCGCCGCGGACGGCGGCGTCACGTCGAGACTGGCCGCGGCGTCCAGTTCGCGCGCGATCATCTCTTCCAGCATCCTGCGGCGGCTCGGATCCTGTGTGTTGGCTAGCAGGGCGCGATAACGCGCGGCTGCGGCCTCGTAAACTTTGCGCTGTCTGAAGGCCGCCAGAGACATGCCCCACCTCCGTTACGCGATCATGTCGGAACTTCGCACAAGGTGTCTAGGTTAACATGCTCGGGTCCCCGGTTATCGGCCCTACATCTTGTGGTTGAAAGGCTTGTTCGGCACTTTCCGCTCTCGCTGGCAAGGCCGATCCGAGAAGGGCGGTGGGCGCCGCCGCATGGCCAAAGCGCCCTGATCCACAACGACAATCTCTCGGGACGAAGGCCGGCGGGCGGGCCAAGCCTTGTCAGGCGCCTTACCGAAGGCGTTACATGGGCTCGCGTTCAACGCTGGAGGGGTCATGAAAAACACCACATTGAAGCTTGTGTTTGTTGCGTCCGTTTTCGCGCCGATTGGCGCGCTGGCACAGGACGGCAAGGCGCCGGACACCGCGACCTACATCATGAAAGATGAGATCGACAAGGTCAGCCAGTCCGAACAATCCGCCCGCACCAAGGACGAGAACATCAAAATCGTCGACATCGGCGACCAGAATTTTGCGCTGGGGGTGGTTCATCGCGGCTCGACCAGAAATCCGCCAGCGACGGGCGGCGGCAATGGCGCAGCTGCGGATCGCAAGCCATGCGGGCGCCAGATGGCGACTTTGCCACCGGGTGGACTGTCGGGCGGCATAACCCATGATCATCAGACCGAAGGCTATTACATCATCTCCGGCGCCGGCACGATGTTCACCGACGGCTACATCGTCAACGGACGGCATGGCGAGCAGCCTGAACCCGGCGGTCCCAACGGTCCCAGCTGCGGCGGGATGGCTTACGGTTCGAAGAAGGTGGACGTGAAGGTCGGCGACGTCGTTATCGTTCCGCCCAATGTGGTGCATGGCTGGGCCGACATCCCCGACCATGTGGACTATCTGAGCTTCAGGCCGTCACAGCATGTGATGCAGGCCGGCTGGGTGAATCCCACGATCGCGAAGAAGTAGAAATATCGGCCCGCTCGAAGTGGCAACGCTGCAAAGCGGCGGGGCAGGTTGTTGCGTATATCCGTTAGGCGCCGCACGTGCGGCGCCACAAAGGGGACATGCATGAAGGCCATAGCTTTTCTTCCGGTGCTGTTTCTGGTTGCGCCGGTCTGGGCCGCGCCGGCCTCAGCCGCGTCCAGCGTGATGCATCAATTTGCCGATCTGGCGCTGGCGCCGGATGGCGGCAAGACCGCCACCGTCGAAAGCGACGATCCCGGCAATCTGACGGAGGAGCCGCATGGCGCCGTGGTGGTGCGCGATGCCAGCGGCAAGGTGGTCGCGCATTACGATCCCTGTTCCACCTGCCGCTATGCCGATCCGGCCTGGTCGCCCAAAGGTGACACGCTGTTGTTCCTGGCTGCCGACGACAAGGCCGGCAAGACTACGCTCTATGCCGTTCAATCCGGCAACGCGAAGGCGTTGACGGTGATTACAGGTGTGGCCAACACGCCGCGTTATTCTCCCGACGGCACGCGCATCGCGCTTCTAGCGACGCTAGGCGCGCATAAGATGACCGGCGCGATCGAAGCGGGTGCGGCACAGGTGGGCGAAATCGGCGCCAGCCCCGACGAGCAGCGCATCGCGATGATGCCAGCTTCGGGCGGCGCGCTGAAGCCTGTCTCACCCGCCGACAGCTATGTCTACGAATATGGTTGGGCGCCCGACGGCAAAGGCTTCGCCGCCACCAGCGCCAAGGGCAATGGCGATAACAATTGGTGGATCGCCACCCTCGACTATATCGACGCCGGCACCGGCGCCTTGCGCGTCATTGCCGCGCCCAAGATGCAGATGGACGCCCCGCATGTCTCGCCCGACGGAAAGAGTGTTGCATTCATCGGCGGGTTGATGAGCGACTGGGGCTCGGTCGGCGGCGATGTCTATCTGGTGCCGCTGGTCGGCGGAACGCCCAAGGACATCACCGAAAACTACAAAGGCACGTTTACCGCCCTTGACTGGCGCGGCGGCAATCTTGTCGCCTCGGCTCTGGTCGGCGATCGCAGCGCGGCGCTCAACATCGATCCCGTGTCCGGTAAGATCGCGACACTCTGGTCCGCCCCCATTTCGGCGCGGAGCCAAAGCTTCGAAACCTCCCTGGCGTTCGCGGCCGACGGCGTCACGGCGGCTGGCGTGATTCAAGACTTCACCCATGCGCCGGAAATCGCACGCGGGAAAGTGCCAGAGCTGGCGCCCGTGACGCACGCCAATGCCAGCCTGCCGGCCACCGTGGTGGCGGAAAGCGTGCATTGGAAGAATGAAGGCTTTGACGTGCAGGGCTGGTTGCTCCACCCACTCAAAGTCGCGCCCGGCAAGCATCCCATGATCACCATCGTGCATGGCGGGCCATCGGCGGCGTCCACGCCGCGCTATATCGCGGCGGGCGGCCAGCACGGCACCGGCTTCGATTTCGTCGCGCCTTTCATCGAGCGCGGCTATTATGTGTTCTATCCCAACCCGCGCGGTTCTTACGGGCAGGGCGAAGCGTTCACGCGCGCCAATATCCGCGATTTCGGACGGGGCGATCTGCGCGACATCCTGGCGGGCGTCGACGCGGTGGAGAAGACCGCGCCGGTGGATGACGCGCGGTTGGGCCTTTACGGCCATTCCTATGGCGGCTGGATGAGCATGTGGGCCAACACCCAGACCAAGCGGTTCAAGGCCATCGTGGCCGGCGCCGGCATCGCCAACTGGACCAGCTATTACGGCCAGAATGGCATCGACAAATGGATGATCCCCTTCTTCGGGGGCTCGGTCTATGACGATCCGGCCGCCTATCGCGCCGCCTCACCCATCGAATTCATCAAAAAGGCCACGACGCCGACCTTGGCCTATGTCGGTGAGCGCGACGTGGAATGTCCCGCGCCGCAATCGCTGGAATATTGGCACGCGCTTTCCACCATCGGCACGCCGGTCAAGCTGGTGATCTATGCCGGCGAGGGCCACCATTTCCGCAAATTGTCGGATCTGGAAGACCTACGCGGCCGCGTGCTGGGCTGGTACGACCATTACCTGAAGTGATCAGGAATTGGTGCGGCCTGGGATCGGGATCGGGCCCGCCGACTTCACCTGGTTCCAGATACGGCGTCCCACCTTGTCGGCTTCGGCGATGAGGGTCGCTTCGTCCATCGTCAGGACCTTGCGGTCGCGCATCACGAACTTGCCGTCCACCATGACGGACTCCACGTCCGAGGGCTGGCCATTGTGAATCCAAGCCGAGACGATGCGCCCCGCCGGCACCAGATGGGCGCGCATGGTGTCGACCACGATCAGGTCGGCCTTCTTGCCCACTTCCAGCGAACCGATGCTGCTCATTTGCCGCAAGGCGCGCGCGCCGCCCAGCGTGGCGTCTTCCAGCATATCTTCGGGCTGGGGCCGCATGCCGGGAAAGGCATCGTCGCGTTTGATGCGCTCGGTCAAAAGCGCCACTCGCATCACTTCGAACATGTCGTTGGTGTTGTTGTCGGTGCCGTTGGCGATGGGCGAGCCCGCCGCGCGCAGTGCCGGGATCGGCGGGATCACGCCGCGATTGGCCGCCATCGCCGCCTGGTGCGAGACGGTACTGCGGGTGCGGCCCATCAGCGCGATGTCATTGTCGCTCATGTAACGGCAATGAGCGGCGAATAGCGCCGGTCCCAGGAAACCCGCCTTGTCCAGGAAAGCCGGCGGGCTGAGGCCATGATGCTTGACCATGAACTCCACTTCGGCGCGGCTTTGCGACAGATGCACCGAATAGCCCAGATCGTGTTTTTCGGCGAACGCGCGCACCGCCTTGAGCAATTCAGGCGAGGAGGTTTCGGACAAGGCGGCGGCAGGAAAGACATTGATGCGTCCATTCTCCTTGCCATGCCAGGCGGAGAAGAGATCGCTGATGCGCCGCATGCCTTCGTCACGCAGTTTGGCGGAGAAGCGAGGCGCACCGGCGCTGGCCGCGCCTTCGGGCGAAAGCGGGCCCGGCACATTCTCGCTGTCGGCGGCGGATTCCATCAACACCATGCGCAGGCCCGATCTGGCCAGAGCGGCGGCGGAGGTGCTGATGCCGCTGGCGAACTCCACCACCGAGGTGGAACCCGTCTTGATCGCTTCCAGCGCGCCGATGGTGACCATCAGGGTCTTCTCGTCGCCCTGCAGCAAGCTCGCCGGGCGGACGGCGACACGCGCCGAGTTGGGGAAACCGAAATCCTCGTTGAAGCCGCGATCAAGCGTCTGGGCCAGATGGGCGTGGCAATTGATCAGGCCGGGAAACAGCGCCTTGCCGCGTCCGTCATAGATATCGGCGTTGGGATAATGCGGCAGCACCGTGTCGGTCGGGCCTATGGCCGCGATCTTGCCGTCCACCACGGCCAGCGCCATGTCGTCGCGCGTAACATTGGCGTTGGCCACGGTGGTGCGCGTGAACAATATGGGCCGCTCGCCGCTCGCGGCCTGGACACCGCCTTGTTGCAGCACCAGTGCGGCGGTGCCTGCGCCCGCGCCCGCCAACAATTGCCGCCTGTTCACATCCAAAGCGTTCGGCATGGTCACCCCTGCGACTGTCCTGGAAGGCATGATGCGTCAGGCGGCCGCCAAGTCAATCGCGTATCAGGCGGCGGTGTAATCGATGCGCCGATATGGGATCTGACCATCCATTACTTCGACAAAAGGCTTGCCGCCTTTCACGCCCACCGTGCCATAGCCCGTAGCGGTGGACAGGAAGCTCAGGAAATCGCCTTTGATCGCGGGCTTCAGATAAAGAATCTTCTCCACCGCATCGAAGTGTGCGCCGCTCATCGCTTCCAGCAGGGCATAGGACGACATGGCGCGCGCATACCAATGGCCATATTCATATTCGTCGAACGGATTGCGCACGCGCCCATCATAGCGCGCGCGACAAGTGCGAACGACTTCCAAACCTTCCGCGACAAGACCTAGCCGGATCATGTGCGAGGCGCACTGATACTCGATGCCTGTCCAGACCTCATTGGAATAGACGAAGGGAAGCGACAAAGCCCCACCACGCGGCCAGGTGCACAGCAGAAGCCCGCCATCGGTACCCGCTGCATAAGTGGGGCGTTGGGGATTGGCGAAGCCAGCCAGGCTGGTCTTCAGATTGTGGCGGTGAATGGCGGCGAGATGGGATTTGACCTTGGCATGGTCCAGTGGCTCGCCCACGCCGCAGACCAGCGCCATCCACGCGCCCAGCACGCCGTCGGACAGACAGCCTTCGCCATATTGATATTTGGGTCCTTCCTTCTCGAACAGCGCCAGCGTGTCGGGCGAATATTCGTTGAAGAAGCCGGTCTTGAGCGGGAAGGGGCCGTGAAAACCGGCACGCTCCACTTTCTGGCGGAAATATTCGCCATTGAAGAGCTCGGACTCCAAGCGCTGCTTGGCCTTGGCCGCCAGGCTTTCATAAAGCGGCTGGCGATCAGAAACCGCGCGGCCCATCTGCGCCGCCGCCTGAAGCGCCCCCAGATAGAAGCTGGAGCACATGCCATCCGGTCCCCAGAATTCTATGTCGTAGGTATTGTGGTGAGGCTCTTCCACCAAGCCGCCATGGCCGGGATCCCAGGTCTTGATGCAGTAATCCAAACTCTTTTTCACCGACGGCCAGATCTTTTTCAGCCAAGCCGTGTTGCCCGAGATCCGCCATTCGCGATGGACTTTCATGATACCGCCCAACTGACCGTCAGCGGCGGCATAGAATTTGTGTTCGCAGGGACGGATCGGCAGCGCATGACGGAACGCCTGATGACCTTCTTCATTCTGCGAAGGACCGAACTCGCTTTCGCGCAAAGTCCGCTCCAGCGCGGGAAAGAGGTGCGGCATGGACTGGGCGTAATTCCACACATGGGTGCAGCTGCCCGTGCCGCCGGGCGCGCCAAAATTGTCGTCGCAGCCTTCCCAACCCCATAGCCGCCCGTCGATCTGGCGCAGAATGGTGGGCGATCTCAAGATGGTGAGATTGGCTGAGACCGCCTCCATCACTTCCGGGGGAAGCGTGCTGGCGTGGAAGCAATCGGCAAAGCGTTGCGTGGCTTGACGCAAGCTCTGATAGCGGTCGCGCCAGGCGGCATTGATCGCCTCGATGTCGGCGAAGCGTCCGGCATACCAGGGGCGATAGGTCTCGCCCGTACTTTCCGGCCAGGGCCAGGCGAACGGATCGTCCTGCGACCGCATGGAAGAACGGCCGCTAAACCAGGACAATCTGAGCGCGATGGTGCGCGAGGCGCCGGGCGCCAGGCTCAGCGGCACAAAGATGCTGGCGCCGGGGCTGGGCGCGCCGCTCGACGGCGGCGGTGCATCAAACGCCTTGGCTTGTTCAACGTCCTTCCACGCCAGCGTCAGCGCGTCCCACCAGTCGCCCCGGAACCAGGCGTGATTGACTTTCGCCTCTGGCTCGCTGACCGCGGCCGAGAAGGAGCTTTCCTCCCAGGGTTTTTCGGGTGGCGCGCCGGTCCAAAGCGTGAAGCCGCCCGGTGTGGATCGCACCGCGCGGCGCTCGGCTGGAGCTTTCTCGTCCGCCACAAAATTCTTGGCGTTGAAGGAGAAGACGGCGTCGACGGCCGCCACGCCGCGGTTGGTGAAGCGGTATTCCAACCCCGCCACAGGAAGAGAGGAATCGTCTTCATGGCCGGGCTCGAACGGGCTCCAGCCCGTGATCTCGACCTCCAGCGATAGAGCGGCATCCGCCAACATCACTTTGGCGAAGGGAAAGCGCGCTTCAAACGTCGCGCTGGAGAAACGGGGAAGGCCAAAACTCATGCCGGGGCTGCCGATGGCCGACCCCAAGGGACCGAACAGCTTACGGCCCGGCACCGGACCTTCCAGCACCCGCGCCAGGGGCTTTTCACCCTTGATCGCGATGGCGGCGAAGACGCAGGGCTCGTTGAAAATCTCAGGCCGGTTGCGGATCGAGACATGGGACAGGGCGCCCGTGCCTTCCAGGCAGACCATGCCCGCGCCGATACCGCCCAAGGGAAACGCGATCTGATTCAGGTGGGCGCCGCGATAAGGGCTGTTGAAAGCGCGCACGGTATCGGGTCCCGGCGTGCCGGCCCGCTCCGCGTCCATGGTCTGCTCCGCCGCGCGTGCTGATGCAGCCAAGGCGGTGGTCGCCGCCATTAGACCGGTCGTGCCCGTCAGAAAATCCCTGCGTTTCATGATTCCCTCCGGCTGGGTAACTTTACCGCTAAAGGAAAGGGGTACGCCAGGGGCAAAAGAAAAGGCGGCCTGGGTTGTCCCGCGCCGCCTTTCTCTAACTTTTTTGGGTGCTTACTTCTGGCCGCCCAGAAAGTCCTGCTTGCCCAGCGCCACGCCCTTGTGGCGCAGGATGTCGTATCCGGTGGTGATGTGGAAATAGACATTGGGCAGGACCCAATTGTTCAAATAGTCCTTGCCGTTGAAGTTGAATTCGGCCTGCGGGAATTTGAGATGGATGTGCCGGTCTTCGGCGCCCGCGAATTTGCCGGCGTCCAGGCCCTTCAGGAAGGCGATAGTTTTCTGAAGGCGCGCCTTCAATTGCTCGATCGTGGTTTCGTCATCCTCATATTTGGGAATGTCCGCATTGGCGAGGCGCGCCGCGCCGCCTTTGGCCATGTCGGTGGCGATGCGGACCTGCGCCGTCAGGGGCAGCATGTCGGGCGCCAGACGAAGCTCGAGATAGGAATTGGGATCGATACCCGCTTCCTTGGCATGCGCTTCGCCCTTGGTGAGCACGGTATAGAAGCTGCCCAGCATATGGGTCAGCGGCGGAACGCAGGCGTCGTAAATCGTATAGGCCAAGATCATCTCCCTGGAAGATTTCTATGCGGGCGGGACTTGAGCCTGAAACGCCATTGCAATCAAGCGTCGCTTGGGCCTATCAAAGTCACAATAACTTCAAGGTCTTCCCATGAGCGACGAACTTCCGGACCGGCTTTCCACCGATCCCAAAAGCCCCTACCACAACGCGGAATTGCTGGAGCGCGGCGTGGGCATCCGCTTCAACGGGGTCGAGCGCACCAATGTCGAGGAATATTGCGTCAGCGAGGGCTGGGTGCGGCTGGCCGTGGGCAAGACGGTGGACCGGCACGGCAATGCCATGACCGTTAAGTATAAGGGCAAGGTCGAGCCCTATCTGCACGCGCCAGAAGAACAGCCCAAATAACACCAAACGCGCTTCTTTCCGTCGTTTCATTTTTTGCCCGTCGCGCCGCCGGAATGCGCGCGCGCCGCCGTTTCACTCTTATCCGCGCTTTCTCGGGAGAAGGAGGGTGCGGGAATAGGAGGGGCATGTGAACGCCAATGGAGCAGAACATGTTCATGAAGAAGATCGTCGTTACCTCTTTGCTGGCCTTGTCGCTTGCCGGGCTCGGCACCAGTTCCGCCAGCGCCATGGGTTGGCGCGCCAGCCATCCGCGCCGCGCCGAGGTCAACGCCCGGCTGAACCATCAGGATCACCGTATCAATGTCGAACGCCGCGAAGGCGATATCACCGCTTCTCAGGCGCATGATCTGCATGCCCAGGATCGCGGCATCCGCGCTCAGGAGCGTTTCGATGCCAGTCAGAATGGCGGCCATATCACGCGCAGCGAGCAGGGCTCTCTGAACCAGCAAGAGAATGCGGTGAGCCAGCAGATCGGCCGCTGATCGGGCGAAGCAAAGGCCCGGTACTGGCCCGGGCCTTTCTCGCATAATGGACCTGCCGCCTACGCGGTTTGCGGCGCTGCTCGGAGAGAGTTAAACCGGCATAATGCCGGTCACCATCGCCGAAGACGGATTGCCGCTTCCCCAGCGGACTTGGGCGATCATCACCATCATGCTGGGCGTGCTGATGGCGGTGATCGACGGCGCCATCGCCAATGTGGCGCTGCCTACCATCGCCAAGGATCTGAACGCCACGCCGTCCTTTTCGGTGTGGATCGTCAATGGCTATCAGCTCGCCATCACCATCTCGCTCCTGCCGCTGGCGTCGCTGGGCGAGATCATCGGCTACCGCCGCGTCTATCTGGCGGGGCTGGCGCTGTTCACCATCGCCTCGCTGCTTTGCGCCCTGTCGCACACGCTGTTGCTGTTGACGCTGGCGCGTATCGTTCAGGGCTTCGGCGCCGCCGGCATCATGAGCGTCAATGCGGCGTTGGTGCGCTTCACCCATCCCCATGATCGTCTGGGTCACGGCATCGGGATCAACGCCCTGGTCGTGGCGGTGGCGGCGGCGGTGGGGCCGACTTTGGCGGCCGCCATCCTGGCGGTGGGCAATTGGCCCTGGCTGTTCGCGATCAACATTCCCTTCGGCATCGTGGCCGTCGCCATCGGCCGCAAAGCGTTGCCGCACACACTCCAGGCGCCGCATCCCTTCGACTGGCGCGGCGCGATCCTCAGCGCCATCACGTTCGGGCTGGGCATCGCCGCCATCGACAGCGCCGGTCATGGCGAAGCGACCTATCTGTTCATTTCGGAATTTCTTGTGGCGGTGATCGCCTGTGCCGTTCTGGTGCGGCGCGAACGGCGCGCCCCTTCACCGCTGCTACCCGTCGATCTTTTGCGCATTCCCATCTTCACGCTTTCGATCTGCACGTCGGTGGCGTCTTTTTGCGCCCAGATGCTGGCCTTCGTGGCGTTGCCTTTCTATCTGCAGGACCGCTTCGGCTATTCGGCGGTGGAGATCGGGCTTCTGATTACGCCCTGGCCGCTAGGGGTCGCGCTCTCCGCGCCCATCGCCGGGCGGTTGGCGGAGCGCTATCCGGCGGGGCTTCTGGGCGGCGTCGGGCTTGTCGTCTTCGCCGGTGGTTTGGGAGCGCTGGCACTTCTGCCGCCGCATCCCACGCTTACCGGCATCGTGTGGCGCATGGCGTTGGCCGGCATCGGCTTCGGCCTGTTCCAGTCGCCCAACAACCGCACCATGATCGCAGCCGCGCCGCGCGAGCGCAGCGGCGGCGCCTCGGGCATGCTGGGGACGGCGCGGCTCTTGGGCCAGACCATTGGCGCGGCCTTGGTCGCGCTGCTCTTGGCGCGGGATCCGGTGGAAGGCACCCGCTTCGCCTTGATGATCGGAACTGGCTTTGCGCTTCTGGGCGCGGCGCTCAGCGCTTTGCGTCTGTCGCCCAAGGGCGCAGAGGGTGGCCAGGCCGTGCGTGTGCTTGAAGCGCCAAGAGCAACGGGCGAGTAGCCGCTTTCCGTTGGCGCGAATCCGGCGCTAAGGTGCGGTTCGCGGGCCACGGGGCGGATGTCATGCACAAGACCGGATTGTTTGCATTGGTGGGATTGCTCGCTTTCGCTTCGGCGGGCGCGGCCGCGCCAACGAATTTCACTATGCGGCAGGTGCTGGACTATCCCTTCATCAATGAAATCGCGGCCAATGCGGGCGGCGGCCACATCGCCTTTGTGCGCATCCTCAAGGGCGTGCGCAATGTCTGGGTGGTGGACGCGCCGGCTTACGCGCCGCGCCAGGTCACGCATTACACCGAAGATGACGGCCAGGAGATCACCCAGCTCACTTTCTCTCCGGACGGAAAGATTCTTCTTTATGTGCGGGGTGGCGATCATGATGCCAATTGGCCGGCGTCGGGCGAGCTTGCGCCCGATCCGGATTCGGCGCTGGACCAGCCCAAGATAACGATCTGGCGCGCCGCCTTGGATGGCGGCCAGCCGGTGAAGATCGCGGAAGGCGACGCCCCCAAACTCTCGTCGCGGGGTCAACTGGCCTATATCGCCGATCATGCGGTGTGGAATGTCGCGCTGGACGGCAAAGGCAAGCCCGTCAAGCTGTTCTTCGATCGCGGCAAGGACAGCGATCTAGAATGGTCGCCGGATGGCGGTGCATTGGCCTTCGTCTCCCATCGCGACGATCACGCTCTGATCGGGCTGTATCGCTTGAACGGCAAATTCCTGTCCTGGCTGGCGCCGTCCACCGACAAAGCGTCGTCCCCGCGCTGGTCGCCCGATGGCAAGCGCATCGCCTTTGTGCGCCGGCCCGGAGATGGCGGGCCGCCCAAGCCGCTACTGACCCAGACGCCGGATCCCTGGTCGATCTGGACGGCGGATGTCGCGACCGGCGAGGGGCATCTGGTCTGGCAAAGTCCCGAGACGCTCTTGGGCTCCTATCCCGAAACCGAAGGCCAGGCCAATCTTCACTGGGCGGCCGGCAACCGCCTGGTCTTTCTTTCCGATCTCGACAATTGGGCGCATCTCTATTCTGTCGCCGCCGATGGCACGGGCAAGCCCATGCTGCTGACACAAGGCGCTTTCATGGTCGAGAATGTGGCGGTGAGCCGCGATGGGCGCTTTGTGATCTATAGCGCCAATACGGGCGCGGCCAAGAACGATGGCGAGCGCCGTCATATCTTCCGTGTGCCGGTGGACCAAGCCCAATCCATTGCCGTCACCGCGGGCGAGGGGATCGAGATCAAGCCGGTGCTGGCCGATGACGCGCATGTGGCCTTCATCTCAGCCGGTGCGAAGACGCCGCATGGCATCGGGTTTGCCGAAAGCGCCGGCAAAGGCCGGCGCGAACTTGCGACGGGCGGCTTGCCGGACGATTTTCCGCGCGACGCGTTGACCGTGCCCAAGGCGGTGACATTCAAGGCGGCGGACGGCCTCACCATTCACGGCGATCTGTTCGACAATGGCGACGGCAGCGCGGCCAAACCCGCGATCATTTTCGTGCATGGCGGGCCGTCGCGCCAGATGCTGCTGGGCTGGCATTATATGGACTATTACGCCAACGGCTATGCCGTGAACCAATATCTGGCGGCGCATGGCTTCGTCGTGCTCTCGATCAATTACCGGCTGGGCATCGGCTATGAGCACGGTTTCCATTATCCGCCGCATGCCGGGCCACAGGGCGCGGCCGAATATCAGGACATACAAGCGGGCGGGAAATTCCTGCAAGGCCTAAAAAATGTCGACGGCAAGCGCATCGGCATTTGGGGCGGCTCTTATGGCGGTTATCTGACCGGGCTGGCGCTGGCGCGCAATTCCGATGTTTTCAAAGCTGGCGTCGATCTGATGGGTGTGCATGACATGTCGCGCACGCTGTCGGAAGGCTTCAACCCCACCAGCAATCTCGCCCTGCAGATCGGCCGTTACGAACGAGGCGATTTCGAGAAGGCGTTGAAAGTGGCGTTCGAATCCTCGCCTGTCGCCGGTGTGGCCCATTGGAAATCGCCGGTGCTGCTGATCCAGGGCGACGACGACCGCAATGTCCAGTTCCAGCAGACGGTGGATCTGGCGGTTCGGCTGCACAATCAGCATGTGCGCTATGAGGAGATGGTGTTGCCCAACGAGATTCATTCTTTCCTGCGCTGGTCTTCCTGGGCAAAAGCGGATGAGGCGACCGCGTCGTTCCTGACCAAGGAGCTCCAACCCGCGGGACCGGCGCAAAAAGCGGCGCACAATTAAAGCGGCGCACAGCGAATGATCGGGCCCGATTTTCAGAAATCCGGACTTTACATCTTTCTCATTGCGGCGACGTGCGTCTATTATCTTTTGAACGCACCGTACCTGCTCGGTCACTATGATCTGGGCTGGCACCTGGCGGCCGGAGATATCATCCGGGCCCTCCGGCAAATTCCGCTGCACGATCCCTGGTCGTTCACGGCCGCAAACAAGCAATGGCTCAACCTCTCCTGGCTTTGGGATGTTGGCGCCAGCGCCTTGTTTCAAGTTGCAGGTTTCGGCGGCCTGGTGCTGGCCGTCCTCGCTTGTGGCGCGATCATCGTCGCCTATCTCACATCCTTGTGCCGGAGCAGCGGGGCTTCGGCGCTTGCCGTTTGCATTGCAGTTCTGTCCGCCGGCCTGCTTTATCCCGCCTTCGCGAACTTCCCCAATATCTATCTGACGGCGTCGCCGAATGCCGCGACCATGCTGTTCGCCGTGATGTTCTATGCGGAGGGCCTCAAGCGGACGAAGCCCATCTTTTGGCTGCCCGTGGCGATGGTGTTCTGGGCCAATCTGCATGGCGGCTTTGTGCTCGGCCTTTTTATTCTCGGCGTCTTCGGCGGCGTGGCGTTGCTGAGGCGCGATTGGACCGGTTCGAAGCTCTACGCGCTGGCAGGCGCCGGCTGCTTTGCCGCGACTTTCATCAATCCGCTCGGCTGGCACATCTATCAAGGCGTAACCGCCACCATGGGCAGCTTCGTGCAAGCGGAGATCACCGAATGGTGGCCCTATTACCGGAACGTCACTATTCCGGGAAGTATTCCCGCCATCGCTTACATTCTCATTTTCGTGGTGCTGGAATTGCGCCAGAGAGGGTTTTGCCCCCTCGAAGCGCGATTGCTGTCGTGGCTCTTTTTGTTTTTGGGTCTCTATCAGTTCCGCTTCATGTCCTTTTTCTTCCTGTTCTCTTCTGTTCCGCTGGCGCTCCAACTTGATCGGTTGTCGTTCGGACGGCTGGACGATCTTTGGGCGGGAAAAGCTTTTCTCATGGCAGGCGCCGTTGCCGCGTGCGCTTTGCCGCTGGCGTATCTGAAAGCGAGGCCGGATTTTCAGCTTCCGCAGATGCTTTCGAAGCAGGATGTCGCCTATCTCGAGACGCATTTTCCGCATGCGCGGCTGCTCAATCACTGGAATTATGGCGGTCTCCTGATCTTTTACGATCGCGGCGCCATACCGGTGTTCGTGGATGGCCGCGCCTCGACCGCCTATCCGGACGATTTGTTGCGCGATTATTTCCGGTTGACCACTTGGGAGATCGACAAGACGGCTTGGGACACAGCGTTGGCGAAATACCGCATCGATACAGTGCTCTGGGTGAAGGCCCATGAGCCGTTGCGGCATTTCCTTGTGAGTGAGAGAGGCTGGAAGGTGGCCTATAGCGGCGCTTACGCCAGCCTCTATATCAAACCCTGACAAAAAAGGCCCGGTGTTGCCACCGGGCCTTTTGCATTTCTGTTGAGTGCTGGGCTTAGAAATCCATGTCGCCCATGCCGCCCATGCCGCCGCCGCCCGGCATCGGGGGCGACTTCTTCTCAGGGCGTTCGGTGATCATGGCTTCCGTGGTGATCAGAAGGCCGGCGACGGACGCCGCGTTCTGCAGCGCCACGCGCACCACCTTGGTGGGGTCCACGATGCCGGCGTCGATGAAGTCGACATACTTCTCGCCTTGGGCGTCGTAGCCATAGGTGGCCGACTTCTGTTCGAGCAGCTTGCCGACAACGATCGAGGCTTCCTGGCCGGCATTCTGGACGATGATGCGGATCGGGTACTGGATCGCGCGGCGCACGATGGCAATGCCCTGGGTCTGATCGTCATTTTCGCCGGTAAGGTTGGCGAGGTTTTTGGAGGCATAGAGCAGGGCGGTACCGCCGCCGGGCACGATGCCTTCCTCGACCGCCGCCTTGGTGGCATTGAGTGCGTCATCGACGCGGTCCTTGCGCTCCTTGACCTCAATTTCCGTGGCGCCGCCGACGCGGATCACCGCAACGCCGCCGGCCAGCTTCGCCAGACGTTCCTGCAGCTTCTCCTTGTCATAGTCGCTGGTGGTCTCTTCGATCTGGGCCTTGATCTGGCCGACGCGGGCTTGGATGTCGGCCTTCTTGCCGGCGCCATCAACCAGAGTGGTATTTTCCTTGTCGATGCGGACCTTCTTGGCACTGCCGAGCATGTTCATCTTCACATTCTCGAGCTTGATGCCGATGTCCTCGCTGATGACCTGGCCGCCGGTGACGATGGCGATGTCTTCCAGCATGGCCTTGCGGCGATCGCCGAAGCCCGGCGCCTTCACCGCCGCGACCTTGAGGCCACCGCGCAGCTTGTTGACCACCAGGGTGGCTAAGGCTTCGCCTTCGACTTCTTCGGCGATGATGAGGAGCGGGCGCCCCGACTGCACCACGGATTCCAGGATCGGCAGCATGGGCTGCAGGCTGGTGAGCTTCTTCTCGTGGATCAGGATCGCGACATCGTCCAACTCCGCCGTCATCTTCTCGGCATTGGTGATGAAATAGGGCGAGATATAGCCGCGGTCGAACTGCATGCCTTCGACCACGTCCAGTTCGGTCGCCAGGCTCTTGGCTTCCTCGACCGTGATCACGCCTTCATTGCCGACCTTGGACATGGCCTTCGCGATCATGTCGCCGACTTCGTGGTCGCCATTGGCGGAGATGGTGCCAACCTGGCCGATTTCTTCGTTGGACTTGACCTTCTTGGAACGCTTCTTGAGATCGGCGACGACGGCTTCGACCGCCTTTTCGATGCCGCGCTTCAGATCCATCGGGTTCATGCCGGCGGCAACCGACTTGGCGCCTTCGCGCACGATGGCGCGAGCCAGCACGGTCGCCGTGGTGGTGCCGTCGCCGGCCGCGTCATTGGTCTTGGAGGCGACTTCGCGCACCATCTGGGCGCCCATATTCTCGAACTTGTCGCCCAGCTCGACCTCCTTGGCCACCGTCACGCCGTCCTTGGTCGTGCGCGGGGCGCCGAAGCTCTTGTCGATCACGACATTGCGGCCCTTGGGACCCAAGGTCACTTGAACCGCGTCGGCGAGGATGTCGACGCCGCGCAGAAGCTTCTCGCGGGCGTCGGCGCCGAATTTCACTTCTTTGGCTGCCATTACTTCGTCTCCTGAATTCCGTTGATTGATTCGTTAGGCGGGTTTGGGTGCCGCCGGATTTACTTCTTGGACTTGCGGCCTTCGACCACGCCCATGATGTCGCTCTCCTTCATGATCAGGAGCTCTTCGCCATCGATCTTCACTTCGGTGCCCGACCATTTGCCGAACAGCACGAATTCGCCGGCCTTGACCTCGAGCGGGTTGCGCTTGCCGGTCTTTTCATCCAGCAGGCCCGG
>Ga0134128_10003354_pt1 | contig 19597 bp, 21 predicted proteins | sample KB31754_FD_96462 | JGI IMG/M metagenome (GOLD analysis project Ga0134128, IMG submission 96462) | Terrestrial soil microbial communities with excess Nitrogen fertilizer from Kellogg Biological Station, Michigan, USA - KB3-175-4 | ecosystem: Environmental > Terrestrial > Soil > Unclassified ...
CCGGCGACATGCCCATGCCGCTCAACAACGCAACAGGCGCCAATAAAAAGACGACAATGAAATAGGATACTTGCTGCAAGGCGTTAAAGTGATAAAAACCATTGGGTTCTATCGGCATATGAAAGGTGGCGTACTGTACAAATACATTCCAGGAATCCGGTATGACCCGCCATGATGCCGGAACCAGCCGTTTCCACTGATCTGTAACGAATAACAAAACTATAAACACGGCGCCGTTCAGCAAGAAGAAAGGAACCGTTATAAAATGCCAGCAACGGGCCAGACCTACGGAATGGCGGTAACCCGGCAGCCCGGCTATAGGATTTAAATAACGGGCGTCTTCCTTGGCGGTCCAGACCCGGTCGTCGGGCACTTTTACCGGTGTAAACCGTATCCATTCCGAATCCGGAGCACAGCCATTATTCCAATACAGGCGGGGATGGTCAGCGAGTATGGAAAGCCCGCTCCGGATAATGAGTATCAAAAAAAAGAAATTAACCCAATGGCTGAGCCGTAGCCAACCGGGGAAACCGCTGGGATCCGCTGCGGTTAGCCGGACTGCAACGGAAGATGGATCGGGAGGCAGTCCAAATACCAGGTACTGCAGCCAGGCAACGCCTACTGTCGCCAACAATAAAGCCAAAAAGATAATCAGCATATAGGGCTTTATACCAATAAACATCCTCCTGTCCTCGGGATACCGAACTGCCCGCTCCGCCGCGTTAAAGCTGGTAAACATCCTTTCTCCTTTCTTTAAGATTATCATCTTTCATTAGTCTGCTATGCGTACTTTAAAATCCCTGTTCTCCCAATGTTTTGCCTCCTGCCAGTAAAAGGTGAATAAAATATTCCCGGCTTGTGCGCCGTTGGCCTTAAGATCGATGTCGTAAACGCCCAGCCCCGTATCACGGGTAGCCGCGTCACTGCTTGTTTTCCAGTCATCGGCAGACCAACGGACCAGCGCCGGGGCCGAGGTTTCGATACGCAAATATTTTCCCCGGGGCACTGTATCGCAGGGATGTTCAAAACGCCATATTTCCCAATCGACTTTAGCCTTGCTCTTAATATAGCGTTCCCGGGTGAGCTCAGGCATATCGAATACCGCTTTATGCTTCAGGGAATGGCATAGCTTGATATATTCTGCATGGGCCCATACCAGCGGCATGGCCGAACCGGAATGCCTGCCGGGATATAGTTCCCGTTCCGGTATGTCCCCGGCATCCCAGACCTGTTCGGGAAACAGTCCATGATTGGCAAAGGCTTCCATCGCATTCAATAGTTCCGCCGCCCTGTCATAGTTACCGGCAGCAATTTCGTAATGCGCCCGTTCCCCGGTAAGCAGCGGCCACGCCCTGCCTGTGCCTGTACCATCGAATGCGGCGCCATCTTCGTGCTCGCCATAGCCATCGTTAGTATATCGATGCCAGCAGGGACCATAGGGCGTCTCCACTTTTAGTTTGGCATCTATCACTTTGATAGTATTCAGAATGCGCTTATCGTCCGCGGCCCGCAATCCGAACCTGACCAGCGCCAGCGCATCGACACTCACCAATTCATTTACCTGCGTGGGGCGGCTGCCCGTCGCATGATTTTTGAGATGAATGCTATGTCCTTCCAGGTCTCTTGCGGCTATCCCACTGGGGTTAACACGGATATAATAACCTTCTACCCCCACTTCGCGCGCCAGGGCGGTATCCGTCACATAGGTCCAATGTTCAATGTTACTATTCCAGGTGTCTGCGGTCTGACGACAATATTCCGCGATTCCCGGCATCTTGTTATCCTCCGCAAAGTCGGCTGCGGCCAATAATGCCGCTATTTCCGTCGCTAGGGTAAAAGGAGTTAAACCAGTTTCTTCCTCCCAGCGGTCCAATTGTGTAAAAGGTCCATTGTGGATAAGGTAGCAAACTGCCTTTCTAACGATTTCCCAACACAGGTGCCTCGTATCGGGCTTCAATGCTTCATGTCGCCTGCAAAGGTCGATCAATAATATAGGCAACGCCGTCTGATCCATTTGAATGCCCACGAGGTTCGGGCTGCCTTCGATCCACATATTTTGCGGCCAGTGCCCGTCCGCTTCCTGTGTCGCCAGCAGGTAACCGACGATCCTCGAAGCATCATCTTTAGATTGCATCGCTAAAAAACCGCCGGCGGCCTCTACCAGGTCCCGCGCCCAGACGAGGTGATACCCGCCAATGTCGTTATCTCCTTTGGAAAACCCCCAGGGAATGGACATGCTGGCAATGGTGCCGCCCACGAAGCGTTTGGCTTCATGCATACGCAAAACGGCAGCGCTTATCGCCGAAAGTTTTCCAATGTCTTTTTTTGAAGATCTCGAATGAGAAAGTGAGTTTTGCCAGTCCTGCCATTCCCCGATGTAACGCTGCTCGGCCTCATCAAAGCCATCAATGATACTCGCCCAGGCATGATGTCCGGCTTCAATGGCATCCCGCCCGAAACCCGTCGCCAGAACAAATCCCTCTTCAACGTTGGACAGCTCTATTTCTCCTGTCAAGGCAACATTCCCGCCTTCTGCCCTATGATATTCCCAGGCCATCTGCTTATGCCGATCGATGTCCGTCCAGCCATCCGAAATACCCACGAAGCCTACGGATCGCTTCGCCCAGGGATGGGAACAGGCCAGGGCCAGCACCAGGTTGCCCTGCTCCGAGAAAAGCATGGGCACCCCCTTGTAATCGCCGATCCACGCAGTGTTTTCTCCGCCCTTGTTGCCCAGATGCGGAGCAAGCAGCACGTATAAATGATAATCCGTTTTCGCCCCCGTGAGCGGGATGAATTTGATTTGTTGTAAAACGGTATTGCGGAGAGGATCAGCGATGACCTCCTTCTCGATCCTATACCGCTTTTTCACACATTCATTGACGATCCGGTAGGCGGGGATGCCCTCCGAAACCATATCGGTGGTGTGCGTAGTATCCCGTTTCTCTTCGGAAAAAAAATCTTTCCCATCGGTGACGATCAATTCCATGTCCCGGGTGCACGCCTCGTCTTCCCTTGGATAATAGACTTCATTAATGATGCCGTGGCTTATGGTAAAGCTGACGTTGGAGAGCGGGTTCAGGGCTTTGCCGATGCCCGATTTGGCGCTGGATGTCCACCGCGCGGGAAGACCGGGTTTACCCGGGGCTGAGGTCGGCTGAGCTAAGTTCGTGTGTTCTGACATATAGTTAAGATCTAGACTTAAATGCTAACTTTCTCTTCCTTTTTCTCCGGTACGGCAGCAGCGGCATTGTCCTTTTCATGCAATGCCATCTGTAGGACCTGCGCCAAATGCAATCCCTCCCGCTTCGTCTGCTGGGCGATCTGCTCCCGAAAATCCGTGGGGATCTGATCTAATGAGGCGATACCCCTTCCAATATATCTTTAAAGGTCTGCCGGATGATACCCGTTTCATTGGGATCGCCTTTAATCAATGTCCTGGTAAATTTCACCATTTCGTCGAAGAAATATGCGGAGGGATAATAGGTACGTCCGGGTCCGTAATGGCCTCTAAAACAGCCGGACGGTCAGCCGAAAGGACCTCCTCCCATGCGGCTCGGAACGACAAGACCCCCTTCGGCATCCATCCATAAGAAGGGACCCGCAATGCGTAGTCCATTAGGTTTCCTTGAAACATAGCCTGCCCGGCATACAAATGCCCTCTTTAAAATTAATGCACCCCGAACGACCCGATATTACATCATTCTTGTACGAATGTTACATAATTCACAGATTTAGCCCCCCGAGGCTGTCTTGCAATGAAAAGGTGTGAATTATACAATATTGGCCGGGTTTTACGTAACAATTGCTCTTCCCGAAATTCGTACCTTCGGATTATGCCCAAAGTAACCTTTAATAACAGCAATAATACATTCTTTCAATCCGTCAAAAACTCGGCAGATGCTTATTTCAAAACACAAAAGCTGAAAAGAACGGGCAACTGGAAACTGTATCTAAAAGCCTGGATACTCATCCCCGCCTCCCTGGGCATTTACTTATTTCTTCTGTCGGGTCATTATACCTGGTTGATGGGTATTCTCGCATCCGTCTTCTTGGGGTTCACGCTGGTATGTATAGCCTTTAATGTCATGCACGACGCCTGCCACGGCAGCTTCTCTGAAAAGAAATGGATAAACAATATCATGGGATTGACTATGAATGCACTGGGAAGTAACGCCTTTATTTGGAAAATCAAGCACAATGTCATCCATCATACCTATACCAACATCGATAAGATCGACGATGACATTGCCAATGGCCCGCTATTGAGGCAATGCACCACGCAAAAATGGATGCCCATCCATCGCTTCCAATTCCTCTATATGTTTTTGCTTTATGGCGTGAGTACCCTATCCTGGGCCCTGGGAACCGATTTTGCAAGGTACTTCAGGAAAAAGATCCATACTACTCCGATCAATCGGATAGACGTTAAACAGCACTTGCTATTTTGGGCCAGCAAGCTGCTGTATGCGTTCTTTTATGCCCTGCTGCCGATCTACGTATTGGGTTGGCAGCCCTGGCTGATCGGTTTTTTGGTGGTCAACATAACCATGGGTCTTTCCCTATCGGTAGTATTTCAACTGGCGCATATCGTCGAAAAGACTACGTTCGATGTGGCCGATGGAACGCACAAGGTCATAGGTTCCGAATGGGCCATCCATGAGATCAGGACTACCGCCGACTTTGCCCCCGGTAACAGGATCATTTCCTGGCTGGTAGGTGGCCTGAATTTCCAGGTCGAGCATCATCTCTTCCCGCAGGTCAGCCATATCCATTATGCGGCCCTGAGCAAAATAGTGCGGCAGCAATGCGAGCTCTTTGGCCTTCCCTATAACTATTATCCCACTGCGTGGCAAGCCATTTATTCGCATGTCCGGCTGATGAGAAGATTGGGAACGGGAATTCGATAACATAAAAACAGGTAAGCCATGAAAGATCATGATTTGGTCAATGGAGAGACCGGCGCCACACCCGATAATTTAATGGATGACGACCGCACAGGGACCAACCACGGCGAATTATATTCGAATTCTCCTTTAAAGTACCTGACCGCCTCATCTATTATCGGGGATAAGGTACATAACGAAACGGACGAACAGATGGGAGAGATCATGGATATCATGATCGATGTGGTCACGGGTAAGATCGACTATTTTGTCGTGGAGTTTGGCGGGTTCTTCGGCATTGGCGTAAAGTATTTTGCCATCCCGTTCCGGCTGCTCCGGGTTGATCCCGAAAACAAACGATTCATATTCAACCAGGACAAGAAGACCCTTGAGCAGGCCCCCGGTTTTGATACGGATCATTGGCCCCACACCAATATTCATCTCGATCAGGTCTATAGCTATTGGAGCTTTATGGGATAATTCATCCTTCGGCACCAATCCGGCCAGGACTATCAGGGATGCAAAGTCGTATCACTGCTGGCAGGCGTCGGCATCGCAATGGGAGTCGTTACAGATGATGCGGGAGAATATATACTCAATTTGTATTGTTCGCCGGCTATTTTGCTTTTCAGATCCTTTATACTCTGATTCAGGTCATCCAATTTTTCAGTTTGCTTCCTCGATTTTCTCGCATCGCTTTTCGCATCTCCCGCCTTATCACTGGCATTGCTGGCCAGTTTCTTATTAGTCGGATCGTCATTTAACCTTTGCGCCGCATTGGCATTATCGCTGGCCGAGTTCTGTGCATTGAGGGCGGCTCCTTCCTGGTCCTTGGTTTTTTGGGCAACCATGTTTTGCAACTTGCCAAGTTGAAGTTGATCCTGGCTGATCTGTGCGACCAACTTAAGCGAATCGATATTCGCCTGCTGCGCTGTAACCGAAGCGGAGAAAAAGAGCAAGCCGGCCGGAATCAAATAAAATACTTTTTTCATAATAACTTTTTTAATTAAGACAAAGGTGCGTCTTTCTGCCTTCCTGGTTGCTACACGATTCAAGGGAAAGACTACATGATTCACATCTTCCCGATTGACGGTTAAGGGATCCTTCGAATAATGCGCCAGTTCGATAATGATCGTTTTTATTTTCTCGATCAATACGCTTTTCTTGTCATCCATCAATTCAGGCCCGGACTTTAACAGGGCTGTCCGGAACAATTCACGCTGGTCCGGGGTAATGCCTTCAATGGATGCAATGACAGTAAGAATGTGCTTTCGTTATGCGATTCAGTGTATACGGTTGCCTCTTTTTTAATCTTTTCTGAACCACGATAACAGTCTATGACAGACTTGAATTCTTGCAGCAGAAGATCGTAGTTGCTTACCCTTAGAATCTGGTGTCTTTGACATCGGTTTGGGTACAGACCTCGGATCTCAAACTGTTCTATGGCTCCGATAGCCGTCCTTTTCCCCCGAAGGTAAGACGGGGAATTCGAGGTTGCTACATATGCCAGGTAGGCGTCTGTATAAGTTTTCCATCCCTTCAGCTTTGCCTGGTGAAGAATTCGTCGTATTTCCCTTTTTAACCCGGCGATATATAGGTTAGAATAACCGGTACTTTCCAGGTACGTAATGAGCCGGGAATACTTGTTTTGTAAGTTTTGTAAATCCATAATTGTGTTGCCTCCTTTATGTTTGATTAATGAGGCAAACAATATAGTCTAAATATTATCCAAACCTTTTTGCCGGTAGAATGCAGATAGCCAGCTATTTATGGGTAAAAGTTTGGATAATATTTTTGTTGGGATAACGGGCCATATCCAAACGTTTGGATATGGCCCGGCATACGTTTGCCACAACCATCACTTTAGGTAACGGCGTGCCTATCGAATCCGTCAGCAAGATGTTAGGCCATAAGAATCTAAAAACGACCCAGCACTACGCAAAGGTCCTCGATCGGAAGGTCAGCGATGAAATGCAGCAGTTGCACAGAAAATTTAAAAAAAATTCTTCACAACAGCGTCTCCATACTGAAAGGTCCGCTTCAGTCGATTCTAAATTTGAATAAAAAGCTATGGCAAAGCTCATATATGTACCCGATGACAAACAGGAGCCATCCGGGCCCCAATTGGTCACACTCGACGACCTGGAGGCATTCCGGGTAAAATTAAAGATGGACATCAAATTTATGCTGGAAGGCAATGCCATCAAACCCGCCAAGCGATGGTTAAAATCCGTTGAAGTGCGAAAGTTGCTCAATATTTCCCTCGACACCCTGCAAACTTTGCGAAACAAGGGAAGAATCAGTAGATAACCATTGATCTCAGCCGCACTTAGATTACGTATAATCGCTAAGTTTTTGTAAATTTATTGTAATGGCGAATCACAGTAATGAAGCAAAGCTAATCAACAGGACAACCCCGAATTTCCATAAACGGTTGTTCTGGGATTGGAATTTTTCCAAGATTGATTGGGAGAAGCACTACCTTGCTGTTATTGATCGTATTCTTGAGCGAGGCGATAAAGACGATTGGAAGGAGTTGGTTCGGTATTATGGAAAGCCTAAGATAGTAAAGGCTTTGAAATCTGAAATTAGGTATTTGCCTGATTACATAATAGATGATGTGTGCGGCTATTTTGACCTACAGAAGGAGGCCATAGCATGTTACGCACACAAACAGTCGAGAAGGGGACACTGGATCTGATCAAGCGATTCATGTCCGACGACAAATTCAACAATTTTAACTTAGTAGGGGGTACAGCCCTGGCTTTAAAGATCGGCCACCGGGTATCTGAGGATATCGACCATCCATTTTAATGATATCATCTTTACCCCAATAGAATTTATAGAGTCCGAGATCAAATGGCCCATCATTGCGGAACGATTGCAAAAAGCATTTCACAATCCGTATATTTCTTTTGATTTGCCTGAAAGCACTAAGAAGCTACTTCAAAACAAACCATCGGAGACTAAAGGACGAAAGAAGGGGCCCAGATTTTAGTCTCCTCTATATCCATATATATTCAAAGCGGGCCATTTGGCGAAGGTCACTCGGTGGAGGGCCCCAAGGGATGAGACTCTAAATCATCTTCGGGCTTGCTCATAACGCAAGATGGTTGAGGGCGCGCCTTTTCGCCCGGGAAGATGTATAAATGTCCACCAAATTAACGGGCCTGCATGAGTCGATGTCCAATTCGGGACTCAGTGCGTCCCGAAAGTTTTCCGGCTCAGGGCAACTAGGAAAGCTGCCGCAGCCGATGGGCGAGAGAATAAGTCCGGGCTTGGGGTTCGGCTTTGGCGCTTTAATGGCAAGGCATTTTTGCCCAGCAAGAGCACAAAGTTCTGCCACAGATCAAAAAAAGAGAATGAAGGCTTCACCATGCGGGGTTAATTTTTAGCTATGGGACCGTTTCTTACTGTCATCCTGAAATTATCAGCCTTGTCCTTAAATTATTGGGGGTGGGAAAGAAGAAGCTGGCAAAAAGCTACACGCGTGCCGCATGGTCTCCTGGCTGCAGGACGAGTTCTCCTTTACTCCCAAGCAAATGTCCCAAAAATGCCAGAGCCTTGTCGCCGCAATTCTTTCAATTGCTTAGCCGTGTCCTGAAATTCCACCACGAAACACCAACCCAAACTGAAATGATCAGTGGTAGGATCACTTTTATCACACCATCCCCTACTGCCAGTCGCGACGCAGCAGCGCCCGATAGGTCGAGCAAAATCCCTGTATAGGCCAGGTTCTTGATCCATAGCCTCCGGGGGATTATTATTACAATCGCGGCAATAACCTTCCAGGTTCCAAGTATGATTCTGAAATATGGCGGATACCCTAGATGGAGGAGATCGCTTTCAATGTGCGGAAAGGGAATAAGATTACCTATACCGGTAACGAAAGACATCAGCGCTATCAATGCGGTACTTGCAATATAAATCCATCTTCGTCTCATGTTATTTAATATTGTTATTCTTTTTCAGCATTTTTGCCGCGATTTTTCGACTTAGGAATTCAGGGGTCACTGCTCTTAGCGCTCTGAATTTCAGACCAGGATAAACCAGCATTTGGTTCTTTGCCAAAGCAGCCAATGCTTCGATCACGCATTGCTCCACGCGGAGCGGTTTTACCGGGGAATTTTGAAGAGTAAATCCAAGTTTATAAAAAACGGGCGTCTCTGTAGGCGTGGTGACTAGAACGGTGATATGGATACCGTACTCTCTCAACTCAGAATGCAAGCTTTTCCCCAATGCCTGAATAAAACCCTTGGTTGCCGCTTCGGCCGCCATGTATGGTACTCCGTCCACCGCCCCCATGGCGCCGGTCAGCAATATGCCGCCTTTCCCCCTTGTTGCCATTTTTTTCGCGAAATGATGGGTAAGCAACAAGTGCGATGTAGCGTTGAGATGAATTCTTTCGCCCAGATCGTCAATCCCACGATCGAGGAACCTCGCTACATCCCCTGTACCGGCATTTGATATGAACAAACCGGTCTCCAGGTGGCTGGTCTTTTCAATCAGAGCATCCAGATCTTCCCGCTTTGACAAGTCGGCCTGAATGGCCAGACATTCAATTTTATGTCTGGACGAAAGTTGCCCGGCCAGCGTTTGCATCAGCCCCTTTCTTCTGGCGACCAGGACCAAATTCAAACCTCCCGCCGCCAGTTGTCGCGCAAATTCTTCCCCAATGCCTGAAGAGGCTCCTGTGATCAAAGCCCATTTTCCGAACATCGACGGATCGATAATTGGTTTCATCGCATTCTTTTTGTCCTTTACACAAAGTTGCTATTTCGATCCCTTCAGGCCTTGTCTAAAAATGTCAATTTGTTGAACAATTCACTCAGCAGGAGGAGTGTTTGCTTTCCTTTCGCGGCAGGAGGCTGGAGTAACCTTAAATTGTTGCTTAAACGATCTTGAAAAATGCGACACGTCATTAAAGCAGGTCTCGAAGGCAATTTCACTGATGCTCAGGGTGCTGACCAGCAGCAGTTCCTTCGCCCTTTCCAATCTTTTGGTTTTGATGTAATTGGCAGGCGTATCCTGAAATACTTCGATGAACTTACGATTGAAGGTCGCCAAAGTCATGTTTGCCAACTCAGCAAGATCCTTCACCGTAATAGTTGAATACAGATGCCGCTGGACAGTGTCCCTGATGTTTAGTTCGTGAGGTGTAAACAAGTCCCGCAGCAAGTCTTTTATTGATGTGGAGTTCTTGCTTTGCAGAAGAATGAGGATCAGTTCCTTTACCTTCAGCTCGAGTAGATCGTCGTTTATAAAGGCGGGGTTCTCAAAGTAGAATTCCAGGTTTTCGATGAATTTCCTGATAATATCCTTTGAGACGATCTTTTGGATATATGGGCGCTCATTATCCTTTTTCAAAAAGGCGGGAACTTCCTGCCTATACAATTTTTTGAGCATATCCGCATGTAGATGAAAGACCAGTATTTCATAGAAGTCGTTATCGGAATATTCGAGCAGGTTGGTAAAATACGTCCCGCAATTCAAAATTACCGATTCATCGCTCCCGACCAGCACCTGTTCGGCCGGGGAGTTGATCAGCGTTTTTCCTTTTTTGTAATAAATGAAACAGGCTTGCTGAGGAAAATTTACCGACAGGCGGTAAGGGGGTTTGATAATGATCGTTTCGATCAGGGTCTTACCCCACAGATCAATTTTTTTATGGCTGGTAATCATTGGAAGCTCTATGACGCTTTCTTCTTTTTCGAAGCCTTGGCCCGCTTATTAAAATCCAGGGCCAGATCGATCCAATAGTCGAAATCCGCCCTGCTTTTCATCCCACTTTCGTCCACCATAACATAGCCACTCATCGGCCGGTTAGTAAAATCCATCGTTCGACATCCTTTTCGGCAGATCGCCTGCTCATGCAAGGCAGGATCTATCCGGCACATCAGCTCTTCCCTGATGATGCCCACGCACATCTTTCCGTTGTACATAAAAGTGAGTCCGCCCATCATCTTTTTTTCTTCTATGTTCGGCAGCCCCGCCAACCGCCGCCGGATCCGATCCGCTAATTTTTCGCTGTATGACATAAGACCGTTATTTTATCTGGCATAAAGAAGTTCATGATCGGACTTAAGGCCTGCTCAAAACTGTACGTATGCGATAAGCCTTGTATAGGAAAAGAGCAGGCGGTCAGTTCATAGGTCAGCGCTTTATCCACTTCAATATTGGTTAAGGTAGCCCAAATTCTCTCCATGGGCGCACCAATGATGATCTCATTACGCAAAGCAGTCATATAAATTACTGATTTTGGGCCAGCGTCCATAAGTTCTGTAAGATTTTTTCCTGCGCCCTGGCAAACATTTTTTTCATCACCAGTCCATTCATAATCCCGGCCAGGAATGTCCTTGGTGAATAATGTGTCTCCGCCGTCACCTTCGTACTCGAATCCGTCACCGTTTCCAGCAGCAGCGAAAATTGTGTATCCAGTAGCATTTTGCTCATGCCCATGGTGTCGCTTTCCACCCTCCAAACCATCCTCTTCCCGAGGACAAATTCAACGAGCTTTTCTGTAATTATGCCTTTTCGACCTTTGTTTTCCACCTCGCAAGTGCGCACCGCATTCGACTCGTTCATCGTACCCGTTGCCTTGATCACACCCGGATTGATTCTTGGAAGCAGAGTTATGTCCGTAATAATCGCCCATACGCTGGATATAGGCGCATTCACCACAGCTTGACTCCTGGCCTGCAAAGTACTCATTGACCGATGATTTTGTAATTAACTTGTGTTTTGCAAGTGTAAAAATAAAAAATTACTTGTAATTTGCAAGTTCAATAATTGGTATCATTTGAAAAAAAGGATAATTGCGTTCCGGTCAGACTGCCCGATCAGTACAGCCCTGGACATCTTTGGAGACAAATGGTCTCTGCTCATTATCAGGGACATTATGTTTAAGGGACTCAACACATATGGTGATCTTTTGAAGGGAGGGGAGGGCATCGCTACGAATATCCTTGCCGACCGGCTCGTCCTGCTCGAATGTGCTGGCATTATCTCGAAGGCCAAGCATCCGGATAGCAAGGCTAAGGTACTTTATCAGCTCACACCAAAGGGGGCCGACCTGGCACCCATACTTGTAGAGATTATTGCCTGGAGCGAGAAACACCACAAGGTCCATCCGGAGGCCATTGCCTGATACACGGCCTCCTGAAACCCGCTACCAACAAGGATTTGGAGGGGTAGGTTCGACACCCTCCCTGCCAATTTACCTTATCAGCCGCAAATTTTTTTGCGAGATTGTTTATTAATCGTAATATTGCAATGAAACGATACTCACATGGGCCTGACCAAATCCGAAATATTCACCGATAAGCAGAACAAGCTCGCAGGCATGATGAAGGCCCTCGCCCACCCTGCTCGTATCGCTATCATCCAACATCTGATCAAGGCTAATGCCTGTATCAATGGCGACCTGGTGGAGGTCCTGGGGTTGGCCCAACCGACCATCTCCCAACACCTCAAAGAGTTGAAAAACGCAGGCCTCATCCAGGGCACCATTGAAGGCACCAGCGTATGCTACTGCATCGATCCAAAGACCTGGGCGCTCTACCAAAAGGACATCGGCGCCTTGTTCGCCGCATACAAAGGCGCCGACAACTGCTGTGGCTAATCCCGGAACCTTTTTTTTGAGCCAATCATCGTAATATAGCAATATTAAAATAAACCCACAACCACCCGCGACCGAAACAGCCCACTAACACGATCAATTAATTTAAACTATACATCATGGAAACCACCGAACAGATAAAGGAAATGGTACGCGAGAAATACAGCGCCATCGCCCTCCAAAACAAGGAAGACAACGCCGCGTCCTGCTGCGGCTCCGGCTGCTGTTCTATCGAAACGGCCAACATCATGACCGACGACTACACCACACTCGAAGGCTACAATCCCGATGCCGATCTGGGCTTGGGTTGCGGGTTACCCACCCAATTTGCGCAGATCAAACCCGGCGATACTGTCATCGACCTTGGGTCCGGCGCAGGCAACGACTGCTTTATCGCCCGCAAAGAGACTGGTGAGACAGGCCGCATCATAGGCATCGACTTCACCCCCGCCATGATCGAAAAGGCACGCGCCAATGTTGATAAGCTCGGCTACAACAACGTCGAGTTCCGCCAGGGAGATATTGAGAAAATGCCCATCACCGCGAATGTCGCTGACGTCATCGTCTCCAATTGCGTGCTGAACCTGGCCCCGAACAAAATGGGCGTTTTCCAGGAAATCTACCGCGTCCTGAAACCCGGTGGACATTTTAGCATTTCCGATATAGTTCTCGCCGGCGAGCTACCCGCCAGGATCCGCGAAGCAGCCGAAATGTATGCCGGCTGCGTAGCCGGTGCCATTCAGAAGGACGAATACCTGGGATTGATCGACGCCACCGGATTCCAGACTATTACCCTACAGAAGGAAAAATCCATCACCGTCCCGGACGACATACTTAGTCAGTATCTCACCGCCGACGAGATCACCGCCTTCAAGAACTCCGGCACCGGGATCTACAGCATCACCGTCTATGCGGAAAAACCCAAAGAAAAAGAAGCAAAAACCTGTTGCGGTCCCGACTGCTGTCGATAATTACAAGCCGATGAACGAACCCAATATGGTACGACGATCCGTAGCTGAAATTATCGGCACCTTTGCCCTGGTCTTCTGTGGCACCGGAGCCATTGTTATCGATAAGGAAACAGGCGGCGCGGTATCACATGCAGGCGTCGCCGTTACCTTTGGTCTTATCGTCATGGCCATGATCTACGGATTGGGAGAAATATCAGGAGCGCACCTTAACCCCGCCGTTAGCATCGCCTTCACCCTGGCTGGCCGACTGCCCTTTCGTATTCTTTGCTTTTATGTCCCTGCTCAGATCGCCGGGGCGCTGCTTGCCAGTTGCCTCCTTCGTGTTCTGTTCCCGGCCAACCGGCTGCTTGGCGCCACCGTCCCCGCGGGGAGCGCCTGGCAATCCTTTGTACTGGAACTGATCTTAACCTTCATCCTTATGCTCGTCATCATGGGGGTCTCCACGGGGTCGAAAGAACAAGGATTATTTGCCGGCATCGCCGTCGGCGGGGTTATCCTGCTGGAAGCTATGTTTGCAGGCCCCATCTGCGGCGCTTCCATGAATCCGGCCCGGTCCCTGGCCCCCGCCCTTGTATCAGGAGAAACCCAAAACCTATGGGTCTACCTGACAGCGCCCGTTGCGGGTGCCGCCCTCGCCATCCCTACCTCGAACTATCTAAATACAAAAAATGAAAATCGCCCTGTTCTCTGACATACACGCCAACCTACCAGCGCTCGAAGCCTTTTTTGCCAGCATCGAGCAACAAAAACCCGACGCCATTTACTGTTTAGGCGACCTGGTAGGGTATAACATATGGCCTAATGAAATCATTAACGAGATTCGTAGCCGGGGCATTCCCACCATCGCTGGCAATTATGACTACGGCGTCGGCCGTACCAGCGACGACTGCGGCTGCGCCTATAAGACCGATGAGGAAAAAGCCAACGGCGCGGTCTCCATATCCTATACTAACCAGGTCGTCGGGGAAAAAGAGCGTGCCTACCTGCGAACCCTCCCGGCCCATATTCGCGTCGAGTTCCAGCTAAATCAGGACAAGCTCAACCTGCTGCTGGTTCACGGCAGTCCCCGCCGCGTAAACGAATATCTGTTTGAAGACCGGGAGGAAAAAAGCCTCCTGCGAATCATGCAGGACGCCGATGCCGATATAATGTGCTTCGGCCACACCCATAAGCCGTACCACCGCATCCTGCCCTCCTTTGCGGGCGTGCCATCCGTTGCGGGCGAGCCCTCCCTTGCGGACGAGCCATCCGCCGGACCGTCCGCGACCCTCCGGCCTGGGCGCACGTCCGGCTTCCGCCATGCCATCAACATCGGCTCCGTCGGCAAGCCCAAAGACGGCGACCCCCGCGGCTGTTATGTCCTTCTGCATATCGATGACCGCAGCAGCACCAGCGACAAAGACAGCGTTCAAGTAGAATTTATCCGTTTTGAATACGATGTAGAGAAAGCCGTCAAAGCCATCGAAGGCAGCCCTTTACCCCAAGCATTTGCAGCCGCCCTCCGGCAGGCCCGTTAGAGCAAGCTAAAAATAGGCTAACCATAAAACAATTCCCGCGCCATTTGCAGCTTTCGTTGGAAAAGAGTATCTTACGAATAATCCTAATATGATTGAAAAACCGCTCGACCATAAGGTTGTTCCTGGCCGTTCTATTCTATAGTTGTCTTCGGGTCAATGCGCAGAATATATCTGGTATCGTCAATGCCTATTACCAGGTAACGGCCATCAATTCAGCAATTAATTCAGTGACTGTCGACGATGCCACCGGCCTGTGTCCGGGCGAGCGGGTGCTCCTTATCCAGATGAAAGGGGCTACCATCAACAGCGCGAATGCTCCGACTTACGGCGATATCTCCGGCATCGGCGACGCGGGCAATTATGAATTCGGTACTATCTGCACGATCAATGGCAACGCCGTTACCCTTCAAGCGAATTTGCTGAAGGCATATGATCCCACGGGCAATGTTCAGCTTGTTTCGGTTCCGTCCTATGGATCTGTGATCGTCTCGGGTACTGTAACGGCCAGCGCCTGGGACCCGACGACCGGTAAAGGAGGGATCGTGGCGATAAGTGCGTCGAACACTATTTTTCTAAATGCAGATATCAATGTCAGCGGTCAGGGCTTTATCGGTGGCGCGTTGATCAACTACCCCGTCCCGCCTTTCGGTTGTGATTGGGCTACCACAGTCGATAATTATTATCTCCCGTCAGCAGGCAATGCCGACTATACCGGCGGTTTGAAAGGTGAGGGCATCACGCCTTACATCCTTAACGAAGAATGTGGGATGGGCAAGCTGGCCAATGGCGGCGGTGGTGGCAACAACACCAATAACGGCGGCGCCGGCGGTGGTAACTATGGTACGGGCGGCGCCGGCGGACAGCGGGCCGGGGAGAGTTTTTTTAAATGCCATGGTCAATACCCTGGTATCGGGGGCGCCGGCCTGTCATCTTTTGGCTATAGTGTGGGTAACAACCGGATCTTTTTGGGCGGTGGCGGCGGCAGCGGACATGAGAATAATGGCGTAGGACTGCCAGGCGGCAACGGCGGCGGTATCATCATTCTGGATGCGCCGACTATCGCGGGTGGAGGCGGACGACTGCTGGCCTCCGGTCTGGCCCCGTTGAACCCTACGAATACCGATCCTACACAGGCCGAAGGGGATGGAGGCGGCGGTGGCGGCGCCGGTGGAACGATCATTCTCAATGCTACATCGATCACAGGCAGCACCATCGCACAAGCAATGGGGGGAAACGGTTCCAACTCCAGCAACCTGGTTCCCGATTGTACCGGTCCGGGCGGCGGTGGCGCCGGAGGCGTAGTGTGGGCCGCGGGGCCCGGTTTCCCCTCGGCCGTCGCCGCTTCAACGACAGGCGGTACTAACGGTGTCGTGAGTTCGGGGAATAGTTTAGCATCATGCACGGGTCTCGCCAATGGCGCGACGGCTGGCAGCGCCGGCGTTGGTCTTACTTCTTATGTTGCCCCGCAATCGACAGCGAATACCTGTGTAGCGCTGGCTCTTTCTCCCCTGAACTATTTTACCGGTCGCGAGGAAGGTGTGGGAGCCTTGCTTACGTGGGGTCTAAATTCGACGGCCGACCCCATCACCTCCTTTACGATTGAACGATCGGTTGATCAGGCCCATTTTACATCGGTCGCGACGGTGGCTGCCTCGGGTGATTCTTTGACATATCGATATTCCGATCCAACCGATTTACCGGGGACGGTGCTTTATCGTCTTGTCTGGGTTGACGCGCAGGGCGGCACAGAATATTCTTCTATCATTGCCATCAGCCGGCCTATGAGCGATTCGGTTCAATGGCTGACGCTTCAGCCCAATCCGGTGGTTGATGAGCTGACCACGAGGTTTTTTTGCGTCAGCGAAGAACAGGCAAGCCTACAGCTCTTTTCTGCACAGGGGCAATTACTGCGTAATTATGGGGTTGCATTGCATGCGGGTGTGACGACAATGACTTTGCCGGTAAGTGAACTGGCGGTGGGGACTTATTTTCTTGTGCTTGATACAAGGGGCGGGAGAATGGCAAGGGCTTTTATCCGAGCGAGGAGATAAAGAGTGCAAGGATAACCACGTACATCCCCTGTATCGATAGCGTACACTCCACCCCACCCGAAAGCCCATAACCCCCTGATTTGTAATTTCTTTAGCAACCGGCATCTTTTTGGTAGCCGCAGAGTATGCTTAGCATCTTTCTCAAAACCGCCTGGCGCAACATTGTCCGCGGCAAACTATACAGCATTCTGAATTTATCGGGCCTCGCGATCGGTATGGCCGTTGCCTTGCTGATCGGCCTTTGGGTAACCTGGCAGCTTTCCTATGACCATTTTATTCCCGACTACGGGCAGGCTTTCCAGGTGCGCTTCAACTACAACGACAACGGTGTGATCCGCAACCAGGCCGAAGTGTGTCTTCCGCTTGCCGACGCCATCAAAAAGGATATTCCCGAAGTAGCCCATGTGGCGCCGGCCTTCGATATCGGGCGGGCCGTTTTTACCGTAAAAGACAAGCATATCTATGGCGATGCGGTTTATGCCGGCGAGGACTTTCTGCAGGTTTTCCCATTTCCGCTGGTGGCGGGTGATGCTACCACGGCGTTGCGGGGTCAAACCCCTTCGATCGTGATCACACAGGCGATGGCAAAGAGCCTGTTCGGAACAACGAATGCCCTAAACAAAACTGTCGAATTCGGGGTCGGTAACCCGCTGAAGGTAACAGCCGTGGTACGGGACCTGCCGCGCAACAGCAGCTTCCAGTTCGGTTTCCTCATCCCGTTTAGCGACTTCGCTAAGAATGACTGGATAAAGGCGGCAATGACTAACTGGAACTATGCTTATTACCAGATGTATGTTTCTTTGCGGCCGGGCGCCGATGCCGCCAGAGCGCAGGGCAAGGCCACGCAGCTGGTGCGTCAGTATGCACCGGAGTCTTACGCGACCTTTCACCGCGAGCCGATGTTCTTCCCGTTAAAGGACTGGCATCTGTATTCGGTCTTCAGGGATGGCCGGCCGCAAGGGGGATTGATCGATTATGTTCGCATGTTCAGCATAGTTGGGATATTGGTGTTGCTGATCGCCTGCATCAATTTTATGAACCTCTCTACGGCCCGAAGCGAAAAACGGGCAAGGGAGGTAGGCGTGAGAAAAGTGATGGGATCGCTGCGCAATCACCTGATCTTGCAGTTCCTGTTGGAGTCACTGCTCATGACGGCGCTGGCATTTTTGCTATCGCTTGTCCTGCTGCAGGCGGTGCTGCCTTCTTTCAACGCGCTTACCGGCGACGCCGTCCGGGTGCCCTACGGAAATGGGTTGTTCTGGCTTACGATGGCCTCGTTTGTATTGCTCACGGGGCTGCTCGCGGGAAGCCGGCCCGCCTTTTTCCTTTCTTCCTTTCAGCCTGTGAAGGTCCTCAAGCGGGCAACGAACATCGGGCCGGCAGCATCTCTGGCAAGGAAGGTGCTCGTCGTGTTACAGTTCACCTGCAGTATCGCCCTTATCGTCAGCACCATTATCATCTACCAGCAGATACAATATGCCAAAGACCGGCCGAAGGGTTATGACCCGAACCGGCTGATCGTATCGAGAGTTTATACGGATGGGTATGCGGCATTCAAACAGGCGATGCTGACATCGGGGGCAGTGAGCAACATGACGAAGTCTGCTGTACAGCAAACGGATTTAGATTCGCGCAACACGATCGACAATTGGCCGGGAAAACTGCCGAACGAACCTTTGGCTATTGCGGTGAATGCCGTTGGCGATCCCGACTATTTCCGCACCCTTGGTATCGGCTTTGTTGCAGGGGATAATTTTACCGGGAACGACGGAGCGGATTCGTCCTGCATCATCATTAACGAAACGGCTGCCAGACGGATGCGATTGAATCAACCGCTTAACCAATATCTGGAAATGTCGTTTATCAATGCCACCCACCGGCTGCGGATCATCGGTGTAGTAAAAGATGCCTTGACGGCAAATCCCTTTGCCGCAACACTGCCTGCCGCCTTTATCTTTCAACCGGGCTGGGCCTGGAGGCTCAGTATGCGGCTGAGTCCCACGTTGTCCACATCCACGGCATTGGCGAAGATCAAGACCATTTATGAGAAATATAACCCGGGTTTCCCCTTCGACTATTCTTTCGTCGATCAAAACTATGCCGTCAAATTCGCCACGGAAATGCTCATCGGGCGGCTGGCGGGGATATTCGCGGCGCTGGCAATCTTTATCTCCTGTCTCGGACTTTTTGGACTCACGGCCTATATGGCCGAACAGCGCACCAGGGAGATCGGCATCCGCAAGGTGCTGGGCGCTTCAGTAAGCCAGGTGCTGTTTTTGCTATCGGGCGACTTTATCGCTTTGGTAGCTATCAGTTGTTTGATCGCAACGCCGGTGGCGTATTATTTTCTGCATCAATGGCTGGCGGGCTATGATTACCGGATCACCATCAACCCGCTCGTATTTGTGCTGGCTGCCGTAGCTGCGCTTGTCGTTACGGCCCTCACGGTGGGATTCCAGTCGGTAAAATCCGCATTGATGAACCCGGTGCGGTCCTTACGTAATGAATAATGCCCCATCATACAGACCAATTAAAATTTATATCGAATGGAGAC